>Ga0074044_10005656_pt1 | contig 10150 bp, 5 predicted proteins | sample BogForMeECP23OM1_FD_94443 | JGI IMG/M metagenome (GOLD analysis project Ga0074044, IMG submission 94443) | Bog forest soil microbial communities from Calvert Island, British Columbia, Canada - Bog Forest MetaG ECP23OM1 | ecosystem: Environmental > Terrestrial > Soil > Wetlands ...
CCCTGTGCATCTGCTTGAGCCGGCCAAGGTGGAAGAACCCGCCTACGCGCACTGACGCGGGCATTTTTCCAGCAGGAAATCGTTTGAAGAAGAAGGCGAGCCGGTACATGGCTCGCCTTTTTGCCCAATCGCCGATCTGCCTGCCCCCTCGAAATTATGCTTTGATCCACCGCGAAATTGCGGAAGATTTCTCAGCCTCTGGTCTCCCGATGCGAGGCGAGACGTGGGCGTCAGGGCCCTTCGTTTCGATAGCTAGAGCAAAATCAGGGTAGCTGTGTCCTATCGAAATCCCGCCAGGTCGCCGCTCCTTGGGGTCGCGTCGACTTGAATGTCGCGGCTCCGGAATGCATCGACCCTGGTTTTGCTGTAGTCCCTTATAATCTGATCGAATCAACCCAACATATTTGAGAAGGGGTGCGCGTGGATTCCGAGAGTTCGATGCCTCCCGATCTGTCGCGACCGCTTTGCGTCGATCTTGACGGCACCCTGATCAAATCCGATTCGCTCTTCGATGCGTTTTGCGAATTGGTTCGAAGGAATCCGCTTGCTGTGTGGCGACTGCCCCTATGGCTGATGGGAGGTCGTGCGCGCGTGAAGATTGAAATTGCGCGGCGTGCACCACTGGACGCTACGCGGCTACCGTATAACTTGCCTCTGCTGCGTTACCTGCAGACGCAATGGCGCGAAGGGCGGCCGCTGTATCTCGCAACCGGCGCGGATGCAGGGCTCGCGGAGCGCGTGGCTGCGCACCTGGGAATTTTTCAAGGCGTTCTGGGGACGGAAGGCAAGATCAACCTGACCAAAACGAGGAAGCTTGCGCGGCTGAAGGAGCGATTCGGTGAGTTTGACTATGTGGGCAACTCGCACGCCGATGTGGCGATTTTAGCCGGAGCGCGCGTGGGGCTGGTGGCGAATCCTACTCTCGGGCTGCGGCTTGCGCTGCGGACTGGATTGCGGGCAGGGCGCATCTCCATCGCGCACACATTCATCGACAAGAGGCCGACGGTGCGCACACTGGTGAAGGCGATTCGCCTGCATCAATGGACGAAGAATGTGTTGCTTTTCTCGCCGCTTTTGCTCTCCCATCAACTGACTGCCCGATCTCTCGCTGCGGCGGTCGCCGCTTTTTTTTGTTTTTGCTTCATGGCGTCGGCGAATTATCTGGTGAACGACATGCTCGATATTGAGAGTGACCGCCGGCACCGGTCGAAGCGGCTGCGGCCTTTCGCTGCCGGAGACCTGTCGGTCCAAGGCGGGATTGCCCTGTCGTTGGCGCTGTTTCTTGCTTCGGTTGCTTTGCTGCCGGAACTGCCGAGGGCCTTTGCTCTGTGGCTTGGTTTGTATATCGTCGCTACGCTGAGCTACTCGCTGTATCTCAAGCGGGTCGCGGTGGTGGATGTGCTGCTGCTTTCCGGACTGTATACACTGCGGTTGCTGGCGGGCGGCGCTGCAACGAGTACGGAGATTTCGCAATGGCTGGCGGGCTTTTCAAGTTTTCTCTTTTTGTCGCTGGCGATGGTGAAGCGGTTCAGCGAGATTGAGAACCTGCGCGAGAGGGGAGGAGCCGCAACGGATGGGCGCGGCTACCTGGCGGCTGACCTGGAGCAAATTCGCAGCTTTGGCACATCCAGCGCGTATGCGGCGGTGGTGGTCTTCATGCTCTATATTGCACGGCCTGATGTAACGGAACTCTATCGGCACGCAACGCGCTTGTGGCTCATTGTTCCGCTGCTGATTTACTGGCTGAATCGCGTATGGCTGCTGGCATCGCGCGGGGAACTGGATGACGATCCCGTGGTTTTTGCGATGCGCGACGGGATGAGCCTGGCGGTGGGAGCCGCGGTTGCAGGGGTGGCGTTGCTTGCGATGTAGGATGCGGCTGCGAGCTTAGAGCCGGGTTCGACTTAGATTCGAGCAGCTCGAAGGCGCTCATTATGCGGCATTCGCAGGTGGCTCCAACTGCATCCTTCGGGGCTGGTGGCGCGTCATTAAGTCATGCACCCGGGCAAGGCCAGCGAATGGTCAGGTCGAGGTGTTCTTCGTCTACCATTTACCATTGTATTTTCGGTTGGTTGATGTTGGAACGGCGCGCGAGGGCGTCACCTGTGGCCAACACGAAGGGCCGAAGCGGCCCTGAAACCTTTTGAACCGTTGTCTGCCCGATGCAGGGCGCGTCGAACGATTGAGCGCGCGCCTCTTCCACCAGCTCCCCCGGTGGCGAGCAAACCGGCTCTGGAGCGAGTACCCGTCCTATGATGTGGATTGTTCGGCTTGCGTTACGGCGGCCTTATACGTTTGCCGTCTTTGCGCTTTTGATTTTGATCCTTGGCGTTTACAGCATTCTCTCGATGCCGACGGATATCTTTCCGAACATCGACATTCCTGTGGTGACGGTGGTCTGGCAGTACACGGGGCTCTCCGCGGACCAGATGGCCAACCGCATCGTGTTCAACAGCGAACGCGGAATGACCACGACGGTCAACGACATTGAACATATCGAATCGCAGTCGCTGAACGGCATTGCGATCATCAAAATCTTTTTCCAGCCACACGTCAATGTGGCGAGCGCTGTAGCGCAGGTCACCTCGATCAGCCAGGTGCAGTTGCGCAGTCTGCCGCCTGGCACTACGCCGCCTTTCATCATCCAGTACAACGCGTCGAGCGTGCCGGTGCTGCAGCTTGGTCTTTCCGGTCAGGGATTGAATGAGCAGCAGCTCAACGATCTAGCGACAAATACGATCCGCACACAGCTGGCGACGATTGAAGGTGCGCAAACACCTTTTCCGTACGGAGGAAAACAGCGACAGATTCAGGTGGATCTCGATCCAGTGGCTTTGCAGGCCAAGGGACTTTCACCGGCGGACGTTGTCAATGCGGTGTCTCTGCAGAACCTGATTGTGCCGTCTGGAACGGCAAAGATCGATCGCTTTGAGTACGCGATAGAGACCAACTCTGCGCCAAGTATCGTGGAGCAACTGAACGATCTGCCGATTCGTGCTGTGAATGGAGCAGTCTATTACGTCAGGGATGTGGCCCATGTGCGCGACGGCTATCCGCCGCAGACGAACATTGTGCGCGTGGACGGGAAGCGCGCGCTCCTGATGAGCATCATGAAGACGGGCTCGGCGTCGACGCTCGACATCATCGCTGGGATTCGGGCCAAGCTGGACAGCATCAAGGGGCAGCTACCGCCGCAGCTCAAGATCAATGCACTTTCAGACCAGTCGATTTTTGTAAGAAGTGCAATCGGCGGCGTCGTACGCGAGGGTATAGTTGCCGCTTGCCTGACGGCGATCATGATCCTGACCTTCCTGGGCAGCTGGCGTTCGACCCTGATCATCGCGGTTTCGATCCCTCTTTCGATTCTCTGCTCGTTGGCGGCGCTGGCTGCGCTGCGGGAAACGATTAACATCATGACGCTAGGCGGCCTCGCGCTGGCGGTGGGCATCCTGGTGGACGATGCGACGGTGGAGATTGAAAACATCAACCGGAACCTGGAGGCGGGGAAAGAGATCGAGCAGGCGATTCTTGACGGTGCGGCGCAGATTGCTACACCGGCACTGGTTTCGACTCTGTCGATCTGCATCGTTTTCGTGCCCATGTTTTTTTTGAGCGGCGTGGCCAAGTACCTGTTCGTCCCGCTGGCGGAAGCGGTAGTCTTCGCCATGTTGGCAAGCTATCTGCTGTCGCGCACTGTGGTGCCGACGATGGCAAAGTACCTGCTGCACGAACACGACGATGCCGAATTGCAGAAGAAGCACGCTAGCCGGAATCCGTTTGTCCGCTTTCAACTGGGATTCGAAACTGGATTCGAGAAGTTCCGCCGCTCTTATCTCAGTGTGCTCACACTGTGCATCGATCGCGCGGGGATTTTCCTGATTCTCTTCCTGGCCTTCGCGCTCGGCTCACTTGGGCTGCTCGCGCCGTGGCTGGGGCGGGATTTTTTCCCGTCGGTGGATGCGGGGCAGTTCAAAATTCACGTGCGGGCGCGAACGGGGACGCGGATTGAAGACATGGCAGCGCTTTGCGACCACATCGACTCCACGATTCGCGAGCACATTCCGGCCAAGGAAGTGGTCACAATTGTCGATAACATCGGGTTGCCGTACTCGGGGCTGAACCTGTCGTATTCGACGTCGGCTCCGGTGGGCACAGCGGATGCGGACATCCAGGTGCAACTGACCAAGGACCATCATCCGACGGAGCATTACGTCGAGAACCTGCGTAAGGTGCTGGCAACGGAATATCCCGGGGTCACGTTTTATGAATTGCCGGTAGACATCGTGACGCAAATTCTGAACTTCGGACTTGCGGCGCCGATCGACATCCAGATTATCGGGCCCGATCTTTACGGGGACCGCAGATTGGCTGAGCGAATGCTCAACGACGTCCGCTATGTTCCCGGCGCTGCGGATGCGCGCATTCAACAGCCATTTGATTTGCCGAACATGACGGTGAATGTGGATCGCACGCGCGCCCAGGCGATTGGATTGACGCAAAGGGATGTTGCACAGAGCCTGCTGGTGACGCTGAGCGGCAGCTTTCAGACCACGCCCAGTTTCTATCTGGATCCGCGCAACGGAGTGAGCTACAACGTTGCTGTCCAATCGCCGCAATACGATATCCAGTCGCTAGCGGCGCTGAAGAGCCTGCCAGTAACTGGATCCGCGAATACGTCGATGGTCAGCGCCGCGGCTTCGACGGGAGCGCCGGGGTCGACGGGCGGAGTGCAGACGGCTGGATATAGTGGCGCTCCGGGAGCCTTGCGGCCGGTGCAGATCCTGGGCAATCTTGCGAATATCGTTCCCGGCACGGAGCTTGGTACAGTAAGCCACTACGATGTGCAGCCGGTGATCGATATCTATGCGAATGTGAATGGCGCGGACCTGGGAACGGTGACGCGCGCGATGGAGAAGATCATCGCGAATCACCAAAAGGAACTGCCGCGCGGCTCGCATCTCACGTTGCGCGGGCAGAGCGAGACGATGGGCAAGTCGTATTTCGGATTGCTATCCGGATTGGCGTTTTCGATCCTGCTGGTCTATCTGCTCATTGTAGTGAATTTTCAGTCGTGGCTCGATCCGTTCCTGATTGTTTCGGCACTGCCTGCTGCGCTGGCCGGTATTGTGTGGTTCTTATTCGTCACCGATACACGGCTCAGCGTGCCGGCGTTGACGGGTGCAATTATGTGTATGGGCGTGGCGACAGCCAACTCGATTCTGGTGGTCAGCTTTGCGCGCGAACAATTGGACGTGTTGGTAGGGGATGCGCGGAGAGCCGCGCTGAATGCAGGTTTCGTGCGCTTGCGCCCGGTGCTGATGACGGCGCTGGCGATGATTATTGGCATGGTGCCAATGGCGCTGGGGCTTGGCGACGGCGGCGAACAAAATGCTCCGTTGGGCCGAGCAGTGATTGGCGGACTGCTGCTGGCAACGGTCGCGACACTATTTTTTGTTCCAGTATTCTTTTCAGTTGTCCACGGCTGGCTGGAGCGCCGCAAGAAGGCGAACGTGCAGATGAGGACCAGTATTGTGGATGAGTTTGATGCAACCTTGGAGTAACGCAAATGGCGAATGAATCGAAACCACAACCGCAAGCGGCACACAATCATGAGAGCGCGCCCGAACAGGCGGCCGTCTCGGGCCGTCTTGCAATCATTGGGGTCGTCCTCGTTGTCGTGGTGACGGTGCTTCTGGCCGGCTTCGGGATATTCACCCGGATGCACAACGATCGAGTGCTGGCGGATACGACGACGCAGCTGGCGGCGCCCACAGTGATTGCTCTGCCGGCGAAGCAGGGTGTCTCGACCGATACGTTTGTGCTGCCGGGCAATGTGACGGCATACACGGACTCGCCGATCTATGCGCGGACATCGGGCTATCTGACGCACTGGTATTTCGATATTGGCGCGCGCGTGAAGAAGGGAGAGCTGTTGTGCGAAATCGCGTCGCCTGAAGTGGATCAGCAGTTGGCGCAGGCAGCAGCAGATCTAGCCACTGCAAAGGCCACGGCGAACAATGCTCATATCCAGGCTGATCGGTATAGCGGTCTGGTGGATTCGAATGCAGTCTCGCGGCAAGATACGGACACATTTGTGAACCAGGCTGCGGCCACGGCTTCTTCGGTGCGGTCCGCGGAGGCGAACTTGCAGCGGCTCCGCGAACTGCAATCGTTTGAAAAAGTGTATGCGCCTTTCGATGGCGTGGTGACGGCCCGCGACGTGGATACGGGCCAGCTCATCGACCAGGGCGCGAGCAAGGAGCTGTTTCACATGCAGGCGCTGCAGGTGCTGCGCGTATATACCGACGTCCCGCAGGCTTACACGGAAAGTGCGAAGCCCGGACTGAAACTAGACCTTGCCTTTCCAGAACACCCGGGCAAAACGTTTCAGGGAACGCTGGTGCGCACTGCCAAGGCGATCGATCCTGTAACGCGTACCTTGCTGGTTGAGATTGACGTGAACAATCGCGACGGTGAACTGATGCCGGGAGCATTGGCGCAGGTGCGCTTCAAGGCGCCTGTTGCGCGGCCCACATTTATCGTGCCGGCGGCGGCGCTCATCTTCCGCAGAGAAGGACTGCAGCTTGGCACAGTGGTGAATTCGAACAATGGTCCGGTTGCGCACCTGGTGCCGGTGGTGATCGGGGAAGACGATGGCGCGACTGTGCAGATCGTGAGCGGACTGGAGTCCGGGGACAAGATCATCCAGGATCCGCCTGACTCGCTGATCGAAGGCGAAAAAGTCGCGCCGCAACAGGCCCCTTCCGGCGACTCGCAAGGAGGCAAGTAGGGATGGGGAGATCGCTCACCGTCTCCGTGGAAGGTGGGTCCGTGCGAGGAACGGGTCGCGCCTGGTATGGGAGAACCGAAAAGGGGGGAACCAAGGCAGCAGGCGGGACCGTGTGCGCGCTGTTGTCCTGCTTGGCGCTTGGATTTCTTGCGGGATGCAAGCCGGTTGGCCCCGATTACCATCGCCCGACCTACAACGCGCCCGCGGCCTACAAGGAAACGGGCGCGGCTACATTGATTGTGCCGCCGCCGAATCCGGAGGGAGGAAGCTGGCAGCCTGCATCGCCTTCCGATGGAATGCTGAAGGGGAAGTGGTGGGAGATTTACCATGACCCGCAGCTGAATCAGCTGGAAGAACGGATCGCAGCGGCGAACCAGGGATTGCGGCAAGCGATGGAAACCTATCTGGCGGCGCGGGACCAGATTGCCGTTGCGCGGGCGGCCTTGTATCCAACGCTTGCGGCCGGGCCGGGTTTCACCCATGTTGCGGCGTCTTCGAATCGTCCGCTGACGACGGCGACGACCCGGACGAGTTACAACGATCTGACGCTTGAGGGACAGGGCTCGTGGGAGCCGGATTTCTGGGGTCGCGTCCGGCGGAACGTGGAAGCAACACGCGAGAATGCGCAGGCCAGCGCGGCCGATATGGAGAATGTGGATCTGAGCCTGCAGGCGCAGATGGCGACAGCGTATTTCCAACTGCGCGGCGCCGACTCGCTCATACAATTGCTGGACTCGACGGTGAAGGACCTCGAGAGCCAGCTTGACCTGGCGCAGCGGCGGCTGAAGGGCGGAGTCGCCACCGAGGTGGATGTGGCGCAGGCGCAGACCCAGCTGGAAACAGTACGGGCGCAACGTGTGGACGCGGAGCAGGCGCGCGCGCAGTTTGAGCACGCGGTGGGCACGATTGCCAACTACAATTTGCCGAGTTTCAGCGTTCCATTTTCACCGTTAAATCTTGAGTTGCCCAAGACGCCTATCGGCGTTCCATCGCAACTGCTGGAGCGCAGGCCGGACATTGCTGCTGCGGAGCGGCGCACGGCGGCTGCGAATGCGCAGATCGGGATCGCGGTGAGCGCCTATTATCCGACGATCAGCCTGGGCGGGACGGGCGGTTTCGAAAGCACCCACGGCGGGACGTGGATCCAGGGGCCGAGCGCCTTGTGGAGCCTGGGCGCGCAGGCGACGGAACTGCTTTTCGACGCGGGGCAGCGGCATGCGGTGACGGACCAGGCGCGGCATACCTACGAAGCGCAGGTTTCCGCGTACAAGAGCGCGGTGTTTCTTGCTTTCCAGGACGTCGAAGACCAGCTCTCTTCGCTGCGTGTTCTTGAGCGGGAAGCAGTCGTTGAACAAGCAGCGGTGGCTTCCGCTCAGCACTCATTTAATGTTTCAAACCAGCGCTACAAAGGCGGAGTCACGAGCTATCTGGAAGTGCTTACGGCCGAAGCGACGCTGCTGCAGAATCAGCAGACGGCGGTGGGCTTGCAGACAAGGCAGTTCGTCGATAGTGTGGCGCTGATTCGGTCGCTGGGCGGCGGTTGGGATGTTACGCAGCTGCCGAAGTGAGAGAGGCAGGGAATAGGGAATAGGGAATAGGGAATAGGGAATAGTAAGAGACCTGGTGGGGCGTCGCGGCCATATCGTGTCGACTTAGCGGGAGTGTGGCGGAAGTGTAAATAATTGAAAAACGAATAGATATGGGCGCGAATCTGGTCGCAAAACATTGATTCACGCGAGCAACCGGGACTCGTCCGCTGAAACGGAAGAGTCCCGCAAATTCCTGCTCCCTAACCCAAATTCCACTTATCCCTTGGCGGTGGCGAAGCGCTTGTTGACTTCAGCCCAGTTCACAACGTTCCACCAGGCGGCGAGATAGTCAGGCCGGCGGTTCTGGTACTTGAGATAGTAGGCGTGTTCCCAGACGTCGTTGCCGAGGATGGGATAGATTCCCTGGCTCAACGGCGAGTCTTGATTCGGGGTAGTGATGACTTTCAATTTGCCGCCCTGGATGACCAGCCAGCCCCAGCCGGAGCCGAACTGCTTGGCGGTGGTTTCGTTGAAGGTCTTCTTGAAGGCCTCGAAGTCGCCGAAATCGGCTGAGATCTGTTTGGCGATTTCGCCGGTTGGCGTGCCGCCGATGCCTGCTGTGCCGGGCTTGCCCATCAGCTTCCAGAATGCGGTGTGGTTGGAGTGGCCGCCGCCGTTGTTGCGCACCACGGTGCGGATGTCTTCAGGTACTGCGTTCAGGTCCTTGACCAGGTCGTCGACGGATTTAGCGGCCAACTGCGGATGCTTTTCAAGAGCCGCGTTGACATTGTTGACGTAGGCCTGGTGATGCTTATCGTGATGGAGCTTCATAGTTTCGGCATCGATAAAAGGCTCGAGGGCCGCGTAGTCGTAAGGAAGCGGTGCGAGTTCGTAAGCCATTGGGGAAATCTCCTTCGTAACGGATTGTACTGTGCAGGTTTGACCGCAACGCTTGCGGTGTATGTGGAAACCCAACCTGAGTGACGAGTGAAACAGAATCTTCACACAGCGGCCCGAAGCACTGTGATTGGATGGATAACGCGCCCTCTCCTGTTGGATGGATGCGATGGGGGGCGGGTGAGGTGCGAAACTAATTCAGCGCGACCTTGGAAACCTTTACCTCACGAAAACATCTCCATAAGAAGACGGAACGAGACGGCTTGATTCTTCCCACCCCACCGAACGGTATTGACCATTGAACGAGCAACCCCTGTATCGTTGGCTTGACCAGCAAGGCGAGGCGTTTGGCGCGCCGGGCCTCGAACCACGCTGGACTTCAAGCGTGAAAGACGCGATCGGCACGGCCTATGCGGCTTCGAGCCGCATCTGGTTCACGTGCTCGCATGGAATCTTGAACGAAGTTTACCATCCCACGATCGACCACCCCCAGGTGCGCGACATGGAGTTCCTTGTCACCGATGGGGAGACGTTTGCACACGAAGAAAAGCGCGACCTGGTGACGAGCTTTGAGTACATCCACCCCGAGGCTCTGGGTGTGCGCTATGTGAATCGCGATCCAGAGGGGCGGTACAGCCTCATCCACGAAATCATCTGCGACCCGCATCATTCGGTGATTTTGCAGCAGGTCCGGATCGAAGGGCACGAGGAGCTTTTGCCGCGGCTGAAGGTATACGCGCTGCTGGCGCCGCATTTGGACTGTGGCGGAGCGGGGAATTCGGCCCGCGCTATCGATATCGCCGGTCACAAGGCAGTACTCGCCTGGAAGAACCAGTGGTCGCTGGCAATGGGCGCGAGCTGCGGATTTACGCGGGTCAGTTGCGGGTTTGTGGGCTCAAGTGACGGTTGGCGCGACGTGATGGAGAACTACCGG
>Ga0074044_10005658_pt1 | contig 10144 bp, 21 predicted proteins | sample BogForMeECP23OM1_FD_94443 | JGI IMG/M metagenome (GOLD analysis project Ga0074044, IMG submission 94443) | Bog forest soil microbial communities from Calvert Island, British Columbia, Canada - Bog Forest MetaG ECP23OM1 | ecosystem: Environmental > Terrestrial > Soil > Wetlands ...
CCCCTCTCATCCGTGTTAAAGTGTGCCTAACCGATGCTAGCATGGGCTAGACAGAGCCAGACCAGAGAGGACACAGGGCATGGGCAAATCCCGAACCGTAGGGGTGAGCATTACCCCGGCCGCCCGTGCGGCCATAAAAGATTTGCAAGTAATCGCCACGGGAGCATTTCAGCGACCCATAAACATGTCGGAAGCTCTGGTAATTACCGTCGCGCAAATCAGGGAACTACCTACGGGGGTTTGGCAAGCCGCCGCGGACAAGGTAAATCAGGAGGAATAATGGAACTGCTAATAATCCTCGTTATCGTCGCGCTGGTATATGGCGCGTTTCACGGGGCGCACTCTCACCGTAAGTGGAATCATTACCGGCATTATCCGTGGTACCGGCGAATCTGGGTAACCATCCCCGGGCCGTTCGGTACCCGAATTGGCCGCCGAATCTAAGGAAAGGAAAAATCCGACGTGACACAGCACCGCGTAACGCGAGAGGATATCCGGCCTTACATGACGGTTATCCCCCTGCTCCTGGTTAATGCCGTCGCGGTAACCGGGCAGCTTATTTTCTGGAAAAACCATCTCCCCTGGCCTATCCTGGCAATCGTCATGTTTGCCCTGGCCCTGGAATCCGTGGCAATTTACCTCGCTTACCATGCTCACCTGGCGACGGTAAATAATGATTCCGCAACCCGGCTCCGCATGAGTAGCTATGCTTTCGGAATCGTGGTCGGCCTCGTGAACGGCTCTCACTTCCTGGTAAACGGCCAGATAACCGCGGCCGCTATCGGCATGGGGCTCATGTCGGCAAGCTCCCCGTTTCTCTGGGCTATTCACTCGCGGAGGCAGTCCCGGGATAAGCTCATGGAAAACGGGGAAATCGAACCGCATGCGCTACGGCTGGGAATAACCCGCTGGACGTGGCATCCCGGGAAATCCGCCCGCGTCATGTCCGCAGCGACATGGACCGGGGAACGCATCCCGGCCGCAGCCATAGCGACATATGAGGCAGGCAAAGCCGCCAGGAAGGCGCAAGAGGAGCGCCAGGAAATCGACCCGGCCGCGTCACAGGCCAGTAACGTCCGCATTGCGCTCCGCGAAAATCCCGACACGGCTACCGCTCCGGAAATCGCGGCCTGGCTGGCGGAACGTGGCGTGACTGTTACCCCGGCCTACGTTCGCGCTTTGCGGTCGGCACAGGGCCGCCAGGAGGTAGCAGACAGGCGTCAGACGGTCCATGCGCTACCGCCAGCGGAGAATTCTGGCTAGATCACGATGACCGGAACAGTCATCCGGGTATGCCCGGAAATGAGGCCAGGTCACGGCCCGCCCCTCCCGGAAAGTCGGATGGGCCGTGACCTGGGAAAACGCTCTGCCCGGGGACCGGGAAATATGCACATACCTACTCAAAATAATCAGGCCGTCCCCTGCTGCGTCCCCTCGGTCGGCCTGACCTGCGCAATTACCGGAAGGACATAGCGCCATGACCGTACCATCACAACGGCCCCGCCATACGTTCCCCAACGTGGCCGGGCGATTCCTGGCCGGGCGGAAAATGGACGGAACCCGGCCGACCGATAGCACCTGGCTACATCACGCCACGCGCGACCTGACGGAACACGGGCGGTCCGCGCGCTGGCACTGGCGGCCGGGCTGGCATCGTACCGTAATCCGGCTGGTAATCCTGGCGGTCATTACCGGAGCGGCATACGGCTGGTTTACGGCGCGTGGCGCTCTCATGGCGGGGGCTATCGTCGCGGGAGTCCTGGCCGTCATGCTCGGGAGCTTCCGCGGCTACCAGCATGGCCGCCAGTGGTCGCACCGTCGCCACGTCATATATCCGCTGTGGCATATCCTGGCGACAATGACGGGTTACTCCGTGGATTACCCGGGGCAATATCAGTCCAGCCCCGATGCCCCGGCCGGGCATCCGGCATATCACAGGCGGGAAGCCCCGGAAAAATTTCTGACGATTCCCCCCGATTTCGCGGACAATCCGAAAGCGGTTATCCGCTGGGAACCGCCGTATACCTGGGAAGGGAATATCCCGCAGCAAAAGGCCGTGACCGGAGTTATCCAGCGGAGGCTAGGGGGGGACTGGGCCGCGGACTGGACGATGAATGCCAGCCCGCGATTCCTGGTCATGCGTCATGCTCCGCAGCCCCCGGCCCGGGTTATGTTCGATGATTTCCGGCCGTATCTTGACGCGGCCCCGGAAAATGTCCTGCGGCTAGGTCAGGGTACGGGCGGGACGATGGCGGATATCGACCTAGATTCGGAAGCCCCGCACGTCGCCATATCCGCGGGAACCGGGGGAGGCAAAACCGAAACCCTGGCGCTCATTATCACCCGGCTGGTCCGGACCGGCTGTGAGCGTGTCGACATTATCGACCCTAAGCGGGTTTCCCATAATTGGGCGCGCGGCCTGCCCGGGGTTCACATTCACAAATACGTAGCCGGGCAGATGCAAGCTATCCGCGATGCCCGGCTAGTCATGGATTCCCGGTATGACGCTCTGGACACTAGCGAGGATGTTTCATTTTCCCGCCGTGTGCTGATTATCGAGGAACAAAATTCCCTTATGGCGGACCTGAAAGAATACTGGGAGGATTATCGCCGCGAGCTTACTCCGTCTGAGCGGGCCGCAGCGCCAAAGGTCAACCCGGCTATCCGTGACCTGCGCTACATACTGAATAAGGGACGGCAGTGCCGGATTAACGTCATATCCGTTTTTCAGCGCATGTCCGCTGCTGCCGTAGGCGATGGCGATATGAGAGAGAATTTTGGAGCGAAAATCCTGGCCCGGTACTCTCCGGGAACCTGGAAAATTCTAGTGGCTACGCCATATATTCGGCCGTCCCGTGTCCCGGGCCGGGCCATGCTGGTATTGGGTGATGAATCCAGCGCAATCCAGCGGGTTTATGTCGGCCTGGCAGATTCCACGGGAAAGCCGGACCCGGCCGCTATCGCACGGCTCCGGGCATATGCGCTGAACGGACGGCCGGACCCCCGCCGCATGGGCCAGGCCGCGACCGCCAGCGCGGACGCCATGACCGCCGCGAGCATGGCCAGCGGGACCGCCCCGGGGCCGGTCGGCCAGGCTGCCGCGGACCCGGCCGGGGATGAGCCCGTGACGCTCCGCGAAGCGTGCGAAGCCGGCGTGCTGCCCATGCGCTACCAGACGGCCCGCAAACGTCGCCAGCGGGACGCCCAGAGCTTCCCCGCTGGCCTCCCGGGGCAGGCTGGCCAGGTCTACCAGCCGTCCGCTCTGCGTGCCTGGCTGGCCGACTGGGAAGCCCGCCAGGCGGGCCAGCGGGCCAGGGCCGCAGCCTAGTTACACTCACGCCCCACAGGGGTTGCACTCACTACCCGCAGGGGTTACACTGAGGTTGCACGACAACAGCACAGGGACCGGGGATCGGGCTGGTAGGCGCATCACCCCCCGCACGCGGAGAAATGCCTCTGCGGGATGGCGGACCACTACGGGGCCTCACGGCAAATCGCGGCGCAATATCCATGCGTAGCCGTTCCGGGAACTGCGGGTAACTGAATACTACGTCAGCGATAAGCGCAAAGCTTAGCCGCGTGGATATTTCCGGTTCGAATCCGGACGCTGGCGCTAAGGGGGTAAATCGGCGGAGCCGAAAAACCAGAGCTTGCCGGGCTGGAAACTAGGCCGGATTTACCCCCGATGCTTTATCAGCAATCGAGAAAGGAAAAATGACATGGACGCTCCCCAGGAAATCGCCATGAGTATCCTGTGGTCCCCAGACTTTGACGATTACGCCAGCGGAAAGATTGATATTAGTCGCGTCCGCTGCGTCCTGTGCGAGCAGGCTGCGTGTATGTGCCCGCCTTTCGGAACCCCGGAATACTTCGCGCTTATCGATTACCGGCATGGCCGGACGGGCGGGGAGCCGACATTAACCAAGTCGCGGCATACGGTACGCTTTTGCATTCGCTCAATCGCCGGTAGCCCGTAATGGAAATCTGCGTATGCGGGCATGAGCGCGTGGCGCACGAGCATTACCGGGCCGGGAGCGATTGTGCTGTCTGCGATTGTCGCCGTTATCGGACGCTCCTCCGGGCATACCGCCAGTGGCGCAAATATCGGGAGATTTATACCGGCCTAATCTATGCTCGTCTAGCGATGGGATACAACGTAAGCGAATATCATATAAAGATATTCCGTTTGCAAGCCAAGCGCGAATCGCGCGCATGGCCGTCTAAGAATTAAGAGAGGATACTCACATAACCGGCTGGCCGTTTCATGGCCGATTCCGGGAACCGCCGCAATTTCCGGAATCAGGCCACGAAATTACCAGAAACCCGAAAGGAACCCGACATGAGACGAAACCGCCGCAGGCATCACAGCGAAGCATTCCTGCTATTTGCTGCCCTGTTCCTGTTTATGGCCGCGCTGGCATTTCGCGCGCTGGCAACCCTGGCCCTGATAGCCGTAATCGTCGCGGGCGGCATAGCTGCAAAACGCCTAATCGCTAACCGGAACCGGCCCGCCCGGAGAATTCCGGCCCGTCCGCCGCAACCCGGTATGGTCCGGGATGAATTCGGAGTCTGGACGCAGCCAGCAAAAGACGCGGGGGAGCTTGACCGGCTCCGGGAGGAAAATGCCCGGCTCCGTCGCGGCCTGGCCGACGCAGAGGAATCCGCGCATGCGGCCTGGGACGCGGCCAGCGAACCCCGGCCCCGGGCCGCCAGCGACGATCTGAGCCCCATGCGGGACCGCCTGATAAATGACCCCCGTTCCGGAGCCCGCGGAATCGGGAACCCGAAGGGAAGTGAATCCGATGCCTGACCTGACCAGCCTGGAACCGCTAGAGCCTCTGCCGATTCCCGCGGAACGGGTCCGGCTCCGGGAAGCTTTCGGGGTTACCCGGACGGCCCTGGCCGAATCGCTACGGGTTACCCGGAAAACCATATACACCTGGGAAACCGGAAAGGGGGAGCCGACCGGAAGCAACCGGGCCGAATATGCCGCGATACTCAGCGCATGGACCGACACGCTAAACCGGAGAGGATGCAATGGCACTGCCCGCCGAAAGTGAGGTAATCGACTGGCCAGCCGTCGAATATATAGACGCCTGGCTAGACGCAGCGGTTTCCGCTGATTACCGGGACCAGCCGCTAGCCCAGGACTGGGCTAGGACATGCAAAGTAATAGAGGAACTAGGGGAGGCTATCGAACGGCTCATTAAATTCACGGGCCAGAATCCGCGTAAGCCTAGCGAAAACCCGCAGGCCGAATGGGAAGAATTCATGGGAGAGATGGCCGACGTGGTTTTTACTGCCATCTTTTGCATGCAACATTTCGCAAAAGACTCCTGGGTTGTCCGCGATATCCTCCGTGTCCGGCTGGAAAGAATCCGGGCCAGGGCAGAGGCGAATTTCCCCGGAGCAACCCCGCTAGCCTGAAAAGCTAGCCCGAACAGGAAGGGGTAAGCCGGATGCTTACCGAACCCATCATCACGATTTCCGGCAACCTGGCTGGCGATCCCGAAATGAGATATACGCCTACCGGCCTGGCCGTCGCGTCATTCTCCGTCGCGGCCAACCCCCGCAGGTATGACACGGCGGCCGGGGAATGGGTCACGGGTGACCCGGTATTCATGCGGGTTACCGCCTGGCGTGACCTGGCGGAAAACGTCTGCCAGTCACTTAAGCGCGGCGATCCCGTGCTAGTGGTCGGCAGACTGCGGCAAAACTCCTGGGAAACCCGGGAGGGGGAAAAGCGGCGGACGGATGAGATACAGGCCGATACCGTCGCGGTCCCGCTAGACCGGCGCATCGTCCGCATGACGAAAGTGACCCGGGATCATGAGCCGGGAAACGAGACTGAGAGCGGCCAGGACGATCCGGGGAGCCAGGAGCCCGCGGGAGAGGCCGCCAGGCCGCCAGCGGACGGCTCAGGGCCAACTGCGGCCGGTTCCGGGGGAAGCTCGCGGGGCAAGTCCGCGGGGAAGTGAGGCCAGGCCGGGCCGGACGTGCATCCGGCCCGGCCTGACTGGCAGAGTCCCGCCCCATCACGCGGGGGACGGTCCCCGCGGCCAGCGTAGCGAACCCGGGGCCGTCCCCTGAAAAATCATCCCGGCCGGTATTCCCTGGCCGGGTTTTCCGGGTATATCCTGCCCGGTATAGCCAGCGGTAAACAGGAAAGGAAAACCGCAATGCCTATCCAGCAAGTCACGCAGACAAAGATCGTCAGCGACCTGACCGGAGCCGAGGAACGGACCGAAACCGAACCGCAGGCCGTCAAGATTTCCCGCAACGGTGGCAAGCCGGTTACGTGGTACCTGACCACGGCGGAAGCTACGGCCCTAGACGCGGCCCTGGCCGGGGAGCCGGGGAAGCTCTGGCGGCTCCTGAGCGGCGCACAGGGGAAGCCTGGCGCAAAGCGGAGCCAAGCCAGCGGGGGAAGCTCGGGAAGCTCGGACGGGACCACAAAGCTCCCGGACGGCCGGACGGTTCCCAGTACCGAATTTAAGGACTGGGCGCGGGCCAACGGCCATAAGGTTTCCGAGAGGGGCCGCAACCCCGCGGAAACCCTGGCCGCCTACGTGGCCGCTCATCCGGCCGCCTGACCGGACAGGAAAGCACAGGGCCGCCCGGCATTCCCCTTGCCGGGCGGCTCTGCCTTTTCCCGGGAAATAGTTATCATGCGCCCGACAAATATGGTTATCTCGCGGATCGGACTTAACTGGTTCCGCGTCACATTCGAAAACCAGCACCGGGTTACCGAGATACAGATATCCCGGGACCGGCTCCGGAAATGGGCCGCGGAATTGCAAGAGGCCGCGGACCCCCCGGGGGTGAGCGAGCATGGGAAAACTTAGGCTAGAGCTACGGGAAAATGCGGGGACTGATTCCCGGCCCCGCTGGCTCATGGTTCATTCCGTGGTCATAACGGAAGACATGACAGAGCAAATGCTCACGGACACGCTGGAAATCCTGCAAAAGAGAATCAATAGTCATTACGGCCGGGTATAACCGGCCAGCCCCGTAGGGCGATTTTTCCCCGGTTCGAATCCGGGACGGGGCGCGCTGAGCGGAATAACCCAACTAGATCGCTCACGGAAGGGAAATGGCAATGGGAGGGAACGCGGTTTACACGTTCACGGCGGCTGAGCTTCGCGGCCAGGGATATACCCCGGAACATGCCGCAGCCGTGGAAGCTCGCGGAGGGTACATCGGGAGGCCGCCCGCGGCCCCGAAAACAATTACCCGCGTGCGGCCAGGGCAAGCCACTATCCGCGCGTGGGCAAGAGCCAACGGGATTAAGGTTCCTCCCCGCGGCAGTGTCTCAGCCGATGTGGTCGCGCGATTCGAGAGCGCAAGCGGCCAGGGAACAGTAAGCGAACCCTGACCAGACGGGCGGGGGTCGTGCCTCACCGCAAAGCACAGGCACGACCCCCTGAGCACCCCTCAATCAACCCAACTGACAAAGGGGGCTGTACCTATGACGCCTACCCGCCTCACGAGATTTACACGTACACAGGGGGCCGCATGAGTCATCGCGGCGGCCGGGGGGGAGACTCCCCGGACCCTAATCCGGATGAGCTAGGAAACCGCATCCGGAGAGAAATGCGGGAAGCGGGAGACAGTCTGGAAATCGCGGAAGGTCTCCCGATTATCCTGGTCAAGATTCAGCGGAGAAAATACCGCCGCGTCCGGGTCATAAATACCATCGCGGCGGTATTCCTATTCGCGGCCCTGCTATTCGCAGGCTACACGGTAGGTTATGCCACTCATAAATCCCCGGTCCGGTTCGAAACCAAAACCATCCGGATTACTACCCCGGGGGCTGGCTGCCCCCGGTAAAAGCCGCAGTCACCCCCGGGCGTAAATGACCGCCGTCCGGGGGTGACTGCTTCACAGATAAGGCTAGTGCATGAAACGAATACATCTCAGCAAACGCGCAAAGATTATCGGCGGTATCGTGGCCAGTATTCTTTTGCTCTGGCTGGTATCCGGTCTCTGCATCAAATGTCAGGAGAGAGAATGAAAAAACTACCCGAGCCCAGACGAGAAATAAAAGTGAAACTACCCGAGAGCAAGCGCGGGCGAATAATACTCTCCGCGGTCGCGGCCATAGCAGGCGTATCGCTGCTAATCCTGATCACTAGCCATACCGGCGGCAATAACTCCGCGTCTAACCCGGCATCGGGCGGAAACACAACCCCGACATTCTGGTGTTATGGCACCGACTCTTACGGAAACGTCGGAGTTCAGGCCGGATCGTCTAACTCGCTGGCCAACTGCGAACAGTTTATATCGCAGCTAGCCGAAGTTCCGCATTCCGGCACGGTTCCCGGGGGAGTGTCCGCGCAAGGTATCGCCTGCACCGTTATCGCCACATCGCCCGCAACTAACCCGTGGTCGGTAGTGGCAACCGATAATACCCCGTCGAATCTGTGTGATCTGCTAATGCAAGACGGTTATGCGGAGCCATGATGACAACCGTGCCTAAGAAAGTGGGTAACCGGGTTGTGCATGTGCCCGTTATCGATGATGAACCCGGAACGCGGCCCCGGCCGGTAAAGAAACGACCGAAGCCATCCGTACCGGAGGATACTGCCGAACCGGAATCGGTTATTCAGCCAGCCGGTCAGGCAAAAGCCCCGCCGCGAATCCATTACCGTTACGCTGTCACCCGTGGCGGCATGGGCTCATCGTGGGGGGATAACGGCAATGTCAGATAACGGTGTGCCGCAGCTATCGGCGCACCGGGGAAAGAGGATGCCATGGGGCAACACAGCGGGCCAAGCGAACGGAGGATGAGACTACGGATAAAAATAGTCAGGCATCCGGATAAGATCGGAGGTTAAACAGGGTCATAGGCTCAATCGAAACTCAATCAGGACTCAATCGGAGGTAATGTCATGTCCAGAAGCAAGTCAGGTAAAGCCGGAAAGGATTCAGGAACACTAGATCAGCGGAAATCGTGGTGGACCGGCAAAAAGGCCAAGGATCAAGCCGCGCTAGACGACTATCAAACAATGTTCGGGAAGGGCCGGGATTCAACCAGCGATCATTACCGAGCGGAAATCGAAACCTCCGATCGGGCGCTTCGCCTTCTCGGAAGCTGATTCAAGCCAGTTCCCACGTATAACAAATGACAGGAGAAAGCCAGATGTTGAACGGAACGCAAGTAACAATCGTCGGAAACCTCGGAGCCGATCCGGAAATGAGGTATACCCCGACCGGCACCGCGGCCAACGGTGCCTCCCCGGCTGCCGCTGCGTAGCGTGCAGGCCATGACCAGGATTCCGCCTATGCCCCCGCTACGGGAACCGGCCCCGCCGCAGCCGCCGTCTGAGCTATGGCTAGCGGCGGCTATATCGTCCGGGGCTCTGGCCGTCCTAGGACTGGCTTTCTATTTCTGGTTTACGTCCGCGGTTAACCGCTGTGTTAATACCCTGACCGAAATCTCCGGACAGTGCAGCGGGATAGAAACCGGGCGTGATATATCCGGGGTAATCGGGCTGCTATTGGTCGCAATATGTTTCTTCACTGCGGCCATGTATGCACGACGGCCCCGGTAAGTTATCCGGGTAATATGGCTGCGTTGCTCCGTGCAGCCCCTAGAATTCCCGTTGCCGATCGGGGCGGGAATGCAGCCCTGGCAATGAAAACAGGGAACGGAGCACAACCCGAAAGGATGAAAAGCTAGTGAGCAAGAAAAGTAAACTCCCTATTGGCGAATGCGAATGCTGTGGAGAGCAGAAGCCGCTTAATAGGATGGAATTTACAACCAACGATTTTGCCGTATCTCCGGAACATGACATTAGTGCTGATGAATTGTCACGCCTACTTGCCCCGGAGATTATCTGGCTCTGTAATACATGCACAGGAATCGAGGAAAAAACGGCTCAACTGACTATCACAAAAAACAGACACATTAAAAGATGGTTGCGCCGGATGAAACGTTCCGCAAAACATCCTGACTCTCTCGATAAAGTGCTAGAAGCTCGCACAAAGCTATATGAACAAACTAATTGGCTGGCCCGTACATGGCACAGTATCCGTGTACGGCTGATAAGTCACAAATACGGATTCTAACAAAAGCCCCGTAATGCCAGCCGGCATTGCGGGGCTTTTTCACGCCCAAAAACAAATCACCACAATATACGCA
>Ga0074044_10005659_pt1 | contig 10143 bp, 9 predicted proteins | sample BogForMeECP23OM1_FD_94443 | JGI IMG/M metagenome (GOLD analysis project Ga0074044, IMG submission 94443) | Bog forest soil microbial communities from Calvert Island, British Columbia, Canada - Bog Forest MetaG ECP23OM1 | ecosystem: Environmental > Terrestrial > Soil > Wetlands ...
CTGAACTTCTAGGATAACTTCTGTTTTCTCCGGCAACGCGCGCAGGATATCCTGTAGCTTGCGTGCGGAAACCGTGACTTGGATATCTTCCGGGTTTTTCTGGGGGTTGTTAAAGCTCGTAGTGATTTGTATTTCTAAATCCGTCGCCAGCAGATGAACTTGGTCGGCTGTTCGTTCTATAAGCACATTAGAAAGAATAGGAAGGGTATGTCGTTTCTCAACTATTCCAGATACAGCTTGTAATGGATTAAGTAGTTCGTTGCGATCGATTTGTATTAGCTTCATTTAAATTCTTTGTTGTTACTGTTGTATAGGGTTTCTGTGGATAATGTGTTTTTTCTTGTCTTGAGTAAGGTCTTTGGAAGTCTGTGGATAATACTACCTTCGTTCTGTGAAGGCATTGTTAATAGAAATTCGTATGGCTGTTGATTTATGAGTTATGCACAATTCCTTCGCTACTTATTTTAGCTACGTAGAACCTTTAAGAGGGAGTCAAAATCCTTGGTAATTTCATGGTTGGTGGACTTGAGTGATTTAATTGTGCGGCAAGCGTGCATTACTGTTGTGTGATCTCGCCCGCCAAAGGCTTCACCGATATCTGGCAGGCTTAATTGCGTTAGCTCTTTTGCCAAGGCCATCGCGACCTGCCGTGGCCTGGCAATATTGCGGCTCCGCTTTTTCGAGTACATTTCTGATACTTTAATTTTATAGTAGTCGGCGACGATTTTCTGGATGTTCTCAATAGAAATTTGCCGCCCGCGGATTGTAATTAAGTCCTTAAGTGCTTCACGGCAGAGATCGGTGGAAATCGTTTGTCCTACGAAACGAGAATGAGCAAGCACACGGTTAAATGCGCCTTCTAATTCGCGTACGTGGGAGTGACACTGGTTTGCAATGAAAAAGGCAGCGTCCTGATCTAGCAAAATGCCACCGGCCTCTGCTTTCTTGAGAAGTATCGCAACACGCATTTCTAGCTCGGGGGGCTCTATTGCCACAGTCAAGCCCCAGCCAAAGCGCGTTACTAAGCGGTCTTCGATCCCGGAAATCTCGCGTGGGTGGGTGTCGCATGTAATGACAATTTGTTTTCGAGACTCAATTAGCGCATTGAATGCGTAAAAAAACTCCTCCTGAGTGCGGCTTTTACCACTGAAGAAGTAGATATCATCAATAAGCAGCAGGTCAAGCGAGTGATAGTAACGCTTGAAATCATCGAAAGACTTATGCGTATAGGCGCGAACCATGTCTGAAACATACTGATTAGCACTGATATAAAGAATTCTTGCCTGGTCATTACTAGATTCTTGTACTAAATTGCCGATCGCATGTATAAGGTGCGTCTTGCCAAGCCCTGAGCCTCCGTAAACAAATAATGGGTTATATGCCTCGCCCGAGCGTTCCGCGACCTGTAGTGCCGCAGCACGCGCCAACTCATTTGCTTTGCCTGTGACAAAACTCTGAAAGTTGTACTCGGGGTTGAGACGTGAAATTTCGCGGCTGCCAGATTTCGGCGCCCTAATACCCTTTGGCTGATGCTTGACAGCAACCGGCTGTGGTTGTGCCCCTCGTTCCGCGAGTTTCAGGGTTATGGTGGCGTCATCACCAAGCTGTTCACGTGCTAGGCGTTCGATTTCTGACAGGAAGCGGCCACGTATCCACTGCAAAACGAAACGATTGGGGGCCTCTAGCGTCACATGGCTTCCGTGAAGCTCGAACCCGAGTGGTGTAATCCAAGTTTTGAACTGCTGAGGGGGCAGTTGTTGCTGGAAATGGTCGAGACAGAATTGCCAAAAGCCGTTCATTGAAATGTGTCGTTTTTGGTTCTTGTGCAGGTAAAATAACGCCAGCGCTGAACTCGTAATTTTATCGTTTTTACAACCTGGCATCTACCATTCATCGCTGCTTTTTACTTATTCGAGCTGTGGCGTTGACAGCACGCTATGTTAACGGTTGTAATAGCGGCCTTTTTACTGAAACCTTAGCGGAAAATCATGAAACGCACATATCAACCGTCCACTACACGCCGCAAGCGCACTCACGGATTTCGTGTGCGGATGAAAACTCGTGGTGGCCGCGCAGTGGTGCGCGCCCGCCGCGCCAAGGGGCGCTCACGTCTGGGCGCTTGATCCGCGCGACCAATTATCGCGGGAAGGGCGCGCGACGCTTGGAAGGGGCGCACGCTTACGCGCCGGTGTTTGCCTTTAAATGCCGGGTTGTTAGTGATCAGTTCCAAGTTTATGGTAAGCCGAACGAGGCGGGCGTTGCCCGCCTCGGTATCGTCGTGAGTAAACAAGTCATGCCACGTGCGGTGGATCGCAATTATTGCAAACGCTTCGTGCGAGAGGTCTTTCGGCAGGAGCACGAAGTATTGCATGGGTTTGATTTTGTAGTGCGGCTCCATAGCGGAGAGTTTCTGCTGCCTGCAGCCGCGCGCGCCGAATTGCGCAAGTTGTTACTGAGCGTACTGCGAAAATGCCGCGGACGTAACCCGGTGGTTGATTATGGATAACCAAAAAGTAGTACTGTTTTTGCTGTTTTTCTTTTCAACCTTCTTTCTGTTCCAAGCTTGGCAGAAAGAGAAACAGGTCTTGCTGACACCATCGCCTGTGCCCACTATTACTACTATTGCCTCGCCGCCTCCCGTTCCCGGAGGGGTGTCCGCCCCGCCCCAACTGCCGTCGATACCCACGGGATTGTCTGTGGCAAAAGAAGAAATGGTGCGCGTTGAGACCGATTTTTTTATCGCGGAGATTGATACGGACGGCGGCACCCTGTCCCGGCTTGAATTGCGGAAGCACCGCGACACCCTAGATAAAGATAAAAACTTTCAACTGTTTGAGCGGCAACCACAGCATATATATGTTGCTCAGTCCGGGCTGCTTGGTGCTGGGTTGCCGGATCATCACGCGCACTATGTAGCAGCAGCGCTTGATTACAAACTTGAAGCTAGTGCAGATCACATCACAGTGCGGCTAACCGCGGCTAATACCAGTGCATTGCGGATCGTTAAAACGTTTACTTTTCATCGTGCAAGTTATGTGATTGACGTTGGTTATGAGGTCGAGAACGGGGGCGCTACCGCAATTCAAGCTGACGCCTATTTTCAATTTGTGCGTGATGGTAAGCCTCCGGTTGGTGCTCCGGCGATGATGGCCACATTTACCGGAGCCGCGGTGTATACCGACAAAGAAAAATTCCGCAAGATCCCGTTCGCTGACATCGACAAGGATAAGGCGAACTACCCGAAGAAGAGCAATGACGGCTGGATTGCGTTGCTACAGCATTATTTCCTGAGTGCGTGGTTGCCGCCCAACAACATGCCACGTGAATTTTATGTACGACGCCTTGAGGATGGGCTGTACTCAGTTGGCGTGATATTACCGCTTGGCACGATTGCTCCGGGCCAGCACACTGCACTAACGGCGTCGCTTTATGCTGGCCCTCAAGAGCAGGACCAGCTCGCTGCGCTGGCACCAGGCTTAGATCTCACGGTTGATTATGGGTGGCTTACCATCATCGCCAAAATCTTATTTGGGTTGCTACAGTGGTTACATCGGTGGCTGGGCAATTGGGGCGTCGCGATTATTGCGCTTACGATGATTATTAAGGCGTTGTTTTATTGGCCTTCGGCCGCAAGTTATCGCTCAATGGCCCGCATGCGCGTGCTTGCTCCGCGTTTGCAAAAGCTTAAGGAGCATTACGGAGATGACCGCCAGCGCCTGAACCAAGCGATGATGGAATTGTACAGAACGGAAAAGATCAACCCCTTGGGAGGGTGTTTGCCGATCTTGTTCCAGATACCTGTGTTCATCGCGCTTTACTGGGTGCTGTTAGCAAGTGTTGAGTTGCGTCACGCCCCCTTCGTGCTTTGGATAGATGACCTGTCTGCCCCTGACCCGTATTACATGCTACCTAGCTTGATGGCGTTGACCATGTTTATTCAAACCATGCTTAACCCGAAGCCGCCCGACCCAGTGCAGGCGAGCGTCATGAAAGTTATGCCAATAGTATTCAGCATTTTTTTCTTTTTCTTTCCGGCAGGACTAGTACTGTACTGGCTTGTCAATAATGTGCTTTCCATTGCGCAGCAATGGTACATTAACCGCACGCTTCAGCGTGCCGGACTCGCGCGCAAATCTTAACATCCAGCTCGGCGCGCGGCGGTATACTCGCCGCCGATGAAGGAAGACATCATTGCGGCAATCGCTACGCCACCGGGCCGCGGTAGCGTTGGCATTATTCGAGTTTCTGGTTCAAGCCTCGACATCTTGTTGAAGCAGTTAGTGAGCCATCCCGCTCCAATTTCTCCACGGTGTGCGGTATTAACAGATTTTTACGCTCGCACCGGCGAGTTGATTGACCGCGGGCTAATATTGTTTTTCCCGGCGCCCCACTCTTATACCGGTGAGGACGTGATCGAATTACAGGGGCATGGCGGCCCCGCTGTGATGCAGCTTTTGCTTCAACGCTGCTTTGAGTTGGGCGCGCGCCCAGCGGAGCCGGGCGAATTTACCAAGCGCGCATTTCTGAATCATAAGATTGACCTTGCACAGGCGGAGAGCATTGCTGATTTGATCAACGCTGCCACTGTCGAAGCTGCGCGGTGCGCGGTGCGCTCCTTGCAAGGAGAGTTTTCGCGCGAAATTGATACGCTCGTCGCAGGACTGATAGGGCTTCGTGCGCAGGTCGAAGCGGCACTTGATTTTCCCGAAGAAGAAGACGAAATCATTTTGTTACCGGGGCGGGCGAAGATTAAGCATAACCTTGAGAAGCTACGCACTAAGCTGGAAGAAGTGCTTGCCGCCTCTCGCCAAGGTAGTTTATTGAGAGAAGGCATACGCGTGGTGCTGGTGGGCCAACCGAATGTCGGCAAATCCAGTTTGCTTAACCGACTCGCAGGAGAAAACCTCGCCATCGTTACCGATATTCCAGGCACGACGCGCGACGCAATCAAACAAACGATAAATATTCATGGTGTCCCTCTTCATATAATCGACACTGCCGGGTTGCGCGAACCCCGGGACGAGGTAGAAAATATAGGAATATCAACAACATGGAGAGAAATCTCGAAAGCGGATGTGGTGCTGTGGATAAGCGACGCAACGCGCGCGGAAACGCGGTTCGCCGATTCCGAAATTCAGCGGAAATTGCCAGCCGGGGCAGTGCAGATTCGGATCGAAAATAAAATTGATCTGATGAAAACGCAACCAGTAAAACACACCATAAATGAAATTATCGAGATCAGCTTGTCAGCAAAAACAGGGGCAGGCATTAATTTGTTGCATACAGCAATACTCGATGCCGCGGGTTGGAACCAGCGTGGGGAGGAAGGGGTATACATGGCGCGTGCCAGGCATTTGCAAGCTTTGCGCGAGGCTGCAACTCATTTAATGCGAGCTACCGCGCATGCCGGACAGGCCGATTTGTTGGCAGAAGAGTTGCGGCTATCACAGCGCGCCCTACTTAGTATTACCGGTGAGTTTACCGCGGACGATCTACTGGGCGAAATATTCTCCCGGTTTTGCATTGGTAAGTAGTTTTGCTCCATGTTCCACGTGGAACATCAGAGTTCTCATCTTCGTTTTTCGGGGTTCTTAAGGTATTATGCCGCGCATGATTAGAAGCGATTTTTAATGTATTCACCTGAAAAATTTGATGTAATTGTCGTTGGTGGTGGGCACGCCGGAACTGAAGCAGCACTGGCGAGCGCGCGTTTGGGACGACGCACGCTACTGCTTACGCATAATGTCGAAACCTTGGGGCAAATGTCGTGCAACCCGTCGATCGGCGGCATTGGCAAGGGCCACCTCGTCAAGGAAATTGATGCGCTTGGCGGAGCGATGGCCTTGGCAGCCGACGCGGCAGGAATTCAATTCCGCACGCTAAACTCACGAAAGGGACCAGCAGTTCGCGCTACCCGTGCCCAAGCTGATCGCCAGCGTTATAAAGAAGCCATTCGAGGACGACTGGAAAACCAAGATAACCTGTTGATTTTCCAGCAGCAAGTTGATGATTTGTTTCTTGAAAACGAGCGAGTGGCAGGGGTTATAACTCAGGCCGGAATACGGTTTATGGCAGATGCAGTAGTGCTCACAACGGGCACTTTTTTGGCTGGACTGATTCACATGGGCCTCGAGCGCCACGCAGCTGGCCGTGCTGGCGATCCGCCTGCGGTTCGTTTGGCGCAACGCTTGCGCGAACTCAAACTACCGGTTGGGCGCCTGAAGACAGGTACACCACCGCGCATTGATGGGCGCAGCATTGATTTTTCAGAGCTGGTTGAACAACCAGGAGATAGCCCTACGCCGGTATTTTCGTTTATCGGGTCAGCTGCACTGCATCCGCCGCAAGTGTCATGTTGGATTACTCACACCAATCTGGACACGCATGAAATCATTCGTAATGGACTTGATCGCTCACCGCTTTATACCGGAGCAATCGAAGGAGTCGGGCCACGCTATTGCCCGTCGATCGAGGACAAAGTTGTACGCTTCGCCGATAAAATGTCGCATCAGATTTTTCTTGAGCCGGAGGGTTTGACAGTCAATGAGGTTTATCCCAATGGCATATCAACCAGCTTGCCATTCGATGTACAGTGCGCGCTAGTACGTTCGATCAAGGGCCTTGAGCGTGCGCATATCACGCGCCCAGGCTATGCAATCGAGTACGATTACTTTGATCCGCGCGGGCTCAAACCAACACTTGAAACTAAAGCAATCCGGGGCTTGTTTTTCGCTGGTCAAATCAATGGCACAACGGGATATGAAGAGGCCGCCGCTCAAGGCCTGCTCGCTGGCATCAACGCCGCGCGGTTCGCGGTTGAAGCGGAGCTGTGGTATCCACGTCGCGATCAAGCTTACCTCGGAGTGTTGGTTGATGATTTGATTACTCGTGGTGTGTCCGAGCCGTACCGTATGTTCACCAGTCGTGCCGAATACCGCCTCAGCTTGCGCGAGGATAATGCCGACCTGCGTTTAACCGAAACTGGGCGGCAGCTTGGCTTGATTGATGACCATCGGTGGAAGCATTTTGAGCGTAAACGCGAAGCAGTTGCGCGGGAAGTTGAGCGCATAAAATCTTCATGGATCAGCCCTAAAATTATTGCTCAACACGAAGCCCAGCGCGTGCTTGGCCAGCCTATTGAGCGTGAGCACACGCTACAAGACCTGTTGCGCCGTCCGAACGTGACTTATGCCGAACTGATGACTTTGTCCGGCGCCGGCCCCGCTGTTGAAGATCCGCAAGTTGCTGAACAGGTCGAGATACAAAGCAAGTACCACGGTTATATCGAGCGGCAAAGCGAGGAAATTGCGCGCCAGCAATCGCAAGAAATGGCGCGGCTTCCCGAAAATATTGATTATCGAAATGTGCGTGGGTTGTCAGTTGAAGTACAGCAAAAGCTTAACTTGTATCGTCCCCAAACACTCGGGCAGGCGGCGCGGATTTCCGGGGTCACGCCAGCAGCGATTTCGATATTGCTGGTAAATTTGAAACGCGGGTTTGCGACGCGCGAACAAAAGTCGGCATGATCGAACTTGGCAGCCCGCTTGCGCGCGGCATCGTTGAGCTCGGTCTATCAGTAAACGACACGATGCAGCGCCAATTGCTGGAGTACCTGGCGCTGATTGAAAAATGGAATCGCGTTTACAACCTAACTGCAGTGCGTGACCCGAGGGACATGCTGCACCGACATTTACTCGATAGTTTATCCGTTGCGCCACATGTGAGCGCCCACTTCGCTTTGGATGTAGGTAGTGGGGCGGGATTGCCGGGGATTCCATTGGCTACGGCGTGGCCGCAAACACAAGTTACTCTAATCGACAGCAATCAAAAAAAAACAGCATTTCTGCAACAAGCAGTAATTGAGCTGGGACTTACCAATGTAACGGTGGTATGCGATCGCGTGGAAACTTGGCTGCCCAATCACAAGTTTGATCTCGTAATATCGCGTGCGTTTTCGGATTTGTCGGAATTGGTTGAAGTTGCCGGCCGACTATGTGCGGCCGACGGTATATTGGCTGCGATGAAAGGCATTTATCCGCATGAGGAGCTTGCACAATTGACGCCAGAGTTCAAGCTCGAACGCGTGATCCCACTTACTGTTCCCGGCCTAAGCGACGCCCGGCATTTAGTACTGCTCAGGCCGGCACATTGAGACGATGACAAAAATTCTCGCGATAACCAATCAGAAGGGCGGCGTCGGAAAAACAACGACTGGCGTCAATCTCGCCGCCAGCTTAACTGCAGTTAAGCGGCGTGTGTTGTTGGTTGACCTTGATCCACAAGGTAACGCGACGACGGGCAGCGGTATCGACAAAGGAACCTTGGCTACGACCCTCTATCAGGTTTTGCTGGGGAATGCTGATATCGGTGCGGCAATTATCGCCTCCACCAGCGGTAATTACGACGTATTGCCGGCCAATCGCGAACTTGCCGGGGCGGAAGTGGAGCTGGTCGATCTTGAGGGTAGGGAAACGCGGCTGAAGAACGCATTGGCAAAAGTAGTCAATAATTATGACTTCATACTGATTGATTGTCCGCCAGCACTTAATTTATTGACTGTTAACGGGCTTACCGCCGCCGATGCTGTGTTGATCCCGATGCAATGCGAATACTATGCACTTGAGGGATTAAGTGACTTGGTGCAAACGATCAAGAAGATCCGCGCCCACCTGAACCCGGCACTGCAAATCGAGGGGCTGTTGCGTACCATGTACGACCCGCGTAATACGCTTGCTCAGCAAGTTTCCGCTCAATTGCAACAACACTTCGGGGACAAAGTTTATCGCACGGTGATTCCGCGCAATGTGCGGCTCGCTGAGGCGCCGAGTTTCGGCGTACCGACGCTTGATTTCGATAGAGCATCTAAAGGCGCGCAAGCCTATTTGGCACTTGCCGGCGAGATGCTCAACCGCGCGGCTCCGGGCATCTAGGGGGGAATATGGCAAGGATAAAGGGGCTTGGCCGCGGGCTCGATGCGTTGCTTGGCGGCGGTGACTTGCCGATATCGGTTGACAGTGCGCGCGGTCTTGTTGAGTTGCAGATAGAAGCACTGCAGCCCGGCAAGTACCAACCACGTATGCGCATGGAGGAGACATCTTTGCGTGAGCTCGCTGACTCGATCAAAGTCCAGGGCCTGCTACAACCAATCCTGGCGCGCCCAATTACTAGTGACCGCTACGAGATTGTTGCTGGTGAACGTCGCTGGCGTGCCGCTCGGCTTGCCGGCCTGACCACTGTGCCGGCACAAGTGCGCACGATTTCCGATAAAGAAGCGTTGGCGATGGCGTTGATTGAAAATATACAGCGCGAAGATTTGAATCCGCTCGATCAAGCCAACGGCATTCAGCGCCTGATTGATGAATTCAGCATGACGCACGAGGCCGCGGCCCAGGCCGTCGGCCGCTCGCGTGCGATGGTGACCAATTTGCTGCGGCTATTGACCTTGACGGCGCCGGTGCGTGAGTTGATGCAAAGCGGGCAGCTCGACATGGGGCATGCCCGTGCGCTTCTCGCCTTATTGGGCATGCAGCAGGCGGAAACGGCGCGCGTGGTCGTTGCGCGCGGACTGTCAGTGCGGCAGACAGAGCGTCTGGTAGGTGCCCGGTTGCGTAGCGGCAATAGTAAACGGGGTTCGTCAAAAATCAAGGACCGCGATGTACTTCGGCTGCAGGAGGACTTGGCCGAAAAACTTGGCGCCAAGGTACAGATCGACCATGGCACCAAAGGCAAAGGAAAAGTAATCATCCATTACAGCAGCCTTGATGAACTGCAGGGAATATTGGCCCACATTAAATGACGCGATGTGCAATCGCCCGCATCGCCAAAGCACTAGTTGGCTCAGTCAACAGGTGGCGTATGCGCCTGTTTTTCCCCATGTTGTGCGCTTGCGGCGCAGGGGTCGCAAAGCTATAATGCGGCTCGTTTTTTAGGCTGAAAATGAACCAGCCCAAAAGTACCGGGCTGTTGCTGATAGGGGTCGGTACGATATTGACCTCTATGGTGCTCGCCGGATTTTTATTAGGCTATGTGCTGGATGTTTGGCTCGATACCAGGCCCGTGTTTATGGTGTTGTTGTGTGGGCTGGGTTTCATTGGCGGCATCCTGAAAGTCTATAAACTTTTAACTCATCCAGCGTCGCATTGA
>Ga0074044_10005660_pt1 | contig 10142 bp, 5 predicted proteins | sample BogForMeECP23OM1_FD_94443 | JGI IMG/M metagenome (GOLD analysis project Ga0074044, IMG submission 94443) | Bog forest soil microbial communities from Calvert Island, British Columbia, Canada - Bog Forest MetaG ECP23OM1 | ecosystem: Environmental > Terrestrial > Soil > Wetlands ...
TCCTTGTGGTGGAAGTGAATTCTCCTGGTATTGGCGCTCCAGCACATGCGCCCATTTCGAGCCGTGCGGTCCATTCGGAGCCGTGCCTCCCGAAGCCCGCGCAGCGTCATTGTTGTGGCAATCGGTGCAATAGAGATACGCGCTGGCTACTAGGGATCGGCCTGTCGGATTGTCATTCAGATCGAGCATATTTGGGCGCAGGCTCGGCGAGACCCCAGGTCTAGCCGGTTGGGACACATTGTGCCGCGTCACCGGCGAGTTAAGGTCAAGCCGGATATTGTAAGGATCAGGCGACCACGTCGCCCGTACAGGCTCGCGTCCATACACACCATAGGCTGCGGATTGAGGCTTGTTGGGGCTGTCCGCGTGGCATTTGAAACAGATCTCGTATTCGTTGTTAGCAGGATCAACAATGCTCCCAGAGGAATTTATCCCCGAGACTCTGGCCAGGCTTTGTTGGACACGCGGCGGAGAAAGGGTGGTCGTTGCCTGTGCGGCATGCGGGTTGTGACAGTCAGCGCATGCTGAATGGCGCGAATTCCTAACCGGCAGCGGCTCGGCAGGATCATGCGGTGTGGAAGTGGGAACTCCAATTGGATGTGTATAGGCGAGGTTGAGTTCGGCGATGATGTTGAGCAACGCGGGACTCACATTCGCGTTGCCGCCATGACACACGGCGCACGTATTCTCCTCACCGCCGCGCAGCAGCCGCGCACCCGTTCCTGAACTGTTGTGTTCGGTATGACAACTTACGCAAGCGTTGACCGCCACGGTTGAGTACGGCAGTTGAGCGCCTCCAGTGACGATGTTCGTCGCAATCGCGTGTTGGCCGGCAGACCAGCCGGCAAGTGCACCGCGCGACGTATCATGGCAGGCCTTGCACAGAGTGCTGTTGTTGTTGCTGCGTACCATGAACTGCACTGTGGTATCAAGGTTGGGCGTGTGCGGATTGTGACAGGTAACGCACTCGATCTTGTTGTCGAAGAGTTTTACCGCGGGATCGGAACTGAGCGGTGGCGAGGCCGTCAACGACAAGTTAATTTCGCCATCGTCCACCGCGGGCATCGTGAACCCAAACGGATGATTGTTTCTCAAATCAGCGCCAAAGTTATCGGCCGAGGGGAGGGCGCCCTGCACGGCGATTTTGCCGCTGGTATAGGTTTGGCCGATTGCGACGGTACCGTCGTGGCAGCTCAGGCAAAGCTTGCTGCGGGTTGATATCTGGTTGTTCGTCTGCTTGTAAGTGCTGCTGGTATACGAAGTGTAGGAGGGTGCCGGCGAGAGCTTCTGGTTCCACAGGGGATGGGGGGAGTTTGATTCCTGAATGTGCAATGCGTGGCAGAAGAGACACACCTCTTTCTCGCTGCTCGACTTGACCGGCCCAGGGCCGCTAACGGACAAATCATGGCGCGATCCCACAACCGTATTTGCCTGCGCATATGCGGGCAGCGGCGTCAGCACCAACACCATTACCACCGCCCATCGCTTCTCCCACACCAGCCACATCAATGCCGGTCTCCCGCCGCACGCTTCGCACTTATAAACTGGAACATTTGTACACGTTGGTTGTAGGAATCGGCAACGTAGACCCGATCGCTCGAGTCAATCCACAGTCCCGAGGGAAGCTGCAATTCCCCCGGCCCGCCGCCGGTTTGGCCGAACGTGTATAACAAGGTTCCGTCGCGGCCAAACACCTGCACAGCTTCCAGCAGAGCGTCCACCAGGTAGATGTTTCCTTCGCTGTCCACCGACATCCCCTTCGGGCGAAACAGCCTGCCGATGCTGTCGCCGCGCTCGCCGAACTGGGACATGAAGTGGCCTTGCCGGTCCAGTATCTGCACCCGGAAGTTCATCGCATCGACCACCAATAAGTCGTTGCTGCGCAGCACGAGTTCGGTGGGGAAATTGAACTGGCCCGGTCCACTGCCGCGGCCGCCAAATTCGCGCAGCATATGCCCCTGGAGATCCATGACGAAGATCTTGTCGCGCAGCGTGTCGGTGACAAACAGCTCGCCTTGCTGCTGGTCAATGGCAATGCCGGTCGCGCGCTTGAAGAAGCCCTCGTTCTTGGCCACGGCCCCGACAAACCTTCGGAACTTGCCGTCCGCATCAAAGACGAAAACCTTCCCGCTGAGCGAATCGGTCACATAGATATTGTCCTGGGCATCCACGGCAACACCGATCGGGGATAGAAGATCTTGGCCTTTGCCGCCTTCCAAACGATGGTATTTTTTCTTATCAAAATCGAAGATGTGGACAGCCATCGCCCCTGGGTCGGCGACGATGATGCGCCCACGGGAGTCGGTCGTGATGCCATACGGGCGAATCAGCCGGCGGTAATCCGGCGGGCCAGCCACGAAATCCAGGGCCCGTTTCCAGAAGGATCGGTTAGGATTCAATTCCTTTTCCGAGGAGAAGGCGCGCAGGAATTCCAGGCGCCGCCCGCCGTCCATCGTGATCACCGGCACCGTCAGCGCAGGGTTCGAGGGTTGCCGGGTTCCGGATCCCGACCGCGAAGCGGACAGCGCGAGCGCACACCCTAGCAGCAGTGCGGCGCTGGCTCTTTTGACGTTAGCAGCTTTCAATGCGCCCCGCATTCCAGTATAACCCGCTAGTATAATCGGAAAACGCGCTCAATCTGAAAGTACATCAGCCTGGTCTCATAAGTACCCAATGGGCCAACGCTAAACAGTTGCGATTGCCTCGTGTATCCCCCAATCAGGCGGAGGCGCCGAAGCTTGTAAGAGACGTGCAGGTTGATCAAGCTGAATTCGGTGGCCGGCAGGTGGTCGGTAGTGTAGCTGAAACGCTCCGCATAGCCCATCACTACTAACCGGCCGCGCCGTGATCGATAAGATCCCGTCAGGGTGGCGCCGCTGCTGCTGCTCATGGTGGGAATTCCGAGCAGAGGGCTAACCACCACGGGGCTGGTAACAAAGAGCAAGCTGTTGCCCAGCTGGATCGCCAAGCCACTGCCGTACTGGTAGCCCGCTGACAAGTTCAGGCCGCGATATCCGGCGCCGAGGGAGATCCCCTTTGCCGTGCTCTGGTTGTATAACAGCTCGTGATTGGCTGCGTTGTTCTCCAGGTTGAAACTGGCGGTCAGGGTCCATCCTCCCACGGGCCGGACCAGGGAAGCGTACCCGCCGTAGTCATGATTAGGGTATGGGACTCCGTTGTCTTTTTCCGTGCCTTCGGACACGTGCGCCGAAGTCGCGAGTTTGAATTGCCAGGGCAGCTCTTGGCCCAGGTTCATTGAGCCCGTATTCGCGTCTATGACCTCGGAAAAGAGGCTGTAAGGAGCCGTGCCGGAGCCCGTGTTCACCACTCCGGTGGTAGCGTTCGCGCTCACCACCTCCGTCTGCGAAGCCAGATGGCTATACGAATAGTTGGCGGAGATCCATCCCGAGCGCCACTTGTGCTGATAGCCAGGGCCGGCCCCCCACCGCGTCATTGTGCCCGAGTTCTCCGAATGGCTCTCCCCGCCGTTACCGGTGAGAGAGAACCCATAGCCCAGCCGAAGTCCCGCCCCCCCGCTAAGGGTCATTACCTTGAATGGCGCCGCTAAGTAGGTGAGCGGCGCCGTACTCGCAGGTGTCGGGTTGGGCGAGGTGCCGGGAAGGCCCGCTCCAGCGAGGGCTTGTTGCACTTCGGAAGCTTGCAAGTTGCTGTCGTATTGCGCTTGCAGCGTCGTGCTGAGTCTTTCCACGGGTTGGGAGGAGAGCGTGGCATTGGCGGTGCGCACGGTGGTGTCCGACTCCAGGTCGGCGAAGTTAAAGCTCGATTTTGACTGGTTGGCACTCACGCCCAGGGTGGAATGGAGCGGCAGGAGTCTTGAAACGTCAAAGCCCAGATTGGTTGTGTCGTCGTAGGTGTGTTGCACGCCCTGCGTCAGGATATCGGGGGATGTTTCTGTGGACTGAGAACGTTGATACCAGCTACCTGCTTGCCACCCTCCCATGCTGTAGTTCATCTGGGCGGTGAAGTTGCGTAAGTCACGGTCATCTCCCCCACCAAACGCCTTGGGCAGGTCTGCACTGTAATCGCTGTCTCTGTATCTGAGGGTGACTATGGGCAAATGTCTGAATCGCCAAATCCAGTTGGCGTCGAACACGCTATACGTTAAGTCGGTTTCCGCACCGCTCAGCACATCCTGGTTCGGGTTGGCAGAGGCGCCGCTCCTGGATTCGTCGAAGGAACTGCCGGTTCTGGAATAAGAGATGGTCAAGGGAGCCGGGCTGCCCTGCAGGATTATCCCCACGCCGGAAAAGCCTGTCAGCGCGTTGCCCATTTCCGTTCCGGGCACGGCTTCACCGAGGGTGACCATGGGCTTGACCGAGAACTGCAAAATCCGGGGGTCACGCCAATAACCGCTTAAGGTAGTCTCCAGCGTGGCGGACGGGCCGCTGATGCTATTAGGACTTTCCGAAAGGTCGCCATAGCCAAAGAGGATGCGTCCAGTGAGGCTGAGCGGAGGCTGCTCGGACTCCTGTGCCCAAGCTCTTCCTCCCAGGGCTGCCAGTACAAACCCCAAAATGGCCGCCAATTTCCTGGTGCAACTGCGGCTCATAACATCTCAACCCTTCCGACTCATAACATCTCAATCTTGGCCTTGTTGCGCAGCAACTGCTCAAATTCCTTGGAGCGCTTCTCGCGCCTTTCCGTTTCCAAGCGCTGACGGATCGAGGCGGCCATTTCGGCAAACGACATTTGCCGCTTCGGCTGGTGCTCGTTGGCGCGCAGAATCACATATCCGCTGGAGGATTCCACCACGCCGCTGGTCTCCCCCGCTTTCATGCTGAACACGGCCTGCTCGAGGTCCGGAGTTACCGTACCGCGGTGAACCCAGCGGTGATCGCCCATCATCACCCGCCAGTCGTCCTGCGAGAGCTGCTGGGCCAGCATGCCAAACTCTTCGTAGTCTTTCGCCGCTTTGGCCTTCACCAGGATCTGCTCGGCAATCCGGTGCGCCTGCTGTTTTTCCTCGGCGGTGGCGCTGCCGGGGAACTTGATGGTGATGGTTTGTAACCGGACGGCCTCGGGACGAACGTACTGGGCCTTATGGCTCTGGTAGTAGGCGCGCTCCGCTTGCTCGGTGACCACCGACTTGCGCGTAACTTCGGCGTCCCAGAGCTGTTCGACCAGCATGGCACGGCGCAGGCTGCTTTCGTAGGCCGCTACCGAACCATACTGCTTGGTGGCTGCTGCTTCATACGCCTGGCGCGAGGGGAAACCTTGCCGGATCTTCCGCACGCGTTTTTGCCATACCAGGGGTGGCACCTGAAGGTTCCGGCGGCGCGCTTCTTGATAGACCAACTCGTGCAGCACCAGATCGTGCGTCGCCTTCTGGCGGATGTCCGCTTCGGCGCTGGCCGGGACGCGCCCCCCGTGGATGGCGTAATACGGGAAGAGGCGCTGCATCTCTTGGTCGAGTTGTGCTTCCGTGAGCGCCACCCCATTGACACGCGCAATCTGCGTCAGCGGCGGTTTGGCCGGCGCCCCCACCTCACCACTCGCAACTGCGGCGCCTGATGGGACCCCCGGCGCCGGGGCCGATATTGCCGGCTGGTGAGAAGATTCCAACGGCATCTGGGCAAGCAGACGCAGCGGCAGCCCGGCAAGAAAAATTGCGGTGATTATAAGGAAGGTCTGTTTCATAGGTTCATACCAAAAAGCCGAACAAAATTCCGGACCCGAACTGCTATGGGCGCGCTGGGCGTTCTGGACTATTTTCGTTCCTGCCCCCGGGAGGAAAATTGTAGAAACTCCAGCTACTTGGGCGGACTTGGCGCCTCCTGGGCCGGTTGATTGGCCGGCTCTGTTCCCTTCCCGGCGGCGTCTGGCTTCTGCTGCGGTTGGGCGGCCAGCTTTGCTTTCAGCTCTTCCAGCTCCTTCTGTAGCTCTTCAATCGTCGGTCCCGAAGAACCTGCCGCCTTGGCCGCCGGCTGTGCCTCTGGCGGCACTTTGCCTGGTGTGGCCGTTTGGCGGCTGGCGGCGGCCGGAGTGGCTCCCACTTCAGGAACCTTGCGCCCCTCCTTGGCGGCGGCCGCCTCTGCGTCCGTGATGTAGTGGAACACCTGGATGCGCGGCGGGAGCTGGTCCACGGCAATGATCCGGTTTTGGCTGTCAATCGCGAGGCCGGCCATCAACATGAATTGCCCCGGGCCCCAGCCGTTGCCGGAGAAAGACAAAAGCGGCTTTCCTTCCGGCGAAAAGACTTGCAAACGGTTCAGTACCGCATCGGCGACATACACGTGGCCGTCGGCGTCAATCGCAATGCCTTTGGGGCGCGCGAACATCCCCGGGCCGTCGCCACGCTTCCCCCAGACACGGACGAAGTTGCCGTCGGTGTCGTAGACGATCACGCGGGGAACTACGGCGTCGGTAATATAAAGCAGACCGTCGGGATCAATGGCAATGCTGTTGGGATTGGTGAGAGCGCCCGTTCTGTCCGCGTCTTTGTCTTTGATCTCGGCGAAGTAGCGGATAAGTTTAAAACTGTCAAGGTCGAAGACGGCAATGCGCTTGCCAGCCACATCGGCCACGTAGAGGCGGCGCAGAGGATTATCGACCGCCATGCCGGCGGGGCGTTGCAAGTCGTTGGCCCCAAAGGCGCCTTCGACGTTGCCGTTGGGCCCAAAGCAGGTAATCTGGTGCAATTTGGAATCGGAGACGAACAGCCGGTCCGCATCGTCCACCGCAACCCCGATGGGTATCAGGATGTTCGCCGGCGCCTTGTCGCCCCGGAATTCGAGTTTCTTGTTTTCCAGGTCGAAGACAAATACGAGGCTCTTACCGGTATCGGTGACGTAGACGCGGCCCTTGGAATCCACCGCCACCCCGTAAGGCTTGGACAGCCTCGGCCGTTCTTCCGGGGTGACGTTGACGCCAGCTATACGCTCCAGTATGCCACCCTTCGCCTGTTTCTTCCCCAAGAGGTCAAGTTCACCGAAGTACTGGTTGAGATAACGGATGCGAGGTTGATCCGGCGGCGACGGCCATACCAGCGTCGAGGTATCAACCCGCGGAGCGGTCCTCTTCTTGCCCGCCCACGCGGACGGCACCAGCACCAATATCAAGCTCGCGATCAGGGCGCAGATCTGGATGGAAACTACAGTGCGCCACGGCTTGTGGGCGAGTGCGCGTAAATCTACGGTCATATCCTCTCCCCATTCCACAAGCTTGAAGTGCAACTTCCACGCCAGACATGCTATAACATGTAAGTAATAGATTCTATGTTAGTTAACATTGGAAAAAGACGATGAGGACGACGCCGGGTTGGGCCAAATCGCGCTCCCTCGCCAAGTTCGACGGGAATTTGACACATCACAGGGTGCTGGTGACGCCGCTCACAGGCTCTGGTGATTGGCGCCGCGTCCCCAGATCGAGCCGTCGCCTGCGTGAAATCGTCGAGGGATCCGGCGTGTACCCGGCTAATGCGATATACAACAGCCCGGCCCAGCACCCGCAGACGAAAATGGCTCCCAAGTTTCATAGTCTCACTCTGGCTGCTTCTTTTTCTTTTTATCTTTTGCGTTTGTGGTCTTCCGCACTTGTCCGACAACAGGGGTCGTCCGTAGGCTCGCGTGACACTGCGCACACAGCGACCCGCTCTTGTCCGTGGCAGGAACCAGAAGGTGCTGGCCGCCGCCGTGCGGAGTGTGGCAACTCAGGCACGTGATCATTTTCAATTTCTGTGGATCGGTGGGATCCAACACCCCCCCAACAGGATGCCGTTCCTGTGGATGTCCCAACCCTTTGTCGTCCAAACGCAGCACGAACACCTGACTCAAATAGTTCTCCGGCAGGCGGACGGCTCCGTCGAAGATGCTTATGTCGGTGCTATCGGCTACCTTCTCGCCTTTTGCATTCGGGCCGTGGCAAGTGAGGCAGAGATTGTTAGTCTCGGCGCGTAACAGGTGTTCGCGGTCGCCGCCGTGAGGCATATGGCAAACGCTGCAACCCTGCTTAAACGCGGGAGGGTGCAACACCTTCTGGGTTTTGTGAATTTCCGCTTCGTCGGTGTGGCAGGCTTCACAGGCGGCCGCAGGGTTCGGCCGCACAAATCTCGGGTACTTGCCGGCGTGCGGGTTGTGGCAGTCGGTGCAATCGCCCGCCGCGCCCGGATGCTGTACCTTCGCCTTCTCGATCTGTTCGGCCTTGTCGGAGTGGCAGGTGACGCATATCTCCTTGGCGCTGGCCTGGGTCAGGACAACCTTGCCGTCCTTGGCAGCCTGATGGCAGGTGTCGCAGGATTTCTCGGCGAACGGCGGATGGAGATACTTCTGAAGCAGCTTAGGCGATTTTGAATCGTGCGGATCATGACAGGAAGTGCACGTGGCTCCTGCAAAGGGCTGGCCCTGGTGAGCTGCGGCCAGCTTCGCGTCTTTTGTGTCATGGCACCCAAGGCACAGCTCGGGAACCGCCTTGGTGAGGTGAAAATCAAATTCCTGCTTACCAATTTCGCCCACCTTGTGAGTCACGTGACAGGCGTCGCATCCCATGTCGAGGGCAGCATGGCGGCTGCCCTTGTCGGGCACGTTCACGCCCTTCTCATGACAGCCGAGGCATAGGTTCTCGGCTTTTCCGCCGGAAGTGGGCTTCAGCAGCAGGTGATCGTTGGTCGAAGTGTGGGGATCGTGACACTTGAGGCAATCCTGGACGGCGGGGGCGTGAATCTGACGCAGGTTCGCAGCAGTGGGTTGCTTGTCTGCATGGCATTCGAAGCAGAGGGTTGCAATCCTCGCCGTTTTCAGGTTTACCCTCGTCGTATCGGTTGTGTTCCGGATGAGGTGACAGGTCAGACATCCCAAACCCACCGCCGGGTGGATGTTCTTTCCTTTTGTCTTGTCTTCGTGGCACTCAATACACTGAGGGGTGTCAGTGCCCTTTTCGAGTTGAACCGGGTGGATGCCTGCAAACGCGCAGCGCACCGAGACAGGGAGGAATAGCAGCGCCAGGAGCAGAAAGATCTTCATCGCGGTCGCGACCTCTTGCTCCCCGTCTTTGCCTGACAGTGTGCGATCGTCTAATACTCGCCTGATCATTGGGCCTCAGGTTACAATGAGGTTGGCGAGCAACAGTATGCGCACGTTGTTTGCCAAGAGGGCCAAGGCTGGGGCGTTCGCTCCAAAGAATTCCCCGGCTTTGGACCTTATGCCATATCAAGAGGTTTGAATTCTTGATAGGGAGTTAAGCAACGACATTAAAGAGCACCTTTCTCGCCTTCCAGCTATTCTGTGGCAGGGAGGGGTGAGAAAAGATATAACTGATTGAATATAATAGATGTACAGTTTCTTGATTCCGGCTTCGACTGCCCCTATATGGAAACCGCGAGCTTTGCAACGCGAGTTTTACTGTGCCATTACCCGCGGTCGTGCGTGGAATTCCGCGCCCCCTTGAGCAACCTCGGGCCTGAATCTTGAATCTTAAGTGGCCCACTCAAGACCCGTTGAGGGTGTTCCGCCCCGGCGGCCATCTCGCTGACGGCTGGCGGATTCGCTAGCCTCACGCCGTTTTTGTTGGCATTGCGCTGGACGAATACACGCCGGATCCCTCGACGATTTCACCTGGCAGTGGCTCGATCTGGCGACGCCGCGCCCATCACCAGAGCCTGTGAGCGGCGTCACCAGCACGCTGTGATGTGTCAAATTCCCGTAGAACTGGGTGAGGGTGCGCAATTTAGCCCAAACCGGTGGTCGTGACGATTGTCATCTTATCCGTTAAACCTCGCTAAATGTGTTGGTTACGCACCATAGCATGTCTGGCGTGGAACTTGCGCTGCAAGCTTGGGGTTACGGGGATAGGTATGACCATAAATTTGCACGCACTCGCCCACAAAACGTGGCGCACCATTGCTTCCATCCAGACCGGCGTGGTGCTGTTGATTCTGGTCGTGATTCTCGCGGCGGTTGGAACCGTCGTCCTGCAGCGACCGGCCACCGAACCCGACGAGATGCAGAACGCCTACTCCCCGCAGGTGCTTCGAATACTGGACGCGGTCGGATTGACCGACGTATTTCACGCCTGGTGGTTTCTCGGATTGATGCTGCTGGTCAGTGTTTGCATCCTGGCCGCTTCCATCGACCGTTTTCCCAATTCGTGGCGCTACTTCTCGCGTCCGTATAAATATCCCGATGAAA
>Ga0074044_10005661_pt1 | contig 10142 bp, 10 predicted proteins | sample BogForMeECP23OM1_FD_94443 | JGI IMG/M metagenome (GOLD analysis project Ga0074044, IMG submission 94443) | Bog forest soil microbial communities from Calvert Island, British Columbia, Canada - Bog Forest MetaG ECP23OM1 | ecosystem: Environmental > Terrestrial > Soil > Wetlands ...
AATCCCTCCGCGCCCGCTGCAGGTCCCACCCCCGGCGAGGACTAGCTCTCTTTGCCGTTTCGCCAGTGCGGTTGGCTCCCGAGTGTCCCTACTTGGGCTGGAATCGCATCGAGATCGAGTTGACGCAATGGCGTGTGTTCCGGGGCGTGAATCTCTCGCCCTCGAATACGTGACCGAGGTGACCGCCGCAGCGAACGCACTGGATCTCGACCCGCTGTCCGTCCGCGTCGGGCAAACGACGAACCGCTCCCGGAATCTCTTGGTCGAACGCGGGCCAGCCGCAGTGGGCGTCGAACTTGTCCTCGGACCGGTAGAGGGGTGCCCCACACTGCTTGCATTCGTAGGTCCCGGCTCGGGTATTGCGCTCGTACTCTCCCGAGAACGGGGGCTCGGTTCCCTTGTGAAGGATCACTCGCTGCTCGGCTCGCGTCAACGGTCGGAGAGCCGGAGCGACTTCGGACACGGACCATCGAATGGGAGACCCTACTAGAGCTTGATGGGCGGGCGGACGGGCGTCGGCCGGGTCATCGGAAAGTACTTCACCACTCGGAGGGAACCGCGGCCCCCCTCCGTCTTCGCCGCTCCCAGCAAGGGCCCGGGGCGAGAACGATTTATATCGAACTCGATTCAGAAACCGATACCATGCCGACGGCTCCTCCCAAGCGACCGATGCCCGGGCGGGTGCTGTGGCTCTACGCCCTTGCCACGCTGGAGCGCGACGGTACGGTCTACGGCTACGCTCTCTCGGACCGAGTGGCGGAGCGGACGGACGGAGCCTGGCGACCGGGGGCGGGCGCCGTCTATCCCGCGCTTCAATCGTTGGTCCGTCGGGGGGCCGCTCGAACCCGGAAACAAGGGGTCCGCCGGGTCTATTCGATTACTCCGCACGGACGCGCGATACTTCGGCGGATCCGGACCCAAATGGCAGGACCGGGCCCGGGGGCCCCGGACCTCTCCCTGCTGTGGGCCGAAATCGCGGGAGCGCCCGATCCCGGAGCCCACATGCTGCGGCGCCTCCATCGGCAGCTGGAGATGCTCGACGCCATGCTCGCCCGTCAGCCCGACGCACGGGCGGGTGGGCGTCCGTTGCGAGCGGCGGCCTTCGACGAACTCTCGACAGCCCTCCAACGGCTCGGTCCGAACGCCCCTTCGGCGGGGCCTTCCCATCGCGCCGCGCGAGGCGATCGTCGAAGATGACCGACAATACGATCGTCGTGAAGGACCTCTCGAAACATTACGGGTCGGGGGACCGACTGGTTCGCGCGCTGGACCACGTCACCCTCTCGATCCCCTCGGGAACGGTATTCGGTCTGCTCGGACCCAACGGCGCGGGGAAGACGACCCTCATCAAGGTCCTCACGGGCATCACCGACATCACCGAAGGGGACGCGAGCGTCGCGGGGTTCGATGTTCGCACGCAATCCATGGACGTGCGCGCCCGGATCGGCTGGGTCGCCGCCGAGGTGATCCTGGACGACGATTTCACCGCGCGCGAGAACCTTTGGCTCCAGGCGAAGTTGCAGAGCCTCAAGGACTGGGAGACCCGCGCGGACGACCTTCTCAAGTTCTTTTCGTTGAGCGATCGCGCGGACGACAAGGTCAGCCACTTCTCCACCGGAATGCGAAAGAAGCTCGAGATCGCCCTCGCGCTTCTGCATCAGCCCGTCGTGATTTTCATGGACGAGCCGACCATCGGGCTCGATGTCAGCACCCGCCGGATGCTCTGGGATATCGTGACGGGGGTGCACAAAGAGTTCGGGGTGACCGTCCTCCTCACCACGCACTACATTGAGGAAGCGGACGCTCTCTGCGACCGCATCGCGATCATCGACCAGGGTCGAATCCTGGCCGAAGGGACCCCCTCCGAGCTCAAGAGCCGGGTGAAGGCCGACATCGTTCAACTCGAGACCGGGGAGGCGCTCGACCCGGCGAAGATCTCGGCGTTGCCGGGCGTTCAAGAAGTGCGCGCCCAGGGAAACGACTGGATGATCCGGGTCGGCACGGCCGACGATTTCTTGCCGCGCCTTTTCGCGACGATCCGGACCGACCAGATCCGTCGGATCAGCGTCGAGAAACCGAGTCTCGAGACGGTGTTCCTGGAAGTGACGGGCCGGCGCTTGGGACAGGAGGAGCCGATGCGCGACGTGCGCAAGTTCTACGCTCAAATGCGGAGGGCCCGCGGGTGAAGATCCCCTGGAGCCCGCTGTGGGGCCTCTACGCCCGGGAAATGATCCGGACGTTCCGCAACCCGTTCGTCCTGCTGATCACCATCGTCCAGCCGTTCATGTGGCTCGCGTTCTTCGGCAGCAGCTTTTCGCTCCTTCCGGCCCCGGAGCTTCAGAGCCTCTTCGGCGCGTCCAACTACATCCAGTTCCTGCTGCCCGGCGTCCTCTCCACGTCGATGCTCAGCGTCGGAATGTTCGGTTCGATGAGCACCATTCAGGACAAGCGCTTCGGTTTCATGAAGAGAATTCTGATCACGCCGACCTCGAAAGGGGTGGTCTTCATCACGAAAGCCCTCGGGTCAGCCTCCCGGGGCCTCGTGCAGTTCCCGGTCATGATCGCCGCGGCCCTCGCGTTCGGGGTCTCGTTCCATCTCTCGGTCCTTCAGTGGGCGGCCTGGATCGCCGGGCTCATGCTGCTCGCGATCGGGTTCTGCAGTCTCTTCCTCGCGATCACGGCCCGGTCCACCGACTGGCAGACCCCCGGGGTCGTCTCGAATTTCATCACGATGCCGCTCATGTTCGCGAGCTCCGCGCTCTTTGGGAGCAGCCACTTTCCCGCGTGGATGTCGGCGATCTCGAGCGTGAACCCGATCACCTTCTCGGCCCTGCTGGGACGCAGCTTCATGCTGGGGACCCCCACCGACTGGTCGTACCTCGGCTACCTCGCGATCTTCGCGGGCCTCATGTTGTCGATCGGCTACTTTGTCTCGAGTCGTTGGCTACGGGTCGAGTGATCGGCCGGGGTCGGGGAACCGGGCGCCCCTCGAGTCGTTGCGAGGAGCGGCTTCGCGGGCCGACTATGTCCGAGGGGGGAGCCAACCGAGGCGTTCGAGCTCGTGCCGGATGAATCTCGCCGACTCGGCCGGAGACATGCGCAGGGTATCCACCACGACCTCCGGGGATTCGGGGACTTCGTAGGGGTCGTCGACGCCGGTCATCTCTTTGATCTCGCCGGCGCGGGCCTTCTTGTAGAGGCCCTTGACGTCCCGCTGCTCGCAGACCTCGATCGGAGTGTTGACGTACACCTCCACGAAGTGGCCGATCTCCGCGCGGGCGTGCGCCCGGGACGTCCGGTACGGCGAGATCAGCGCAACGAGGGCGATCGCCCCGTTCCGAGCCAGGAGCTTCGCGACGAAGGTCACGCGACCGGCGTGCACCTCGCGTGACTTCCGGTCGAACCCGAGGTCGGCGCTGAGGCCGCGGCGGACCTCGTCACCGTCCAAGAGGTCGACGAACCGACCCTCGGCCCTCAAGAGGGTCAAGAGTTCGCGGGCGATCGAGGTCTTTCCCGCGCTCGGAAGCCCGGTGAGCCAGACGCAAAACCCGGTAGGGTGACCGACCGCGACGGGGGCCCGTGCGGGGCGCGGCGAACCGGCGTTCATCATGCCGGCCCGGTCGGGGGGACACGCGACGGGTCACCGGCCGCAGGATTGTCGGAATGCCACCGCGTTTCCGAGGAGCTCAGCGAACGAGGTAGCGGCGGGGTTGGGGGGGCATGAACCCCGGGTCCCAAGGGCGGGCCCCCGCCGGGTTCGCGCACGGAAGTGCGTCGCAGAGAGTACCACGAGAGGCATAGGACGACGGCCAGGAGGGCAGCGAAGACGTAGTAGCTGACCTGGGAGGCGACCCACTTCAGGGCCACGAAGACCTGGCTCAGGCCGTAGGAAACCAGGATCCCATCGAGGCTCATGACCACGCTGCGGAAGAAGTCGGGCGACACGGAACGAAGAAGCAGGGTCCCCAGAGGCACCCCGATGATGACGGCGATGAACAGCGCGGGAAGAAGGCCGAGCGATGGGGCGGTATAGTACTTGGTTCCCAGGAACTGGTCGAACGCGAGGTAGGTGCCGAGCGTGAGGGTCGACTCCGCGACCCGGATCTGGGCGATCGTGCATCGGAACTGTCCCTTGGAAAGACCCTGGTTCCGAAGGAACAGCGCCAGCGGGGGTCCCGAAATGGTGGTCAAGGAATAGAGGAATCCGATCCCCGAACCGATGGCCTGACCTCCCCGGCGTTCGTTCGCGATTGGCCGGCTGAAGCCCAGCAGTTGGAGGGCGACGAGCGGCAGGAGAGTGGCGTACACGAGGAGCTTCACGTCGGTGACCGCGATGAACGTCAGGCCGAGGGTCCCGAGCACGACGCCGGGAAAGAGGGTGGTGACGACCGGTCGGGCCCGGGGCCAGGTCGCCCGGATGTGCTGGCGCTCGCGCAGCAGCAGGGCGATGTTCACCGCGACCTCGACCAGGACGAGAGCGGGATTGAGGACCTTGTTCGAGTACCAGAAGATGGCGATCGGGGTGATGATCGACGAAAAGCCGTACCCCACCGCCCCGTTCGTGACGGCGGCGCCGAAGGCGACGATCGCGAGCCAGATGCTACTCCAGAGGTCCATCGTTGTTCACTGATCTCCTTCCTTCAACAGGACATCGGGCTGCCGCAGGATCTCGGCCACCTCCGGTCGCAACAGCTCCGGAGGAATCTCGCCGCCGTTCTTCAGGGCCTGGCGGATCCGTGTCTGGCTGGTGTCCACGCGGTTCGAAGCGGGATGGGGGCAGGTCTTGGCGGTCGCGGTGGACTGGCAGGCCCGACAGTAGAACGCCTCTTCATACCGGAGAGGCAGGATCCCGACGTCGAACTCATCGAAGATGCGGTGGCAGGCGTAGGGGTCGTAGAACTTGCCCACTCCCGCCTGGTCGCGCCCGACGATATATCGACTGCAGCCGTAGTTCTTGCGAACGATCGCCAGGAAGAGCGCGGCCTTCGGTCCGGCGTAGCGCATCGATATCGTGAGGGGACTCAGCACGACGCGGTCGTTCGCGCAATACGCCCGCACCAAGGCCTCGTACGCCCGCATGATGACCTCGGGGCGATAATCTCCGGTTTTCAGTCGGCCCACGACCGGGTGGATGAACAGTCCGTCGACATCCTCACGCTCGAGCGTGGTCCGCTGGAGATACTCGTGGGCGGTGTGCGGGGGATTCCGACACTGGTAGGCCGCGACGTCCTTCCACCCTCGGGACCGGAACAAGTCCCGACTTTCCCGGGGCGAGAGCTCCGCCACTCCGTGGGCGGTCGCCCGGGGAGCCACGATGTCGACCTTCCCGGCGAGGGCGAGGTTCCCCCCGGCCAGTAAATCGGCGACGTTCGGATGCGAGGGGTCGATGGTGCCGAAGGCCGAACGCGCGACCGTGACCGGGTCAAAGGGCACCCTCTCCTCGAAATGCAGGATTCCCCGCAGGGCGCGGTGGTGATCGACGAGGGCGACCTCCTCGCCCGGTCGAAGTCCCTCCGCGGTCGCCCGGTCCTCCGGCCGACGGAGCGGGAGCAGGATGGGGAGGCTCCAGGGGAGTCCGTTCGGGAGACGCCCGGTTTCGACCACCGTGGTGAGCGTGGCCGCGTCCATGAATCCCTCGAGCGGGGAATACGCCCCGATCCCGATCTTCTCGAGGTCGTAGAGCTGGTCGAGCGCGGGGGCGATCGTCGGGAGTACCGCCAGTTCGGATTCGCGTCGAGTTCGGTCGGAGTCGCTGAGCCGCCGTTCCACGAGACGGCCCCCGTGGGGGGGAGGGATCACACGCGCGCTCCGCCCGGTTTCATTCCGTTGCCCCGCACCAAGGCACGGAGCGAGTTCCGAGTGAGGCAGAATCCTTCCGAGCGTCCTCGGTCGGCGAGCGGGAAACGCGGGAAAGCCAATCGGCGTACGTTCTCGCACCCCAGCTTCGGGCCCGGGCCAGCTCGGGGAATCCCGTGAATTCACCGTGGGGGCCGCGTTCGATCACGAAGCGCTCGTGGGGCACCAGCACCGGCGTCTTCGAGTCGACCACGGGTGTTCCTCCGGAGGGCGGTGACACCGGATCCCCCGATGACCCACGGGCCGACGCCTCAAAAAGCGCGACGTGGAGGGGAGTCGAGGCCTTCGCCGTCAGCTCGGTAAGGGTCTTCAGGGCGATCCGGCGCGACTCCTCCGAATCCGCGCGGTATCCGAGAAACACGAACGGGGCGCTGAGCGTGGAGGCGACCGAGCCCGCGGAGTCGGCCACCACGACGGGCGCGGCGGCCGTTGGGTTCTCTTCGGTCGCTCCCCCCAGCACCGCGACGGCGATGCCCTCAAGCAGGGGAGAAGGCGACGAGATGACCACCACCGGATTGTGCGGCATCGACCCCAGTTGCGTGCTTAGTGGGTAGGTTCATGCCATATAAGCGCTAAGGCAGGTCGGTTATACGCAAATTATTCCAGCCCCGGTCGAGAATCCCCGATTTGGCGGGCTACTCCGGCGCACTGACCCGGAAATCCTCTCCTTCCCAGCGGTCCACCACAGGCCAGTAGAAGGTGAACGACCAGGATCGGCCGGGGGACCCAAGAGCGGAGAGGTCCACGTAGTGAAGGTCGAGTCCGGTCTCGGTGGAATCTCGGTCGGCATGCGAGCGCCATTCATCGTCGCTCACCCGTAGCCGGAAGGGTTGGTCCGCGATCACCCGCAGCGATTCGTCCGGAAGGATGGTCGTGGGGCGCCGATTGAACTTCCACACCTCGAACGAGGGGGTGCGTCGGGAGCCCGGGCCGTATCTCTCGAGCACCTCGGGGATCTGGTCGAAGACCTTCCCGTCGGTCGCCGACCGCAGCAACGAGATGTATTCCGCGTGGGCCCACGCGAGCGGCATCGCGGCTTCCGTGGGTCGACCTCTCCAGAGGTGGAGTTCCGGCCGGTCCGCTTCGTCCCAGATCTGTTCCGTCAGGAGGTCGTTCTCGGTGGCGAATCGCTCCATCGCTTCGAGATAGGGCCCGGGGTCGTTTCCCGCGGCCAACTCGTAGTGTCCTCGCTCTCCGGTCAGGAGAGGCCACGCACGGCCGACTCCCCATTCGATGTAGGGACCACCGTCTTCGCGTTGTCCGTACCCATCGTGGTTGTACCGCCGCCAGGAGGGCCCGAGCGGGGTTTCCACGCGCAACGACGTGTCCACGACGCGGATTGAATCCTGGACGAGGGGGTCGTCGGCCGCCCGAACACCGTATCGCACGAGGTCGAGGAAACCGGAGTCGACGATTTCGCTCGCCGGGAACGCGTTGGGCACTCCGGGCGGCAGGTTCGGGAGTCGAATCGTTCCGAGGTCCGGACCCTCGTTCGGGTGAGGCTCGTCCACCGACGCCGGTCGGATCCGCACATAGTGGCGCGGAGTTCCGGAGAGGAGCGTGCCGGCGCCGGTCGCCGTCCATGTTTCGAGGTGCGACTCGAGATGGTCGGCGTAATCCTGGACGAAGTTCGCCGTGTCGGGGTCTCCGCGACGGCGGGTGAACCCGGCCATCAACGTGAGCGCCGAGATGGTCGCCGCCAGGGTGGACGGCGAGTACCCGCTGACCTCCTCCCAACGGTCCTGTTCCGTCACGGGCGCGTGCTCGATCAAGAAACGAGCCGCCCGCAGCGCCATTGGGACCGGGTCGAAATCGGCGAGACCGTTGGCCCGGGAAAGTTGATCCGCCAGAATCACCGGCAGGGCGACCTCGTCGAGTTGCATGCCCTGCCAGTACGGGGTGCCGTCGACCCAGAAATTCTGAGGGAACCCTCCGTCGGGCCGTTGCCGCGTGGCCAGATACACTAGGGCTCGGAGCGGCGCCTCGGAGGCCCCCGACGCGAGCAGCGCGCTGGCGACATGGACCGTGTCCCGCGTCCAGACGAGATGGTACCCTCCTCGCTCGCGGTCGGTCCGGGCCGCGCCCCAGGGTATCGAGAGGGACGCGATGAACGCCCCGGGGTACATCTTGTCCTCGTGGGATAGCAAGATGGAACGGCTCGTGCGGTAGAGTTTCCCTCCATCGTGCGAGGTCCCGGAGAGTTTTCGTTCGGAGACCGCGGTCCGGGACCATTGGTCCACGAACCGTCGATAGTGCTGGTCGAACGGTACACTCAGGGTTTGGAATAATCGCGTGACCGCCGACTGGATGGTCTCGCCGAAGGCGAGTACCACCGAAAACTCGGAGCAGGCGGAAGTGGCCAGCTCTCCGACGAGCGCGACGTTTCCCGAAGGGGCCCGGTCGAACTCCCAGGTCATCGCGCGGTGCCGGGCGAGGTCCGTCCAGCCGTCGCTCGCCCCGACGAAACCCGCCGAACTTCGCACGAAGGGAAGCGTGGAGCCGAGGGCCATCGCCACTCCATCTTTCTCCGCGGCGAGGACCGACCTTCCCAGAACGTCGTAGACCGTCGCGCTGTTGCCCCACCCTCCGACATCGAGGTGGGGAGCGGCGAGGAGATAGCACCGCAACCGCCCGACCAGCTCCGGATCGAGCACCTCGAGGTGAGCCCGCACCAGAAGACAGGGCAAGTGCGGGTCGGCGATGATCTCCTTGCGGAACCGGTACTTGCCGTCGGGGGATTCGGCGAGCGTCCGGTACGCTAACGCATGCTCCCCGGCCCGAGTGGTCGAGGTTGGCAGGTCGCGCTTCTCTTCGTGAAAGAACGAGGAGCCATCCGAGAACAGGAACTGAAGGTCACGAAGCTGCGGGAGGTCGATCCGATGATAGTAGACCTCGGTGACGATGCCCCGCCACAGGGTGAACCAGAGACGGGAATCGCCGGAGTAGGCGGTCCCAACGCCGTCCTTGTTGCTGTGGGACCAGGTGGGTTCGATGCCCGGACCGCCGAAAGCAACCCGGTCTCCGCGCGCTTGCAAGCATCCCTCGGCCGTGTCCTACCCAGTGAGAGGGTTTGAGGTTTCTCGATTCGCATCGAGGCCGCGGGGAGAGTCGGGCTTTTCCGATGGTTCGGCTCTCGGTCGCCGTGGACCTGGCCCTCTTCGTCACCCTCCTCGTCCTCGTCGCGATCGCCGCGGGTTTGGTCGGCTCGCTGACGGGGCTCGGAGGCGGTGTGGTCATGATCCCTCTCCTGCTGATCCTCTTCGGGACCTCGGTCCCGATCGCGATCGGAACGGGCTTCGTCACGATCCTCGCGACCTCCTCCGCCACCGGAGCGGCGTACGTCCGCGACCGGCTGAGCGACCTCCGGATCGGGATGTTCCTCGAGATCGCAACGGTTCCCGGAGCGCTCATCGGCGCGACCGCGACCGTCTTCCTGGCGCACGCCGACCTTCAATCCGCCCTATTGGTGGCGCTCGGGGTCGTCTTTCTCGCGATCATCCCGGGGAGTCTCGCCCGCCGCCACATCGACGTTCCCGATCCGCTTCCCCAGGACGCGCGGTCTCGTCGTCTCGGGTTAGCGGGGGTATATCACGACGAGAAACTCGACCGGGATGTCCCGTACCAGGCCGCCCAGACGTCCCCCGCGCTGGGAGTGATGTTTGGTGCGGGCATCGTCTCGGGGATGTTCGGGATCGGGGCCGGGGTGTTCAAGGTCTTCGCCCTCGAACGGTGCCTCAACCTCCCGATGAAGGTCTCCACGGCGACGAGCAACTTCATGATCGGGGTCACGGCCGCCGCCGGAGCCGGGGTCATGCTCTCCGCAGGTTACGTGAACCCCGTCGTCGCCGCGCCCGTGGCCATCGGAACTGCCTTCGGCGCCTATCTCGGTAGCCGGGTGCTCCCCGGCCTGGCGAATCCTACCGTCCGACTCCTCTTTCTCCCGGTCATCGCCGCGCTGGCGGTCGAGGTCATCCTGAGGGGGTTCGGTCTTCCATGAGCCTTCCCGCCCCGACCTCGCAGGAACGCGCTGTCCCGCCGCTTCCTTCCGATGCGTACGTTCGAATGGCGCTCGTGCTGCGCGTGGGTCTCGGTCTTTCGCTTGCCATTCTCGGAGGCGGGCTCGTCGCCTATGTCGTGGTCCACCCGGGCGCGTCGTCCGAGAGCATCCTCTCCCAAAACCCGATCCTATCCTACCTCAGCTTCGGGGGTCTGGGGTCGGGCCTCGCATCGGGCTCCATCGAAGCGTATCTGACCCTCGGCTTGGTCGCCTTGGTCGCGACCCCGAT
>Ga0074044_10005662_pt1 | contig 10141 bp, 10 predicted proteins | sample BogForMeECP23OM1_FD_94443 | JGI IMG/M metagenome (GOLD analysis project Ga0074044, IMG submission 94443) | Bog forest soil microbial communities from Calvert Island, British Columbia, Canada - Bog Forest MetaG ECP23OM1 | ecosystem: Environmental > Terrestrial > Soil > Wetlands ...
GCCGATGTGATGGTGGTGCAGTGGCTGCGTTTCGGCAGCGGCGGTTTCCTGCAAATGATCGGCGTCGCGCGCGCTGATAATTGGACGAGCGTTCTCGCACGCATGCGCGCGGTTCGCGACAGCATCGAACCGAAGTGAATTTCAAAGCGATGATTTAGGGCGTGTCCGCCACCAGAACCTTATTCTTCACGTCCTTGCCCTGTCTGACTTCCCATGACTTCTTGATTGGCGTGGATCCGTCGTCATTCGCGGCCGGCAAACGCTGGTTACGAGCCGAGGTAGGTTTTCCGCGCTTTGCTCATTTGGTTCTTGCTGCTTCGCCGGCGCTGATCCCCTCCAATGCGAGCCCGAGTGTGACGCCTTCATCGATGATACGCCGCAGCTTTTGCGTCATCGCGATGCGCGTATACTTCGTCGTGAGTGATGGCAGTTTGGCGAGCCCCTCCGCGATCTCGCGGGCGCGGGTAAGCAACTTGTCGGCTGGCACTATTTCGTTGACCGCGCCCCAGTCCTTCGCCGTCTGGGCATCGAGCTCCTGGCGGGTCATGATAAAGTAGCGGCCGCGTATGCTGCCGATGGCTTCCTGCCACAACAAATGGACGCCATCACCGGACGCGACGCCTAATTCGAAATGGGGTTTGTCCTGAAATACGGTTGTCGGCGTCGCCAGCACAATATCGGCGAGCAAGATGTACTCGGAGTGCAGTCGCACTGGGCCGTTCACTGCCGCGATCAGCGGCACCTCGATGTCGAGAATGTTCATGAGGACTTTCCTCCCCTCGCGATAGATCTTGTCGTAGCCTTGCGGGGTGAAGAAGTCGAAACCTTCAGGACTGATTGTCTCCATGAACGCATTGCCGCTGCCGGTCAGGATGACAACGCGGTTATCGCGATCGGAGCCGATTGCGTGAAACAGATCGACGAACTGCTCGTGGGTATACCCGTTAAAGGCCAGCGTGCCGCCATTTGTGTGAAGCGCCACTTCCAGCACGCCAGTCTTGGAACGGGTCAGTCGAGCATTTGGAAAACTGTCGCGATAAACGTCAAAGTGGCTCATGACTAGCTCCCTTTATAAAATCCGCAGCCAACTCCGGCTTACGGTCCGACAGATGACAAAACGATCAGCCACCGGGTAGACGCGGCCGACGCATAGGATTTATTCCTGCCGGAAATAGCGCGGCGAGAGGGCAACAATATGGATCGATTGGTCGCCATGGAGGCGTTCGTAGTCGTAGTCGATACGGGGTCCTTCTCCGCTGCAGCGCGCCGCCTCAACGTAGGACAGCCAGCAGTGTCGAAAACGGTGGCCCAACTGGAAAACCGTCTGGGCGTCAAGCTGTTAGTACGTACGACACGTGGACTGACGGCGACAGAAGCGGGACTGAACTACTACGAACGGGCGCGACGATCGATCGAGGAGGCGGACGAGGCGGAACTCGCCGCGCGCGGTGCGGGCAGCGGCCTCAAGGGCCGGCTGCGGATCTGCGGGGCGGTCACATTTGCAAGCATTCACCTGATGCCCCGCTTGCCGGAATTCCTAGCGCGTCATCCGGAACTTGAAATGGAAGTCGTTTTGGACGATCGGAACATCGACCTCGTTCAAGAGGGGATCGATGTCGCCCTCCGCATGGGCCAGCTCTCTGACTCCAGCCTGACCGCCAAACGTATCGCCAGCGGGCGGCATGTGGTTGTCGGTACCCCGGCCTATTTCGCGCGGACTGGTGAACCCACAGCGCCTGAGGACCTCGCCGCGCACCAAGCTGTGATTTACGACCAAGGAGGAGGAGGCCGGGACTGGACCTTTCAACGTGATGACGCTGAAATTACTGTCACATTGAAAGGTCGGTTGCGCGTCAGTGCTGCGGAAGGAGTGCGCGCGGCTGTACTTGCCAATGCTGGCATCGCGGTCGCTTCTGAGTGGATGTTCCCGCCCGAGATCGCGGAGGGCACGGTTAAGGTTGTTTTACAGGATTGGGAATTGCCCCGGATTGGTCTCTGGGCCGTGTTCCCGGCCGGAACAGCGACCACTAAAGCACGCATCTTCACCCAATTCGTCCAAGAAGTGATGCGCGTTCCAAGCGGCGCTGCCAGTGCATAGACATCCTGATACTGCCAATGTCTGAAATTGGGCCCTTAGCGGGCATTCCGGCCGCCGCAATCTATGTCCGCGTTTGGGCACGAAGTGGACATTAGCCAGCCGTCGCTCATCGAACTCGTTTACGAGTCCATGCCCTGGGAATCTTGCGACGCCGCGTTGTCGTTGACCGGCCGCGAAACCGGCGGCGTTTTCGGTCCCCCCTTCGACACTCCAACCATCGCCGGCCGCAATACGCGCTCGCCGATCATGTAGCCGGGTTGCACGACCTCTACGACGCTGCCGGCCGGCACCGAGGGGTCGGGTACTTCGAAGATGGCCTGATGAACGTTGGGATCGAATTTCTCGCCCCGCGGGGTGAACTGGCGCACGCCGTTTTTTTCCAGCGCTTTCGAAAGTTCACGCTCCGTCAGCTCGACGCCGTCGATCAGCGCCTTCGCGCCCGGCTCGGCGCTGGCGCGCAGCGCCGGCGAAACCGCATCGAGCGCCCGGCGCATATTGTCCGCCACGGCGAGCAGATCGCTGGCAAACGACGCGACGCCATAGAGGCGGGCATCGGTGACTTCGCGCTCGGTGCGCTTGCGGAGATTTTCCATCTCGGCAAGCGTGCGTAAGAGCTTGTCCTTCAGCTCGGCTGCAAGTGTCGCCGAATCGGCCTGAGCGGCTGCTTGGTTTGTTGAGGAAGCAGCCTCCGGCGGGTCCGCTGCGTCCTCGGCACGAGCGGTCTGGTCCGTCATGTCCATATCCATCATCTGGTCGCCCGGCATATCAGGGTTCAAGCGGCAAAAATCAAGCGCATCAACGCCCGGCCCAGGTTAGGCCCCGATTGGAACGGCCCTGCGGAGGCGAGATCAGCGCCGTCAACCCGCCAGCAATTTGCTTACCACCTTGGCCGTATAATCCACCATGGGGATGATGCGGGCGTAGTTCAGCCGGGTCGGACCTATCACGCCCAGCACGCCGACAATGTGACCTGAGGCATCGTGGTAGGGCGCAACGATCGTCGAGGAGCCCGAAAGCGAGAACAACTTGTTTTCCGAGCCGATGAAGATGCGCACGCCCTCGGCCTGCTCGGCACGGCCCAGCAAATCGATGACTTCGCGCCGGGTTTCGAGGTCATCGAACAATAGGCGCACGCGCTCCAGGTCGGCGAGCGCTTTGAGGTCTTCGAGCAGATGCGCTTGGCCGCGCACGATCAGCTTGCGCTCCTCGCTCTCGCCGCCGGACCAGCTGGCGAGACCGGCGGCAATGATCTTTTGCGTGAGCTGATCGAGTTCGGCTTGACCTTCCTTCAGCCTCTGCTCGGTTTCGGCCCTGACCTCGGCGATGGTGCGGCCGCGGATACGCGCGTTGAGGAAATTGGCGGCCTCGATCAGCGCCGAGGTCGGCAGGCCGACCGGGATATTGAGGACGCGGTTTTCGACTTGGCCGTCCTCGGCAACCAGGACCACGAGCGCGCGTTCGGGCTCGAGGCGCACGAATTCGATGTGCTTGAGCCGCTGGTTCGACTTCGCGGTGAGCACGACGCCGGCGGCGCGACTTAAGCCCGAGAGCAGGCCCGACGCTTCCGTCAGCACCGCTTCGAGCGACTTCGACTGGCCCGAGCCCGCGACCTGCGCCTCGATCGCCTTGCGGTCGCGCTCGGTGAAGTCGCCGATCTGCATCAGGGCATCGACGAAGAAGCGCAGCCCCATCTCGGTGGGCAACCGTCCGGCGGAGGTGTGGGGCGCGTAGACGAGGCCCAGTTGTTCGAGATCCGACATGACATTGCGCACCGACGCCGGCGACAACGTCATAGGCAGGATGCGCGACAGGTTGCGCGAGCCGACCGGCTCGCCGGTCGCCAGATAGCTTTCGACAATCAGGCGAAAAATCTCGCGCGAACGCTCATTGAGCTGGGCCAGGCTGAGTTGGGTCGCGGCAAGCGGCAGGTCATGGCTGGGCAAGGTTAGCTCCCACGCTTGCGCAAGACTTGTCCACTTGGGCCCCTTCTTTCAAGCTTGAGCCTATCGGCAAGACGCCGTCGGAGGCAATCGGAGCTGTTCGCCGGTGGCCCGGAACGCCGGTGCCCTTGTCGGTCCCACCTCACACCCCTACAAGACTGGGCCAATCAGCGTGCGCGGCGTGACGCGCCGCACTGAGGGAGAGACCGCATGCGGCCGAGCCGCCGACAGCCCGATGAGTTGCGCCCCGTCTCGCTCGAGCGCGGCGTGGTGAAATTCGCGGAAGGCTCGTGTTTTGTCAGGTTCGGGGATACCCACGTGCTGGTCACAGCGACGCTCGAGGACCGCTTGCCGCCCTGGCTCAAGGGCCAGGCCCGAGGCTGGATCACGGCCGAGTACGGCATGTTGCCGCGCGCCACCCTCGAACGTACGCGCCGCGAGGCGGCGGCGGGCAAGCAGAACGGGCGCACGGTCGAAATCCAGCGTCTGATCGGCCGCAGCCTGCGCTCGGTGGTCGATCTCAAGGCGCTCGGCGAGCGGCAGATCACCATCGACTGCGACGTCATCCAGGCCGACGGCGGCACCCGCACCGCCTCCATTACCGGCGCCTGGATCGCCCTCTACGATTGTCTCGCCTGGATGAAGACGCGCCAAATGGTCGAACAGGAGGTTTTGCGCGACCACATCGCGGCGATCTCCTGCGGCGTGTGCTCGGGAGTGGCGGTGCTCGATCTCGATTATGTCGAGGATTCGCAGGCGGAAACCGACGCCAATTTCGTCCTCACCGGCTCGGGCAATATCGTCGAAGTGCAGGCGACCGCGGAAAAAATACCGTTCTCGGAGGAGCAGCTCACCACGCTGCTGGCGCTCGCACGCAAGGGGGTGGGGAAGCTCATCGATTTGCAGAAGATGGCGGTGATGTGAGGGAAACGGGTCATCGCCGAATCGCCGGCCGCCTGGTCATCGCCACGCATAATTCGGGCAAGCTTGTCGAGATGCGCGAACTCCTTGCACCCTACGGCGTCGACGCCACATCGGCGGGTGAACTCGGTCTCGAGGAGCCGGAAGAACTCGGAGTGACGTTCCGTGACAACGCGCACATCAAAGCGGAGGCGGCGGCAAAGGCGACCGGCCTGCCCGCTTTGGCGGACGATTCCGGCCTCGTCGTCGATGCGCTCGACGATGCGCCGGGTATCCATTCGGCACGCTGGGCCGGACCGGCGCGGAATTTTGGCCGGGCCATGGAGATGATCGAGGAAAAACTGCGCCAGCGCGGCGCGACGACGCCGCAGCGCCGCAAGGCGCATTTCGTCTCCGCGCTTTGTGTGGCTTGGCCGGATGGTCATGTGGAGGAATTCGAGGGCCGGGTCACCGGCACACTTGTTTGGCCGCCGCGGGGCGATAAGGGTTTCGGCTACGACCCGATGTTCCTGCCGGACGGCCACACGCAAACCTTCGGCGAGATGTCGAGCGAAGAGAAGCATGGGTTGCCGCCGCCGGCGCGCGATCAGGCTGAGTGGTCCCCGGTCAGCCGCCCGGATTGCGCGCCCAATGAAAAAGTTGGAGGCCTGTCGCACCGTGCGCGAGCCTTCCTCAAGCTGGTGGAGGCGTGCCTTGACCAAGATTGAGAATCCTCCCCCGCCTACGGGCGGGAACGATCAGGCTTTCGGCGTTTATGTGCATTGGCCGTTCTGCCTGTCGAAATGTCCCTATTGCGACTTCAACAGCCACGTCCGCCACGCTGGCGTGGACGAGGCGCGCTTCGTGCGCGCATTCTCCGCCGAGATCGCCGCGACCGCCGCGCGCGTGCCGGGCCGTAGCGTTTCCACGATCTTCTTTGGCGGCGGCACGCCTTCGCTGATGCAGCCGGCGACGGTCGCGGCCGTGCTCGATGCGATCGCGCGGCACTGGAGCGTCGCGGCCGACGCCGAAGTTACGCTCGAAGCCAATCCGACCAGCGTCGAAGCCGGGCGCTTCCGTGGCTACCGCTCGGCCGGCGTCAACCGCGTGTCGCTCGGCGTGCAGGCGCTCGACGACCGCGCGCTCGCCGAGCTCGGGCGTTTGCACTCGGCGCGCGAGGCGCTCGACGCCGTCGCCGTCGCGCGTGCCGTGTTCGACCGCTACTCATTCGATCTGATCTATGCACGGCAGCAGCAGACGCCGCGGGACTGGGCGAGCGAGCTCACGCATGCGCTGACCGAGGCGGGGGAGCATCTGTCGCTCTATCAGCTGACCATCGAGGCGGAGACGCCGTTCGCTGCGCTTCATGCGGCAGGCAAGCTGAAAATTCCCGACGAGGACACCGCGCGCGCCCTTTACGACACCACGCAGGAGATTTGCGCGGCGCACGGCTTGCCGGCCTATGAAATTTCCAACCATGCGCGGCCGGGCGGCGAAAGCCGGCACAATCTCATCTACTGGCGCGCGCAGGAATATGCCGGCGTCGGACCGGGCGCCCATGGTCGACTAAACATTGGCCGGCTTGACATCGACGGCTCCCGACACGCCGTCGCGACCGAAAAACGTCCCGAGGCGTGGCTCGCCCGCGTCGAAAGGGACGGGCATGGTCTGGTCACCGATGACGTGCTCACGCGCGAGGAAATGGCCGATGAGTTCCTGCTCATGGGCCTGCGGCTTGCCGAAGGCATCGATCCGTTGCGTTACGCGGCGCTGGCAGGCCGCACGCTTGATCCGGCGCGTATCGCGGCATTGCGCGAACACGGTCTTATCGAGACGACCGCCGCCGGCCGACTTCGTGTCAGCATGCCCGGCTTTCCCGTGCTCGATGCGGTGGTGGCCGATCTGGCGGCGTGAATGCGTCTATTTTTGTTTGAGCATGACCCACCTTTCGGGATCATGCGCTAAATTCCCGAGGCGCCGAAGCTCTTCGGCGCGGGCGAAACGACCTGCGCTCCCGACGGCGTGACCCGCATCACCGCGAGCCCGCGTTCGTTGGTGCCATCGGGACGGAAGCGGAACAGCCCATCGATGCCGGAAAAACCCGACGGGTTGGTCAAGACTTCCGCAGAGAACCGCTGCGGCCCTTGCGTCTTCGCCAGTGCGGCGATCAGCGCAACCGCATCATAGGCGAGCGTTGCGGTGCGCACGGGCTCCTGTTTGTAGCGGGTGCGGTAGCGTGCCGCGAAGTTGCGGAAGCCCCCTGAATCGGGCGCCGCGTACCAGCCGCCGTCGAGAGCGGCCGCAGAAAGGATGCGCGGATCGTCCCAAAGCCCGGTGCCGAGAAGCTGGATTTTCTTGGTATTGACACCGCTGGCGACCAGCGCCTGGACTACGTCCGGCACCGCGTCTCCCCCATCCGGGATGAAAATGGCGTCGGCGCGGGCCGCCGCCTGGGCAACGTTCTTGGCCGGACCCGCCATGGCCGCTTTGTCGTGCGCATAGCGCTCGAGCGCAACCACTTGGCCGCCGTGGCGCGAGACATCCTGCTTGAACGCCGCCTCAACCACCGTGCCATAGGGATTGTCGGGAATAAGCGCCGCGTAAGAGCGCTTCCCGGTGGACCCGGCATATTGCACGATGCGCCGGACATCCGACTCCGGCAAAAAGCTGAGCAGATAGATGCCGCGCGACGCGACATTGGTATCGGTTGAGAAGGCAATAACTGGAATGTTGCGCGCCCGCGCCACTTGACCGACAATGCCGACTGATTGCGCGAACAGCGGCCCGAGGATGATCTCGGCTCCCTCGTCGAGCGCCTGTTGTGCGCCCTGCCGTGCCGCCTCGGCCGTGCCGCCGTCATCTTTCACCAGCAGCTGGATATTCGGCGAATTGAATTCCGCGAGCGCCATTTCGGCCGCGTTGCGCATTGCCTGGCCGGCAAGGCCGGCATTGCCGCTGGCCGACAAAGGCAAAATGAGAGCCGCCTTGACTTGCCCGGCTCCGAGCGTTGCTTCCGGTTGCGGTGGTGCGCCCTGCGGCTGCGGCGAGGAGAAATACGGCATCGAGGAGAAAAAGTTGGAATTCCCCGAACAGCCTGCCAATAGCGCGCCGGCCGCTGCCATCAGGCCCGCCAGCGAGCGGCGTCGCGTTGCCATGGTGGCCGACCCCTGAACCGGCAATTCCGCGGACACGGCTCTCCTCACGGCGGGCTAAGCGCCGTTGCCATAGGGCAACGCTATTCTGTCATTCTGGCGGCGAATGGTTAACCAAGCGAAAAGGATGAGGAATTCGCCTCCGGCATGACGGCTAGGCCGAGCGGCGTTAGGATAGCAACGATGAGCAACGCGCATGCGAGCCCGCCCGGCCGAGAGGATCGCGCACAGCGGCGCTACGTCCTTGGCAGCTATCCCATCGATGTCGGGAGGATCGCCCCTGGTCTGCATATCGTCGCCACCCCGATCGGCAATCTCGGCGACATCACGTTGCGCGCGCTCGCGACGCTGGCGGGCGCCGACCTGATCGCCTGCGAGGATACGCGCGTGACGCGCAAGCTGCTCGACCGATACGCCATCGCGACCCCGCTCACACCCTACCACGATCACAATGCGGCGACAGCGCGCCCCAAGCTGCTGCGCCGGCTCGCCGAAGGCGCCGCAATCGCACTCGTCTCAGACGCCGGCACCCCGCTCGTGTCGGACCCCGGCTTCAAGCTTGTGCGCGCCGCCCAGGACGGCGGGCACGTGGTCACCGCGCTGCCCGGCCCCTCGGCGCTGCTCGCGGCGCTCGCCGTCGCCGGCCAGCCGACCGACCAATTCTTCTTTGGCGGCTTCCTGCCGGCAAAACAAACGGCGCGGCGCGCCCGCATCGCCGAGCTTGCCCGTATTCCGTCGACCCTCGTGCTGTTCGAAACCGGGCCGCGGATTGCCGCGACGCTTGCGGACCTCGCAGCCGGGTTAGGCCGCCGCGAGGCGGCGCTCTGCCGCGAGATGACCAAGCTCCACGAGGAAATCCGCCGCGGTGACCTCGAAACGCTGACGCAAGGCTGTGCGGCAAGCGAAGTTCGGGGCGAAATCGTGCTTGTCATCGCGCCGCCGCAAGCGCCTGATCGGCTGAGTGCCGACGACGCGGATTTGCTGTTGCGGCAGGCTCTCGCCCGCGTGTCGCTGAAGGATGCCGTGAGCGAAGTAGCCGAGGCGACCGGGCTGCCGCGCCGGGAGCTGTACCAGCGCGCGCTCACGCTCGTGAAGGCGCCAAGCCAGAAGACGAGCCAGGAAACAAAAAATGGCGCGCCGCGCTGAGCCGGTCGGACCGTCTGACGGGCCACGGCGCGAGCGCGTAGCGGCGTTTCGGCTCGGTCTATCCGCGGAAAGCCGCGCCGCCATGTTTCTCATCGCCAAGGGCTACCGGATCGCGGCCCGGCGATGGAAGACCCCGTTCGGCGAGATCGACATCGTCGCGCGTCGCCGCCGCGCCCTCGTCTTTGTCGAGGTCAAGGCGCGCGAGCACGCCGACGAGGCGGCGGAAGCGGTGACCGCGCGAACCAAGCGCCGCATCGTCGCCGCCGCCGAGCTGTGGCTCGCTCACCACCCCGACGACACGCAGCGCGACATCCGTTTCGACGTCATCCTGGTCGCGCCCGGCAGGCTGCCGCAACACATTGCCAACGCCTTCGATGCGAGCCGCTGAGGATTCCCAGCCATAGCGGCCGGCGCCAAAATTGCGTAGACGTTGGCGGCCGCGTCCGGCCCAACCTTCGATCGCCTTCATGCGCCTGAACGTCGCCGTGCAAATGGACCCGATCGAGCGGATCAACGTCCGCGGCGATTCGACGTTCGCGCTGCTCTTGGAAGCGCAACGGCGCGGCCACCCGCTGTCCTATTACACGCCCGACCAGCTGGTCTTGCGTGACAGCAAAGTTTCTGCCGCGGTGCGGTCCGTAAAGGTCCGCGACAGCGCCGGCGACCATTTCACGCTCGGCCAGCCTGAGACCGTCGACCTTGGCTCCTTCGATGTGGTGCTGCTGCGGCAGGATCCGCCGTTCGATCTTGCCTACATCTCGACCACACACATGCTTGATCGTATCCATCCGAAGACGCTGGTCGTCAACGATCCGAGCCACGTGCGCAACGCGCCGGAAAAGGTTTTCGTCACCGAATTTCCCGAGCTTATGCCGCCGACGATCATCACCCGCGACCTCGCGGCC
>Ga0074044_10005663_pt1 | contig 10140 bp, 10 predicted proteins | sample BogForMeECP23OM1_FD_94443 | JGI IMG/M metagenome (GOLD analysis project Ga0074044, IMG submission 94443) | Bog forest soil microbial communities from Calvert Island, British Columbia, Canada - Bog Forest MetaG ECP23OM1 | ecosystem: Environmental > Terrestrial > Soil > Wetlands ...
ACCCGCCGCATCTCGGCCAGCGCGCTGACCGGGTCGGACAGGTGCTGCAGCACCTGGTGGGCGTGCACTACGTCGAACGCGCCGTCGCCGAAGGGCAGGCGGTACACGTCACCGGCCTCGAAGGCGACGTTGGCCTGACCCTGGAGGCCGGCTTCCCGCCGGGCGACGGCCAGCACGTCCCCGGCCCGGTCGATGCCGACGACCTGGCCCTGCGGCACCCTGGCCGCGAGGCCCGCGGTGATCGTGCCGGGACCGCAGCCGACGTCGAGGACCCGCGCCGCGGGCGGCAGCCGCGCGAGCAGGTACCCGGCCGAGTTCTCCGCGGTCCGCCACCGGTGCGACCGGAGCACGCTGTCGTGGTGGCCGTGCAGGTACACGTCCGGTGTGCTGGGCATCCGCTCATCATCCCGCGCCGTCGCGGCGGCGCCCGCGCGGGAGCGGATCGCCGCGCACTGCAGGAACCTCGGGCGCAGCTCAGCCAGGCTGCATATTTACTTCTGCGGGCCGAGTGACGCCGGCCAGGCGGGCCGCGCGGAATACCCTGCATCCATGGATCTTGGCCTGAACGGCGCCCGTGCGCTGATCACCGGGGGAAGCAGGGGCATCGGCTTCGCGGTCGCGGACGCGCTGGCCGCCGAGGGAGCAGCGGTCGGGCTTATCGCACGCAACGCCGACGGGCTGGCCGCCGCCGCGCAGCGGCTGGCCCACCGGGGCACGCCGGTGGCCACCGCCGCGGCCGACGTCACGGACACGGCCGCGCTGACCCGGGCGGTCGATGACATCGCGGCCGCGCTCGGCGGCCTGGACCACCTGGTAGCCAATGCGGGCGGCACGGTCGGCGGCGGCGACCTCACCAATTCCGGCCCGGGCGACTTCACCGCGACGTTCGCCCTCAACGCGGGCCACGCCGCGGAACTGATCCGGGCCGGCCTGGGCCACCTGCGCGCCGCGGGCGGCGGCGCGATCGTGATCATCTCCTCGATCACCGGCCTGCGCCCGGCCCCGCGCACCGCCTACGCCGCCGCCAAGGCCGCGGAGATCCAGCTCGCGGCGACCGCCGCCCAGGAACTGGCGCCCGCCGGCATCCGGGTCAACGCGGTCAGCCCCGGGTCCATCATGTTCCCCGGCGGCACCTGGGAGGCCTTCGCCCGCGCCAACCCCGAGGACTTCGCCGCCTTCCTCGGCACCCAGTTCCCGTTCGGCCGCCTGGGGCGGCTGGGGGAAGTCGCCGACGTGGTCGCCTTCCTGCTGTCCGCGCGGGCGTCCTGGGTCACCGGTGCCAACATCGTCGTCGACGGCGGGCAGCGCTACCCGAGCGCCCGCCATTTCGGCGCTTAGCCGGGCGAGCCGGGATAGCCGCGGGCCACGGTCCGGGCCAGGATTCCCAGGGTGGCCCGCAGCGCGCTTTCGGACAGGACCGGGAAGATCCCGGCCTGCTTCCAGGTCGGATCGATGGATGACCAGTCGTAGTAGGAGGTCACCAGGGTCCCTTCGGCCGCGGGCTCGAGGACGTAGCCGTAGACGTGACCGATCGGCGGGCGGATCTGGCCCAGGATCGTCCAGGCGATCTCACGGTCCGGCGCGAACCTGGTGATGGTCACGGTCACGTCGTAGCGGCCGAGTTCGGGGTAGTCGTTCAGCGCCTCGCGGTCCATGTGCACGACGAAGCTGTCCCCGACGCCGGTCACCGGCTTGCCGTCAGCGCTCATCAGCATTCCGGAACTGTCAATGGCCACATGCCCCTGCGGGTCGCACAGCACCCGGAAGACGGCTGACGGGTCGGCGTCGATCGTGCGCTGGACCTCGATCCGCTCGCTGGTCACCTCGCTGGTCACGTGCCCATCCTGTCATCAGGCCGCCTGGCGCGGCAGTAGCGCGCCGGCCCGGGCCTGGAATACGGTCATGACTATGAACCCGCTGTCAGGCGTGCTGGGCGAAGCGTGGCAGCTCTACCGGAAATTCGCCGCGCACCTGCTCGCGGTCGCGTTCGTCATCTACCTGGCCGCCGCCATCGTCGCGGCGCTGCTGTCGCTGGCCGGCCCCATCGGGGTACTGCTGGCCCTCATCGTGGAGCTGTTCGCCGGCTTCCTGCTGCAGGCCACCCTGGTCAAGGCGGTGCAGGATATCCGGGACGGCCGCGCCGACCTGTCCCTGCGCGAGACCGTGTCCGCGGCCACCCCGTATATCTGGTCCGTGGCCGGGGCGTCGATCCTGGCCGGCATCGCCATCGCGGTCGGCCTCGTCCTGCTCATCGTCCCGGGCCTGTGGCTGATCACCATCTGGGCGGTGATCATCCCTGTCATCGTCATCGAGCGATCCGGTGCCCTGAGCTCGTTCGGGCGCAGCCGGCAGCTGGTCCGGGGCCACGGATGGCATGTCTTCGGCACGCTGGTGCTGGCGTTCATCATCCTGCTCGCGGTGGACATCGTGCTCGGCCTCATCTTCTCGGCGCTGCCGCATATCTGGCGCAGCGGCCTGAGCACGATAATTTCCGGAACGCTCATCGCCCCGTTCATCGCCCTGGTCGTGACGCTGATCTACTACCGGCTCGTGAGCGCGACCGCGGGCGGGCCAGGCACGGTCGGTGACGCCCGTCCGCCGGGAAGCTACGGAGCCCCGCCGCCGGAAGGCTACGGAACCCCGCCACCCGGAGACTACGGAACCCCGCCACCCGGAGACTACGGAACCCCGCCGCCCGGAGGCTACGGAACCCCGCCGCCGGGACGTCACGCAGCGCCCCCGCCCGGAGGTCCCGGGACCCCGTAGCCCGCCGGTCAGTGGTGCACGGCGGCGAGCAGCGTGGCGTAGCAGCGGACCAGCGCCGCGCGTACCTGCGGCAGCAGCGGGCTGTCGGGCCGGCACCCCTCGCTGACCCACTGATCGGACAGCCGCATCGCGCGGACCCGGCGCGCCGCCGCCGGCCTGACCTCGGCCGCTGGCTCGCCGTAGAGATAGCTGTACAGACGGGTCACCGCCTCGACCAGCTCATCGGTACCGGCCGGCACCGCCGAGTACTGGACCTCCCGGTGCACGCGCCACCAGTCGATCTCAAGCCTGGCCGCCTCCACCGGGCTGGCGGGCTCGCCGTAGCTGAGCCGGACCAGGGCGTAGAACCGCCGCATGCAGGCCCGTGCCCCGTCCGGGTCGTTGTCCGGCATCGGGGCCCACAGCTGGGCCGCGCGCCCCATCAGCCAGGCACCGTGCAGGGTCCGGTACCAGTCCATGCCGAAGCCCTCCCTGACCAGCCTGACGATAGCCGTCAGCACCTGGGGCCAGTCACGCAGGTAATAGCCGGTCCACGCCCGGTACTCCAGGTCGGCGATGTGACCGGGGTCGAACGACCGCGGTGGTATCGGCTGCCCGGCCGGGCGGCCGACACGGCCCAGGCTCACCGGGCCCAGCTTGCCGCCGTACTGCTGCCTGGCCAGCCGCGCCACCGTCGTTCGCACGCCAGCGGTAACCGCGTCGATCCCCAACGACTTCCCCTTCCGTCGCTGATCAGCCCGGTTGCGGGCGGGTAGCGGCCAGGGCCGGCGCGCGGCTCCCGTGGCCGGTAGCGGCCTCGAAGGCGTGCGCCACGGCCAGCAGGTCCCAGTCGGCCCGGCGCCTGCCGACCAGTTGCAGGCCCACGGGCAGGCCGGCCGTGGTGAAGCCCGCGGGCACGCTGATGGCCGGCAGGCCGGTCACGGAGATCAGGTAGGCCGACGCCATCCAGTCCAGGTAGGTCTGCTGAGGCTGGCCGTTGATCTCGTGCACCCAGTCCAGGGTCACGTCAAACGGCGCTACCTGGCTGACGGGGCAGGCCAGCACGTCGGCCTCGGCGAAGAACCCGCTGATCCGCTCGGCCAGCCCGGCGCGCAGCACGGTAGCCCGGCCCAGGTCAGCCACCGTGAGCTCGAGGCCCCGCTGGACGTTCCAGGTCACGTTGGCGCCGACCAGGTCGGGGTGCTCGCGCAGCGGCTCGCGGAGGAAGGTCGCGAACCTGAAGGCGCGGAAGATACGGAACGCCTCGTCGGCACCGGACAGATCGGGCGTGGCATCGGTGACGGCGGCGCCCAGTCCCGCCAGGACGTGCCGGGCCGGGGCCAGCACCTCGAGGACCTCCGGCTCGACCGGCAGGCCGAGATCCGGGCTCCAGGCGATCCTGAGGCCGCGCAGGTCCCTGGCGAGCAGGGCGGGGATCTGCGCCGGGTCGGTCACCGCGGGCGGCGGCTGGTCCAGTGCCAGCGGGACCCGCGGGTCCGGGCCGGCCAGGACGGCCAGCAGCAGCGCCGTGTCGGCGACGGTACGCGCCATGGGCCCGGACACGCCGAGCTGATCGGCCACGTCGTCGAGCGGCCAGCCCGGGACCCGGCCCGGGCTGGGCCGCAGCCCGACGACGTTGCAGAAGCTGGCCGGGTTCCGCAGGGACCCGCCCAGGTCGCTGCCGTCCGCCAGGCAGATCAGCCGCGCGGCCAGCGCCGCGGCGGCGCCGCCGCTGCTGCCGCCGGCGCTGCGGCCGAGGTGATAAGGGTTGCGGGTGGCCCCGAAGACCGGGTTGACCGTGTGCGAGCCGGCGCCGAACTCGGGCGTGTTGGTCTTGCCCAGGCTGATCGCGCCCGCATCCGCCATCCGCTGGACCACGAGCGCGTCGCGGTCGGGGACGTGCTCGGCGAACAGCGGTGACCCGTAGGTGGTCCGCACCCCCGCGGTGTCGGCGAGATCCTTATGCGCGGCCGGCAGGCCGTGCAGCAGGCCTGTCGGCCGGCCCCGGGCCATCGCCTCGTCCGCGGCCGCGGCCTTGGCCAGGGCGGAATCGAAGGTGCGGGTGACGATCGCGTTGATGGCCGGGCCGACCGCCTCAATCCGGTCGATGTGCGCCGCTATGACCTCGCGGGCCGACACCTCCCGGGCGCGCAGCAGCCCGGCCAGGCCGATGGCGTCCTGCTGGCACAGGTCACTCACCGGCTGCCCCGCGCCGGCTGACGGCGTGCTGCCCGGCCACGCTGAGGTGGCCGGATTCGACGCCCCAGGCAGGACTGGACACCCGGCCTCCACGCCAACCAATCAGGTCACCGATCGGATCACGAGCCGACCGGCGTGTCAAGGCCGGCGTACCCTCCAGGGCCGCGGACAACCATACCCGGAGGGTGGATGTGCAGGTCGTGCGCTGCAGCGAGCAGCCGGAGCCGTGGGACAGCATCGGCGACCGACCGGCCGGCGGGGGCGCCGCGCCGTCACCAGCGCCCCGCCGGCCAGGATGCGCGCGGCTAGGTCGACCGCACCCATCCGAAGCGGGTGTTGCTGCGCCCGGCGCCTGACTCCGCGCGCATCTTCTTGAGCGTGGTGAAGTTGTCGTCGGGGATCAGCGCGGCCTCGGCCGGCGTGACCGGTTCCGGGTAGCCGACACCCTGCAGCACGGTGTCGATGGAACTGCCCGGCTGCATGAAATTCGCGTAGTTGGCCAGGTTGCCCTGCCGGTAGGCGCTGCCCGGGGTGCCCACCGCCCGTGCGGCCGGGCCGTACAGCCCGTAGTGCCGGGCGCTGTTCAGCCCGAGGATCAGCCGCTTGTCCCGCTGGGTGAGCTGCGGGTAGTTCCACTTCTCGGCGATCTGGTCGGGGATCTGGTACCGCCACAGCGCCTCGACCTGCCACTGCGGGCCGCCGTACCAGAGCGAGTCCGAGCCGAACACGATGTGATCGGACCCCATGTAGTACATCAGCTGGCCGATCAGGTGCGACCATACCGTCGGGAAGGTCACGATCATCGAGGCCATCGTGGTGCCCAGCTCGGCGTAGACGTTGCGTAGCGGACGGTCGCTGGACGGGGAGGTGGAGGTCGGCTCGGCCCCGGCCACGTACCTGCCGCCGGCGATCTGGGCGAACTGCGTCGACCACCGGATGTTCGGGACCGTGTGGCCGCGGCTGTCGGTGAGCGTCGTGGGCGGCATGGCCCCGGCCTCGTTCTCGATGTCCTGGAAGGCCTGCAGCACCCAGAAGCTCGGCCGGATGCAGGCGTGATAGATGATGAAGTTGAACTGGGGCCAGTCGGTGGCCGCCTTCACCAGGTCGTCGGGGTTGCCGTAGTTGGGTATGTTGTTCGGCCCGCCCGGCTGGGTGCCCGAGGCCGACAGGCCCTTGTGGATGCAGATGTTGAAGAAGCCGGGGTGCTTCTTGAGCTGCCGCTTGTTCGCGTTGATGATCGCGTAGGTCGGGTAGGCGATGACCTCGTCGTCGAGCCGCCACGTGGTGAACTCGGCGCCGGGGAAGGCGCTGGCCGCGTCCGCGATGCAGTAGCCCTTCCAGGAGTCGGGATGGCAGTACTCGATCTGCCATTGCGTGTAGTCGCCGAAGGCCGGGTCCTTCAGGTTCCCGAGCCCGGGATAGATCTGCGAGTGCGCGAACGCTCGCCGTGACCCGGCGAGCGCGTTGATGAAGTCCCGGCACTGCGACGTCTGGTAGCCGGTCAGGATCTCGCTGACCAGGCTCTCGGTGATGCTGTCGGCCGGCCCGGGAACTCCGCCGCCGGGCGGGGTGAACAACGCGATGTTCGCGTTGCTGATGATCGAGATGCTGGTCTGGGCCTGCAGGTACATGCGGTTGATGTACTGCCCCAGGTGGAACTCGCCCAGCGCGGTCGTGGCCGGCCCCGGGTTGGGCGGGAAGCCGGGGCCGAGCTGGGCCGGGTTCCAGTCCGTCCACGGGTTCCCGAGCTCATCGACGCCGGCCGCGTTCCCGCCGGTGCCGTTGAACGGGTTGGAGGTGTAACCCGCGCCGGTGGACACCGGGCCCGGGCCCTGCGCGAGCGCTCGCAGCCCGTTCGGGCCGTTCATGCTGGACCGGACGATGTGCGTCTGGTCGTCGAAGACGAACACGTCCTGCGGACAGCCGTTCTCCTCGTACGCCGCGGGCTCGTACATCTCGACCGGGCGGACGTTGAAGAACTTCTTGCCGTACACCTCGTTCATGGCGATGAAGGCCGCGGCCATGCCGCCGCTGCCCGCCAGGAACTGCCGGCGGCTCGTGCCCAGCCGCTTGGCGGCGGTGTCGGCCAGTTCCTTGACCCGGTACTCGACGTGCTTCTGCTGCTCGGTCTGGGGATGTGGCATGTACTCGCCGTTCGAGACCATCCGGGTCGGGATCGGGGAGTGGAAAGGCTCGGACTCAGCCGGGGCGACCTGCCGCTGCTGTTCGTCGCTCAGCCATGAGTCTTCCTCTCGTGAATCGGGAGGTCGCTGTGAATTCGACCACATGGTCATGCTCCTGCCTGGGCCGCAAACCAAGATCGGCGACGTGGCCCATTGCCGTTTGGATGCCGTGCTCGGAAGACCGGCTGGCCGGCGGGCCGCGGCTGCGATCCGGCGGCCCCCAGGCTCGGCCGGGCATGGCCCAGGCCGCTTCCGGCTCGCCTCCCGGGCGCGGGAGGCATGGAAGCGGCCGGCAGAAATTGGCCATAAACCCGATGACCCGTCTCGTAAACTACGAAACAACTGTAAATAGCGTTACGCCGGGTTAATCAGCGTGTCAAGGGATTGGGATATCCATGCCGGAAATAGCCTGCTGAGTTAGCTGATGCCTGATTGCGGCCGTGTTACTGGAGTGCCTTACCGGTTCGCCGGGCGCAGCACGCGGAGCAGGCGGAGCAGGCGATAGGGCAAGGGCAAGGGCGGCCCGCGGTCAGGGTCACGGGCATCGGGCTCACCCCGGCCAGGCCAGCCCGGCGGCCACCGCCTCCGGGTCGGCGCAGCCCACGATCCACTCGTCATAGGACGCGCCCCGCAGCAGGACCCGCACTCCCCGGGGCGTGTCGTGGTGCACGGCGGCGAATATCTTCCGCCCGTCGTCACGGACGATGGCGACCTCGGCCACCCCGGGGACCCTCATCCCGATCTTGAAGCCGTGATCCGCCGGCGCGTGCGCGTCCTCGATGATCTCGATGCCCCGCACCGCCGACAGCGGCACGCGCAGGTCGCCGTGGACCGCCTCGGCCTTCTCCGCCCCGGACAGATGCAGCACCAGTTCGCCGCCCTGTACCTGCAGTTCCGCCATCCCGGGCCTCCTCATCGTAGGCTGCGGAGCCGACTGCTCGACATATGTAGCCTACATGTGTAGGCTCCATGACGTGAAGCTAACCGGACCCCTGGAACGCGTCCTGCGGGTGTTCCTGGCCGACCCTTCCGCCCGCCGCTACGGCTACGACCTGATGAAGGCGGCCCGGCTGCCGAGCGGCACCCTGTACCCGATGCTGGCCCGGCTGCACGACCAGGGCCTGGTCACCTCGGAATGGGAGCCGTCGCCGGATGACGCGGGCGGCCGGCCGCCGCGCAAGTACTACCAGCTCACCGCCGAAGGCGCCCGCGCCGCCCGCCTGGAACTCGCCCGGGCCGCCGGCGCCGTCCCCCGCGCCGCGCACGGCACGGCCCGGCCCGCGCCGGGGAGCACGCAGTGACCAGGCCGCCCCGCGTCCAGCGCGTCGCCGAGCACCTCATCGCCCGGGCCTGCCGCCGCCTGCCCGGCGAGGCCGGCGACGAGCGGTACCGGGAATGGGCCGCCGAGCTCCCGGCCATCCTGTCCGACCCCGACATCGGCTCCGGGGTGCGGCGCTCGGCCCGCGCGCTGAGCTACGCCGCGGGCATCTCCCGGTGTGCCCGCCGCCTGGGCCGCCCCGGGCCACCGGCCAGCCTGCCGGCCCGGCCCGGCTTCCCGGTGCGGCGCGTGGCCGCGGGCGTGGCCATCTACCTGGGCCTGGTCGGGCTCGTCGTCGGGCTCGCCGTAGCGTTCCACCTGCATGGCCCGTGGCCGGCCATTTTGATCGTCCCGGTGGCGGCGGGCTTCGTTGCCTTCTGCCTGGTCGACCTGGCCCGGGCCGACCAGGTGCGCTACCTGCCCAAGTGGGGGTGGGCGATCGTCTGCCTGGTTCAGATCCCCCTCGGCGGCATCGTCTACCTGGCCCTCGGCAAGATCCCCCGGGCGAACCTCGAACCGCCCGCGCAGCCATGATCGAGATAGACCAGCTGCGCAAGCGGTTCGGCCCGGTGACGGCGGTGGACGGGCTGAGCTTCACGGTGCGTCCCGGTCAGGTGACCGGTTTCCTCGGGCCGAACGGCGCCGGCAAGACCACCACCATGCGGGTCATCCTCGGCCTGGACGCCCCCACGTCGGGCACGGCCCTGGTCGGCGGCCGCCGCTACCAGGCGATCACCCGGCCGCTGCGGCAGGTCGGCTCGCTGCTGGACGCGACCGCCGTGCCCGGCGGGCGCACCGCCTGGTTCCACCTGCTGTCGATCGCCCAGAGCAACGGGATCGGGCGCCGCCGGGTCACCGAGGTGCTGCAGCTGACCGGGCTGGACGCGGCCGCCCGCAGGCGCCTGCGGGGCTTCTCGCTCGGCATGAAGCAGCGGCTCGGCATCGCCGCGGCGCTGCTCGGCGACCCCCCGGTGCTGATGTTCGACGAGCCGGTCAACGGCCTGGACCCCGAAGGCGTCCGCTGGATCCGGCAGGTGTTCAAGACCCTGGCCGCCGAGGGCCGCACGGTGCTCGTCTCCAGCCACCTGATGAGCGAGATGGCGCTGACCGCCGACCACCTGATCATCATCGGGCGCGGCCGGCTGCTCGCCGACACGCCCACCGACCGGTTCGTCGAGTCCAGCGCCCGCGCCGACGTGCTGGTGCGCTCGCCCCGGGCCGGCGACCTCGCCAGCCTGCTGGCCAGCCACGGCGCGGCCGTGGCGCGGCAGGACGACGGCGGGCTCGCGGTGACCGGCCTGGACGCGCCCGCCATCGCCGGCCTGGCCGCCGGCCACGGCATCGCCGTGCACGAACTGGTCCCCCGGCACGCCTCGCTCGAGCAGGCCTACCTGGACATCACCGGCGACAGCGCCCAGTACCGCGCCGGAACCGCGGCCGGCGAAGGGACGCCGGGCCGATGACCGCACCGCCGGCCCGGGCCGCCCCCGCAGCCGTGCCGTCCCCGGCCGTCCGGGCCCGCGACGTGCTCGCCTCGGAGTGGACCAAGCTCCGCTCGGCCCGCTCGAACTACCTGACCCTGCTCATCGCCGCCGTCGTGACCATCGGCGCCACCGCCATCGTCGCGCACGCCTTCGCGTCAACGCACGCTCCCCTGCCGCCCGGTAGGATGACGCCGCCCACCGAGAGCTTCCT
>Ga0074044_10005664_pt1 | contig 10140 bp, 4 predicted proteins | sample BogForMeECP23OM1_FD_94443 | JGI IMG/M metagenome (GOLD analysis project Ga0074044, IMG submission 94443) | Bog forest soil microbial communities from Calvert Island, British Columbia, Canada - Bog Forest MetaG ECP23OM1 | ecosystem: Environmental > Terrestrial > Soil > Wetlands ...
AAAAGTTACGCCGCCATAGGCGCTGATAGAAGCAGGTTGTGCGTCGTGGCGGGCGCGCATATTTAGAAAAGATCGCCGCAGCAGAGGCACCTGGCTATGGATACCCGCGAGTTTCAAACCATCAAGGTCGAAGTCGACGGGCCCCTCGGCCGTCTGGTCCTGAACCGCCCCGATCGGCTCAACGCGATCGGCGCGACGATGTTGCAGGAGTTCGTCGAAGCCGCACGATGGTTCGACGGCCATCGTGAGCTTCGCGTGGTGATCGTCAGTGGAGCCGGACGCGCTTTTTCGGCGGGCGCCGATCTGAAGGATTCCCCCGCTGCCGCGGCCACGCCTGGAACGGGCAACAGTTGGCTCTTTCGGCGCGAGGCTGGACAATACGGTCTGCGGGCTGCCGATGCGCTCGAACAGATGCGCGCGGTGACGATCGCGCAGGTACATGGCTACGCGGTCGGCGGCGGCGTGGTGCTGACGGCGGTCTGCGACTTGCGCGTGGCGGCCGACGACGCAACGTTTTTCATTCCTGAAGTCGAGCTGGGCATTCCGCTTGCGTGGGGCGGAATTCCGCGGTTGGTTCGCGAGATCGGTCCGGCGATGACCAAGGAACTGGTAATGACTTGCCGGCGCTTCAGCGCGGCCGAGGGCAAAGCTATCGGCTTCATCAATCGTGTCGTGCCGCCGGGCAGGCTCGCGGCCGAGGCTGAAGACCTTGCGCGCGAATTGATCTCCCGGCCCTCGGTGCCGATCGCGGTCACCAAGGAACACGTGAACGCCGTCACGCGCGCAGTCTCTGGTTCGAGCGCGTTTGCCGATGGCGACGGCCTGATGGCGGCCTTTGGTGAAGATGAATCGCGCGCGGCGGCACGCGCCTATATGGACAAATTCCTCGGCAAGAAATGAGTGGACTAATCCGCCGCGTTCGCGCGTGCGGAACCGGCGATGCTCCAGCTTCATTACGCAAACCGGCTTGAAAACCTGATCGAGCCGCTCGCACGCGCCGTCGAGTCCCGTCAACGCCGTGACCCGCTCGCACCGGTCTCAATCATCGTGCCGAATCGAGCCGTCGAGCAGTTCGCGAAATATGGAATCGCCGAGCGGCTGGGAGTCGCCGCCAACCTCAAGTTCCCGTTTCTGCGGCGCTACCTGGCAGAGATCGCCGAGCAGGCCGACCGCGGCATCCGCGTGCTCGAAGTTCCCCGCCTTCAGGTCGCTCTCTTCGAATGCCTGCGCGGTGAGCAACATCGCGCCGACGGCACATTCAAACCGGTGCGCGATTATGTCGCCGCGGGGAATCCGGCCAGCGATGCGATCGCGGAGCTCCGGCTGTTGGAGCTGTCGGGCCGCATCGCGCGCCTGTTCCAGGAATATTCGATCTCGCGCGCGGCGATGCTGCGGGCGTGGAGTTCGAGAGCTCCCGCCGCCGGTTCCGAACCCGAAGGATGGCAACGCACTCTCTGGACGGCGGTATTCGATCGCGCCGGCGCGGCCCGTCCCGAATGGACGCGCGACGCGGAGTACCGCTGGATGCTTCTCGCTTATGCTCTCGCCGCGCTGACCGACGATCATTTGCGGCAAGTGCTGCCGCCGGAGATTCACGTGTTCGGGCTCGCATCGCCTGGACGCGTTTTCCTGGAGATCTTCGCGCGGCTCGGCAGGCTCACCGACTTGTTCATCTACGCGCTGAATCCTTGCATGGAGTTTTGGGAAGATGTCGACACTTCGGCGGCGGCCCGGCGCGATGCGTGGAGCCTCCGCACCGATCGAATCGGAAGCGCGCTGGAGAATGAAGAGGATCCGTTTCAGCTCGCCGCACCCGCCGACACGCGAGCGCTTCAGCTCTGGGGCCGTCCGGGACGCGAATATATCCGGATGCTCAATGAACTGACGGAATGCGACTTTCAGCCGCACTTCTCTCATCCGGCGGAAACGGGCGGCGCATCTCTGCTGGCGGGCCTTCAGGAAGACATCCTGGTTCGCGCGGTTGAAGGCCGCGGCGAAGCGCCCGCGGCGTCCGCAGAATCGCCGGCTAGCATCCGCTTGCTCGGGGCGCCCGGAGTCCGGCGCGAGGTCGAAATCATCGCGAGCGAAATCTGGCGCCTGGTCAGAGATAGCGAGAACGTGCCGGACCGCCGCCCGCTTCGCTTTCATGAGATAGCGGTAATGATACCTGACAGCGCAGTCGACGCTTACCTGCCCCATATCGAGACGGTCTTTTCGCAGCAGGGCGGCATCCCGGTCGAAATTGTTGGCCGACGGTTTGACCAGGAGAGCCGCGTTGGCGAGGCGATCGATCTTTTGCTCAGGCTTCCGCTCGGGCGCCTCACCCGCGATGAGATTCTCCGCCTGCTGTCGCTTCCCGCGATCGCTGGCGATGAACATGAACTCACCCGCGAGCGATTAAGCGCGTGGTGCGAAGAGCTTGGCATCTTCTTTGGCGCCGACGCGGCTGACTTCGAAAACACTTACGTCCCGCCGAACCTGTTTCAATGGGACCAGGCGCTCACGCGGCTCTCGCTCGGGGCCTTCATGGAAGGCGAGCGCAGCGGCGTGACTGCTCTCTATGAAAGTCACGATGGTGGCAGCCTGCCGCTCGAAATCTCGGAAGACGAGCTACCCGCGGCCAGTTTTTTTATTCGGCTGGCGCGCACGCTCATCGCCGACGTGCGCGAAGTGCGATCGCACCGCTTGTCGCTGGCGGACTGGTCGCGGCTGATGCACACGATGATTGCGCAGTACGTCCACGTCTCGGAGCCTGCCGACGAGCAGATACGCGACCGGTGCTTCGAAGCTTTAGGCGAGATGATGACGGTGGCGAGCGGAGCTGTCGGCTATGAGATCGCCCACGCGTTCGCGAGCGAGTTGATTGCCGAGGTCGAGTCGCAGCAGGGCACTCTCGCGGGGCGCGGCGTCGCGGTGGGCCCGCTCGGTTCACTTCGCTCGCTGCCATTCCGTACGATTTTCGTGCTCGGACTCGGCGAGGCGATTTTCCCCGAGCGCGACCGGCGCGATCCGCTCGACCTGCGGCTCCTTCGGCGGCATCCGGGTGATATCAGCCCGCCGGAACGCGATCGTTATCTGTTTCTCGAGTCGATTCTCGCGGCACGCGAGCGAGTCTTCTTCACCTACGTCGCACGCAATGCTCAGACCGGCGATTCCTTCGAGCCATCAACCGCGCTTCGCGAACTTCAGTTCATCCTGCGTTCGTATCTTCAAGAGGACGCGGTCAAAGGTCTCACGCTCGCTCATCCCGTCAGCCGCTATGACCCGCAGTATTTTCCGGAAATTGCGCGAGAGATTGAACCGGGCGCCGAGGAACCGTGCAGGGATATCGTGAGCTTCGATTCGGACGCGAGGCGCGGCGCGCGGATGGCCGCGCTCAGAGACACCCTCGCGCGCGCAACCAACGGCGCCCCGCTGCCTCCGCGCGACGAATTGCTGGATCGCATCGACTCGAAGACCTGCGCACGATTGGAGGAGAGCCTCGGTTTGTTCGAGCTGCCGCAGAAAGCCGCTGCCGGCGCCGATGAAATCAATCTTCCTTTGGCCGCCGTTCGCGCGTTCCTGGAATGCCCTCTGCAAGGCGCGGCGCGCTACGCCCTGGGTATGGTCCAGGACGAAGTTGCGGAAGAGGAGGCAACCGACGAGCCAATACGTCTGTCGCTGCCGGACCATACTGTGATGCTGCGGGATGCGTTCTGGGCAGCACGGGGCGATCCCGCGGCCTTCGCGCGCGAATATCGTGAAGCTATCGCGATCGCGCAGATGAAGGGACGCGCTCCGGCGGGCCTGTTCGCCGACGCCGCAATCGAGGCCGACAGCGCGCGCTTCGCGCGCTGGATCGATCAATTGCAGCAGGAGGGAGTCCGCGACCTTGCGCGATGGATCGATTTTCGAATCGGTCGCGCTGACGAATTCGCCCGCGCGGACAAATTACTTCCGGCGATTCCGCTCGAGGTGCGAATGGTCGGCGCCGATGGCAAGGAGTTCATGCGCCGGGTCAATTTGTACGGACGCGCAGGGACGCTGGCGCCGTCACTGGATGCCGCGATTCGTCCGGTGATTCGCAAAGACGCGCGGCCGTACGACTTTCTGGAACTCCTCGTCAACGCGATTGCGTTGAGCGCGGCTGGCGCGCCCGTCGCGCACGAGTTCCGGGCCATCGTAGTCGGCGATCCTTCGCCGAAACAGAAAACCCCGGCGGCGGCATGGCCAAGAACATTCAAACCGCCCGCGCCCGACGCCGCGCGCGAATACCTTGCCGGACTTGTCGGCGAAATGATGTCGCGCGCGCACGATTATTTTCTGCCGATCGAGGCCGTCGCAGCCGCACGAGCCGCACTGGCGAAAGGCCAGGACGTCGGCGACGCCATCGATAATGTTCGCATCAATGAGTTTGCTTCGTGCCGCTCCGACTTCGGGCCGGTGCGGCGCGTCCGCGACCATTTTGAACCGCCAGAGGAAGATGAGGCGGTTGCGATCATCCACCGCCGCTTCGATTTGATCGACGCGATCTTTGAAGAGAAGGGCCGATGATGGCAAGTCTCAACTACCGCCGCCCGGAGATCGTCGACAGCGTTCCGCTCGATCGCCACACGGTCATCGAAGCCAGCGCGGGTACCGGCAAGACTTTTACGATCGAGCATCTCGTCATCGAGATCCTGCTCGCCACCGAGACGAAGCTCGAGCAGATTCTCGCGGTCACGTTTACGGAAAAGGCCGCGGTCGAACTTCGCGCGCGTATCCGCGCTACTATCGAGAAAACGCTCCGGGGAGAGCTGGAGGCGGACGAAACTATAGGTCCGCTGCACGCCCTGAGCGAAGATCATCTCAGGCGGCTGCGGGATGCGCTCTTCGGGTTCGAGCGCGCGCCGATTCATACGATCCACAGCTTCTGCCATCGCATGCTTTCGGACCTTGCGTTTCAGAGCGGCACGCGCCTGGACGTCGAAGTCGCTGACGCCCGCACCCTTTTTCACGAAGCATTTCGCGCCGAACTGCGCGAGCGGTTCGCACCCGACGAATGGATGAGCAAGCTGCTCGAAGAGTGGCTCGCCGACGAGAAGCGCGATGCGGACAAGCTCGAAGTGCTGCTCTTTAACGCCTATCGGCGCAGGTACCTGGAAACCAGCGGCCCGCAACGTAACACCGCGGCGATCAAAGAGTTGCTCGCGGCCTTTGATGCGAAAACACTTGCGAATGAACTCGATCGCACTGTTAGCCAGAAGACCGTACGCAACAATGCACTCACCGCTATCGGCGATATTGCGAGTGCGATCGGGCGGTCCGGATGCGATGAGCTGGCCTTCAGGCGCGAGCTGGAATCGGTCGACTTGGAAAAACTCCTGAAGGCGGCGCCACCGCCCTACGGCGGACTTTCGGCCGAGAACCAAAGATTCCTGAGAGCCGCGGCCGAGGCGCGCTTTGCCGCAACGCTGGAGGCTCGCGTCGCCGATACTTTTCTCGAGCCGGTCGCCAGACGCTTCGACACGCTCAAGCGCGAACGGGGCGTGCTTGACTTCGACGACATGCCTGGCTGGCTTTGCGCCGCATTGGAAGGACCGCAGGGCGAAGCGCTGGCGGCAACATTGCGCCAGCGCTTTCGCTACGGACTAATCGACGAGTTTCAGGATACCGACGATCTCCAATGGCGGATCTTTCGGCGCATCTTTGTGGAGAGCGAGGACGCCAACCACCTACTCGTAATTGGCGATCCCAAGCAGGCCATCTATGCGTTTCGTGGCGCCGACGTGTTTGCTTATCTTGCCGCGCGGCGGGAGCTCATTCGCGATCACGACGCGGCGTTCATCCCGCTGGTCGATAATTTCCGCTCGACCGGCGCCGTCATCGACGCGATCAACCTGACCTTCGATAAAACGCCTACTCCCGCCTTCTTTAGCGGTGGCGATATCGGTTACGGCGAGCCGCTGAGGTGCGGCCGCCCCGGGATGCGCACTACCGCCAACGGCCGCGCTATGAGACCGGTGACACTCGTCGGTCTGCCACCGGGACGAAAGATGAGCGCGCGGCGCTATCGCGCCGCGGTCGGCCGTCACATGGCGGAAACGCTTAAACGGATCCTGACCGGAAAAGAAGCGATCACGATCGAAGAGCCGCAAGGAGCGCCGCGCCGCATTAAAGCACGCGGCGTTTACGTTCTGACGCGGACGCTCCAGGAGAGCAATGAAATAGCAGCCTACCTGCGCGAAGCCGGAGTCCCCTACGCATTCTACAAGCAGGACGGACTGTTCGAGACGCGCGAGGCCGGACACGTCCTCGATATGCTGCGTGCGGTGGCGGAGCCGCATCGCCGTTCCAATCGCTACAAGGCGTGGGCGACTCCGTTCTTCAACGTGAAGCTGCGCGACCTGCCGGGGTTGGATGAGGTCCCGCCGTCGCATCCGCTGATGGCCCGCCTGCTGGATTGGAAAGCGATTGCCGATCGCGAGCAGTTCGCCGAGTTGTTCAGCGCAATGCGGCACGGAAGCGGGCTGGCCGCGCGCGAGCTTCTGCTGGCGGACACTTTGCGCGAGTTAACGAACTACGAGCACATTTTCGAGATCCTGCTCGAGCGCGCGATGGCGGAGCGCTCTTCGCTCGCCGAGCTTATCGAGACGCTGGCGAGTTGGGTCGATGGCCGGGAGATGCCGCCCGGAGAAAATCCAGGAGTCCAGCGACTCGACAGCGAGCGCGACGCCGTCCAGATCATGACCGTGCACAAGTCAAAAGGACTTGAAGCGGACGTGGTGGTGCTGTTCGGCGGCTACGCGCGCGGCTTCCCGGGCGACGACGTAACGGTGTTTCACACCGGCGGCGCGCGCCGGGTTGTGTTTGGCAGGGACGCGCGCGAAGCCGCCCGCGCGCAAATCAAGGACGAGGAGCAGGAGGAGGATGAACGGCTGCTCTACGTCGCGCTGACGCGAGCGCGCGCGAAACTTTATCTTGCGCTCTTCCCGCACGATGCCACGCGCATGGCGTTGAACGGCTACTACCGGCACCTCAATGCGCGGTTGAACGCGCTCGCATCCGGTAGCGGCGAACATCGCGCACGCTTCGGCGCACTCTTTGAGACAGTTCAAGTTGGAACCGTCGGACCGGATCGCCAAACGGATGAGGCGAAGATTGCGGACGCGATCCACGCATGGGCGCCCCCCGAAGACCTACTGGACAGCCGCAAAGACAGCGAGATAACGAATTCGCTCGCCGCTCTTGGCTCGCGGCACGCGCCGCTCGCAATTCACTCCTACACTTCGCTCCGGCGCCAGGCCGATACGCGCGAAACGATCGAGCAATCGATCTTCAAATACGACCTCGATGCTGAAGCGGCAGAAGTCCCGGAGCGCCAGGACCTTGCCGGTGGGCGAACGGTCGGAATTTTTCTGCACGAGGTCATCGAGAAGATCGACCTCGCGGAGCTTGCGAATGCACCGAACCTGGAAGCGTGGAAAGCAAAGGAGGATGTCCGCGATCTGATCGTGGCCGCATCGCGACGCCATCAGATAGCCAATCGCGAGGCATGGCTGGAGCGCGGCGCGGAAATCGTTTTCAACGCGCTGCGATCACCCATCGCGTTGGGGACGGAAATCGTCCCCGCGCTGGCGCGATGCCCCAACAGCCGCGAGATGGAATTCACCTTCCCTATCCCCTCTGCGAACCATCCCTTGCTGGAGGCTGACAGCCGCGGCGCCTGGAAGATCGAGCAAGGCCTGCTGGTCGGATTCGTGGACTTCGTGTTCCGCCCTCGCGATCGGACCTATTTCGCCGATTGGAAGAGCGACCTGCTGCGTTCGTACGATCCCGCCGCAATCGCGGCTCACGTCGCCGACAACTACGCAACGCAGGCACAAATCTACACGATCGGCGTGGTACGCCTGCTCGGAATCCGCAGCGAGCGCGAATACGAAGAGCGTTTCGGCGGCCTGGTCTACGTCTTCATCCGGGGCGTCAGGCCCGGCGGCGATGGCCGCACTGGAGTTTATTTTCATCGCCCCGGGTGGGCCGAAATCGTCGCTTACGAACGCGGCTTGATGGCGCTTGGGGACGCACACGCATGGATGCGGTGACCTCCAAGTACGCGCGCCTGGGTCTCGCCGGCGGATGGCGCGGTTTTGAAATCGCGGGCGGCGGAAAGACCACTGCATTTGAAGGCAGGCTGCGCGAACTGGAAAAGACCGTCATCGATCTGAACCTGGAGCGCGAAGCGGTGCATCTGGCCGCCGAACTGGCCGCACTCCAACCGGAACTCGACGACGAGGCGCGTCTGGCGCTGATCGTATTGATCGTCATCACTCTAGCCGCTCTAACCCAGGGGAGCACGCGCTTTCCCGTCGCTGGCGAAGCGGCGCAGGAGCCGATGAGTCGGATGATGACGGCACTGCTCGGAGCAAACCATGCGGAACGCGAACGTTTGCGCACCGCGATCGATACGCTCCTGAAAAATGATGCGGCGCCTGCCGTGATTGGACGCAGCGATCGCGATCGCCGCCCCTTGCTCTTTCTGGATTCCTTCATCTATCACGAACGCTCGCTGCGGCTGGAAACGCGGCTTGCCGGCGATATAGCGGCTCTGCTGCAACGCCCGCGCCCATTTGATGAAGCACGAATCGGCGCCGCCGTTGCGGATGTCGCGAAACGCCCTGCAATGGCTGGAAAGGAGCCAATCGCGCTGTCGGACGAACAGCTTCGCGCCATCAGGACGGCGGTAACCTCTCGCCTCGCGCTGATCTCCGGCGGCCCCGGCACCGGCAAGACTTCAATTGTGGTCGCGATTCTCCGCGTGCTGAAACGTCTCGGAGTGACGCCCGGCGAAATCTCCCTGGCGGCGCCGACGGGTCGTGCGGCATTCAGGATGCGCGAATCGGTGACTGCTGGACTGGCGCACATTGCCAAGACTGCGCCCACGGACGATGAGCTTCGCGCCGCCTCCATCGATGCGGCGACGGTGCATCGTATGCTCGGCTACTCGCCTGAGCGCGGTACGTTCCGTCATCACTGCAACAATCCGCTCGCGGCGCGGGTCGTGATCGTGGACGAAGGCTCGATGCTCGACCTCGCGCTGATGGAACACCTGGTCGGCGCGCTGGGCCCCGATTCCCAATTGATAATTCTGGGTGACGCCGACCAATTGCCCTCGGTGGCCGCAGGCGCCGCGTTCCGCGATCTTTTGCCGACGGGCAGCGGCGACCCGCTCTCCGAGGCGAGCGTCAGGCTGACCCGCAACTACCGAACACTGACTGCCACTCCGGCGGGCGCAGCTATTGTCGAAGCCGCCGAGCGCATCAACCGGGGCGAGTCAGAACGGCAGTCAGCCTCCGCGTCGGCCGGCGAAATCGCGTTCGAGGGCGTCGAGATGCTGGCTGCCGATGAACTCGAAGCGTTGCTGGACAGATGGGAGCACGCACACATTATCGGCGATGCGGCAATTGCGGCCCTGGCAAATCGGGAATACAAAACCGCGGGCGGGATGCTGGCGCAGGAAGAGCGCGCGCAGCTCGCGCGCCTGTTCAGTCACCTCACACGATCGCGGATTCTGTGTGTTACTCGGGTCGGTTCGACCGGCTCGGAGCTGATCAATGCGCGCTTGCATCGCCGCACGATCCGCCGCACCCCGGCCGCATCGGCGCGTCAGCCGATTGTTGCGGGCGAGCCTGTGATGATGCTGCGCAACGACTACGAGCGCGGCCTGTTCAACGGAGACCAGGGCGTCGCCGTGAACTCGCGCGATGCGGAAGGGCGGCGTTGGCTCGCGGTCGCGTTTCAGCGCGGAGAAGACTTCGTTGCATTTCGTCTCGACACGATTCGCGACTCCATTGAGCTTTGCTACGCGACGACGGTACACAAGGCGCAGGGCTCGGAGTTCGACACCGCGGCCGTGATTCTGCCTGAACGGGATCTTCCCCTGCTGACGCGCGAACTCCTGTACACGGCGGTTAGCCGCTGCCGCCGCTCCGTCATCATACTGGGTGATCCTCAGACGCTGACGGCGGGGATTGAGCGCAAGGCCGAGCGATATTCAGGTCTGGCGGCCCAGCTCGCGGCGCGGCTCAAGCCCTCGGCGCCTCGCCAGCTTACGCTCGACTTCTGATCCGAAAGGGCCATGTTTTTGTAGAAATAAGCAGGCAAAATGTAGCGGGCGAGGGCTTC
>Ga0074044_10005665_pt1 | contig 10138 bp, 11 predicted proteins | sample BogForMeECP23OM1_FD_94443 | JGI IMG/M metagenome (GOLD analysis project Ga0074044, IMG submission 94443) | Bog forest soil microbial communities from Calvert Island, British Columbia, Canada - Bog Forest MetaG ECP23OM1 | ecosystem: Environmental > Terrestrial > Soil > Wetlands ...
TACTAAAAAGATATTGATAAGACATTATTTTTTTATATACGATACTATATAAAAGACGATTTCCTGTGTCAATGAAATAGTGACCGCAAAACATGAAATGAGTTGTGTTTATTACTGATTGAAAACAAGCACATGTATCAAGGTTAGCAATTCAAGGACTACAGGAGGAAGTAAGGAAGGGAAATAATTAAAAATACTCTTTCCGAATCAGTGGTACTGCTTAAATCCACAAGTCAACAAAAATATGAATTGTTACAATTAAAGATTAGGTTGAAATATAGTAACCAGAAAGATTCAGGAATGAAGCGCTTACCAAATTGTGGTCCTGCAGCGCCGGAAACCTGCCTGATTTGAGAGATAGAAAATGCCAATATCTTAACTTAACATGCGGTAAAAATACTTAAAGGCAGGTCAGGCAATTTCTCCAAAAAGCAAAGATTTAACTTCTTTAATCTTAAAATTATTATGCATTACGTATAAAGTGAATAATCTTTCACAAATAAAACCAATCGCTCTACTTTGGTATTCATCCCTTTGGCGTAAATCCAATCTATTTTCAATCAGTCCCAACAAAGGAAACAACCAGGTACAGTATTTATCTAATTCCTCTTTTTTTGTTATAAATATATTGTAACTGTATAAACTGTTTTGCTGAAAAATTTTTTGAGAAGTTACATAATATTCAGGATATATCTCTTTCAATCCATTAATCATAATTTCCCAATCATTTTTATCATGGCAAATTTTATAATGCTCCTCTATTTTATGATCTATTCTTATCTTTTTGGGCAAAATAAAATCGTATTTTTTTAAATACCTGATAATGCTTTTATTATTGAGACTTAATATCCTTCGATAATGATATAATCCAATATATTTATTGTTAACATTTTTCCATATCCAGTACAGTCCTGTCATTTCACCGTATAATTTATTCTTTTTTGAGATGTTGTCATCGTTTGAATTATCCCTTAATTCATAATGAAAATTATTACGCAATTCTGCCCCAACTTCTATTGGCAGACAATAATCAGGGATATGGCGACACTCAGGTCCGTGTGTAACGATATAGACGGCTACATCGCCATTTTCAATTTTTTCTTTGCTTAAATAATTATTAAACACTTAATATCCTGTTTTCGCTTTTTTAAGATGAGTCCCGCTTCGATTCAGCACATATTATTTTTTCAAAAAGAAAAATACACAGCATCATTGATTACGTATTTCTTTGCAATGTTCATTACATCAGCGTCTCTTTTTCAATGTGATCCATAAGCTGCAATCCTTCAATAAATGCCTCATCCATATTGATATATTTATATCTTGCCAATCTGCCTGCAAAATATACTTTTTTCTGAGAAGTTTCCTGTTTTGCCAAATTATCGTACTTAAGAATTAAATTTTTATCACAAGCAGGTACTGGATAGTATGGTTCTTCACCATCAATAGGATATTCATAACTGACAACTGTCTGGGGATGTACCTGCCCGGTAACATGCTTAATCTCAACTGTTCTTGTATAGGCATTTTCGTTAGGATAATTAATTTGTACACATGGCTGAACGAAAGCCTGCTTTTCTATTTTAAATTCAAACCTCAAGGATCTCCAGGGGAGTTTGCCAAAGCAAAATTCAAAATACTCATCAAGTGGACCGCAATAAATGGTTGCGACTTTGGGTTTCAATATATTTTTTATTTTTTGATACGGCGTTTGAGTCAATACGCGTATATTGTCATGATCAAGCATCCTTTCAAACATCTTTGTATAGCCCTCTTTTGGCATTAATTGATATTTATGATCCACATATCTTTCATCACGGTTAAAACGAACAGGGATCCTGCCGCACACGCTGGCATCAAGTTCTTTTGGATGTTTGTTCCATTGCTTCAATGTATAGCCCAAATAAAATGCTCTATAGAGTTCATCGCCTATACGGGATAAAACAAATTCTTCCGAGTTCTTCGGGGTTTTATTTTTTCTTTGCTTTGTTGACAAAAGATCCTCTGCACTTTCGGGACTTAACGATGGCAGATGAAAGAAGTTTTCAAGCGTTGTCAAATTGATTGGAAATGGATAAAGGCGCCCGTCTATGTAACTTTTGACGAAATAGTTTCCGGGAATCCAATCTGTAAATTTCGACAGGTAGCTAAGCAGGTTCTCATCATTTGTCCGAAAGTAATGAGGCCCATATTTGTGGACAAGCACTCCATTTTTGAAATATTCGTCATAACAATTACCGGCTATATGATTTCTTTTTTCGACAATCAAAACCTTGTAGCCCCTGTTTGCGGCCCTTTGGGCCACTACGCTGCCAACCACACCGGCGCCTGCAATAAGTATATCAATTTCCATTTTTGTTTTTACTTTCCGGGTTCATCGAAATGATCGATCGCCTGCAGTCTAAAAGCGGCTGAATTATTGTTCCTGTTTGTGACAGTGATTTCTCGTTATTTCATAAAATAAGCGCCATTTGAGTGCCATAGCCAGGCCGTTTTAATAATTTCATCAAGACCCGGATATTGCGGCTGCCAGTTTAAAATCTTTCTCGCTTTTTCCGAGCTTCCGACAAGGCACGGTGGGTCTCCGGGGCGTCTTTCCGCCTCAACAACCTTGATCGTTTTGCCGGTGACGCGCTCAACCGAACAGATTACTTCTTTAACTGAAAAACCATTTCCATTGCCAAGATTAAAAGCATCTGAGGGGCCGCCGCTCTGCAGATATTCAAGAGCCAACAGGTGGGCCGCCACTAAATCATTGATGTGGATGTAATCTCTTATGCACGTGCCGTCCGGGGTGTCATAATCCGTTCCATAGATTTGAATACAATCACGTTGCCAATCCGCAACCTGAATTGCCAGTGGAATCAAATGCGGCTCTGGTTCATGCCATTCGCCGATCTCACCCTCAGGATCTGCCCCGGCAGCATTGAAATAGCGAAGGCTTACATGGCGAATGCCATAAGTTTCATCGTAATCTTTCAGGATTTGTTCAACCATGAGCTTGGATTTTCCATAAGGGTTAATCGGCTGCTGAGGATGATCTTCCGATATGGGAAGCCGGAGGGGATTGCCGTAGGTGGAACAGGTGGATGAAAAGATGAATTGATTGACGCCGTATTCAACCATGACGTCAAGAAGATTCAGGGTGTTTACTACATTGTTGCTGTAATATTCAGCGGGATGATCAAAGGACTCTCCAACGTAACAAAACGCGGAATAATGCATGACCGCGTCAATGGGGTAATTCTTGAAGCAGAAGCGCAACCGATCTTTATCGGCCAGGTCGCCCAATACGAAATGACCCCATTTGGCGAATTCAAGATGCCCACGGCTTAGATTGTCATAAACAACTGTTTTGCAGCCTCTTTTACTGAGGATTTTATTAGCGTGAGAACCGATATAGCCAGCCCCGCCGGTAAGAAGGATCATTAAAAATTGCCGCCTTTTATCATGGTTTGATCAGGACTTCCTTTTGCGGACAGAAGTATAGGAAAAGCGGTTTTGTATGTCAATGAATTTTATGGCATGAAATTTTATGGCATGAATGCTGTTAATAATGGATTGAAGCGCGACCCTTCAGTCAAGCTGATTTGCTTTTGCCATCGACCGGCCGGCGCTGCTCAGGGCTTTTGGACAGTCGAAACATCCGGTGTGGATTTCGATGAATACGAGGCCGTCCGCTTTGGCAGGCTTGCCTGCATTATTGCCTTTAACTTCTTTTCACGTCTTCACACCCTGATATTTTCTTCGACCGGTTTCTCATTCCCGATTTCTTCGTCTTTTGGTTTGGAACCCCGTCTCGTAATCGTCGAGATCCCGCATCATTTTTTTCATTTCCTTGTCAGAGATTCTATTACTTCCACTTTCAAATTCCATGATGTGGTCTTCAAAAATCCTATCCAGCGGTTTTGCTACATCAACATCATCGTATTCCATAACAACCTCCTTTAATAATTTTTTCCCTGATTAATGTGTCGTTCTCAGGATTAATTCTAACATCCGTAATCTCTACGTTTCACAAAGTTCATGATGTCTACTTTTCAACAATTAGATTTACTGTCTTGGACCCGTACAGGCTGCAACTGGCCTTGACTTCAAGAGTATCGCCTTTTCCGGGCTTTTGCTCTCACCTGAACAGTTTGGCTGCTATTTCTGCAACGTGTTTGCCCTGGAAGCGGGCTGCATCGAGTTCGTTTTCACTTGGCATCCGTTTACCGTCGCTTCCGGCGATCGTTGAAGCCCCGTAGGGCGAGCTCCCCGTCATCTCGTCGATCCGCATCTGCCCCGCAAAACTATAGGGGAGTCCGACGATGATCATGCCCTGATGCAAAAGCGTGATATGAAAAGAAAGAATAGTCGATTCCTGTCCGCCATGCTGTGTCGCGCTGGAGGTGAAAACACTCCCCACTTTGCCGACAAGGGCGCTTTTTGCCCAGAGGCCTCCGGTTGCATCAAGAAACTGGCGCATCTGACCGCACATATTGCCGAAACGGGTAGGTGTGCCGAATATAATTGCATCCGCCGAGGCCAGATCTTCGACTTTGCTGACAGGCACATTAGCCTGCGCTTTTTGTGCTTCCAAGGCGCCCATCTTGATCAGAACTTCTTCCGGGAGAGTTTCCGGAACACGGTAAATCCTGACAGCTGCGCCGCTCACGCTGCTTGCGCCTTCCTTCACAGCCTCCGCCATGCGACGGATGTGGCCGTACATCGAATAATAGACGATTAACACGTTCATAAGGCATTTCCTTTCTTTTTAACAAATTCATATTTATTTGTATTATGACTAGAAACCTTTCTGCAAATTAACCTTTGCAAATAGCCTGCCAATAGCCGAAGGAAAATCAGAGGTCTGAATTAATCCTTTTATAACAGTTGGTTAGATTAACAAAAGGAACCGGCACAAAAGCATGAAATGATTTATTGCCCACAATATGTGGTGGAACCTCAACATATTGAGGGCTATCTTAATGGGATGTGTTTTTGATGAAGACAGCCATGCTGCCCAAGCCTTACTTGCACCGGGCTGATAAGTCGATACCCTGTTGCAATGCAATGTTAAAAAGCAGCAATTGTTCATTGAAGTCTATTTCAAAGCCGAAGCACACGTCCGGGTAGTTGGCAAGTGATGGCGCTTTATCCAAGTCCAGGTTTTCCCGATTTGTGTTTCCCAGCAGGGTCCTCACTATGCGGAAATACTTTCGCTCGGCCATAAAATTGGGTACCTTGTTCTTTCCTTTTGCCTCCAGGTACAGTTTCTTTTCGCTATCTGTAGCAGGAGGCTGCAACTGGTTCAACAGGGCTGTGTCCTCCCCGGAAAGCGACACCGTTGCTATCGCATTTGTGTTTTGTTTGCCAGTCTTTGCTATCGCGTCCTTGAGGACTTGGACAGTATCGGTATGGCCCCCTTTTTCCGCAAGAGAAAGAGCCGTATATCCGGTCGAGTCCGCGGCGTTTAAATCCGCGCCCTTTTTTATCAGGGCCCGTACGATGCCCGTGTCACCCCTCCTGGCCGCAAATATTAAGGCCGTGCCGCCCACGTTTACATTCACATTTGCCCCTTTTTCAAGCAGGAGTTGGACGATATCCATGTAGCCGCCAGCGGCCGAAGCCATCAATGCCGTCCCGTTGCCGCTGTTGGCATTTATATTCGCGCCTTTGTCGATCAGGAATCTCACTACATCGGTGTGTCCTTTCTCCGCGGCGGCTATCAATGGCGTAACACCGCCATTATTTACCAGGGCGCCTTTTTCGATCAGGAGCCCTACAATATCTATGTAGCCTCCGGCCGCCGCATCTTCCAGCGCTGTGTCAGCGGACATGGTCGCCTTGTAATTCACATCAGCGCCTTTTCCTATCAGGTACCGGACGATATTAATGTGGCCTTTATCGGCTGCTTTTATTAACGCCGTTCGGCCTGTGCCTTCTTTTATTTTCTCGTTAACATCGGCGCCCTTTTCCACCAGGTTCCTGACAGTGGCCAGGTCACCAACGCTTGCCGCCTTTGTAAGCGCGGTGCCCATCAGATCATCAGTTTCGTCTCCCAAAGTTACCACTTCCGCAACGGCGTTGACCGCCAAACCCAAAAATAAAAACGATATCAGAACAAAAGATGTTAATACCCGTTTCATCTTAACCCCTTCCATATGTTTTTCTGTTTGACTACTTGTAATCTAACATAAAATCATAAATTGATAAACTGTGGACTTTAGGAGGTAGAAATAAAAATCCGATTTCCTAACCGTCAGAATTATTTCTTCCGCCTGCAACTCCATACTTTTCAGGCGGCATTCTTCGACTCCTTCGAGGATTGCGAAGTATGCGCGCCCAGTGGCCCTAATGCGACGAGCCCGGAAGTGATGCCGCAGGTGACCAGCACACTACTCCACATGATCGTCCGTGCAATGCCCCCCCACGATTGCCAAACCCCAAGGAACGCGCCAATCAAGAGCAGCAAGAATGCGCCGCCATTGCTGACTATGCCAACCCAGACTACACCATTGGGATAGATGCCTTGCAGCGCAGCGCGCAGACCAAATGAATACCCGACGACCAATGCCCAATATGCCATGCCTAGCAGACGCAAAAATAACTGTGGCTCCGGAACTGGAAAACCGAGCCAGTTCAATAGGCTGGAAGGGAAAAACAGAAGGGGAATACCCCACATTGTGATAGTCACTATAATTTTGATGGCAAGAACTTTTGATAAGCCATTCATGTGAACCTCCCGGTGGTTGTGCCACCTGACAAAAAAATCAGCCGGAGCGCGGCGATTAGCCGGATTACATCCGGATTACATTAGGAGTCTACCTTTCAGGTGGATCAAATTTCAGCTCCTTAGGGTCTATTATTACATTAACCTCTGACCTGTAATCGGTGTTTTGGTCAGCTCGAAGAACGAAATAGAACCTATGGCAGGTTTCGATTCTTTTTATTAGATACTTTTCCTTTACCGTTACCGTTTCCAAGTGTTATAGCTTTGCCAAAGTTTAAGTTCCACCGTATGCTTCCATAGCTCTATTTGCTGTTATACTTAACATTATACTGTCGTGCCGGTTAATTTTTTAATGATAAAACTTGCCAAAAATGCCTCCAATAAACTCAGTGGAACGGTAATAAACAATAGACCGGCCGGAAGCACACTCATATTCCAAATAACTATCCACATTAATACAAAACCTGAAAACCAGGAGAGAAATGTAGTTTGAAGCAATGAAAATTTCTTCGCAATAATAAATATTGCAATGGCAAAACACAAAGACCACAGACCCCAAACCGCGCCGTTAATGGGTTGGGATGGAAATACCAGTCCAAGTTTTTTGTAGTGCTCAGTCCAATAAGATTTGACAATAAATTCATTTCTTACGAATTCGGAAATGCTGATCCAAATTGTCGCAAGTAAAACGGGTAAAATTGTTTTTTTCATTATTGTCATATTATTGTTTATCTGTTGTTGTGTCGTTCGCTATCTTTGCACATGACAATTAATATACGAACTTCGTTTTTCGGATATTTTGAATGTCATCCTAGCACAAAATTGAAAATTTGAAAATTGAGGAATATAGGAAGAAAACCGCAGGAGCCACATACTTGGTTTCAGTTTTTGATGGCTGTAAAAATGAGTGAACACACTTGTTTAACTTGGGGAGTGCAATCTAAGAGGCACTGCTATGCCGTCTTGTCTTTTACCGTTAACGTCCGGCAAATAGACTCATTACGGACATAGCAACCCTCATCGATTGTGATCATAACGCAGCGCTGTTCACCTTCAACGTCAGCGCGCATGTCAAATCAATATTTTAAATAAAATTCTATAGCTTGCGAACATTCTCAGCAGTAGGACCCTTAGCGCCTTTACCAACATCGAAACTGACCCGATCACCCTCAGCCAGTGATTTAAAACCTTCTCCCTGTATCGAGGAGTGATGTACAAACAGGTCTTTGTCACCAATTTGTTCGATAAAACCAAACCCTTTTGATTCATTAAACCATTTTACTTTCCCTTCCGGCATCTTTAAACCTCCTTTGTATTGTGTTTTTATGTGGAACCATTTGTAATCTCAATTCACCCGTTACCTTTGATCCTGCAGGTAAACAGGATAAAGCTGTTATGCAAATCTCTGAACCATGATTTCCTATCAAGGTTTTCTTTTGGGCTGTTTATCAAACTTGTTTCTCGACTTTTCTTTCTGTTTTTCGGCGTTCTGTTTCCGACCCTTTTCCTTATCTTTCTTACCGCCCTTGTCTCCCATTACGTATTCCTTTCCCCGGATATCCAAAACATCTCATAGCTGTGTGGATTATATTACTGTCAAATAAAGTCCTTCATTTTTTATTCCAGAATTTCCAGAAGTACCCGTTTATGTGCTTTGGCGGACGAGGCGCTCAAAATGGTACGGATAGCATAGGCGATTCTACCATGCTTTCCGATTACCTTGCCCATATCTTCTTTTGCCACACGCAATTCAATTACAGATGTTTGTTGGCCGATGATTTCAGTAACTTCAACTTTATCCGGAATATCTACCAAAGACTGAGCTAAATACTTAATCAATTCCTTCATCGTCTGCACCTCCAGTGGTCTTGGATGGGGTCTAATCTACTACTTCATTGTCATACTGTTATTTACACTCGTCACACCGTTTACATCTTTATAATTTTTTATAACATTAACAATTCAAAAGCAAATAACCTGCCAACATCTGAAAGAGAGCCAAAATATTGGATTCGTCCTTTCAGAGCAAGGAATTATATGAATAGGAGAGAAAGGTAGAAAAGCATGAAATGATTCGTTTGGCCTCAGTATTTGGTGGACCCTCAGCATATTGAGGGATGCTTTGATGGGATGTGTGCGGATAGTTCGGCCAAATTTTTGTTGTCTGGCTGGAATTGCCTTTCTTACGGATTGAAAGATACTAATGTCAAAGATTGTCTGTTACCCGTCAGTTCCCTGCCCTTTAGCCAATCTCTCGCGGCATCTATATTGGTGAACCCTTTGACCGACAAACCAGCATTGATTGCCGTATCATCATAAAACGATAGAAAGTGCGCATTATCAGGAATATCTACAACGGCATTATTCACTTCCGGTCTATCGGGAAAGGAACGTATGACATACAGATAGGTTTCTGCAATCCTGAAACGTCCCTCTACGGCGCTGACATCCACTAACAGATTCTCTATGCCGGTTGCTTTTATGATAGCAGTAACTTCATTATGCAGCTTTTCGATGCTGCTCCCTGTTACTTTGCCTGTCATTATAATTTCAAACAGTCCTTCATTCACAGATGTCGTGAGTTGATATTCCGCTTTTTTTTCCATTTATGATTCCTTTGGTAAAAAAAACCGCGACCTTCATATGCCGTTTCGTCTTTGAACTGGAGCCATCATTTTAATTCCCGGTCTATTTACGGGTGATGATCACCGCAAAGACTCTGTGATTTCTTTTTTGTTAGCGTCCGGTAAAATAGACTCGATACGAGCATCGCTTATATCTTATACATATAATATAAGCACTGCTCATCATTAATACAATAGCGGCTGTTTGTGAGGCGTAAATTGTGTTTATTACTGATTGAAAACAAGCATATTCAGTAAGGAAGAGATTTGTTTCCCTCAAGAAGAAGTAAATAATAGTGATAAAAACAGGCTTCCTGATTTAAAAATAATAGCCCTCCCATTTAAGCATTTTTTAGGCTAAGCATTTTTCAGGACAATCCCTTCCACGGTGTTGGATACCTTTTCACAAGCGTCTATTGCTTCTTCAAGATGTTCAATGATCTCTTTGCGTTTTACAAGTTCAATGGCGTCTTTCTCGCTTTCAAAAAGATCGGCTATAGCCGTTCTTAAAACAATATCACCGGCATTTTCCAGCGAGTGAATTTCCACACAACCGGCAAGAATCTTTTTGGAGTTTTTCATATCACGCAGGGCATTGATAATGCTTTTTCCTTTTCTTGTAGTATCATTTAGTATTTGAGCCTGTTTTATGATTTCATCAAATGGTTTTTTGACTTTATAAAGACTAATAAGGACAGCGGTGGATTCTATGCAATCCATAATACTGTCCATGTTGTTAACAAGTGCGTAAATATCTTCACGGTCTATCGGCATAAGGAAAGTCTTATGCATTCTTTCA
>Ga0074044_10005667_pt1 | contig 10136 bp, 14 predicted proteins | sample BogForMeECP23OM1_FD_94443 | JGI IMG/M metagenome (GOLD analysis project Ga0074044, IMG submission 94443) | Bog forest soil microbial communities from Calvert Island, British Columbia, Canada - Bog Forest MetaG ECP23OM1 | ecosystem: Environmental > Terrestrial > Soil > Wetlands ...
CCGGCAGGTGCCACGACTGCAACGTGCAGCCCGGCGGCTACCACCACCGGGGTGCGACGCGGAGCGGTGCCCGAAGTGCCAGGGCCAGCTCATTAGCTGCGGCTGCCTGGACGGCGGCGACGACGAGGAGGACTGACATGGGCCTGGAATACGCTATCGTAGACAGCAAGCGCAAGGAGCTCGACAAGGTGGTCTGCGACCGCTGCGGGCGCTCCATCGAGAAGGAGTCCGCCGGGCAGTGGAACCCGTTCGGCGAGCCGTTCAGCCAGTACCACGAGCCGCACTTCAAGGAGGACTACTTCGTCCTGGAGCAGAGCTGGGGGTACTTCTCGAAGAAGGACGGGTCCACGCACCAGGCCGTGCTGTGCGAGCCGTGCTACGACATCGTCTTCGCCGATGTCAAGATTCAGGTCACCGAGTACATGTGAAAACCCAGTATTAGACTGGGTGAACCTTCAGCCAGCGTCATCCGCAACCCACAAGGGCCGCCGCTCCTACCAGGAGGACAGGCTCTTCACCGCCTCCATGCAGGAGGGCTTCCTAATGGCCGTGTTCGACGGCCACGGCGGGGCCCAGGTCTCCCACCTCGCCTCCGAGCGTTTCCCCGTGCTGTTCGTCAACGAGATCACCGAGCCCGGCACCACGCCCGCGCAGGCCTTCGAGAGGTCCATCGCGAAGCTCAACCTGGAGACCCAGCACTTCGTCCCCGGCTCAACCCTGTCCGCCGTGTTCGTCCCGGCCAAGGGCGACACCGCGACCTGCGCCGTCCTCGGCGACTCCCCGATCATCGTCAAGGACGCCGAGGGCAAGACCAACATCGGCCCCGAGCACAACGTCAGGACGAACCTGGCCGAGGCGGAGGCCGCGAAGAAGCGCGGCGGCTTCGTCGGCGGGGGCTACCTCTACGCGACCTACAACGGGGACGGCCTCCAGATGGCCCGCGCCCTGGGCGACTCCGGCCTGGCCAAGGTCCTGTCGCGCGTCCCGGACATCTACGAGGTCAAGCTCGGCCCGTCCAGCTTCGTCATAGTCGCCACGGACGGCGCGTTCGACCCCGGCCACTACGAGTTCACGAAGGCGGCCGAGGCCGTCGTCGCTCTCGTCGAGGGCGGAGGGGACGCGGCCGCGGTCGTGGACAGGGCCGTCAAGATTCCGACCGGGGACAACGTCACCGCGATCGTGGTGAGGCTCAGTGAAGCTGAATGAGGAGCAGACCCTCGCCGTCGAGCACCCGGCAGGCGGGCCAGCCTGCCTGATAGCCGGGGCGGGCAGCGGCAAGACCCGCGTGCTCACCGAGCGCGTCCGCTGGCTCATGGCCAACGGCGTCCAGCCGCGCCGCATCTGCGTCATCACCTTCACGAACAAGGCCGCCGGGGAGCTCAAGGAGCGCCTCGGCCTCGGGGACAACATCGTCTTCGACAAGGAGCCCCGCGTCTCCACGATCCACTCGCTCGCCCTGGGCGGCATCCGCAAGAACCCGCAGGCGTTCGGCCTCGCGGACAAGGTCACCCCGCTGGACGACTACGACCAGTCGCAGCTCATGCGGAAGGTCATCGAGCGGTACGACCTGAAGCGCGGCGGCCAGGAGCGCGAGCGCGGCTTCGTCTACTCCGTCCTTGAGAAGATCGGCTTCCACCGCGCTAGGGGCGTCGGGTTCCGCGACGAGTACACGGACTCCGTCCATGACAGGGCGATGGAGGAGCACGCGGGCTACCACGCGCTCAGCGACGAGATGCTGGACCTGTGGGAGCGGTTCGAGGAGGAGAAGCGCAAGAACTCCGTCGTCGACTTCGACGACATGCTCCACCTCGTCGTCCGCAGGCTCCGCAGCGACCCGCAGTGGAAGGCCACGCTCCAGAGGCAGTTCGACCACGTCCTCATGGACGAGGCGCAGGACACGAACCCCGTGCAGTGGGAGTTCGTCAACGGGCTGCTCGGCCCGGACAACCCGAACCTCTACGTCGTCGGCGACATGAGCCAGAGCATCTACGGCTTCTCCGGCGCGGTCCCCGCCCTGCTCAAGGAGTACAGCGAGGGCTGGCGCGGCCTCGGCGTCGCGCTGTACCGCATAGCCCGCAACCACCGCAGCCAGAGGAACATCGTCCTCATCGCCAACAAGATTCAGAAGACCATGACGCACACGATCCCCCTCCAGATGGAGACGTTCCGCCCGGAGGACGGCCTGATCAAGCTGGTCAAGGGCTGCCTGCCGCAGGACATAGCGGCGAGCATAGCGGCGGAGATACAGAAGGACGGCGGCAGGAAGCGCGACCCGCTCCCCTACAAGGACAACGCCATCCTGGTGCGCAGCGCCATGCAGATCAGGGACATCGAGGGCGAGCTCGTCAGGCGGCGCATCCCCTACATCGTGCGCGGCGGCCGCGGCCTGCTACAGACCGAGGAGGTGCGCGACATCCTCGCCTACCTGCGCCTCGCCTCCAACTACAAGGACTTCATGGCGTTCACCCGCTGCTGCGCCGTGCCCCGCTGCGGCGTCGGCGACGCCTCCCTGGCCAAGCTCAGGATAGACGCCAACGCGCAGCACGGCGGCGATCTGATCGAGGCCGCCAAGGCGTACGAGCGCCTCCACAACCTGATCGGCATCGTGGAGCAGGTGACCGTGTTCAAGGACGCCCCGATCACGGCGCTTGAGAAGGTGCTCGCGCTGTTCGACTACCGCAAGTACGTCAAGGAGAAGTACAAGAAGGACGCCGACAAGGTCAAGGCCAAGCTGGAGAACGTCGACCGCTTCGTGATGATGGTCGCCGCGCTCACCGAGGAGACGGGGATGACCCTGGACGACCTGATTTTCCAGCTCACCCTGGACAGGCCGAAGGGCGACGGCACGGAGAAGCAGCTCTACGACCGCCAGCTGGAGACGGGCGAGCTGACCCAGGCGCAGTACGACCAGAAAATCCAGGAGCTAAAGAACGGCTCCGTCACCATCTCCACGATCCACTCGGCCAAGGGGCTGGAGTGGACCAGGGTCTACGTGACGAACATCGTCGAGGGCAGCCTGCCCCACAGGTACTCCATGGGCTCGGACGAGGAGATCGAGGAGGAGCGCAGGCTCTTCTACGTCGCCTGCACCCGCGCCAGGGACGTGCTGGTGCTCTGCGTGCCCGAGAAGGTCCAGGTCCAGGCCAACACCCAGCGCCTCGCCCCCTCCCGCTTCCTCACCGAAATAGGTGTATCCAAGCCGCCCGAGGAAGCATCCAAGTAGTGTGAAGGCAAAGACCAAGAAGCCTACCTCCCCCAAGCCCTCCCCCGAGGAGCTGAACCTCGCCAGGCTGAAGTTCTATGGCGGCCTGATGGCCAACCTGCTAGAATCGATGGTGTCCGACAAGCGGATTCCGCAGGAGATCAGGGACCAGGCCAGGAAGCGGCACGAGAAGTGGGACGAGGTCTCGCCCTACCACCCCCTGAACCCGATCACAATTATCGAGACGGAGAAGGCGCTGCAATGAGCACCCTTTTGGCAACAGGGCTTTTTGAGAGAATCTGGGACGACCCGTTCGGATACGCGTGGAAAGCGGTGCTGGTGGTCTTCGCCATCGGCTTCATCGTCAACGCGATCAGGGGCCAGTTCGAGGACTAATGGCCGACAGGATCAAACTCGCCGAGGAGTGGCTGCTCAGGCCCGAGAACAACATCGGGCAGGAGCTCAAGCACAGGGAGTACCTCAAGGGCGAGCCCCTCTGCGGGAACGGCATCATCAGCCCCGAGTGCGAGGTGTGCAGGCTCTCCCTCATGCTCTCCGCGTACCGCCTGTACTCGCCCCTCGTCGGCGACGGCGACCCGGCTCTCGTGGACGACCAGCTCGAGGCGGCGACCCGCTTCCTGGCCACGCTCAAGGAGCTGGACCCGCCTGGGTTCGTGGACAACCTCCGCGCCGTCCTGGTGCTGCGGGACAGCGACGACCCCGAGGCGCTGCGCCTAGCGGGCAAGGCGATCACGCGCAACCTGCAACGGCTTGAGGACGAGCTGGACAACGCCCGCGACCTTGTCGAGCACATGCGCCGCAAAGAGGAGAACGTAACGTGACGCGCTTCTATCTCATCCTCATCGCCCTGGGTGTGCTGATCGTCGCCTACTGGGTCGTCAGCCACTCTTTCCTGATCGTCTCCACCATGACGGTCCTCGGCGGCCTGGGCGTCGTCGCCCTCATCGTCATGCTGATCGTCGTCAGCCTGAGGAAACTATGAGCAAGCCTAGCTACGGAGTCATCGTCGGACGCTTCCAGGTCACGGACCTCCACGAGGGCCACATGGAGTTGTTCCGCCAGGTCCGCGCCCGCCACAAGACCATCGTGGTGTTCGTCGGCGTCGCCCCCGCTGGCCTGACCCAGGACCACCCGCTGGACTACCCCACGCGGAAGGCGATGATCCAGGCGAAGTTCCCGGACTTCATCGTGCTCCCGCTGCGGGACACCAAGGACGACGACTCGTGGAGCGCACAGCTCGACTACGCCCTGTCCGGCGTCGCCGACTTCGGCGACATCACGCTGTACGGCGGGCGCGACTCGTTCGTGCCGCACTACACGGGCAAGTTCAAGCCCGTGGAGCTCACGCTCCTGCCGGAGATCGCGGCGATCAAGGGCACGGACAACCGCAAGGAGTTCTCGAACACGGTCGTCGACTCGTCTGACTTCCGCAAGGGCATGGTCTACGCCGCGCACCACCTGTGGCCCGTGCTCCTGCCGTGCGTGGACATCGCGATCTTCAACGGCGACTACACCGAGGTGCTCCTCGGGCGCAAGGCCGGAGAGGACAAGTTCCGCTTCATCGGCGGCCACGCGGAAAAGAAGCACGGCAGCTACGAGTCCGGCGCTCGCTCCGAGGTGATCGAGGAGGCGGGCCTGGACCCCGACAAGATGGAGTACATCGGCTCCACCGTCGTCGACGACTGGCGCTACCGCACGGCGGACCGGGGCGTCATGACCGCGTTCTTCGCGACGACCAGCATGAGCATGGCCGCGACGGCCGGGGACGACATCGTCGAGGTGAGGTGGTTCAAGGTCAACAAACTTACCGCATCCGATCTCGTGGACACGCATCAAGTGCTGTATAGGATGCTGGCGGACTACCGAAACCGAATCGTATTCAACCAGACCAAGAAGGAGACAGTCAATGCCGGAACAGCTAAGGCTTAACCCCATCTGGGGCACCGACTCCTACAAGCTCACGCACTGGTACCAGATTCCGCCGGACACGCAGTTCATCGAGTCGCACCTCATGTCGAGGGGCGGCTTCTGGAAGCACACCCTGTTCCAGGGCCTACAGGGCATCCTGAAGGCGCACTTCACGGGCGTGGTCTTCAACAAGGCCGACGTGGACGAGGCGCGGATGCTCTCCGCCCTGCACTTCGGCACCGACGCCGCCTTCAACTACGCCGGGTGGACCCGCCTGCTTGAGAAGCACGGCGGCAGGCTCCCGCTCAAGATTCGCGCCCCCTTCGAGGGCACGCTCATCCCGGTCAAGAACGCCCTGATGACCATCGTCAACACGGACCCCGAGTTCCCGTGGCTGACCAACTGGGCCGAGACCATCCTCCTCCAGGTCTGGTACCCGATCACCGTGGGCACCCTGTCCTTCGAGATCAGGCAGACCATCGGCAAGGACCTCGTCCGCACGGGCACCCAGGAGCTCATCGACTTCAAGCTGCACGACTTCGGCTTCCGTGGCGTCTCGTCCTGCGAGTCCGCCGCGATCGGCGGGGCCTCGCACCTGTTCAACTTCCACGGCACCGACACGCTGGCCGCGATCCAGTACATCCGCCAGTACTACAACCCCAAGCGCGACGACAAGCTCATGCCCGGGTTCTCCATCCCCGCGATGGAGCACAGCACCGTCACCTCGTGGGGCAAGGACCACGAGATGGAGGCGTACCGCAACATGCTGACCAAGAACCCCACGGGGCTCGCGGCGTGCGTGGTAGACTCCTACGACACCCACAACGCGGTCAACGTGATCTTCGGCGACCAGCTGCGGGAGATCGTCCTGCGCCGCCCCGGCACCGTCGTCCTGCGGCCGGACTCCGGCGACCCGACCGTCGTGCTGGAGGACATCTTCACCTCCGTCTCCGAGAAGTTCGGGTTCGAGACGAACAAGAAGGGCTACCGCGTCCTGCCCTCCCAGGTCCGCGCCATCCAGGGGGACGGCGTCAACTGGCAGAACATCATGCGGATCAACTCCGTCCTCACGCGGGCGGGCTGGAGCATGGACAACTGGGGATACGGCATGGGCGGCGCTCTGTTGCAGCAGCAGAACCGCGACACCCAGCGTTTCGCCATCAAGTGCAACGCCATCAACCGGGCGGGCGTCTGGACCCCGGTTTTCAAGGACCCGAAGACCGACCCGAGCAAGGCCTCGATCGGCGGGCACGGCCTGAGCCTGGTCGACCGCGCCGTGGACAAGAGCGGCGACTACACGACCGTGATCGGCAGCGACGACTCCTACGGGAACGAGCTGGACACCGTGTTCCTGGACGGCGACCTGAAGCGAGACCTGACCTACGAGCAGGTCTGGTCCAAGGCCCGCTACTACGACCGCTACGTGGAGGAGGCCCAGGAGGCCTTCGCATAGAGAGGGCACTTCGGTGCCATACGCGGGGCAAGCCGCCCGCATCACATAGGAGACAGCAATGAACGCCGCCATCAAGGAAGTCATCGAGAAGCACGTCATGGCATACGGGCCCAACCGCAAGGGGTGCGTGATGTACATGACGGAGGGCGTGCGGAACGTCGCAAATGACCTTGGCATAAGCTACCGCGCCGCAGACGAGCTGGTGCGGAGCTGGATTTCAGAGGAGTTCTAAATGAAGCGATACTTCGGAGCACTGATTCTCACCGTCGCGTGCCTCATGACGCTGGCGGCGCACGCGGACACCATCGACGACCAGATCAACGCCGCCCAGTCGTCGCTGAACGACCACCTCGCGAAACGCGAGGCTCTGACGAATCAGTGGCCCGCCTTCGAGCAGAAGAAGAGCGACATCGAGTTCGCCTACGCCGCCTACCAGAAGCAGGCCCCCATCGTGAAGCAGGAGATCGCCGCGTGGACCCAGAAGGAGGACTCCTGCGCCGCCCAGTTCGCGGCGTACGTCCCGGCGCTCAACCAGCTTGAGGCGGACGGCACCCGCCACAACAACACCTCATGCACCGAGAAGTGCGACCAGAACGGCAGCTGCGACGGCACGTGCGCCTGGTATGAAGCCGAGAGACAGGCACTTGAGCAGCGGCAGGCGACCCTGAAGGCGCAGGTCGCGCCGATCCTGGCGCAGAAGGCGGAGCTGGAGAAGGAAGGCGACACGCTCCAACAGAGCGCCAAGGACCTAGACACCATCATGGACAACGTGTCCGCCCAGACCTTGCAGTGGACGGCGGACGTGAAGCAGTTCAAGGCCGACTGGGACGACAACGAGGCGCAGATTCAGGTCCTCCAGAACACCCTGGCCCGGCTGAAGCAGATCAAGACGGCGGTCGATAGCTGCACGCGGTCGATCCCCGCCGAGTGCGAAGCGCCGAACACGCCGTATTGGGTAGGCCAGTGCGCGAAGATGCACGCCGACTGCGGACGGATATTCGACGGCAACCAGTAAGTTCATAACCCTCCCCACCTTGCCTAGCAGGCCCAAACCTGCTAGGCTTTTCTTATGCGATCAGATTTCGGCACGATAGTCACCCTTGAGTGCGAGGGCTACCGACTCCTTGAGATCGAGGGGCAGGAGTACGTGTGCTGCCGCGAGCCGAAGAACAGCGCGATCAGGGCGGAGCTGTGGGAGTACCTGACGGACAGCATCTCCTCGGACCAGGTCAGCAACTTCGGCCACCGCTACCCCGTGGCGTTCCTGGCGGACAACATCAACGCGGTCAAGCGCGTGCAGCACAAGGACAAGGCCAAGCTCGTGAAGTACCTGGCGCAGGCCGGGGAGAGGATGCGGAAGTCCTGGGCCGAGCGCAAGGCCAAGGGGCTGGTGGAGATGTCGGACATCCCCCGCGCCTTCCCGATCGACTCCGAGGTCGTGTTCGACGACGGCGAGGAGTTCGTCGCGGGCGTGGTCAAGACGGTCGAGCAGGAGCACTCCTGGATGGGCGGCGTGTACTGGTCCGTCAAGCTCCAGGTGGTGCACGCGATACGCGGCATCCCCGGGCAAGGGCTGTACCAGACGAAGGTCAGGGGCTTCCACGGCCTGATCCCCATGAAGGACCTGCCGCTCCGCTTCCCGACCAAGGCGGACATGAAGAAGCTGGAGACGCGGGGCGCGAGGTTCGCGGCGTTCTGCCAGCCGGGCACCTACCTGTCGTACAAGGGCGAGCTCACCCAGCCCAGCTGGTGGAGCAGCCGCACGTACAGGGCGGACGGCCGCGTGGTCGTCGACCCCGTGTCCATGGAGCGCACCGACCCGGAGACCTGGCGCGACTGCATCAACCTGTGCGGCATCCAGGTGGACCAGGACGAGGAGAGGGCAAGGTCCCGCAGCACCAAGAAGGTCGAGATCGCCAAGAAGGACTACTGGCGCTGCGTGCCGTTCCTCTACGGCTTCAGCCTCGCCGTCAAGCAGTGGGGCAAGCTGGACCTGGACGGCATGACCGAGATCAAGTGGCGCGACGACGCCTGGGAGAAGCTCGTCCTCGACCCCGAGGAGAAGGACCTGATCCACTCGCTCGTCAAGTTCCACGGCGGCGGGTTCACCGACATCATCGAGGGCAAGGGCGGCGGCTGCATCTTCCTGCTGCACGGCAAGCCCGGCTGGGGCAAGACCGCGTCCGCCGAGGCGGTCGCCGAGCTGCTGCACAAGCCGCTGTACTCCGTCGGCGTCGGCGAGCTCGGGACCAACACGGATGTCCTGGAGAAGAGCCTGCGGCAGATTCTCGACGTGGCCACGATCTGGGACGCCGTCATCCTGCTGGACGAGGCCGACATCTTCCTGGAGAAGCGCGACGAGCACAACATCGTCCGCAACGCCATGGTCGGGGTGTTCCTGCGCCTGCTGGAGTACCACAACGGCGTGCTGTTCCTGACGACCAACCGCGTGACGGACATCGACGAGGCGTTCTACAGCCGCATCTCCGTCGCCCTGCACTACAGGGCGGAGGGCAAGGCGGAGAAGATATGGACGAACCTCCTCGGCGCGGCGGGCCTGGACCCGAAGTGGGCGGTCAGCATGTCGAAGTACGACGTGAACGGGCGGCAGATCAAGAACGCCATCCGCATGGCTCAGACGCTCGCGAGGTCGAAGGACCGCAAGGTGAGGGTCGAGGACCTGGAGCGTTCGGCGGCGGCCACCATCCGCTTCCAGACGGAGATGGCCTCCAGCCGCAAGGCCAAGGAGAACCGCGCCTACGCCAAGGCGAAGAGGGCGGCCAGCGGCGAATGACGCCGGGTAACGTCATCCTCGGTATTCTGATGGTATCCTCCATCGTGGGGCTGGTCACCGTCGGCATCGCGATGGGCAGGGAGCTCAAGAAGGGCCGGGTGTTCGCGGTCGGCGTCGTCACCAGGCTGAGGAAAAAGAATGAACGACCTCCTACAGTGGATCACACATAACGGCGGGGCGGCCTTCATCCTGGGCCTGTTCCTGCTCGCGTTCGCCGGGCTGATGGTCAAGCTGGCGGAGAGCTTCTTCGAGTTCCTGCGCAGCGGCCTGTGCGCTTTCACGGGGAAGTACCCTCCCCCCGGCCCGCCGCGCCCGATCGTCCAGTGCGACGGCGGATGCAACAAGCCGTGCAAGTGCTGCGAGGAGAACGAGTGCCAGGTGGGCTGCGGCTGCTCTAGCTCGGTGGACGAGTGATGCACCAGACCACATGCTTCAGGAAGCTCAACGGCGGCAAGGGCGCGGACGTGGACGTTGAGGTTGCGCCGATCGTCAACTTCATCACGGACCTGGCCATGGAGCCTATCTCGTCCTGCCAGGGGGACCCGGGCACCGAGGGCGTGCTGTACGGCCACGTGGCCTTCACGGTGAAGGGCGACCCAGAGAACTACGGCGTGCTCACCTCGCTGATGTTCGAGCACCTGCGCCCCATGTTCGCCCACATGTACGACGACGTGCGGCTGGAGATCACCCTGTCCGAGGGCCTGGTGGATGACGATTTCGGCGACCGCCCCGCCTTCATAGGCTGGATCAGGTTCCGC
>Ga0074044_10005668_pt1 | contig 10133 bp, 2 predicted proteins | sample BogForMeECP23OM1_FD_94443 | JGI IMG/M metagenome (GOLD analysis project Ga0074044, IMG submission 94443) | Bog forest soil microbial communities from Calvert Island, British Columbia, Canada - Bog Forest MetaG ECP23OM1 | ecosystem: Environmental > Terrestrial > Soil > Wetlands ...
CAGGAATACACGATCCTGACAGGGCAAATGAAAGCGGAGTTCGGCAGGAACACCGGCGCGACGGTCAATGCCATCACCAAGAGCGGCTCGAACCTGTGGCACGGCACGCTGTTCGGCTATGGCCAGGGCGACGCTTTCGACGCCATGAACCGGGTGGAGAAGCAGGCGCTGCTCACTTCCCCCGAGCCGTTTTACGACACCACATTTGGCACGACGCTGGGCGGGCCGGTGAGGAAAGACAAATCGTTCTTCTTCCTGTCCTACCAGTGGGACCGGTTGTCGGACAATCTGACGGACGTTTTCCCGGTGCTCTCGAATTATCCGGCCACTCCGGCGGACCTGGCCATCCTGCAGAGCCTGCCGACGTCCTCGACGCTGCAAGCGTATCTGGCCACTCCGTCCGTGACCCGCATCCCGACCCAGACGGGTACCCCCTGTTTCAACGGCCCGCCACCGCAGCCCGCCCCTCCCCTGCCTGCACTCTACAGCAGCGCCAATCCGTGCCTGCTCACGCCAACAGCGGTGCCGGTGAGCGGAGCCTTCATTGGCCAGACGGCCGAGACCGCAAACTTCAACGTGTGGAACGTTCCCAATGCCAACACCTTCAATCTGCGGGACCACCAACTGTCCGGCCGCTTCGATCAGAAGATCAATGATTCGAACGACTTCTATACCCGCTACCTGTTCGACGACCTGGCCTCTCCGCGATCCCCGCTGGAAACAGCGGGCGTGGGCGCCTTCTCCGACATCGGACTCTTGCCCGACTGGAGAACCGACCTGCGACAGCGCACGCAAAGCTTTCTGGTGGATCACCGCTACCGGCGGCCCGGCGGGTCGCTGAATGAGTTCCGCATGTCCTACAGCCGCGTTTCGCAGCAGCAAGGCGCCTTTGGCGCGCCCGCCGACACGCTCAACCGGCCTTCGGCGATTATTGAAGATACTTATGCCCAGCCCTCCAGGATTGGCGGGCTTGGCGGCCAGCAGAGCCTCCCGGTTGGCGGAGTGATCATTCCTCCGGGCGTGTTCCCATCTGCGGGCGACCTGATCACCCTGGGGCAGGACGGCAGCCCCAGCAGGATCTCCAGCAATACTTACCAAGTCCAGGACAACTACTCGTATACCGTCGGCCGGCACAGCATCAAGCTGGGCGCGAACTTCGCCAAGATCGATAGCAACATACTCGGAATGCCTGATGACAATGGCTTTTATTTGTATTCGGGCTTCCCGGGCTTGAACGGCTTCCAGGCTTTCTTGAACGAAGGGGCATTTGGTCCCACGACTTCAAGCGCCAACGTGGCTAGCCAGCGGTTGGTGGACGTCCGCACCGATGCCAGCGGGAACGTGATCGGCCAGGGTCCGAACGAGCTGAAGATCAAGGGCTTCGACCAGTTTTATTTTGCCCAGGACGACTGGCGCTTTCGGAACAATTTGTCCATCAGCATCGGCATACGGTACGAGAATTACGGGCAGCCCATCAACAGCGTGCACAACATCAACTCGAGCGCGCCCTTCGTGAATACGGACAACAAGGACTTTGCGCCGCGGCTGGGGATTGCCTGGGCGCCCTCGCAGCACTGGGTGATCCGCGGGGGATACAACATCCAGTACAACCCGCCCATCCTAAACCTTCCTTTGCTCCTTTGGGAGAGCGGGCCGGTATCGCCACTGCTGTCCACGGATATTTTTGGCGTGGCGCAGCTTCAACCCCAGAGGATTTTTCCTCAGGCGCCGCTGGCGATTTCCGACCTGCAACGGACGCTTCCGGCGGGCACCGTCTTGGCTGGAACTGGAGCCCCTATACCCACGGCGATCAGTACGGGAAGGGTGCAAGGCTGCAGCCAATATTTCGATCTCTATGACACCCTGGCACAGGCCAGCGGATTTCCTTCCGTTACGCCCTTCCCAAGCCGTGCCTACAACGGTCCGGTGCAGGGCACGGGCGCGGTCAACATCCCCATCGTCAACTGTGCGGCGCAGGATACGGTGGACAAGAACCTGAAGAATCCGTACGTCCAGATCTGGTCCCTGGGCGTGCAGCACGAGCTGGGCGCGAACTTCCTGGCGGAAGTGGACTACGTGGGGAGCAAAGGGACGAGACTGTTCCAGCGCGTGGAGAAGAACCCATTCCAGGGGTGGAACAGCGACTGCCTGCAAAATATCTCTACCTTGTTTAGTGCTAATGGCGACGCCAGCCTTGCCGTTCCGGGCCAGTGCCGCCTGAACCGCATTGACGATTCGCACGGGGACATCACCAGTGTTACAAACGGCGGGAGCTCCACATATCACTCGTTGCAAGCCACGCTGACCAAGCGCTTCAGCCACGTCAAGCATTTTGGCGACGTGACCTTTACGAACGCCTATACCTGGAGCCACTTAATCGACAATACCAGCGAACTGTTCGGTCCCGGGTTCCGCACGCTGGGTCCCGGCGACATCCAGACGGGCACTTCGAGCGCCTTCCCCATCGGCATTCTGTTCGACCCCCTGGCCAACGCCCCCGTGGAAGCGGTCACGCCCCTGGCGCAGACCTATAACAGCACGACAGGTGGCGAGCGTGGCAACTCTTCGTTCGACCGCCGGAATCATTTCGCCTCCAGCTTCCTGTGGGAGCCTTTTTCATCGAAAGGCAGAGTACTGGGCGGATGGCAATTGGGCGGCGTTTTCACCTACCAGAGCGGGCAGCCGTTCTCCCCGCTGAACGCTTCTCCCTTCAGCGCGTGCGCCGACAGCAACGGAGACGGCAGCGTGAGCAACGATCGTCCGGACATCGGCAATCCCAAAGCGCCGATCAGCAGTGTGGCACTGATTAACCCTGCCACCGATCCGCAGTGCCTGCCCGCCAGCGTCCTGGGGCACCCGCTGGACTACGTGGACCTGAACGGCAAACCCATCCTTCCCGCGAATGCGCACTTCGTCCAGCGGCCGCTATTCTCGTTCGCTCCGACGAATGCACAGACTCTTCCCGGACTGACCCTGGGCACCAATCCAAACGTGATCGCCGCCGCTCTGAACGGCCAGCAATACTCCGGGACCGCGGGGCGGAACAGCCTGGTGGGTCCCAGCACCACAAACCTGGACTTCTCGGTGTACAAGACCATCGCCATCAGCGAGCGCTTCAAATTGCAGTTACGCGCGGAATCGTACGACTTGCTGAACCACGCGAATCCCGGCTATTTCAATGGGAGCCCGTACATCGGCGGCGCGTCCGCCGCGCCGGCGTTCGCCTACGCTGCCACGCGCACCGGCGCCGCCATCACCGGAGGCATCCCGGAGAGCGCGATTGATGCGGTGGATACTTCCTGCGCGGCGCCTCCCACCACCACGGTCTGCACTTCCACCGGCCGTATGACCAATCGCACGTTTTTGAGCTCGAGCACGCTGAACACCGGCAGCAGGCGCTTGCAGTTCGGCCTGCGACTCATCTTCTGAGACGGGCTTAGGCTGTTTCCTTCCAAGGCCCGGAGCCTGCCACGGCAGGCTCCGGGCCTTCGGTTTTTGGGGTCATGTCGTATCTCTCACACTCGGTGTAGTGCGGGATCGCTGATTACGGCTGGGCTTCTACGCCGCTGTCGTGCAGGCCTGACGGGATACGGAGGCTGACAGTCCGCTCCATCAGCTCTTCAAGAGTTCTCATTCGTTGCCTGGACGGAATACTGAAAATTTAGAATTGTTCCCGGTCATTGGGAATCGCCGTGAAGGCAGCAATCGGCGGAGCGGCTCAACGGGCCCTCTGGCTGAAAGCCCGTGCTGCCTCTTCGACAACTCTTCGAGAGCCGCGCGACTGAGCGGTCCCGCGCTGCCGCTCCGCCATGGCGAGCGGCCGGCGGCTGTGCGGAAGCCGGGTCAAGAATCAGGGCCTGCGGTCCGGACTGAGGAAGGCGCCAGCGCAGATTAGTTGTCCCTGGCAACAGGCTTTGATGCAGAGACGAAAGTGGAAGGACCGAGCGGCCGACGGGGGTCTTACTTGAAGTGGACGGCGACGGTAGCTTTGGTCTTGACGGCCTTGCCGTTGACCTTGGGGGCGCTGAAGTGCCAGCCGCTCTTGGCTGCGGCGATCAAACCGGGGTTGGCGGCACTGCCCATAACCTGGCCGTCGGTTACGTTTCCGGTGACGTCAATCATCACCTGCATCCTGACTTCGCCGCCCTTCTGGCCGGACTGGACCACGTCTGCGGGCAGGCCACAATTGGCGCCGGCGTTCAAAGTGAGGTCAGCATCCAGGAAGGCCTGGTTGAGTTCGGCGCCGGGATTGAAGGGATTGGTCCACTTCTCGTGAGTCACATTGATGACATTGCATACGGCGCTGCGCTGGGACGCAGAGAAATTCTTTTCCGCGGTGTCCACTTCCGTACTGAGAGAGGCTGTGTTCTCGCCCAGGTTTTTCAGGTCCTGAAGCTTGGAGCGCGCGCCGGCGAAGTCGTGCTGCCCTTCCAGGCGGTGCACGTCCGCTGTGAGTGTGTCGACCTTCGTTTTCCTGTCGGCGGCCGCGGCCCTGACTCCCGACTCCCTCTCCGCGTCTTCGAGAGCCTTGATTTTCGTGCCGAACTGCGGTGACAGATTGCGCGCCTCCGGGGCGTGCCGGCCGGCGTCCGTGACAATCTTGTCGAGGGTGGCCTTTGCGCTGAGCAGAGACCCCTTGTCGGAACTCTGGAGCTGGGACTTGGCGGAGTTGAATCGCTGGTCATCGTCCTTGTACTGCCTGATTTTGCCCGTAAGGATAGGAACGTCTTCCTTGTGGGCGTTGCCGTCACCTACGTTGTTCAAATTCTGCACATCCTGCTCTGCCGCAGTGTAGTCTCCAGCTTCGATGTCTTTCGATGCCTTCGCGTACAGGTCTTCGGACTGTTTTGCATTGGCCTGGAACGCGGCATTGGCCTCGTTCTTCTTGGCCGTCTCGATCTCGCTCGGCAGTTTGTCGGCCCGAGCCACGTAGTCGGAGCCGAGCTTCTGGTCCTGGGCAAAGGTCTTCGCTTTTGCGGCGATTGTGAGGGCGTCGTCATACTTCTTGAGTTTGGTGTCCTTCTTGACGTCGTCCACCATGGATTGAAACTTCTTGAGGTCCTGCGGCGCAGGGCCTGTGGGAGCCACCGGAGGAGGTGGAACGGGCTGGGAGCCTGCTCCTGAACCCGGGTTGCCATTCGGGGCCGCCGTCGTCGCGGGAATCGGCTGGTTTCCCGCATCGGGCTGTGTGGTGGTCTTCTTGTTGCCCACGGCCATGTAGACGCCGACGCCTATCACAACCACGGCCACGGCGCCGCCGACGATCATGCCCATGCCGCCCTTCTTGGCGGCCGGCGCGGGCTCGAACGTGGGCGGCTTGGCGGCGGGCTCCTTGCGTTCCTCGACCGCGGGCTTCGCCGGCAGTTCCTTGACCGGAGGAGCGGCGGCGACAGGGGCAGCGACGGGCGGAGCGGGCCGCGGCGGGGCGAAAGCGGGCGCCGGCTTGATCTCAGGCTTGATCTCGGGCTTGGGTTCCGGCTTGACGACGGGTGGTGCGGACGGGGTAACGACCGCGGTGGGAGCAGCGGCGACCGGCTCCTCGAACTTTCTGCCCTTCTCCTTCTCCCTCTCTTTTTTCCTTTTCTCTTCCTTCTTCTCTTCTTTCGGCTTCGGCGGAGCGATCGTAGTGACTTCGTCGATGGCTGGTTTGACGATCGTGGTCTTCTCTTCCGCCGGCGTCGGTGGAGCCACGGCCGCCGCATTCATTCCGGCGGGAACCTGCGCCGGTGGAGCCGGTGCTCCGGCAGGAGGCGTCGTGAACTTTACGGTATCTTCGCCGATTTCCGGGCGGAACACACGAGTCGCGCCGCCGGCATCGCCCGCCGGAGCCGGCGGGCTGGACGGCTTGACGCCGAAGACCCCAAATCCCGCGACGCGCGTCTTACCCAGATCCCCCTCTTCCTCAGAAGGCTGCACGGGCTTGCTGCGCATCAGCGCGAGCTCTTCCTCGGTGGGAACCCGGCGATCCTCCGCGGCGCGCAAGAGGGCGGGCACGCGCGGGTCCGTCAATTCGTCGCGGTCCAGCAGCCGAAGGATTCTTGCGGCCTCATCGAACTTCTTGTCCTCGAGGAGGTCGATGGCCTTCAGGGTTTGCTCGTCGTGGTTGCGGCGTAGATCACGGATCGAGCGCTCCTGCTTGGCCATCTCGATCAGCTTGGTCAGGTCCGTGTCCTTCCCGGTCTGGACCACGGTACGGTTGCCGATGTCGATGGCGCCGGTCAGGTCGCCGCGCTCGATGGCCTGGCGCATGTTGCGCAAGCGATCGTCGAGCAGTTTCTGCCTCTCGCGGTTCTTGAATTCCTTCTGCTGGGTGGTGACCTGATCGAGGCGCTGCTTGAACTCGGCGTCGCCGGGGAATTCCTTCAGCGCATCCTGGCATGCGGTAACGGCCGCGTCCAAATTGCCGGCCTGGACCTGGTTGTTGATCTCCTGATGGCGGCCTTGGCGGCGGCGCAGCACGTCCTGCTGCGACCGCTGCGTCTTGGCAAAGTCGACCAGGCGGCCCAGCTCGAAATCATCGGGATACTCTTTGAGGAGCGCTTCGCCGTTGGAGATGGCGTCCTGGAATTTCTCCTCGGTCACCATCCGCTTCAGGGATTCGAGTTCCTTCTGAAGCCGGAGCTGGCGCGCGTGCTCGCTGCGTTCCTGCAACACGAGTTCGCGCAGCTTGGCGGCGGCAGACTCATTGGGATAACGCTGCAGCAGGCGATCGAGGGCCCCCAGGGCCTCGTTGAATGACTGCGCGCCGAGATGCTTGCGCGCCTCGGCCAGCGCCTTTTGGATCTCGTCCTGCGATTTGTCGGCCCGTACCGCTTCCAGCAGCTTGGCCACTTCGCCTTCGCCCGGGAACGCGCGCTCCAGTTCGCCCAGGACTTTCAGGGCCTCATCGAACTGCTGCGCGGTCCACAACTGCCGGGCGTGCTGCACGCCTTCGGCCAGCTGCTTGCGCTTGCCGCGGCGCTCTTTCTCTTCGGCAATCTGCTTGCGGAGTAGCTGGGCGTCCTGATTTTCCGGGGCCGCCTTGAGAACCTTTTCGAGGCTCTGATCGGCTTCGGTCAGGCTCCCTTCGGCCAGGCGCTGGCGCGCTTCGCGCATCCCTGCCTGGACAACCTGAAGCTGGATCTCGGCTTCCTTGACTTTGCCGAGCAGTTCGCGCGCGGGCTGGTAGTTCGAGTCGATATGCAGGGCCGCATCGGCCTCGCGCCGGGCATCTTCCAGGTTGCCGGCCTGGAGCTGCTTCTCCGCATTGCCGACCATGGCGTCCAGCTTGGGCCGCACGTCGCTGCGCCGGATCTCCGAATTCACACGATCGAGCAGCGTCTTGGCATGCAGATTGGTGGTGTCCATCACCAGGGCCTGCTTCAGCAGGTCCTTGGCGCGTTGCAGCTCGCCACTCTTGAACAGGTTCTCGCTCTGCGTCACCAGTTCGCCGACGCTCTCCTGCTGCATGCGGCGGACGACGGGCTCGAGCTGGCCGAGCAACTCCTCCATGTTCTGGAAGCGCTCCCCCGGCTCCTTCTTGAAGATCCGGCGCATGATGTCGTCGAGCTCGGGGGGAAGGTCCGGGCGGAGATCGATGATGGACTTGGGTTCCTGACTCACGATGGCGAACATCACCGCGGTGATGTTTCCGCCCTGGAAGGGCTTCGTATAGGTCAGGATTTCGTACATCATCACGCCGACGGCCCAGATGTCGGACCGTCCGTCCACTTTCTCGCCGCGGATCTGCTCCGGCGACATGTAGTCGATTGTGCCGATGAGCATCCCGGACGACGTGGACGAGGTGTCCGTAAGGCGGGCGATTCCGAAGTCCACCACCTTCACAGTTCCGTCGTTGGTGACAACGATGTTTCCGGGCTTGATGTCGCGGTGGACGATGTTGCGTTTGTGCGCGAACTCCAGCGCGCGGCACACTTGCACGATGTAGTTCAGCTTGATGGAAGCGGGGAGCGGGTTCTGGCCGCCTTCTGCCTTTTCCTTCTCGACCATGTGCGACAGGTCATCGCCCTCCAGCAATTCCATGGCGATGTAGGGAGTGCCGCTATCCTCTCCCATGTCGTAGATGGTGACGATGTTGGGGTGCTGCAGGCCGCCGGCGGCGCGCGCCTCGCGGTAGAACCGCTCGAGCAGATCGGGGTTGTCGGTGAAGTTTCCGGTGATGGTTTTGATCGCGACGGTGCGCCCGATGAACGGGTCCTTGCCCCGATAGACCACACCCATGGCGCCGCGGCCCAGCTCGCCGATGATCTCGAATTTGCCGATCTTCTTTTGTATGGCCGCCAACTCCTGCCGAGATCGGTAATCAGCCCCTCCGAACACACCCATCGCGGGGCGGGCAGTCAAATACACCCGGACCACGCGCACAAAATGTGCACATGGTCCGCCTGCTTAAGTCCGATAGTGTCAAAACGATGCAGGGGTGTCAATGGCCCCATTCGGGGCCGTACGTAGGTGCCAATCGGAGTTGTCCGGGGATGACCACAGTACTGGTACCCGCTCGATTTGGTGAGGGGCGTCACATCCTTCCGGTTCTCCGGCCACCCTGGATCAGGACTCTTTCTACTCGCAGAGCGCTGCGCGAAGTGCTTCCAGCCCTTCGGGCGGGAGGCCCGCGGCATGGATCTCTCACGTGGCTCGTACGGTAAGCCGCATCTGTTCGAGGTGGCGCCTGCAACTGCCGCAGGGCGCAAGATGCTTCTCAATGCGCGCCCGATCGTCTGCTCCGAGAGCGCCTTCCAGGCAATCGTGACGCGCTCGACCAGCTCGATGCGCTCCATGTCCCAGGGTTACGCGAGCGGTGCCTGTTTTCTGTGTGACGTTTGAGTGCTCTGCGCAGCTTCAAGCGTACGCGACGCAAGAGTGCACGCGGATTCTCCTGTGTAATGCCAATTGCGGCGCAGACCGCCGTATACCCGGGAAGCTTCCCCCTGTACAATGTCGCGGCGAGGCTGGGCTACTTTGAAGGGTTTGCTGCTCAGCACGCGCTGGCGTCACACACACTGTTTACAGGGGACGACTCTACCGATGAGCAACGCCGAGCTACTCACCGCCGAGGAAGAGCGTCTGGAAAGCGCCCGCGACAAAAAGTCCCACTGGAAACGCTGGGGGCCCTATCTCTCCGAGCGGCAGTGGGGCACCGTGCGGGAGGACTACAGCCCCTACGGGACGGCCTGGGACTCCTTTTCGCACGACCAGGCGCGCTCGCGCGCCTATCGCTGGGGCGAGGACGGAATCGCCGGGATCTGCGACCGCCACGGCCTGATCTGCTTCGCGCTGGCGATGTGGAATGGGCGCGACCCGATTCTGAAGGAACGCCTGTTCGGCCTCACCGGTGGTGAAGGCAATCACAGCGAGGACGTGAAGGAGTACTACTTCTACCTGGATTCCACGCCCACTCACTCCTACATGAAGATGCTGTACAAATACCCTCAACGCGAGTTTCCCTACGCCTGGCTCGTGGAGGAAAACCGCCGGAGGTCGCGGCAAGACCCCGAATTCGAATTGAGCGACACCGGCATCTTCGATGACGACCGGTATTTCGACGTGATCGTGGAGTACGCGAAATCGTCGGCAGAAGACATTCTGGTGCGAATCACGTTGGAGAACCGCGGCCCGGATACGGCCGAACTGCACCTTCTTCCCACGCTCTGGCTGCGAAACACCTGGACGTGGAACGACTTGCCCAAAACGTCGGGCATCGCGCTGGTGGAAAAGCGCGAGGGAACAGAAGTGCTGGAAGTCCAGGACGAGTATTACGGGAAGCGCTGGCTCTATTGCGAGGGCGATGCAGAAATCCTGTTCACGGAAAACGAAACGAATTCCGAGCGGCTGTTCGGCGTCCAAAACCACTCGCCCTATGTGAAAGACGCCTTCCACGACTACATCATTCACGGCCGGAAAGATGCAGTGAACCCGGGAATGACGGGCACGAAGGCCGCTACTCACTACCGGCTGGAGGTGCCGCCGGGCGGCTTCGAAATCATACGCTTGCGCCTCTCCGACCACGGAGACGCCAGCCCTATTTTCGGGCCATGGTTCGAGGAAACCTTTGTTCGCCGGATTGACGAAGCCGATGCCTTTTACCACAAACGCACGGGAAAGAGTCGGATGGACGACGTGTGCGAAGTCCAGCG
>Ga0074044_10005669_pt1 | contig 10130 bp, 12 predicted proteins | sample BogForMeECP23OM1_FD_94443 | JGI IMG/M metagenome (GOLD analysis project Ga0074044, IMG submission 94443) | Bog forest soil microbial communities from Calvert Island, British Columbia, Canada - Bog Forest MetaG ECP23OM1 | ecosystem: Environmental > Terrestrial > Soil > Wetlands ...
AGCGGCCGGCGTGACTAGTTGCCGGCGTCATAAATAACTTCGCCGGTTCTGGCATAATCGGACAACAATGATTTATCATCTGCTAATTCTTCCGGTGTCATTGTAACGATGTCGAGCGGAATCATGAATTTTCTAATAGTCATGATTTCCGCATCTTTTGTCAGTCTGGCCCGCTTAAAAATATTTTTATTTATAAAATCCTTAGAAATAACAATAATATCTATATCACTGTCTGCGTTATATTTGCCAGCCGCCTGTGATCCGAAAACAATGATTTTCTGGACATTCAAGCCCGTTTGCTGGAGGCTGTCTTTCATAAATGTAACGGCTTTCAAAGTTGATTTTTTAACCATTTCAAAACCTCTTTGCTGCTATTGATAATTTCTAAGGTATTTTTTTGCTTATATTCACTTTTCATTTTGGCCAAATCATCAGGGTAGCGTGTCGGAATGCTCACCCTGTTTAGTTCAAAAATGGCATCATACAATTTTTCGGAAGGGCTTAACCCGATTTTTTCCACCAGATATATCAAATTGTGCACTTTTGGAGGAAGGTCGTTTAATCTATGTTGATAAATTCCTTTAAGAGCTTTTTCAATAGTAAGATGACACATAAACACTGCATATATAAAACGCTTATTCTCAAGCATTATTTCGGCCGTTTTTAAATCATAAGCCGCTTGCTTAAACCATTCTTGCGGTATTTTTGTCATGATTTATCATTCCTTATCTTTTGATAAGACATTGTTTATTACAGCTAAACTATAAGAAACTCAGTCTTGTATGTCAACTAAATATTGCTTACCGGTGAAAGGAAGCATGCAAGTCAAAATTAGTGGATGCTTTGTCACAGGAAGCAAAAGTGCAAAGTAAAATCAGCCGGAGTTTAGCAATCGGCTTATTTGGCGTGTTAGAGCTTTAAGTTTTGGAATATTGTAACAACCTCTCATCAAGTGTTCCTGTATGAAGTTCAAAAAGATGATTATCATAATCATAGAAATAGATTGATCTGGCCTCTTTGCTCATTCGATTACGATCAGGTTTTATATCCAGATCCAGGTTCTTGATTTTTGATACATATTCATCAAATTCTGAGTCAGATACTTTGAAGGCTACATGGTTATAAGAACGTTTTTGTAATGGCTCTCCCTCCATAACTGCTATCCAAATGTCACCGATAACGAAGAACTTTTCATAAGATAAGGAAATTTTTTTCTCTGAACTGTCATAAACCTCTTTAGCATCAAACACTGTTTGCAGAAATTTCCCCGTCCTTTCAACATTTCTGACAGTTATTGTTATATGACTTATTGTCTTAATCATTTGTTGGTTAGAACTCCAAGAGTTTTCATTGTATCTCTGCTAATACTATATCTGCTAATACTATAAAGGTCAACTATTACAGGTTGCACTTAGCATAAAATTAGAAATTTAAAAATGAGGATTTCAGGAAGGAAAATTAATTCCCTACGTATAAGAGACAGCTTTTTGTCTACAGTCTGCCGGAAATCACTACATATTGATTGAGAACAGAAATCTTCTTGACACACAAGTCCATTCTTCATATATCTTTATTCAATTTGAAGAGAACTCTTATCAATAATATCTTACAGAAATATCTTACAGATCATGTTCTAGCCTCCGGATGCGGCATCCAGATCTACGAAGGAATGTCGCATGAAAATACTTTTCGATTTTGAAAAAGCATCTTTATATTTTGATAATCCCGTTTCCATTATAAGTTGTTCCTCTTTTAAAGATGTCCCACAGGCATTTAAAAAAATCGAAGAAGCGCTCTCCATGGGATTATATGCTGCCGGATTTTTTTCCTACGAACTGGGTTATGCGTTTGAAGAAACGTTTTCCTCTTATAATCTTAATGGCTTTCCTCTCATACACGTGGGATTTTATAAAAAATCTACACAGTATAATGATCAATTCGTTGCCGACGGCCACGCAGGCGAAGTAAAAAATATACGATTTAATATTGCCCGGGAAAAATATTATGAGCATATTGATGTTATCCGTTCGTATATACAAGCGGGCGATGTATATCAAATCACCTATTGTTTAAAAATTCTTTTTGATTTTAATGGCAACGCTTTTGATTTGTATAAAAAACTATTTGATATTCAACCAGTACCCTATGCTGCGTTTGTCGAAAACGAGAAGTACAGTATAGCAGCACTTTCTCCGGAATTATTTTTGTATAAAAAAGGAAATTACATCATATCAAAACCCATGAAGGGGACATGGCAGAGGGGCAAAACATGGTTTGCCGATAAATTTGCCAGATATCAATTTTGTCGTGATGAAAAAAACCGGGCGGAAAATATAATGATTACTGATTTACTGCGCAATGATTTGGGACGTGTCGGGAAAAATATTCGCGTGCCGCGCCTGTGTGAAGTGACTCCGTATAAAACATTATTTCAAATGACCTCAACGGTTGCAGCAAATATTGAATCAGATGTGTCGCTATATGATTTATTTAAAAGTCTTTTTCCATCGGGATCGGTAACCGGTGCGCCTAAAATTCGCGCCATGGAAATCATTCGCGAACTAGAGCGCGAACCCCGCAATATATACACCGGCGCCATCGGCTATATTAAGCCCAACAAAGATTTATTTTTTAATATACCAATTCGCACTGCCTTGATGAATCGATCCGATGGAAAAGGAGAAATGGGTATAGGTGGCGGTATTGTATGGGACTCAACGGCGAAGGGAGAGTGGGAAGAAGGCATTTTAAAGGCGCGATTCTTTACCGATGGCATTCATACCGGTAAATAGATTGTTTTGTTTTAAGATGCCGTAAATTTTTTATATCTGGAAGTTCAGCGATTTATATCACTTGGGCAGATAACATTTGTTTTCTCCGCGTTATCGCTTTCACATCTTTAATTTCAAAACCCGATTGCCTTACTATTTCCGCCATTTCTCATTTCTGCCCATCCTGTCATCAAAAAATGATAGTGGAACTTAATTAATCGGTCAAGATTTCCTTGACAGACAAGTCCGCGTCTCATATACTTTCTCGCGATAAAAGAAGGTTCTTATCAAAGAACACATTGGTGAATGACAGGGGTGGCCTACTAAAGCCTGAGATTATACCCTTTGAACCTGATCCGGATAATGCCGGTGTAGGGAGATAAAGAAAGGTGTAACTATCCGTTTCCCTGATAAGGAAACGGATTTTTTTATGGGCATTGTTGTCTGTCCGCCCTCCAAAACAAACTGGGAGGTAGATATGTTAAACGAAGTTACGATCAGTCGCGCAATTCTCGAAACCTATTTCAAAAAGCTTAATAGCTGTCTGGAGCTTGATGTTGCCATTGTTGGCGGCGGCCCTTCGGGTCTGGTGGCCGGGTATTATCTTGCCAAGGCCGGGAAACGGGTAGCGCTGTTTGAACGCAAGCTCTCCATCGGCGGCGGTCTTTGGGGCGGCGGCATGATGTTCAATGCCATCGTGGTTCAGGAGGCCGGTAAACACCTGTTGGATGAATTTGATCTTGCAGGTGAGGAATATGCCAAAGGCTATTATGTTCTGGATGCGGTGGACGTTACCACGACCCTGATCCACAAAGCCGTGCGGGCGGGCTTACAGATATTCAACCTGATTGCCATGGAGGATGTGGTCATCAAGAATGAACGCGTAGCCGGTCTGGTGATCAACTGGGCCGCAGTTGATACCTTGAAGTGGCACGTGGACCCCATTACCCTGCATGCCAGGTATGTTATTGATGGCACGGGCCATCCCGCCAATGTAGCCGAAGTACTGGTGCGTAAAATGGGCGTCAAATTGAATACGAGCACCGGTGGAATCGTGGGTGAAAAATCCATGGAGGCCGAGCAGGGCGAATTAGAAACGGTTGCGAATACCCGTGAAGTCTATCCCGGTCTGTATGTCAGCGGCATGGCTGCCAATGCTGTCTATGGCGGGTATCGCATGGGTCCGGTCTTCGGCGGCATGCTGCTCTCGGGTCAAAAGGCCGCGCAGGAGATTTTGAAACTCTTATGACTTCAATCCCCGGCAAAGAAAAACTTCATTTGTCATTGCGGCCCGGTCTCTACCTGGTATTGACCGAGCCGCGTGACGGCTATGAACGCGTATGTGAATGGGCCGTCAAGGCCGGGCTGCCGTGTGTGCAACTGCGCTATAAGGGTCAGGATGAATGTGAACACCTCAGTCTGGCCCATAAACTGCGTCGAATCACCGCAGGCACAGACACGCTCTTCATTGTAAATGACCGTCCCGATATCGCCCTCATGTCTGGGGCAGACGGCCTGCATCTGGGGCAGAATGATCTTCCGGCTGCAGAGGCGAGGCGTTTGATTGGGCCTGAACTATTGCTGGGGCTTTCCACGCACAACCTTGATCAAGTGGCGAGGGCGAATGATGCTCCGGTGAATTACATCGGTTTCGGGCCGCTATATACTACCAATTCCAAGACAAAATCCGATCCGGTCGTTGGCCCTGAGGCCATTTTGGCCGCGCAGGCCATCAGCCGGCATCCCATAGTTGCCATCGGCGGGTTGAATCTGGAACGGATTCTCTGTCTGGGTACTTATGCTCATAATATTGCTGTTATCCGGGCCGTTTGCGATGCACCGAAACCCTTGATTGCCATGCAAAAGATGCATGCTGAGTATATGGCTTTGTTGCATAACCGGATAAAATAAATCTCGCTCACGATTTCCATCCGTCCCGCGGCCTTCTTTTTGGCTGTAGGGCGTGTTAATTCCATGGAGGAAAAGAAACTGACATGCTACAACACAAAAATATCAGGTACATCTGTCCCGTTATCTTGCCATTACATCCATTGCCACAGCGTCTGTGTGGCCGCTGTCCTTCGTTTCCTCATGTCCCGTTTCCCTCAAACGGATAATGGTTAATTTAAAAAAATTGACAGACAAATGGAATTTTTCTATATTGAACACGTAAGATGGGTGATGTTTTGTCAGGCAAAGACCTGATGATGAGAGACGCTGATAATTTTAAAGATTCACATGTCCATGCGGTAAAACAAAAGGCAACTCTGAAAAAGGAGGCAGTAAATGGCAGGTGTAAGCTTTATAACGCATAATGGTGTAAGGATTCTATATGAGGATTATTCACAAAGCAAACCTCAGGAAACAATAGCCCTTCTTAAAAAAGCTGAAGCAATAATTTCGGGGGAGCCTCTAAATTCGGTACTCGCGCTTGTTAATGTGAAAGATTCACATTTTGACACAGATCTCAGCGCCGCCCTGAAGGATTTTGTGAAGAAAAACACCCCTTATATCAAATGTGCGGCAGTTTACGGTGTGGAAGGCTTAAAGGAAATCATCTTTAAGGGCATCATCGCCTTTACGGGCCGGAAAAATCTTATTCTTTGCAAAACGCTTAAAGAGGCAAAGGATTATCTGGCGAATCTGAAATAATCGTCCATTTCCAGCCTTTGGGCCACAGGAAGCAAGCGGCGGATGTCGGTAGCGGTAAGCCATTATATTTTAAGAAGATAAATAGGATGCATTATGAAGGATGTAAAGGACAAAGTGGCGGTTATTACAGGCGCGGCAAGTGGAATAGGCCGCGGCATGGCGGAGAGCTTCGTTGAAGCGGGCATGAAGGTAGTGCTAAGCGATGTGGACCGGCACGCTCTTGAGGTTACGGCCAAAATGCTCAAGGATGCCGGAGCCGACGTGCATGCCGTAGTTACTGATGTGTCGAAACCCGAACAGGTTGAGGCGCTTGCAAAAGAGACATTGAAGAAATATGGCGCGGTGCACGTTTTGTGCAACAACGCAGGTATCGGTGCCGGCGGGCATCCAAGCTGGACGAGTACCCTGGACGACTGGAAATGGATACTGGGTGTAAATCTTATGGGCGTGATCCACGGAATCCGCACTTTCATGCCCATCATGATTAAGCAGGATACCGAGGCCCATATCGTCAACACCGCATCAATCGCTGGATTGGTTTTGAGCGAAGGCAACGTCCCTTACGCTGCCACAAAACACGCGGTGGTCGCGATATCCGAGAGCATGTGCATTGAGCTGCAGCGCGGCGGGTTCAGGCCCCGGATGTCAGTACTGTGCCCTGGTTTTGTAAATACCAATATCATAGATTCCAACCGAAACCGTCCCGCGGACAAGGGCGATGCCTCGCCGATAGCGACCGGACCGATTGCCGAAGTCGTAAGACAATGGTTGCAGGATCAGATTAAAGAAGGCATAAATCCCCGATATGTGGGGGAGATGGTGCTGGCTGCAATCCGGGAAGAGCGTTTCTACATTCTTACCCATCCTGAAATGAATGAATTGATAGAAAAGCGGATGAAGAATATCCTGGAAGGGGAGAACCCTTCTCCCTCTCCGCTGCCCGAGTCTCTTTTAAAGAGATTTGCCGCTTTAAGCGGAAAGGGGAATTGAAAAATGTAGTTCGGGTCTTCAGACGCGTTGGAAATGCGAACCTAAAGGATTTTGTGAAGAAAAACACCCCTTATATCAAATGTGCGGCAGTTTACGGTGTGGAAGGCTTAAAGGAAATCATCTTTAAGGGCATCATCGCCTTTACTGGCCGGAAAAATCTTATTCTTTGCAAAACGCTTGAAGAGGCAAAGGATTATCTGGCGAATCTGAAATAATCGTCCATTTCCAGCCTTTGGGCCGCAGGAAGCAAGTGGCGGATGCCTCCCCCGTCTTCGCTTGCCCCCTCTAAAGGGGGACATTAATTGTAGGGCGCGTTTGGAAAACGCGCCGCTCGGATCGGCAGGTGTTCGATCCCTACATTATGACGGAAGAAAGAGCAAGATCAAGATTACCACGCCGCATGAGATGCGGCTCGTAGTGACAAAGGCGCTGAAAGCTCGGCTTCTTCTACGCACTACGAACACAAATGGAAAGCGAACCTAAAGGTTCGGACTACGAATACAAGAAATGTGGTTCGGGTCTTCAGACCCGCTTTTTTCGGCGCGGCTAAAGCCGCGCATTACGAATAACATCTTATCTAATCCATGTGAACGGATTCATGCTCATCAAACTTTTTAAGTTTGCCGTAAAAAGAGATGCCAAAATGAAATAATTTTTTATCTTTGGTATCTATATCGTGCCACCTTTTATTTAGCTCATCATAAGAAAGAAATGTCCTGTATTGACTTGCCGGATCTTCAAAATGAATATATTTGTTATCGTAACCGATAGGAACTACCCAGTGCCCGTCCCTCCAATCATCTTCATATTTAATTTTGCGATTATCACGGTAAGCCTGGATTGCTAACATGCACGGAATGTTTTTATCGACACAATCCTTGACATCGTCAATAACCATATTTTCATGCATCTTGTATTTTAGCTTATATTTCCTGGCGACTTTAATTATTCCTTTTACTAATGTTCCATCTTTTTGAGATGTGCCGGCTATCTTCATGACTTCGGCTTCGCTGACAATGAAGCCAAAGTAAGTTAAAACCGTTTCCAGGCAGGAAGCTCCGCAACTATATGAGTATGGCTGCCTCTTAAACGGATACATCATTTCATGGTGCAGATTTTTAATATTTTTAGTTTTCATAATTTAAAATGCTCATCCCCGTTATTTTACGAATACTGCTTACAGGCTGCAAATGTATCATACACGCCCAACGGTTTTCAATCATTTTCCCCTACCCACGCAATACAATTTGTTGCCAAATAATTCTTGATACATAAGACGGTGTCTACTATAATTCACTATGCATTAAGGAAATTATTTTATCAATGTTTTGGGGAGTCATTGGCTGAAAGACCAAAGCGCGAAATGAGAAGCAGGTGCAATAAATATAAATGTGACCGGCATGAATGATCATATTGAAAATGGCAAAAAAATAGCGCGTGCGGTAATTTTGCCGATGGTAAGCATAGCCGTTTTTATAAATCTGTCGGGCTGCGGCGCAATTTATAAGAATTATATTGATAGAAAAATTGATCCCTACGAAGAAGACGAGAAGGCGCGCGCCACGAGAGGCGAAATAAATGTGATTCTATTGCCGGGGTGCGCGGCAAACGCGGGAGGACAGGATACTCTTTTTAGTTGCCTGAAGTTGTCGCGTGACGTCAGGCCGGAATCGGTAAACCTGCCGCCCGGTGAAAAACTTTACCTTGGTCATGTCTCCGAATTCATCGTGCGCGCCTTAAAATATTATCAGTTGCAGGAGAGCTTCAGGGATTTCTATGGCTGCCGCGTTGTCATGAAATTCCGGAAATTAACGCCTCTGGAGCTTCGCTCCAGAAAATTTTCGGATTATTCGACAATCGCCGTCGGAACGGCAAGCACCGTCGCGGGCGTATTAACCATGATGCCGGTGGGATCGGTTTTGTTTCTGGTTGACGGAATTTCAACGGAAATTGATCGCCGCGACTTTGAAAATCGCGCCCAAACATTGGGACTTCCTCAGCCTACAAAAAATATGGTTACTTATCAGATAAAATCCGGAGGGCGAACGCTTTTACATGTCAAAGACGAACTCGCGCATGATGTGACCGGGCAAAACAGCACCAGGATGCAGTTTGATGACAAGATAACAAGTTATATGGTTGAAGAATGTACTTTGGAAAAAGTCACGCCCGAAGAGATGACTGCCTATCAGGAACAGATTAAACTCTTTAGAAATAATGCCGGGACAAACCGGTCTTCACCTGCAGATTAAAAATAGACCGCTTTTTGTGGAAAGAATATTTCTTTATTCCATGTTTTTCAAATTTATAATTTTATGCTAGTCTGTAAGCGGTAATGGTTAAAAGCTGTCATAAAAAATTAACGCTGTTTGCCTGGGATGGTGCCGCCGGTGGTTAGAAATCGCATTGTTGTTTTTCTTATTCTTGCCTTTTTGTCTTTCTCTCTGGAGAGCTGCTTTATCATAACCCTCCCCTATAAAGTGGTGAAAGGGACGGTGAAGGGAACCTATTACATCGTAAAAGGAACCTATGAACTGACCGCGGGCACGACGCATCTGGTTTACAGCATCGGTAAATTTACGTTCAAAGTGGCAAGGGCTCCCATGGACTGGCCCCTCACAAGTGATGCCATTGAATCCATAGGGGGGCTCAGGCCCAAAGACGCGATTCTCAAAGGCGTCGTGAAAGACTCGCCCTACGTGGTCAAAGGAAAGACGTATTGCCCCATGTCTTTTGCGAAAGCTCGCTCATACCAGGAGACGGGGCTGGCTTCATGGTACGGTTACGAGAGCGATCACATGACCGCAAACGGCGAAGTCTTTGACCCCAACGGGTTTACAGCCGCCCACAAGTACCTGCCCATTCCCATGCACGTCAAGGTCACGAATCTGGAAAACAATCGCTGGATCATTGTGCGGGTAAATGATCGCGGCCCGTTTCCCAGCGATCACAACGCGGCGTCCGGGAACAGGATCATCGACTTAAGCGAGGGCGCCGCGAAGAAACTGGGCTTCCATGACCAGGGTGTGGCAAAGGTAACGGTGACGGCCATTGAGCTCAAAGACGAGGGGTAGGGCTTCAGGGCGCGTTTTTATAATTATCCGTTTTATGATACATTGCAAACTGAAAAAGGGAATAAATCAGATTTTGTTCATCGAAAGAAAGATAATTATGAAATTCAAAATTCTTGGGATTTCTTTAATCGTTATTGTCTTTTTATTTCCGTCTCTTTGCTTTTCAGTACTGCCGGACCCTGATAAGTGGGAAGAATATGGAGAAAATGCTTATTACAATAAAACAAATATCACTAAATCATCCGACATTGTTTCCGTCTGGACGTATACAATCGTAACAGATGATATCAGGGAAAAGACGATTAAGATAAAAAAAGAAGAAGATTTGGAGAAATCCGCAAAATATCAAACTTTTGACCACATCGTTATGTGGAGTGAAATTGATTGTGCGTATAAAGTGTGGAGACAGGACGAAATTGATTTTTATGACAATAAGGAAAATGTTTTAGACCAGCAAAAAAATATTTATAGTGAATGGGGAAATATTATACCCGACTCTTTAATGGAACGATTATATAATAAGGTTTGTGTCATTCAGACGGACTCATCGGCAACACCTGTAATACCGCCCCGTAGCGCCATTGACTCATCGGCAACACCTGTAACACCGCCCCGTAGCGCCATTGACTCATCGCCAACACCT
>Ga0074044_10005671_pt1 | contig 10128 bp, 7 predicted proteins | sample BogForMeECP23OM1_FD_94443 | JGI IMG/M metagenome (GOLD analysis project Ga0074044, IMG submission 94443) | Bog forest soil microbial communities from Calvert Island, British Columbia, Canada - Bog Forest MetaG ECP23OM1 | ecosystem: Environmental > Terrestrial > Soil > Wetlands ...
AAAAATATCGTCGCCATGCACGGAGTCGAATGGGTAGTGGAAGCCTGGGGCTGCTCCGCGAAGTCCTTGCGAGATCAGAAGGTACTGCAATCGCTGTTTGATTCGTTGATTTGCGAACTGCGCTTGCGACCTGTTGGAAGTACTGTCTGGCATCAATTTCCCGGCAACGGCGGGATCACCGGCTTATCACTTCTCTCCGAATCTCATCTTGCATGCCACACGTTTCCCGAACATGAATCACTGTGCCTGAATCTGTTCTGTTGTGTTCCACGCGCGAAATGGGATTTTCAAGCGGAATTACGAGACAGATTTGGTGCGAGCGAGGTTTCCATACGGAAACTCATCCGTTCTTATGAATTCTCCTGCGAACGTGCGGCGAGCGACTAGGATATGACAAAACCCGTTTCCAACTGTCCGAACTGTGGCGCAAGAATCACATTTCAGTGGTCCAGCAGCGTGCAGACAGTTTGCGAGTACTGCAAAAGCATTCTGGTGAGAACGGACGTCGATTTAAAGAAGGTAGGAGAAGTGGCGGATTTGCCGTCTGAAACCTCGGCCATCCAGCTCAATACGGAAGGGATCTACAAGAACAAGGCGTTCGTTGTCACTGGACGGATTCTGTATGAATACGACCAGGGGGGTTGGAACGAGTGGCTTGTGGCGATGAATGACGGAACAAGCGCTTGGCTCTCCGATGCGCAAGAAGAGTACGCCGTTTCGTTTCCCCTGAGCGGACAGAAGTTACCGGCGGAATCTCAGTTGCAAGTGGGGCAGCAGTTCAATTGGCATGGCGAGTCCTATTCCCTCAGCGCCATCACCAAAGCGCATTATCGAGGCGTGCAGGGCGAGCTTCCCTTTGAATACTGGGACAAGACGGATGTTTTGTTCGCGGATCTGCGCTCTGCCAGTAGGAAATTCGCGACCCTGGATTATAGCGACGAAGAACCCGCTTTGTACCTTGGAGAGTTGGTCGAGTTTGAAGATTTGAAGATGAAGAATCTGCGGCAGTTTGAGGGGTGGTCATGAGTTCTAGCCCGCCTCTTCCGCCTGGTGCTCCCCAGCCTGCCGTAAAAGCGTTGTTTTGCCCTAAGTGCGGAGCCGCCATTTCTCTGCGCGCTCTTGGTCAGGCCGTTTCCGCGGTCTGTGGGAGCTGCCATTCCATTCTGGACGCGAAATCTCCCCAGCTTCAGATTCTGCAGACATTTGAAAAAATCGTTTCTTCTGACCCGCCGCTCATTCCTCTGGGAACGCGTGGGAGGATTCGCGGCACAGATTATGAAACGATCGGATTTCAACGGCGCAGCATTAAAGTGGAAGGCGTTCAGTATTCCTGGCACGAATATGTGCTCTTCAATCCTTACAAGGGCTTCCGTTATCTCAGCGAGTATCAAGGCCACTGGAACGACGTGGCGGTCTGCAAGGAACAGCCGGTCATAGACACAAGATTCAGCATCGCTTTGTCGGCGAACTATCTCGGCGAGACTTACAGACACTTCCAGTCGACGAACGCCACGACAGACTTTGTTTTGGGTGAATTTCCCTGGGAAGTGCGCGTTGGAGAGCAGGCCACGACGACCGATTACGTGCATCCTCCGCGCATGCTTTCCCGCGAGCAAGCTTCGGGCGAAGAATCGTGGTCCATTGGGGAGTACATGGAAGGGAAGGATGTGTGGAGCGCCTTCCACCTTCCCGGGAGCCCACCGGAGGCGATTGGGATCTACGAGAACCAACCCTCACCCGTGGGGCCGAACATAAAATCGGTGTGGGCCGCTTTTGCATTGTTCGCCCTTGCGCTTTTTGTCTTCATGATCAGTTTTGACCTGCACGCGAAAAAGGAGCCGGTTTTTTCAGCTTCCTACCAACTAAATACAGGACAGCCAGTGGGAGAGGCTTCCTTTGTTACAGACACTTTCGATTTATCCGGAAGAACTTCGACCGTCGAAGTGAAAACCTCCGCAGATCTGCAGAACAACTGGATCTATCTGAACTACGTGTTGATCAATCAGGATACGGGGGAAGCCTGGGATTTCGGGCGAGAAGTCAGCTTTTATACCGGATACGACAGTGATGGTTCATGGAAAGAGGGAGGCCAACAAAACACGGTGATTGTTCCCAGTGTTCCCCCCGGAAAGTATTATCTGAGGATTGAACCGGAAGCGGACCCAAGGCACCCGCGGATCAGTTACACCGTGGAAGTGATTCGCGATGTTCCGGTCAACGGTTACTACGGCATTGGTTTCCTGGTGCTGCTGATTCCACCAATTATGATTACCTGGCGAGCGTTCAGTTTCGAACGTTCACGCTGGTCGGAGAGCGATCACCCGCCCATGCCTATTCTCAACTCGGAGGGCAACTGATGTTTCGCAAGCTGTATCTGCTGTATGGAATGCTGGTCATTAGTAGCGTGGGATTTGCGGAGTATCGCGGCTGGAGTATGGACTCCATGAATCAATTGAAGAATGTTCCCAAGTCGGTCAGGGATAATCCGGGTTCGTATCGTTCAATTTACAGCGGTTACCATCACTATACGGGAGGCAAATGAGATGAATCTTGTACCAATCGCAAACATTGTTAGCGCCCTGGTGTTCACCATTCTGGGCATCCTTGTGTTTATCGTCGCGTTCATCGTGATGGATAAGGTGACTCCTTATCACCTCTGGAAAGAAATTGTGCAGGAGCACAACATGGCGCTGGCTATTTTGGTGGGCGCCATGTCGATCGGCATTTGTATCATCATCGCATCCGCAATCCATTGAGTCATGGGGATTCTGCTTTTCATCACGGTGCTGCTAGTCGCTGCGTGCGGGCTGATCTATGAACTGATCGCCGGCACGATTGCCAGCTATCTTGTCGGTGACAGCGTGTTTCAGTTTTCAACCGTGATTGGCACCTATCTTTTCGCCATGGGGATAGGCAGTGCACTTTCACGTTTTCTGAATAAAGGGTTGATCCAAAGATTTGTCTGGATCGAGCTGGGGCTGGGCGTGGTCGGTGGATTTTCTTCCGCAATGTTGCTGTTTGCCTTCGCTTTTACGCAAGGGTTTGCGCTGGTGCTGTACGCGCTGGTCATTGTTATGGGGATTCTTGTCGGTCTGGAGATTCCTCTGCTGATGCGCATCGTGAAGGATCGCTATTCGTTTCGCGATGTGATTGCGCATGTGCTGACTTTCGATTATCTCGGCGCGCTGGGAGCCTCGCTTCTTTTCCCTATTATTCTGGTGCCCCGCTTGGGGCTGGTTCGCTCCGCGCTGTTTTTTGGCTTGATCAACACGGCTGTAGCGCTTTGGTCGACGTTTCTGTTTGCCCCGCAATTAATCGAGAAGCGAGCTTTGCGAGCGGCATGTCTGGTAGTGAGCGGCATGCTGGGAATTGGTTTAGCAAATGCAAGACTTATCACCACTACGGCCGAAGACAATATCTACGCGGACGACATTATTTTTGCGCGGGACACGCACTACCAGCACATTGTCCTGACGCGGTTCAAGGATGACCTCCGGCTGTTTCTCAACAGCCATCTCCAGTTCAGTTCGAGAGACGAATACCGCTATCACGAAACTTTGGTTCATCCGGGCCTGGCCGCGATTCCAGTGCCCCGGTCGGTACTTATACTGGGCGGCGGGGATGGGCTAGCAGTTCGCGAGATTCTGAAATATTCGCAGGTGACAAAAATCACTTTGGTGGATCTGGATCCGGAAATGACCCGGCTCTTTTCCACCCAACCGATGCTTACGGATTTAAATCAGAAGTCGCTTCTCTCCTCTCGCCTCCATATCATCAACGCAGATGCGTTTCCGTGGGTGGATTCGAATACCGAAAGTTTCGACTTTATCGTCATCGATTTCCCAGACCCAACGAACTATGCGCTGGGCAAGCTCTATACCACGGCGTTTTACCGCGCGGTAGCAAGGCATCTGAGCTCACAGGGCTTCCTTGTCGTGCAAAGCACATCGCCGATGTTTGCGCGAGATTCCTTCTGGTGCATTGCTGAGACCATTCACCAGGCAGGCCTGCAGACGTTTCCTTATCATGTCTACGTCCCTTCTTTTGGCGAATGGGGCTTCGTTCTGGCCGGAATGCACCCATACGCGCCTCCAAAATCGCTGCCCGCAGGGTTGCGATTTCTGAATGCCGAGGGCGTGCCGTTGCTCTTCCAGTTCCCGCCGGACATGGCGCAAATTCCCATGCCCGCGAATCAGTTGAATACTCAGGTGCTGGTTCGCACATACGAAAATGATTGGAAGGACATTAGTCATTGACCATTGAACGCCGCAAGTTCCTCAGCATGGGAAGCGCGGCCCTAATTGGGTTGTCTCTCAAGACAGATAAGAAAATTGAAGGATCCTTCGTAAACGAGTCGGCCGCCGCCGGGCATCTGCTCCGCGATCGCGCTAAGTTTCCACCTCCGAAAAGAACAGAAAAGGTCCCCGTCGTGATCGTCGGCGGCGGTATCTCCGGCCTAAGTGCTGCCTGGCGTTTCCATAAGCGAGGATTTCAGGACTACGTTTTGCTGGAGATGAATGAACGTGCCGGCGGCAACGCCCGCTGGGGCGAAAACGAGATCACCGCTTATCCGTGGGCGGCTCACTACGTGCCTGTGCCCGGGCTGCGCGCCGTTCATGTCCGGGAATTATTCACGGATTTGGGCATTCTGAAAGATAACGTTTGGGAGGAGCGCGCTTTGGTGTTTGCTCCACAAGAACGGTTGTTTCTTTATGGCCGCTGGCAAGATGGAATCGAGCCCGCTGTTGGCTTAACGCAAAAGGACCGGGAACAATTCAAGCGTCTGGAAGAAGTGTTCACAAGATATCGATCCACAGGTGAATTTACGATTCCGCTGGAACTAGGACTCACGCCCAAGTTTGCGGAGTTGGATCGCGTGTCGTTTGCCGATTGGCTTCGATCGCAAGGATTCGATTCGCGTCCACTGCTTTGGTACATGAACTACGCTTGCCGGGACGATTACGGAGCTCTGGCCCAAGATACATCGGCCTGGGCAGGGGTTCACTATTTTGCTTCTCGCGAACAGGAAGAAAATGGTCCGCTAACATGGCCTGAGGGTAATGGTTGGATTACGCGGCGACTGCTCGAACTCGTTGGGGATCGCGTTCGAACCGGACAGATGGTTCACAAGATGATTCCGTCTCAACGCGGGGTAAGCGTATTTGCAGGCGATACCGAATACCAGGCGCAATTTGTCATTTTCTCGGCGCCCACTTTTCTTGCAGCGTATTTACAGGAGGATTTTCCAAAGCTTCAGACATTTGTTTACTCTCCCTGGTTGACCGCCAACCTAACCCTGGAGCGAATCCCGGATTCACAAGGCGCTGAGCCTTCCTGGGACACCGTATTCATGGATTCGCCGACCCTCGGCTATGTTGATGCTACGCATCAGAGCGTGAGCTCACACCTTGAGCGCGCGGTGTGGACCTTTTATTGGGCGTTGGCGGACGGCACGCCGGCACAGAACCGGCGATTGCTTCTGGAGAGAGATTGGAATTACTGGAAGGAGGCAATTCTTCAGGATTTGGAGCGCGTTCACAAAGACGTTCGACGCTGCGTCTCTCGAATCGACATCATGCGCATGGGGCATGCGATGGTGCGCCCATCGGTTGGTTCGGTTTTGTCGGAAGAACGCGCGATGCTAAAGCATAGGAATAACCGAGTGCTGTTCGCAAATTCTGATCTCAGTGGGATTTCAATTTTTGAAGAAGCTCAATTCCACGGAGTGGAAGCCGCCCAGGCGGTCCTTTCTCATCTGAGCGGCAGCCATTCGTGATTTGCAGTTCCATGCTCACAAGCGAAGCGCCGCAGTCTATCGATTGGTCCAGTTGTAAGAAGCCACAATTTTCCCGTCGTCAGAGACCAGCAACAGTGCGGCGCGGCCCGGGTCCAGGTAACCAGAAAATTGCTTGCCCGAGGCCAGATCTTGAAAGGATAAGTCCGCGCGCTGGCCGGATTCTGAACTCAGAACGTAAAGCGTGGCATGTAAAAAGCGCGTCGGACAAATGAGGATGCCGGGGTCTTGAACGGTGGTGGAATAAACGCTATTGATCCCGGCCACTTTCATCGCGTAGCGATACACGTCGCCAACAGCTTGCAGATTATTGTTCAACTCGATCGGCAACGCCGCAAAAAGGATTCTTCCTTTGCCGATGGCCCGTTCCGCCCAACTTGTACCGTCAGGAAGCACGGCGCGGGTAAGGTAGGTAATTTTGTCGCCAGGAAAAGTCAGTTGCGCCGCGCCCCCCGGCCATTTCACGTCGTCTTCGCGGAGCGACAGAAGTCCCGGCGCGTACGTGAGGCCGACAGCGTCTTGCCGATTCGTGGAGAGGAAATGCGCGTCTCCGTCGAAGGGGCCGGTGATAAGCAAAGTCGCGCCGTCGCGAACCTTGGCGAGTATCGTATCCCATGCAGTCGGGGTCAGCACGAAACAAGAGGGCAGAAGAATCAGTTTGGGATTGCCGAGAAGGTTGATCTGGTATTCGCCGACAGCGTAAGCATCGCCTCGTGCGAATTGATAAAGTGCGCGGACAGCAGTTTGCTGCGCTTCCAGGGCTAGCCCATTCAGAACAGAAAGCTGCAAGGATTGCGGAAGCACAATGGCAACCTGCGGTTGCTGAATGGTTGTGGCGAAGGGCGCGGCTTTTTCCGCAAATTGACCGACATCCCGCATCATGAATTCCCAGGACTTGGCCGAGCCGTCACTGCGCTTCATGCCGAAATCGACTTCGCGATCCCAGTCCCATGAAAGAACGCCACTGTTGCCAGCGGCAAAGCCGAGGGCCCATTTTCTTTCAAGGAGGGCATAACCCGTCATCTCGTCGTAACGCCATGATCCGTTGGGCGACCACACGGGTTGGTAGCCGGTTTCTCCCACGATGTTCGGAATTCCTGGGCGCTTCGCAACGACGGAATCCCAGAGCAGACTGTCGTCGCGCCAGTAGGTGTGATTGGTGGTGAAGGAAAGCCCCCCGGCACTGTAGAACTGATTTAGTAAACGATCCGTGACACCGCCTTCGTCCTGACCCACATCGATAAGCTGTTTGCTGCCCCTCGAACGAATGGCGTTGACCATGGTATGTACCCAGTTTGTGAAGGTGTCCTGGGCGAATAGGTTGTAGTCGACGGCGCGTACTTGATTGACGTCTCCATAACGGCTGAAGGTCAGGTCGGAATCGCTGGGGAGTGGAATGCCATCAAAGCTTGAGAATTGATCCGGCGGCACGCTCCAAGCAGCGGACAGAGCCGAAAGATTTGGGAATTTCTCCTGAAGCCACTTGTGCCACGCGGAAAGCTCGGTCGGATCGCCATTGGGAATATTGCCGCGAAAAATGCGCCTAGGATTGGAGAAACTGGGCTCATTAATCAAGTCCCAGCAGAGCCACGGAACATCTTTGAACCGGTTAACAATGGAGAGAACGTAATCTTGCTCCGTGTGTAAGGAAGCGGAGTCAGTGTATGGGTTCCGTGAGGCAGGTGCGGCGGCATTTGGAGGGGGCTGCTGCCCGCCGATATCGCTGCGAGGCACGAAGGCGAAGAAAGTGAAGTTGACGGTAATGTTGTGACGACGCGCACACAAAAGATACGCCTCCAGGTTACGCAGGAAGCGCTCGTTCGCTTCGTCGGTTAAGGGTTCGACGAAGTGGAGGTTCGACATCCAAACACCCGTGCGGACGAAAGTGACGCCATGCCGGGACATTTCGTCGAAGTCGTTTTCCCAGGTCCAGGCATTGCGCGGACCGGAGAAATCCCAGCCGTTTGCATCGGTACTGAAATAATTTGTGCCGACAGGGAAGTACGGCCGCCCATCCCGCATGAGGAAATCGCCGCTCACACTCAGAACGGGGCCCGAAGTCAGCAGCTTCGCGTCTTCCACCCAGAAACCGGTTTGGTGAAATTCCTTTGGTGTGCCGGAGTCTTCATACAGACCTCTCACCGTGTAAAAGCCGGAGGGAAGCGGCTTTGAAAATGAAAGTTGGGCTGAAACGTCATTGCCAGAGCAGGGGACAGTGGAGGAATCAAGCACGTTGCCGCCGGAGAGCAACTCCACTTTGACGGAGCCAGTGAGAGGCTTGGCTTGGCGCTCGAGGTAAGAGTTGTGGAGATGGATAGTAATGAGCGGGGGTTCGCCCGGTTTCAACGTGGAAAAATAGACCTCCAGCCAGAAGTTGGTGGCGCCCTGGCTTGCGTAAGCCGCAGCCCTATGAATGAGAGAAATGCCGTCTTGGGATTCCCAGTAGCCGGGTTCCGGCTCGAAATCGAGCATGACCATGCGAGAACCCTGCATTTCGCCAGGCTCGACAACGATGACCGGGGCGGCAACCTCTACGTTCTCGGAGTTCAAGATATAACCGAGGCCGTTCAACTCACCCTCCACGGCAAAGAAACGGCGCCCGCGAATTTCGACGGGACCGAGAAACGAGTAGCCCAAACGCCACGCGAATCTGCTGTCTTCCAGCTGCGAGAGTTCGTAGCTATGCCGGAGACCGAGTTCGCGGGAGTAGACGTCCTGCTCCGGGCCTGCGATGAAGCGGCCATTGACCATTTCGACCGGCACTCTGAACGGTTGACCACCCAGGAGCAGCAGATTGCCTCCCGTGCGGAGGTAGTCATGAATCACGTGCCAGGCATCCGCGGGGAAAGCGGATCCGTACGGGAGGACAAAAAGAGTTGCACCGTCGAGAACCTTGGGATCAAGAAGATCATTTAGATTCACGAATAAGGTGTCTTCGGCGCCTAGCGCTTTGGCCAGGGACTCGCGAGCAATAGGCTGACTGGCAACCGTGGGAAACCCATCCTGCCAAAACACTACAGTTTTGCCGAAGGAAGCGGAGGCGGAAACAAGTGTCAGCAAAACCGCGAATAGAAGTTTGCGCATAGGGTGCCATCTTACAAAAAGCTTGTGTCTAGCTAAAGTCAGGAGGATGGATAATGGGTTTGTGGTGCTTTCCGTGCCGTGGTGCTCCTAATAGACCTGGAAGCGGAATGCTTTTCCACGAGAATGGCCAGTGAAAATTTGTAGTTTGATGATAAACTGATAAAACAAAACGCCGGAGAGGTGGCCGAGAGGCTGAAGGCGGCGGTTTGCTAATTTTACCAACCCTGTCCTTGCTCGCTGCTGTACACGTATTTTGTTCGCGTTAGCGGTTCTCATTTGCACCGGGAACATCTCATTTGCAGTCGATTGGCCAGCAAAAGGCCAGCAGATATTACCTTCTTCTTGCCAACCCTCAACCGCGGCGCAATCTTCTTTCTCAGGCCTTTCGGGTTTCCAAGGCGATTTAATTCCGAAGCCGTCTATCGTCGCAGCTCGACCCCCCTCTACGGTGTCAATCTGTCGTGATTAGGCTTTACAATAACGCAATATAAAAGGGCGCCCCCTTTTGGAGTAGGGTTTGGGTGCTTGCCTCAATCCCTACACCTGAAGAAAGGAACGCCCTCAATGGATAGCAAAAAGTATATCGGTATGGATGTGCACAAGGAAAGCATTTCGATTGCGGTGATGAATGGTGCGGGAAAGATCGTGATGGAATGCTTGATCGAGACGAAAGCGAGCATGATTCTGCAGTTTATCGATGGGCTGCGCGGTGACTTGCACCTTACGTTTGAAGAAGGAACCTCGGCCGCCTGGTTGTATGACTTGCTGAAACCGCACGTGACGAAATTAGTGGTGTGCGATCCGCGAAAGAATGCCTCCATGAGGGAAGGCAACCAGAATGACAAGATCGACGCCCGCCGGTTGGCCGAACTGCTGCGCCTCAACCATCTCAACCCGGTCTATCACGGTGAACACGGCTTACGAAGCCTGAAGGAACTGGTGCGCAGTTATCTCACGATCACCAAGGATCTCGGAAGGGTCATGTCGCGGGTGAAGGCGATCTATCGCAGTTGGGCCATTCCTTGTACCGGCAAGCAGGTCTATGCACCGCGTCATCGTGCCGAGTGGCTCGGGAAGATCGGTGAACCGGGAGTGCGCCGGCGGGCAGAGTTTTACTACCAACAACTCGATGCGCTGCGGGTGGTGCGTCAGCAAGTGCGGCGGGATCTGCTCGCGGAGAGCAAGAAACACAAGGCGTGGAAACTGCTCTGCCAGATTCCTTCGATCGGTCCGATCCGGTCCGCGGTACT
>Ga0074044_10005672_pt1 | contig 10128 bp, 6 predicted proteins | sample BogForMeECP23OM1_FD_94443 | JGI IMG/M metagenome (GOLD analysis project Ga0074044, IMG submission 94443) | Bog forest soil microbial communities from Calvert Island, British Columbia, Canada - Bog Forest MetaG ECP23OM1 | ecosystem: Environmental > Terrestrial > Soil > Wetlands ...
AACTTGGAAGATTACACTAATAGCGAGTTTGATCGGAACGGCGGTCGGCTTTTGGGCCTGGAAACTTAGCTTGACAAGAATGGTCTGGCCCGAACATCCTCAGCTTGCGGGCTTTTTCCTTACCCTCATTGCCACCATTGCGGTGCAACAGACCTGGCCAAGGGACAAGTCCAAGAGATAATCCCGAAGGATCCAAACCCCTGCTGATTAGAACAGCTGTTGAAATCAGACTGATCCCCTGCCGAAAATTCAGTAGTTGAAGAGGCGCGTTGGGCGAGACCCGTGGGGAATAGGGCTGTACCACGTCTGACAACCAAATCCTACGGAAAGCAGCGCCCACCTCGGCGATTGTGCCCGAGTCACGGACAACCCAGAAGTTATTCCGGGTCAGAAGTCCTCTTCTGGGAAGTCTGCCGATGACAAACGCTGAGATTCCTCCCGAGCGACGGGCACTACAGAAGTTGTCTGCGTTTTCGGGATTCGTACCTAGAAACGCGCTTGTGGCGGGTCATCTCCCGGATTGTCGGCAATCCAGAAGTAATGGCGCGATCAGAATCCGCTGAAATCATGTGCCCGTTATTGGATCCAAATGGCCCCAGATTGACCCTCGGAGAGTCTCCGAGAGATTGAAATGTGCAGTACATCCAGGAGAAGGGAGCCGGAAATGTATATCGAGGAGCGGTAGCGCTCATGCATTTACTCGACAGCGGACCTGATCTCACTTCCGAGACCGGACTTTTGCCCAGCGTGCCCTCTGCGCGGTTGCAATTCTCTTGCGCCCTGCAGCCGAAATGGTTCTCTTTTTCCGACTAGATTTTCTCCCGCGTAGGTAGACTTTCCCGAACGCTGTGAGGGCATCGGTTACGCGGTGCAGTTCATCCTCAAGTCGCGTGCGTTCCCTCTGGAGTTGGCTGACTACAGACTGCATCAGTGTTTTTGGCATGACGCAATCCTATCACGCGCATTTCGAGAAGAAGGAAATTTGCTTCGTAACCTTCAACCAATTGGCTTTTTGAGATAGGATTGGTCCGCCTTCTCATGGAGGTCTCCATGGCACAGAACACTCCGGTCGACATCATACGTCAGGCTTCGACGTTGTCAATTGTGTGGGGCGTTTTGCTGATCGTCTTCGGCATGGTCGCGATCGGTTCGCCACTTCTCGCCGCCGTGGCGGTCAACGTGGCCATTGCTTGGCTCATCGTCTTGGCAGGCGTAGTCCACCTGATGCTGGCCTTTCGCGCTCATGGAGCCGGCAGCATGATCTGGAAGCTGCTAGTCGGGCTAGCATATCTCTTCTTCGGTGCATACCTGATCATGCATCCAGTGCTGGGAGTGGCATCGCTCACGTTAGTACTTGCATCGCTTTTCCTGATTGAGGGCATCCTGGACATCATTCTGTTTTTCAAGATGCGCGCGGTGGGAGGATCAAGCTGGGTGCTGGTTGACGGGATCATTACCGTGTTGTTGGGGCTGATGATCTACATGCAATGGCCGTCCAGTTCCGGCTGGGCGATAGGCATCCTAGTTGGTGTGAGCATGATCATCAGCGGCGTTACGCGCGTAATGCTGTCGTTGGCGGCGCGCAAGGCAACGACCGCGGTGGCATAGTTTCCATTGTTTGGCACTTCAATGTTAGACAATCCAGAAAGCGCCTGTTGAAGCCGGTTGCTATCCCGACGAATGGAGGAAACCCGAATGGGAGGCATGATCCCGTTAGGGGATGCATCTCGACGCCCTACGCGCGTCCCCATCGTTACGATCCTCATCATCCTCGTGAACGGCTTCGTGTTTGTGCAGGAATTGATGGGCGGCGACGCCTTCGTGGGCAATTGGTCGGCGATCCCCGAGCAAATTGTTTCCGGCCATCACTTAATCACGCTTCTGACGGCGATGTTCATGCACGCCAGTTGGTCGCACATCATCGGCAACATGATCTTCCTGTGGGCGTTTGCCCCGGAGATCGAAGATGCGATGGGCCCAGGGCGCTATCTGGTTTTCTACATTGTGGGCGGACTGGTGGCCATGCTGGCCCAAGTCGCGGCCTCACCACATTCGACGGTCCCAAACCTGGGCGCGAGCGGCGCAATTGCCGCGGTGATGGGCGCGTTTCTGATCACCTATCCTCGCGATCGGATTCGCACGGCTTTAGTCCTCTTTGTGTTTGTGCGGATCACCTTCATCCCGGCTGCACTCTTGATCGGCTTTTGGTTCCTCACCCAGCTCTTCAATGCCGGGGCGGTAGCGCAGGTGCAGACCGGAGGCGTGGCGTACTTGGCGCACATCGGCGGCTTCATCTTTGGGGCTGTCACGGCGCGTCTGTTCGAAGACCCGCGTCGAATCGCATTGCAAAGGACCACGGAATGATTTCGAAGGCTTATGGTGTCAATCAGCATTCGGGGAGACCAAAGAGAGCCGGGACATGCTGCTCGGTGTCCGACAACGGTTGTCGCCTAAGGTGGGATGTTGTGAGGCAACTCAAGGCGATCGAGGCGAACCACCTGGAATCGACGGTTTTCAATCGGCATTTCTCGCTTGCCAATTCAGTCGCGCATCGCGTTAAGATAGCGCTGAATTTCTAACGAGCGCTTAGCGAGCAGGTGCCGTATCACTTGTTCGCGCTGTTTCTTGTGTGGAACAGGACCACGTATTTTGCTCAGGTAAATGCTTCAACATTTGCGACCAGTAAAAGTTGTCCTGACTCCGCTCATCTCCGCGTATTTTTCTGCGGTCGGTTCTTGCGCTTGGTTTTGCTCTTGCTCTTGGGAGAGAATCTCCATCCCTCCATCCGTTTCCGGAATCGCGGGTGGGAGGCTAGCAGGTAAGGTCGTGTGTTTCTTGTGGGCTTATGGTGTAGCTGCCCAGAAGCCGGTTTCGGCTTCCGACAGTTTCGGCTCTTCGGCAGTTCGGTTATTCCAATTGGGCAGCGCGGATTCGAGATGCTGTAGCCCGGTTAAGGGAGAATCATGGCCATCCACACAGCCCGGTTTATTCCCGTCGCCGCCAGGCGACGGCGGCTAATTCGCCTTATGTTCGCCTTTTTAGCGCCTGTCACACCTGCTGTAAAATGGAAAAAACGATTCTATTTCGCGGGCGTGTGTGTTTGCACGACGCCCGCTCAGCAAGCCGCTCGAATTTCATTTTTGGACCCCCTATCCCACCTTTAAGAAAAAATGAGCACTGGGGCGTCGATCCTGGTTGATCCGTTCTTTGCGTGCGGGCTCGCAATCTGCCACTACGAAATAAGTCTGCCCAATCGCGTTCCGAATCAGATGCAAAACCAACGCGTCTTCCTGTGCGGCTTTTTCACGCACAATTTCAAATGCGTTTGTCGATCATCAAAAGCACGCGACAATCTTTCTTCGTTTGTCATCTCGATGCGGACCGACCAAGATCGGTGTATCAGTTGCGCGCCTTTCTATGCAGGATTCCTGATCCGCAAAAATGCCCATCCGAACGCACCGGCGGTAGTGCTACTGATTAGAACCCCGTCCCGGTCGTCCTGTTGTGGTTGGCGAAGGATGACGGCGGCTGAGTGGAGGAACGATAAGAACAAGCAGTCGGAGTAACTTTATAGTTATCATTCACGGTTTTTTTGAACCGACGTCCGGTCGACCGGGCAACGGGCTCGAGAAGCTGAGAAAAGGCGAATTTTGTGACCTTCTAGTAAACTTCCAGCTCCTCGCTGTCCAATTTCAGGGGCATTTTTTGCATATTTTTCGGTATTTTGGGGTCTTTTTGAGCACTTTCGGAGCCTTCGATTGTCGGGCGGCATTCCATGTAAATTGCTTAGTATCAGAGTCATAATGCAATTCAGGATCACTGATGGGTCCGTAGAAAACCAGAAAATTCCATTTCGCTTGTGTGTGCGTGTGATTGCGCGCTCGCTGGCGTGATCGGATTTCATTTTCGACCCCCCTATCCCCCTCTTGTAACCCTTGTAGAATCATAGAGATAGAAGAGGGGTTGGCTTGCTAGGCACCCCAGCCTCGTATCTCTATGACAGCACAAGACTTACACGACCAGTGAATGATAGGCGAATGCCCTATAATGATTACCATGTAGTAACGAGGCGGGGTGTATAGGGCCGGGTGCTGGGCAGGGCCGGGGTTGTGTGGGGCGGCCATGCTTATGACCGGGGCAGGATAAGCGCCCGGTGATCGGAGCGGGGCACTTAAGCAGCAGGCGGGGCGCAGGCGCGGGGCGAATAAGCATGCGTCAGTGGCGGGCCAGCGGCCATAAGTGGGGTTATAGCGTACTTTGGGTACGGGTTGGTGAGGTTGTTGGGGGTGTCTGGGGTGCTTTGCTCTACCGTCTTTTCCGGGGTCAGGGCTTTGCTCTACGGTGCGCTCTGCGGCGCCTCATTCCGGGAGTTCGTTTTCTGAACTGGGGCCCAAGCCGATTGCGGCACCAGAGAGAAACATGCCCCACAATACAGGGGTCCACATTGTCACTCTGTTCGCACATCGCGCATTTGCTCGCAGAAATCGATATGATTTTCGTGCGCTTTCCAGACTAGCTGTTTATGGTTTTCAGACTCTGCTTTTCCTACAGCTTTCACACGGCACGGAATGCGGCAAACAACGGCGCTGACATGCAGCAGGTTTTCCTCACCGGCGGTGTCTTGCTTTTCGGTCAGCGGTTTGGCTGCTTTTCGAACTGCTTCTTCTGCCGTCTTTTTCATGGTCGTTGAAGTTCCAGGAAGACGGGAACGAAGCAGGCGGAGTTGATTCGTCGAGCGCTCGATGATTTCCTGAAGAAGTATTCCCCTAAGAAGTAAGTAAATAAATCTGCGTTTTTCTCTGCCGTCTTTCTCTGTAAACCCAACGGTCAAGGCCCGCTGCTAATGATCTCCCAGAAGCCCATTTCTGGATAACTTCCGAGTTGCCGACCAACCGGGAGTTATCGCGTGCTGGCCTCGAATCGAACGCGTTATCTGAAAGCGGTGTTGACACGAGTCACTACGGCTATAATCACCGCCAGACACCACACAGCCCTAGCGATATTACGGGAGAGACATGCTGAGAATAATGGCTGTTACTCTGGTATTTGCACTTCTACCGCATCCGGTGGCCGCCCAGACATCAACCCTCCCAGGGCTCCCGGAGGTTGCGCAGAAGGTGCGCACCTACCGATTGGCTAACGAGGACAGCATTATCCGCGAGTTAACCGACTTTCTTTCGATTCCCAATCTTGCCACAGACACCCCCAACATTCAGAAGAACGCGGCACAGCTTGCAAGAATGCTTCAGGCACGAGGAATTGAGACACATCTGCTCCCGATCAAAGGACGGGGCCCGGTGGTATTCGGAAGCCTGAGCTCGCCGGCAGCGAGGCATACCGTAATCTTTTATGCGCACTACGACGGCCAGCCCGTGGACCCGGCAGCCTGGACAGACGGTAAACCGTTTGAGCCGGCATTACGCGACAACGCAATTGAGGCTGGAGGAAAGCGGATCCCTTTCCCCACCGGCTCCGTAAAGGCTCCGGCAGTCTACAGCGATGACTGGCGGATTTATGCGCGGTCGTCCTCTGATGACAAATCACCGATTGTGGCACTCCTTGCTGCGCTGGACGCACTACGCGCCAACAATATCCCGCTGCGCGTCAACTTGAAACTGATTCTTGAGGGAGAGGAAGAGAACGGGTCGCCGAACTTACAGCGTACGCTCGAAGAGAACAAGGGTCTTCTGAAAGCGGATCTGCTTATCACCGGCGACGGGCCCGTGCATCAGAGCGGGCGACCTCTGGTCTTCTTTGGTAACCGCGGCATCCTTGGATTCGACATCACAACCTATGGGCCAATTCGCGCGCTGCACAGCGGTCACTATGGCAATTGGGCGCCCAATCCGGGGTTCGAGCTGGCGTGGCTGCTGGCTTCAATGAAATCCCGGGACGGACGCGTTCTGATTGATGGGTTTTACGACGACGTCGCGCCTCTCGGCGAAACCGAAAAGAAGGCGCTGGATGCGATGCCGAACAGCGACGCTGAACTCTCGAGGGAACTCCAGTTTTCCCAGCCGGAAGGAGGTGGCAAGAGACTGGCCGACCTCCTCCAGATTCCCTCGCTGAACATCCGTGGTCTGCATAGTGCTTACGTCGGTGAAGCGGCCCAGAACGTGGTCCCAGAAAAAGCGGAGGCCGCAATCGATGTGCGATTGGTGAAAGGCGAGGACGCGGACAAGAAATTTGAGCAGGTCTTGTCGCACATTCGCAAGCAGGGTTTCTACGTCACTTCGGCGGTTCCCACGAAAGAGGAACGGTTGGCGCATCCTTACGTCGTTCGCATCAACAAAGACGCGTGGAATTATCCGGCCTCTCGAACTTCCATGGACTTGCCGGTCTCGAAAGCGCTGGTTCGTCTCGTTCAGGATGTGACGGGCGGTGAAGCTGTCATTCAACCCACTCTCGGGGGAAGCGTGCCGATGTACATCTTCGAAGATCTGAATCTGCCTTGGATTGGCGTCCCCATCGTGAATTACGACAACCATCAACACAGTTCGGATGAGAATCTGCGCTTGGGCCATTTCTGGAGGGGTATGGAGATCTACGGCGCGGTACTGGCCGACCTAGATTGGTAGAGTGTAGATGGAGGGTCTCGACGGCCGGGTCGTCAGAGGTGCTGCCGACTGTTTGGCGGATGACGGGCTACCCTTACCTAATCCGGCAAGGTAAGGTTTGCCGACTAACCGCCCAGAATCGCTGCCAACGTGGCGCCGGGACTATAATTGCGCGCACGCATGGCCCTCACCGCTGGCACAAAACTTGGTCCCTATGAAATTCGGTCACCGCTCGGTGCCGGCGGAATGGGCGAGGTGTATCGCGCCGCGGATTCGAAACTGGGACGAGATGTTGCGCTGAAAGTGATACTGCAGGAATTTACCCAGGATACGCAGCTCATGGCTCGCTTCCAGCGTGAGGCGCAAGTTCTCGCATCGCTCAACCACACTAACATCGCTGCCATCTACGGACTCGAAGACAGCGCGGACATGCCTGCGCTGGTGATGGAACTGGTGGAAGGGCCGACGCTCGCCGACCGGATCAAGGAGGGTGCGATCCCGCTCGAAGAAGCGTTGCCCATCGCGAAGCAAATTGCGGAAGCGCTCGAATACGCGCACGAGCGCGGCATCATTCATCGCGACCTAAAGCCGGCCAACATCAAAGTCACGCATGACGGCAAGGTCAAGGTGCTTGACTTCGGGCTGGCCAAGGCCCTGCAGGGGGACGCTGCGCCGGGGAATATTTCCAATTCTCCTACCATGTCATTAGAGGCCACAAAGGCCGGAATCATTCTCGGAACTGCAGCCTACATGTCGCCCGAGCAGGCGAGAGGCAAGGCGGTGGACCGGCGGGCGGACATCTGGGCTTTTGGCGTAGTTTTTTTTGAAATGCTCACCGGGACGAAGACTTTCCAAGGCGAAACCGTCTCCGACACGCTGGCCGATGTGCTGCGCAGGACGATTGATTGGAGCTCGCTGCCTCCCGATACGCCGCCCGGCGTCCGGCGCCTGCTGGAGCGCTGCCTGGAGCGCGACCCCAAGAGGCGATTGCGCGACATCGGCGAAGCGAGGATTCTGCTGAGCGACCCCGACATTCTTGCAGCGCCCGCTCCGCAGCCCGCTCCAGCCATCGCCACCCGGCGGCGCGCATTCATATGGGCAGGAGCCGCATTTGCGGCCTTGGTCTTGGCCACGGCGGGAAGCTTTTGGATTTCGAAGCGGATCCAGGATTCCTCTCCGCGCGGAGTGACGCGGCTCACGATTCAACTGCCCGCGGGCCAAGTGCTCACCAGCGGTGCGCCAGCGGTTTCCCGCGACGGCCGCCTTATCGCCTACGTGGCTAAAGGTGCGGACAATGTCCCGCGATTGTACCTGAGGGCGCTGGAGCGTTATGAGCCGATGGAGGTTCCCAACAGCGAAGGCGCCATGCAGCCGTTCTTCTCGCCCGATGGCAGCCGAATCGCCTTTTTCGCGAGGGGGAAATTGTGCACAGCATTGGTTTCGGGTGGTCCACCGACCGCAATCGCCGATACGTCTTTCCAGCCCTTTGGCGGGACCTGGGGAGACGACGACACGATCGTGTTTGTGCCCGCTCTCGGCTCCGGGCTTGATCGCATTCCTGCAGCCGGCGGCAAACCGCAGAAGCTGACGGAGCCGGACGAAGCTGCCGGCGGCTATGCCCACGTTTGGCCGCAATTCCTGCCCGGGGGAGGTTCCTTGCTGTTCACCATTTGGGGCGGGTTGAACCTCAGTGCGAGTGGGCCCGCGGTATTCTCCTTGGAGAGGGGAAAGTGGAGTCATGTAGGGCCTGGACTCTGGGCGCCGCGCTACTCCCAGTCCGGGCATCTCCTTGTGTCCGGGCCCCACGGAGTAATGGCCGCAGCGTTCGATCCCAATCGACAGAGTGAGGCACAGGCGCAAACGTTTGTGGTAGAGGATGTATTCTACGCACCGTTGTATTGGACTTCCTGGTTCGCGGTGTCAGACACCGGTACCCTTGCGTATGTGCCGGGAGACCCCACCTACAGCACGCTGGCCTGGGTTGACCGGCTGGGAGCCGTCACCCCAGTTGCGGGGGAGCCCTGGTCCGTGGCGGATCCCGCGCTTTCACCCGATGGGACGCGAGTGGTTCTGGGAGAGGACTCCAATCTTTGGTTGGTGGACCTGCGCCGGGGATCTAGAGTACGGCTTACCCAGGACAATGAGGGCTACAACGGGTACCCAAACTGGAGTCCCGACGGCGCGCAGGTTTTCTTCGGATCCAATCGTGGCGGCGACTGGGATATTTACTCAGTGTCCGCGGGTGGCGGCCTGGCGAAGCGCATCCTGGCGCGAAAGGGCAACCAGTTCCCGATGTCGGAAGCTCCTAACGGCACGCTGCTCTTCGCCGAACGCACGAAGGGCAAGGGCGTGGATTTGTACACTCTCGGGCCTGACGGAACAGTCGCGCCATTCGTGGTTTCGGCGGCGAATAAAGTCGCCGGTAAGTTCTCCCCGGACGGGCGACTGGTGGCCTATGTCTCCAGCGAAACGGGACACGACGAAGTGTATCTCCGCTCGGTGGAAAAGCCTGAAGAGGTGCTAGCTGTCTCGTCAAACGGCGGCGCCGAACCACTCTGGTCGCCCGATGGGAAAGAGCTTTTTTATCGTCGCGGCGACGCCTTCCTGGTCGTAAGCGTGAACGCGGCCGGCGCACTCGCCGTGGGCAACGAACGAAAGCTGTTTGAGATGCGAGCTGCCTGGGGGCGCAGCCCAATGCATGCCGGGTATGCGGTCGCGCCGGATGGCAGGCGGTTTCTGATCCTGCGCCCGGAGCCGAAGGCCATCCCCACACAGATCAATGTGGTCCTCAACTGGTTCGAAGAATTGAAGGCCAGGGTGCCCACCCGCTGAAGTGGTGGACAGTTGGAAATGCAACGGCCATTTTCTTTGCGCTCTTTGCCTCTTTATGCCTTTGCGAGGCGCCATTGCTCACCTCTTGAAAATGGCTTCCATTGTACCTGCTTAGAAGTCCAGCCGACGCTTGGGGACTGAGCCCCCAGTGCTTCGGGGCGGATCACGGGCAACCCGGAAGTTATTCCGGTCCAGAAGTCCTCTTCGAGGAGATCACCATTGATCTCCTCCGAGCCCGTTTCTGGATAGTTTCCGGGTTGCCGACAAATCGTCCGTAAAAGCGAATCGAACAAACAATGCACCAGCCGTGGCGGTTCTTCGAGAATCCCCTTTGGCGGGCCGAGCTGCTCCAGGCCGAGAAGGCAGATATCCTTGAAACCGAGGCACGTGTGTGTATATCTAATCAACCGTGTCTCGCGTTAGGGGTGCACCGCAATCCAAACAAGAATGTGAAATCTGAGTTTGGCCGTGAAGCGCAAAGAGGGTAAATGCAATGGCAAATCTTCAGGAACGACTGGACGGGTTTAAGAAGTCATTCGAATCCGGAGCTCCGCCATACAACGCGCCACGCGAGGCCATCGAAAAGATGCATCGAGCGACAGCCGAACTCGAGGCCTCTGGTATTGAAAATCGCGCGTTGAAGGTTGGAGATCGTGCCCCAAGCTTCGCGTTGTTCAATCAGGACCATGTGCAGGTGTCCTCGGCGAACCTCGTGCAGAAAGGCCCGCTGGTTGTCAGC
>Ga0074044_10005675_pt1 | contig 10125 bp, 6 predicted proteins | sample BogForMeECP23OM1_FD_94443 | JGI IMG/M metagenome (GOLD analysis project Ga0074044, IMG submission 94443) | Bog forest soil microbial communities from Calvert Island, British Columbia, Canada - Bog Forest MetaG ECP23OM1 | ecosystem: Environmental > Terrestrial > Soil > Wetlands ...
GCACGGTGCGCCTTAGGCTGCGAGCGGTTTCCGCATCGCCGGGCGACTTCTCCAGGTGCATGGCTTCGTCGTTCAGTTTCTGGACGAGTTCTCCCGCGCTTTCGAAGAACAGCTGCCGGAGTTCTGTCATGCGATCGTCGGGGGGGACGGTCAAGCATGCACCTCCACTCGCTGATAGGCGGTGCCGCTGTTGCGATGCACCATCTGAAATTTGTCGGTCAGCCCGAGCAGGCTCTCGGCATGGCCGACGAAGAGGTATCCCTGGGGATTCAAACAGCGGTAAAACTTCTCGACCAGCCGCTTCTGTTCGGCTTCATCGAAATACATCATCACGTTGCGGCAGAAAATAATGTCGTTGCGCTGGGGCAAGAATTCGGTTTTCAGATTGTGAAAATCGAAGTGCACCAGTTCCTTGACGTTCTTCTTCACCACGTAGCGGTCGCCGACTTTGTCGAAATAGCGCAAGCGGTACCCATAATCGACGCCCGCCATCTGGTGCTCACCGTAGGAGCCCTCCTGGGCGGCGCGCAAGACCGAATAGTTGATGTCGCTGGCCAGGATTTCCAGCCGCCAGGGAGCGGGCACCATGGGCTTCGGAACCGGCGATTCGTAGGGCAGAGGATGGCGCAAATAGTGGTACGACAGCGAATCGGCCACCTGCATGGCCATGGTGTAGGGTTCTTGTCCGGTAGAACAGCCGGCGCTCCAGATTCTCACGTTGTAGTCGTGGCGCTCCTGTTTGCGGCGCAGGATGTCGTCCATCACGTCTTTCTGAAACAATTCCAGTTGCGCCTTGTTCCGGAAGAAGCTGGTTTCATTGACGGTGAGGTTCTCGAGCAGGCGCGACAGCTCTTGTTTTCCCTGGTGGCTGGTGAGCAGGCGATAGTAACTGTAGAACGAATCCAGCTGACACTCTTTCAAGCGGCGCTGCAAACGGTCCTGCAGGAAGGGAGTGCGCCGGTCGTCGAAGTGCATGCCGCACTCCTGGTAGACGAGGGTCTGCAGGAGTTTCAATTCCGCTTCGGTGAGTGCCGGTGTTTCGCTCGTGCTCATGTGGGTTCGGTTCCTGGTGCTACTTTCCGGCGGTGGCGGTTTTGGTCGCCGTCCCTGCACGGGTTCCCGCCTTGTCGCTACCAGCCAGCGGTTTTTCCGCCGAGGCTTCGCTTCCCAACTCCCTTGCTCCTAATACCTTGCTGATATCGAGCAGAATGATCAGCCGACCCTGGTACTTGCCGAGGCCAGTCACGCAGTCCAATCCGCCGGCCTGCATCATGGCGGGCGCGGCTTCGATTTCGCTCTCCGGAATTTTCAGGACCTCCGAGGCAGAATCCACGATCATGCCCGCCAGTCGGCCCCGGTGTTCGACCACCAGAATGCGGCTGCGCCGGTCGAGCCCGGCGGAGGGTTTCCCGAAGCGCTTCCGCAGGTCCACGACGGAGACAATCTTGCCGCGCAGGTTAATGACCCCTTCCAGATAATCGGGCGCGTCCGGCACCGCCGTGATCTCCGGCACCCGGACGATCTCATGCAGCGAGGTGATGGGTACGCCGTAGGTTTCGCGTCCCACCCGGAAGCCCACGATGTGTGTTTCCCGGCTCATGATTGAAATTCCCTCAACGCGATCCCGCGGCGGTGGTCCGGGCGGTGTCCCCGTACCCCGGCACGCTGTCTTTTGACCTGTCGGTCGTCCTGTCGCTCGTTCTTTCGTTCGGGCGCAGCGCAAAACGGTCCATCGAATCCAGCAGGCCGCGCGACATCTTGGACATCTGATCGGAGGAAGCGGCCAGTTCGGTCGACCCCGACGTGTTGGACTGCACCAGTTCGCGCATGCGCTCCATGGCCTGCACCACCGCCTGCGCCCCGGAAGCCTGTTCTTCGACCGCCGAGTTGATTTCGTGGGTGATTTCATTCAAGCGCGTGGTGGCGCGCGCGATCTGCGACGAACCGTGCGACTGCTCGTTGGTGGCGGCGCCGATTTCCTGCGCGAATTTGTAGACCTCGGTCACCACGTTCGAAATTTTGCGCAACGCGCTATTCAGTTCCTGTCCCAAATTCAGGCCCTCGTTCACGATGGTCGTGCTCTTCTCCATGTTATCGACAGCTTTGCGCGCTTCCTTCTGTATGCTCCCGATGAGCTCGGAAATCTCCTTGGTGGACTGGGCGGATTTTTCGGCCAGCTTGCGGACTTCGTCCGCCACCACGGCGAATCCCAGTCCGTGCTCGCCCGCCCGGGCCGCTTCGATGGCGGCGTTTAAGGCCAGCAGGTTGGTCTGTTCCGCCAGATCGTCGATTACTTCGATGATCTTGCCGATGTCGTCCGCGCGCGTGCCGAGAGCGTCGATGATCTCGCCCGAGGAGCGAATCGTGGTGTTGATGCGGTTCAGTCCGTCGGTCGCCTTTTCCATGGTGCCAATGCCGCTGTGGACTTCTTCGCGCGAACGGTTGGAGATATCGAGCAGAACTTTGGCCGTATCCGCGACCCGCTGGATCGAGGTCACCATCTGGTCGATGGAGGCCGAAGTTTCGCTGACGCTTGAAGCTTGCGTCTGCGTGCTCTTCACCATGTTCTGCACGTTCACACTCATTTCGTGCATGGTGCTGGTCACTTCATCAATGGCCGAAGAAGTCTGCAGGCTGTTGCGGGCGGACTCGTCGGACGCGCTGGCCACCTGGGTGGACGCGCTGGCTACCTGAGACGCAGCATCGCGCACGTTGCGCACCATCCCGCGCAGGCCTTCCACCATGCGCGTGAATGCGTTCGCCAGCGTGTCGTTGGCCGAGCGCGGACGGACTTCGACGGCCAGGTTGCCCCCGGCGATGGCTTCGGAAACCGCCGCCATCTCCTTAAGGTAGGTCACCATGGAGTCGAAAGTACGGGCCAGTTGTCCAATCTCATCCTTGCCGTGAATGTCGATATTGTGTTCCAGATCTCCGGATTGGCCGATCTGGTCGGCAACGTGAATCAGCCGAGTCAAAGGGCCGGTGATCCCACCGGCGGTGCGGTAGGCAATGACCATGCCCAGGCCCAGTGCGAACATGGAACTGATAAAGGCCACTAGAATCGTGCCCGTCGCTGCCAGTTCATCGGAGTGGCGGCGCTCGTCCAGCAGCTTGCGGTTCTCGCGGTCGACCTCGTCGAGAACATCACTGGAACGCGTGACCCAGGAGTTGGGATCTTTTTGCAGATAGAAAATCTGCAGTTCGGCGACGGTCGCATTGCCGCCGTCGACCGCCCGGCGTTTGTCGACCAGTGGGTTGGCGAAATCGGAGCCCCAGGCCTGTTCGAGCATCTGCACTTTTTCCAGGTTGCCGCGCTGCTGTGCGGAATTGGCGAGTTCCTGGGCGCGGTGCAGCGCGTCACTCAACTGGTGCTCGCCATCATTCATCTTCTCCACGTCGCGCGTGTCGCCGCTGAGCAGGTAGTTCTGGAGGTGAAGGCGGTTCTGCATCATCTGGAAGCGCACCGACGAGGTTGCCTCGGTCATGTCGATGGAACTCTGCGCCGCAGCCTTGGTCTCATGCTCGCGATGCACCCCGTACAGGTTGATCGCCAGGAGCACCAGAACCGTCCCCAGAATGACGCCGAAACTCACATAAAGTTTTTTCTTAATGTTCATGTTCAAGCCTTCCTCAGCCAGCGCTTCGGACCCGCTGCCGCCTGCTTATTGACCCGGATCAAAACGGAATTCCACAACCTCCGTCGACTCTTGTGGAGCCACTTCGAAATGCCACTTCTTGACCGCGTCCAGAGCGGCGTTCGCCAACACCGGATGCCCGCCAACCAGAGAGGCGCTCTTCACCGTCCCGTTGGCAGCGACAATCACCCGGACCTTCACCGTGCCGGTGATGTTCATGCGGCGCGCCAGTTCCGGATACACCGGTGCCACCCTGGTCTTTGTTTTCCGTTCGGTTTCCTGTCCCCACCCTTTGGGAGTACCGGTCGCGGCCCATCCGCCAACCAGCAGCAGGGCCACGGCGAACACACGTTGCAGTGATCGAAGATTCACGTCACATTTCCTTGTCAATGAGCGTTCATCCCATATTCGAGCAAGGGACGCCCCAGCGGATATCAAAAGTTCCGCTTGTTCATTACTTTGGTGATGAAGAGATCGGGTGATCGGGCCATCGGGCGATCTAAAGTCAAGAGCCTTTGACCTTCGATCACCCGCGGGCCCGATCACCCGATCATCCGATTTCCTCCCGGCGTCCGATTGCAGAATGAGACTCCGGTGTCACTTTTGGCACGTTTCTAAAGTTGGCACTGGCACCTCCTATTCCCTTGACTCAATTTGAGAATCGGGCGTAGGTTTGATGTAATTCAATTGTTTTCAACCGCTTAGCTAAGCGAATGGTGCTGACTGACAATTAACGGCGGAAATTCGGGGACCGGGCACGCGTCTCAGTCTGAGGAGGCTTTCCAGAAACTTCTTCAGGAGCTTTCCCGGGCCGCTTTTCAGAGCAGCGATCCCAGCCATCTCATCCGGTCGTTCTGCGTGCTGACGCGCGCCTTTTTCCATGCCAGCGGCGCCTACTTTTGGAATTACTCCGCCGATGGCGAGCTGACCGGAGCCGAAGCTGAAGGCGATCATGCCGAGTCGTTTCGTGGCACGCGGCTGCGGCTCGGTGATGCAGCCATCGCGCCCTCGATCGCCATTGAAGCGGTGCAGAAACGTCGCGCGTTCTTCCTCAACCACGTCAACGCCGCTCGCTACCCCTGGCTGGCACAATGCGGAGCGCATGCCGCCATGGCCGCGCCTCTGCTGGTTTCCGGGGAAGTGGTGGGCGCCATCGCGTTCGTGCTGCGGGTGCCCCATGCGGGCTTCGACGAGGACGCGGTAGCCAAGGTCACGATTCTGGCGGCACAGCTGTGCACCGGGCTGGAAGCCCTGCGGCTGAACCAGCTTTCCCGCGAAGAGCATCGCCGGGCGACGATTCTGGTCGAAGCGGCGGGCGCGCTGCATGGCTTGCCTGACACGGCTGCGGTGATGGAGAGCATCGCCGACCGCCTGTGCGCGCTGCTGCATTCGCCGGCCGTGCTGGTGCTGATTCAGCAGGAGAAAGTTCAACAGGAGCATACCCAACCGGGGAGGCGGTTCCAGTTGCAGGCTGTTTCCACGGAGGCTCCCAGACTCGCCCAGTCCATTCGTTCCCGTTTCGAGCAGAACAACCTGCGCTCTGCGATGGAGATTGCCACGCGCGCCGTGGCGGCGGGCGAGCGCATAACAGTGAGCATCGACGGCGCCTCTCATTTTGGGGAAGACTCGCCGCCCGGAGTCCTGATCGCGGCGCCGTTTCGCACCTCGCGCTTGCACGGCGCGATCCTGGTCTATCCCCGTTTCGCGCAACCATTCACCGAGGAAGACAAAACCCTGGTCTCTGCCCTGGTCGGCTTTGGCGCGGTGGCCGTTGCCAATGCCGAATTGTGCGGCATGGCCCGGGCCAAGGCCCACGAATTGCACGAAATCCTCGAGATTTCATTCGAACTCGGTTCCGCCGGGAAACTCGACGAGTTCATGCAGACCTCGGCGGTTCGGGCCGCCAGTTTTCTCGGGTTCAAGCGCTGCTTCATCGGGCTTTTCGAAGAGAGCGCATTTCGCATTCGCTGGGGAGTCGAGAACGGGAAGGCTCGTCGCGTCGATATCCCGCTCTACGATGGCGTCGCGAGCCATACGCTGAAACAAAAAAATGTGTTCGTCACCGAAAATGCTTCGAGCAGCGCGGACGGCGATTTGGATTTCGTGGCCGCTTTTCACATCCGCCAGTTGCTCGCTGTGCCCTTGCTCGGTTCGAACGGCGATGTGCTCGGAATGTTCAGCGTGCTCGACCGCATCGAACCCGGGCCGATCAACGACGAAGACGTCCGCCGCGCCCGTGCTCTGGCCGCACAAGTTGCCATCGCTCTTGAACTGACGCGCAACCTGCATCAATCGGAGGAGCACCGCCGCCGCGCCGAGGCCCTGGTGGCCATCGCGCTCGAACTCAACACCGTCCTCAACCTGCCCGAGTTCTCCCGCAAATTCGCGCTTCGCGCAGCTGCCCTGCTGGGAGGCCGCTCGGTTGCCCTCAGCCTTTTCGAGACTGCGGAACTGGATACGGTGCTGATTTGCGGCGCCGGCGAAGGCGGTATTTCCGAGGCTGGTGTTGAGGCTGGTGTTAAGGAAGTGGGCGTTTCCGAGGTTCACGGTTCCGAAGTCAAGGTTTCTGAGATTAACATTTCTGAGGTTAACGACAAGGCGCTGCTTCGCCGCTTCAGCCGGGCGCTCAGTGCGGCGTTGCCGAAATACTCTACCGACGTGGCCTTTGCGCCCGCCAGCGACATGCTGGGAAGCGCACTCGCCTCCGGCCTGGGATGGACGGATTGCACGCTGGTCCGGCTGGCCGGATCCTCGGGAGAACTGGTGGGCGTGCTTTGCCTGGCCGACCGTGGCGCTCCACCCTCCGAGGACGATCGCCTCCTGCTGCGCGCCATTGCCGGCCACGCCAGCATCGCGCTGGAGAATGCCTGCCTGTTTACCCGCATGCAGCAGGCCAACCGCCATTGGCTGGAGGTGTTCGATGCCATCAGCGACTTCATCGTGGTGCACGACGAGCAGCGGAATATTCTCCGCGTCAATCGCTCGCTCGCCGATTTCGTCGGCATCGAGTCAGACCAGTTAATCGGCATCAACATGCGGGCGCTCGAAGCGCTTTCGACCGGGACATCGCCGCACACCTGTCCCCTCTGCCGCAGCGGCGAGGGTCTGGACGAATATGTGCACCCGATTCTCGACCGCACTTACCTGATCTCAACTTCGCGCATCCATGCTGCCAGCAGCACCCAGTTGCAGACCGTACACGTGCTCAAAGACATCACCGACCGGCGGGATGCCGAGCGCCGCTACCGGGAACTGTTCGACAATATCCAGGAAGGAATTTACGTCTCCACGCCGCAGGGCCGGTTCGTCGAGGTCAACGACTCGCTGGTGCGGATCCTCGGCTACAGCAGCCGCGACGAAGTGCTGCAACTCGACATTCCCACCCAGGTCTATTTTTCTGCGGAGCGGCGGCAGGAACTCGCGGAAGTCCTCAAACGCGGGGGGGAGATGCACAATCATGAAGAGGTTCTGCGGCGCAAGGATGGATCGCCCGTGCACGTCTTCATGAACTGTTTTGCGCTGCGCGATTCCGGGGGCAACGTCCTGCAGCACCGTGGACTGATGCTCGATGTCAGCGGGCTGCACCAATCGCAAACCGAGCTGCAGAAAGAGCGTGATTTCTCCAGCAAAATCCTGAGTCATACCCAGAGCCTGATTCTGGTGACCGATACCGAAGGCGTGATCAGTTATGCTAACCGGCGCTGGAGCGGTCTGGGTTTTCAGCAGTCGCAGATTCTGGGGCGTCCCTTGCCCGATCTGTGTGCCGCGCCGCGCCGGGCCGCTTTGCGCGAAGCGCTGGCAGATGTGGCTTGCGGCCAGCAAGTGGATAACTTTGATCTGCCCCTGGTTCGGGGCGACGGCGTCAGCGCCCAGTTCTCGGTGAATCTGAGCCCCATCAGCGGCGAAGACGGCCGGGTGAGCAGCATCGTGGTGGTGATGACCGACGTGACCGACTCCGCCATGCTGCGCTCCAAGCTCATGCATGCGGAGAAGATGGCGGCGGTGGGAAAGTTGGTCGCCGGCGTGGCCCACGAAGTCAACAATCCGCTCACCGCTATTCTCGGATTCACTGACCTGCTGATGGAGAATCCCGAGCTGCCGGAAAGCGCGCGCCGGGATCTGCGGGTGATTCTGCAGGAAGCGCAGCGCACCAAGCAGATCGTGCAAAACCTGCTCAGCTTTGCGCGCCAGGTGCCGCCGCAGCGGCAAGCGGTTCAGCTGAATTCGATCCTGCAACGCACCGTGCACTTGCGTTCTTACGACTTCATCAGTCACGGCATTGACGTGGTCGAACATCTGGACGAGTCGCTGCCTCCGGTGGTGGGAGATTCGCACCAGCTGCAGCAGGTGTTTCTCAACATCCTGAACAACGCTTACGACGCCGTTCGCGAAAGCGCCAGCCCCTCTCACCCCGCGCGCATCGAGATCAGGAGCGCGCACACCAGCGCATTCGTCGAGATTTCTTTTTCCGATAACGGCGTCGGCATCGCCGATCCCGACCGTATTTTTGACCCTTTCTTTACCACCAAAGACGTGGGCAAGGGTACCGGTTTGGGCCTGAGTATTTGCTATGGCATTGTCCACGAACATGGCGGCGAAATTGTCTGCCACAACAACCAGGACTCTGAAGGAGCGACCTTTGTCGTGCGCCTACCGGTGGCAGTCGAGGCATCCTTTGGAGCTGTTGCAGGAGTGCATCCCAAATGACGCAAACAGGAACGAAACCCGCTTGTGCGCCCGTGCTTCTGATTGAAGACGAACCGGCGGTGATGGCTTTGGTACGCGCGGTTCTGGAGGGGCACGGCTATGCCGTGGTTGCGATCGAATCCGGCGCCGAGGCCCTGCGACTGCTGGCCAAGGGCAATTTTCACGGCGTCATTTCCGACATGCGCACGCCGGGAGGCGTCGATGGCGCCCAGGTGTATGCCTGGATCGCCGCCCATCGGCCGCAACTGGCCCGCCGGCTGGTCTTTATCACCGGCGACATCGCCAACGAGGAAACGGCTGCCACGCTCCGCCGCACCGGAGCGCCGTGCGTGGAAAAGCCGTTTCGCGTCCATGACTTTATTACCGTGGTCGAGCAGACCATGGGCAGGGCGGCGCCATGACGCAGACTTCGGCAACACAGAATTTGACGAGAAACGACTTCCGCATCAGATTGTTGATTGTCGATGACGAGCAGACCATCCGCCGATTGTGCATGACGGTGGGCGAGTCGCTCGGCTTCCACTGCCTCGAAGCCGAAAGCGGTGACGCGGCCCTCACCTTGCTCGAAGAGCAGCCCGTGCACATGGTGCTCACCGACATGGTGATGCCGCGCATGTCGGGAATCGAATTCCTGGAGCAGGCCAAGCGCGCCCACCCGCGCATCGAAGTCGCGGTGATGACCGGCCACGGATCGGTTGAAACCGCGGTGCAAGCCATGAAACTGGGCGCCTACGATTACATTGCCAAGCCTTTTGCGCCGCTCGACGATCTGCGCTTATTCCTGCGGCGCATGGCCGACAAGGTGCGCCTGGTCGAAGAGAATCTCTACCTCCGCGAACGCTCTGAAACCGAGACCTCGCTCCACGGCATCATCGGCAATTCCACCGGCATTCAGAACGTTCTGCGGCTCATTTCCCGGCTTAAGGACACGCGCACGCCAGTCCTGATTTCCGGCGAAAGTGGAACCGGCAAGGAACTGGTGGCTCGGGCCCTGCACTTTCGCGGCACCATGGCCAGCCGTCCCTTTGTCGCCGTCGACTGCGGATCGCTGGTCCCCACGCTTATTGAGAGCGAATTGTTCGGCTATGAGAAAGGCGCGTTTACCGGCGCGCTTCGCTCGAAACAAGGGCTGTTGCAGTCGGCCGATACGGGAACCATTTTTCTCGACGAGGTGGGCGAACTTCCGCTGGAAATGCAAGCCAAGATATTGCGATTTTTGCAGGAAAAAGAAGTTCGGCCGGTGGGCAGCAATCAAAAAGTCAAGGTGGACGTGCGCATCATGGCCGCGACTAACCGCGATCTTGATACCGAATACAAGAAGGGGACCTTCCGCAAGGATCTCTATTTCCGGCTCAACGTGGTCACCATTTCTCTGCCGCCGCTGCGCGAGCGCCGGTCCGACATACCCATCCTGGCGGCGTTTTTCCTCGAACGGCTGGCTCCGGGACGCGGCGTCCAGCTTTCGGGCGAGGCGATGAAGGCGCTGCTGGTGTACGACTGGCCGGGCAATGTCCGCGAACTGGAAAATTGCCTGGAGCGTGCGGTGGCGCTGGGCGATCAGCGCGTGATCGAGGTCAACGATTTGCCGCCGGCCATCGTGAGCGCGGAAGTCCAAGCCGAAGCGCTCGATGCGCAAGAGTTTTCCAGCAGAGGTGCTCCGTCTCTAACCTCTGTCCCCCACGCTACCGACCTAGAAGATATCGAGCGCGCCACTATTGAGCGCGTTTTTTCGCAGGTCAAGGGCGACAGAGCCCTGGCCGGAAAGATGCTGTGCATCAGCCGC
>Ga0074044_10005676_pt1 | contig 10122 bp, 8 predicted proteins | sample BogForMeECP23OM1_FD_94443 | JGI IMG/M metagenome (GOLD analysis project Ga0074044, IMG submission 94443) | Bog forest soil microbial communities from Calvert Island, British Columbia, Canada - Bog Forest MetaG ECP23OM1 | ecosystem: Environmental > Terrestrial > Soil > Wetlands ...
CAGTCCCGCGCAAAGTTCGACAAAAAGCCCGGAGACAATGCGCGCCAGTCTTCCTGTTACGGAAGCGAACCCTTCAAGTCAGAACCCAACCACGCAAGCGGCCAGCCCCGGCGAGAGCCCGACGCTTCCAGTCCAGAACTACAGCAACTACCTGAAGCCCATCGAAACTCCTCTCGTGTTCAACGGTTTTTCAGACGAGACCTTGCAGCGCTACGGACCTCAATTTGCGGCAGCGGGCGTCGTTCCAGTGATGGGCATTGGCTCGGCAAGCGACCGTAAACAGCCAGAACCGATCGAAGCTGGATCCGCCGTCAGCGCTGTGCTGGTTCGTGGCGATATGGATATTGCCGCCACTTGCACCGTGACCTACGTCGATCCCCAGCGCTTGCTCGCCTGTGGACATCCCCTCTTGCAGTTTGGTGAAGTGGATTTGCCGATGACGAAGGCCACGGTGCTGGCCACATTACCTTCCCCACTCAATGCCTTCAAGATCGTCAACACGACCGAGACGATCGGTGCGTTCGTGCAGGACCGCCAGAACGGCATTATGGGTGTCCCGGGACGGGAGTCGAAGATGATTCCGGTGACCGTTGCCATGCATAGTTTGGGTGAACATGGAGCGGCGACCAAGGAATTTCATTACGAGATCCTCAACAACGCGCGGCTGAGCCCGCTGGCCATGATGGCCACCGTTTTTAATGCGCTGCATGGCACCAACGAATACGGCGAAGACATTACTTACCGCATGAATGGAGTGCTCAGCGTGAAGGGATATCCCGACGTCACACTGCGCAACATGTTTGCGCCCCAGGATAACGGGCAGCCCGCGGCGGCTCTGGCTGCGGCTACCATCGGTGATCGCTTTGGACGCATCTATAGCAACCCGTTCGACGCTCCCGACGTCGAGGGCGTGAAACTCGATTTCGATCTGGTCCGCGAACGCCGCTCCGCTCGCCTCGAAGCTGCGCGCACGGATATGACGGAAGCTCGTCCCGGCGACCAGATTACGGTTGAGACTGTGATTCGCCCATATCGTGGTGAGCGCCTCGTGCGCCAGATTCCCATACGGATTCCGACCTCCACATCAAAGGGAACGCTGCGCATCCTGGTCAGCGACGGAGACACGCTCGATCGCGTGCGCCGTGGTACTCCGATGATGAACCGAGGTCTCGGGCTGGCGCCGACCATCGCCTTGCTGAACAAAGAGCGCGCCAACGATCGCGTCTATGTTTCGCTGATCCAGTCCGATCCCGAAGCCATGGTCGCCGACAAAGTAATGCCGACGCTTCCGCTTTCCGTCATGAACGTCATGGAAAACATGCGCGGCACGCAGGACATGGTCGTGCTCGGCGAATCGTCAGTCAGCGAAGCTTCCACCGAACCGCTCGACTATGTCGTCTCCGGCGCGCATATGCTCACGATCAACATCAAGTAGTTGGTTCGACCGCGCCGCATGATAGCCCGCACCACTGGACAATGCAAATCTTCTTAAGAGGTATGACTTTGGCTTGTAAGACGCTCGCTCTACAATCCGTACTTATTCTTTCCACCTTCGCGCTTTCCACCATCGCCCTCGCCGAGGGAACTCGCACCTGGGAACAATCCAAGTTCGAAGAACTGACCAAGGGGACTGCCAAAGGCATCGCCCTGCGCAGTGAGGGCGGACTCGAACTGGCTCCGGCCTTCAAAGCGCTTGCGACCACGCCCTCGACCTATATCTGGTCGATCGCATCCGATTCCGCGGGCAACATCTATGCCGCCGCCGGATCTCCTGCCCGCGTTTACCGCATTGCGCCCGACGGCCAAAGTGCAACCATCTTCGAGCCACAGGAATTGCAGGTGCAGGCTCTAGTCGTCGACAAGAGTGGCGTTGTCTACGCGGCTACCGCACCCGACGGCAAGGTGTATCGGCTCGAACCTCCGCGGCTCGATTCCTCGAAAAGCGCGAAGGTCGATGCAAAGACATCGTGGAGCGCGTCCACTTACTTCGATCCCGGTTCCAAATACATCTGGGACATTGTTCTTGACGCTGCGGGCGCGCTGTATGTCGCCACCGGCGATCACGGCGAAATCTACAAAGTCGGCCCCAACGGACAGCATTCCCTTTTCTTCAAGAGCGATGAAGTCCACATTCGCGTCCTTGCACTCGATCCCAACGGAAACCTGATTGCCGGCTCCGACGGCAGCGGGCTTGTCTATCGCATCGCGCCGAATGGCGAAGCCTTCGTTCTCTACAGCGCGCCCAAGAAAGAAATTACCGCGCTCGCCATCGACAGGGCTGGGAATATTTACGCCGCCGCTGCGGGAGAGAAACGCCCCGGAGGCGCGATGCCGCAGATCGGCGTCATGCTCACGGCCCCGGCGCAGAACGTACCCGTGCCCGGGGGCAATATCACCCTCACCGCAGCTCCCACCGGACCCGTGCCACCGTTTCCCGCACCCGGACTCGGCGCTACCGGCGGCTCTGAGATTTATCGCATCGCGCCCGATGGCGCGCCGTCGCGCTTGTGGACTTCGCACGAAGATCTTGTCTACGCTCTCGGCTTCGACCAGCACGGACGCCTCCTCGCCGGCACCGGCAATCGCGGCCACATTTTCGCCATCGACGGCAACCAGGCTGACGATTACACCGATCTAGTCAAAGCCAGCGCCACTCAAATCACCGCCTTTGCCGCAGCGCCCGGCGGAGGACTCTACGCCGCCGGTAGCAACCTCGGGAAAATTTTCGTCCTCGGCCCTGGCCTCGAGTCGGAAGGCACGTACGAAAGCGATGTCTTCGACGCGCACGTCTTTTCTCTCTGGGGACGCGCCAGCGTTCGCATCAGCGGCAGTTCCCCCGCTAATCCCGCCGCAAAATCCAATGTCGAGCTTTATGCGCGCAGCGGCAACGTCGATAATCCCGACCGCAACTGGAGTCCGTGGATGCGCATCAATCTCGCAGCCGGCTTCGAACTCAAGATTCCGCCAGCGCGTTTCGTGCAGTGGAAGGCCGTGCTCCGCGCCAGCAATCCCGCGCCTCGCGTTGACGCCGTCTTGTTGAACTACCTGCCCAAGAACGTCGCTCCTGAAATTGACGAAATCATCGTGCAGCCCGGATATCACTATCAACCGATTCCCCACGTAACCGGCAGCGAGCCACCCACTCCCGGGCAACCGCGTTTCGATCCTCCGCCGCCCGCCGTTCGCGACCGCGACTCCATCGGCGTTCGTTGGCAGGCCCATGACGACAACGATGACCAGCTCGTCTACACCGTCTACTACCGCGGCGACGGCGAATCGCGCTGGCTGCTGCTGAAGAACAATCTCAGCGACCGTTCCCATTCTTTCGACGCCAGTCTCTTGCCTGACGGCGGCTACACCGTGAAGGTCGTTGCCTCCGATGCGCCCTCGCATTCGCCCGGAGAAGCGCTTTACGCCGAACGCGTCAGCTCCCGGTTTGAGGTCGATACCACCGCTCCGGTCATCGACAACCTGACCGCGCCGCTTGACGGAAAGCAAATCCACGTCCGCTTCCGCGCCAGCGATTCGTTTTCGCCGATCAAGCGGGCCGAGTATTCGCTCGATGGCGGTGAGTGGCAGTTCGTTGAGCCGGTCGGCCAGTTGTCCGATTCCAAAACGGAAGAGTACGATTTTCGCCTCGCTGTACCGCAACCCGAGGCTGTGCCAGCTCCGATGGCCGACAACACCGCGAACGACCATGTCGTCGTGGTCCGCGCTTACGACCGTTTCGACAATCTCGCCACTGCAAAAACCGTGATTCGCGTGAAATAGAACTATGCGCCGTGAAGGCGTGATGAGTCTTCCGGTGGAGGGACGGGCGTATCGCCCGTCCAGCCGCGAGCCCGGCTCTCCCAGCACGTCTACTGCTGCGCAAAAATGATGGAACTCGGAGGCCCGCTGCTGCAAGTAGCTGGCGTGCCTTGGGGCGTACAAGTGCCCATCATCATGAAATCCGTAATCACATAATTCGGAAGCGTGGGATTTGCGGGATTGGCAACCGTGGTGGCATCGATGGCGTAAATCACATTTGTCGCGGCGGCCGGAGCCGTCAGCGTGACTGGGCCCGTTCCGGTTTTCATGAACGGGTCGGTGACGGTGCCGTCGTTATTGATGATGTTCAAAGTTCCGGTCACCGTTTGGTTGCCGGGATTCTGCGCTCCGGAGACGCCCACCTCCGTTCCGGACCAGGCGAACACGAGGTTCTCGACCACCGGCACTATGCTGGGCTGGCTGTTGTTGGTCGTCGCCGCCGCATAGATGCCTGGCAACTCAGATGGAGAGTAACTACCGGTCAGGTTCGTGGGCTGCGGGTTCATGGTGCCCGTCATCACCGACGAACTGGACTGATCAAGCAGAAAACCGCGATTCGCCCCACTGGCATACAGAATGAACGTGAGCGGGTTTACCACCGGGTTCGCGTTCGGATTGCCCAACATCTGGAAGGTGTAGCGTCCGAGATATTCGTTGGTGTTGATCGGAGTCGCCACATAGGTGTACGAAAAGCTACATACCGTGGGGGTCGAGCATAGCGACGACGATATCGGTGGTACCGCAGCAATTGCTCCATTATTGTTCTGATCGAAGGTACCCGTGAAGCCGCCTGTTCCCCCGGTGCCGCCCGAGGTGCCATCGGTGGTGCCAAGCGTCAGTGAGACATTCGCGTTTGCTCCCGTAAGACTTGAAACGGATGTACAGGCCGCGTTCGTCGTCGGACAGAAGGCCTTGTTGTTGTATGTCATCTGAGCATTCGCAGTCCCAGGCCATTGGTATATCATCGTCCCGGAAAGCGCGGGATGGGTTGGGTCGGTTGCGTCCGTGGAAATGGCGTAGAGGGTCAGCGGAGTTGTTTGCGAGGTAGTCCCGCCACCGGCAACAAAGAAGTCGAAATGTTGCGTGGCGCTCCCGTTAATCAGCGTCATGTTCCAATAGGTTGGGAGGTTGCCGTTGGGTTGGGAGTAACCGCTGGTCACCGCAATGCTGCACGGCGCCGGGTTGCATACGACGGAACCGTTGTCGTTGGCGTCCAGCGCGCCGCCGCTGATAGTCCCGCCCGATGCACTTGGAGCCATCGGCAGCAGGCCAACAGACCCGACCCGGCTAAGATTCGAATCTACACCAGCGAACCCGAATACGAATGTCTGCTGGTCGGCATTGAAGACCGTGGCTGTCGCCGACTTTTGCATGACGCCGGAACCGGTCCCCATACCGTCCGACTCAATCATCCGAATGATGCCAGACGAGGTCAGAACCGCGGTGTATTGGTTCGTTGGGCCTCCCGTCAACGCCAGCGTAAGATTACCCAGGTCATTGCTGCTGGAAATAGGAACGTACGAGACCGACGCAATCGGATATTGCTGTGGCTGTGGTTGTGCATTCGGCGGGACAATAGACAGCACGTCTCCGACGCCCGCAGTGATCGAGCCATTCGAGGCTAGAACGAAGCTTCCCGCAGCGGCGATCGGATTATTGCTGTTGTCAGAGCCCGAAAACTGGAATGAGTACGTGCCCGCAGGCAGGCGCGATGCCACAACTGCGACGTTAGCCTGACCGGTGGGTGGACTCGGCGGCGCTGGAGAGGGATTCCAAGCCGCCTGCACAGTAACGCTCGCGGCGTTGGATGGTGCAGTATATGTTGCCACGTCGGCTGAGTCTTGCGTGATGCTGCCGCAGCCTTGGTTGCTGTTGCAGGTTACGCTCCACGTGAACGATTGTGGCGCATCGTCTGGTACCGCGACGGCGGTGAACCGCTGTACCAGACTCTCCCCAACGGTCACAGTTAATGGCGTCACGACTACCGAGACCGGTATCACAGCTATCGGCTGAGTGCCCATCTCCGAGGAGTCGGACAACGATGTGGCTGTGATCGCCACCCCTGAGATTGGCGTCGCCGGGGCCACGTAGGTCGCGGCCGTTGGGGGAGACGCCGGCGTGAGCGTTCCGCACGGATTCGGCGTGCCCGTGCAGGCACTGGCGGGGCCCAGGCTCCAAGTAACGGCCACCGGCACGGAGGTGGTGGTGCCGACCGTGGCCGTAAGCGCTACCGATTGGGTCGGGTACATGAAGGTGAAGGGAAAGTCACTGGTAGGGCCGTTAATGCTAATAGTGGGTGGTTGTGGGATGATGCCGTTGCCGCCCTTCGCGCACCCGCCACACAAAGCCAGACTTATCAAAGCCACTGCAAACAGACAATTCTTTATCATGATCCAATCTTTTACGCCCGAACACATAGCGTCTCTCAGGGGCCTTATCCCCAATCTTAAGAGCAGCCATAAGGCCAATTTGTTATTTAAATCAGCAGGTTACAAATGTACCTGAATCCAAGGCACTTTGTCGCCCAGGAGGGTGCTGCGAAGGAAGGGAAGCCAAGCCGCCTGTGCAAGAAATTGCAGCTTTTCGGGGTGGTCTTCTAGGGAAGTTCTCAGCTCCACTTCTTAGTGGAGAGCTGGTTCGTTTTGACTGAGAACTGACAACTGAGAGCGGGGAGCTTTGTTTACGGTTTCTATCAGCGGACGCAACTCTGCGGCATTGATTCCCAGTGTGCCCCCGGAGAAGCCGTCGATGTAGGCGGAATTAACGCCCACCACTTCGCCGCGCAGGTCCAGGATCGGTCCGCCGCTCCCTCCCCGCGCCGTGGGCGCATCATAGATCAGCTTGTCGCCGGTTACGTCGCCGATGTGCCCGAAGGTTGCCGAAGGCCGGATCAGCGATAGCGCCGCCAGTTCGGCTGCAGTGTCGGCGTTGTCCGGATGCGACGAAAGCCGCTCATACACGATCGCCGGCGACTTTGCCACCATGCCCGTTACTCCCATCGGATAGGCCAGAACGCTGACCGACTCGCCCACTTGCGGCGGCGTCGCAGACAAGGTCAACGGTCTAAGTTTCTTCGTGAAGGCGGTTGTTTCCAGGCGCAGTAATGCCAGGTCTCCATGGATGGCCACAACCGCCGTCTCCAGCTTAACGGGAAGCGGCGAACCCGGGAAATATGCCACCAGCTCTTCCAACACCGGCGACCCGCCCTGCCGCAACGCCACGGCCACTTCCCGATCGCCATACCAGGGTTCGGCAACGTGGCGATTGGTGGCCAGCAGGCCCGGTGCTACTACAAACCCCGTGCCCGAGACGCGAGCGCGAAAGCGAAAGCTTTGCGCGTGGCCAGACACATGATAGATCCCGTAGATGTAAGCAACCGAATCCCGCGCATCGTCCACCGCTGCCGCCGAAACCGATTGCTGCCGTTCCAGATCGGCCACCTGGCGCGAAAGCTGCTGCACCTGCTGCTCCAGCCCGCTGGTTTCCGGTGGAGCGTAGTAGTGCGCCATCACTAAGGCACCCACCAGCGCCAGCACGCCCAGCAGTCCCTGCACAAACCGCTGCCAGGTTTCAACCAACTCGTTTTCCCCGCGATTGTCGGCGCCAGCGGAATTGAACATGAGCCATCAGGCCCGGAAGGGGGGAGATCTCCGGGTAGCCACTATCCTGACGTATTCGGGCCACCGCGTGTAGGGTACAGAAGTCGCGCCGGCACGGACCGAAGGTAACTGAAGACGTTTCCAGTAGAGACGCGGCTGGCCGCGTCTCGGCAGTGCCTCACTGCCGGAAACGGGGCAAGCCCCCTCTCTACAGGAGCTACGGCTCGACTCCTAGCCGCTTGGCCATCTCTTCGTAAAGGAAGCCTTCGCCAAGGCGGTAGGGCTGAACCCATTCTCCATCAATCACAAACTGTGGGATGGCGCGCTTGCCGGTCCTTTTCACGACCTCATCAGCCGCCCCGGGAGTGGTCTCGATGTTGATGTCTGCGTACGGAAGCTTGTGCCGGTCGAGGAAGCGCTTAGCCTCGCGACAATCGGGACACCAGGGAGCGGAGTAAACGGTGATTTCCATTGAGGTCAGGTATTGAGAGTCCCTATGCTTACAAGTTTAGCAGGCACGAATACGGCGGAGCGTCGGCTTTCCACTAACGACGTGACGGCGTGAGTGTTAGACCCGTTCCAGTTGGTGCACGGTCCGCTCGTTCTCGACATTGCCGGTGTTCAGGGTGGTGGCTGGTTCAAACAGCAGCACCCAGCATTCTTCTTCCGCCACCGGACGGTGCTCCACTCCGCGCGGCACCACGATAAACTCACCCTTATCGATCCATTCATGCCGGTCGCGAAACTCCATGCGGAAGCGGCCTTTGACCACCAGGAACATCTCGTCTTCGTTGTCGTGATGGTGAAATACGAACTCGCTGTCGAACTTGACGAACTTGATGTACTGTCCGTTGAGTTCGGCGGCGACACGAGGCTTGTAATATTCGGTGATGTGGGCAAACTTTTCGGCTATGTTGATTTTTGACATGGAATCCTCGAGGGTTAGCTCACCAGGATGTCTTTAGTAGATGGCGCATCGCGGCTGCCAGTCGCAGAAAAGTTGGCTGGCGGCTGAAAAGTCTGCCGAGCTGCGCTCGGCTTGGACGGCCGGGGCGGCCGTTCCTACACCAACAAAACAGCCGCCAGCTGAATGCTGACGGCTGATGGTTGCCGGCTGTTTAGAATCCGGCGGTTCCGGCGCTCGGGTGTCCACCGCGCAGCATTACCCGCACGCCGCGCTGGCTATTCACTCGCGTGGTCGTGGACCAGTCCACCTCGTCGGTGCTGATAACGCCGTCGCCGCCACCGGCCAGTTCGTAGCTGATGCGGCCGTCCTGATAGGTGTAGTTGCCCACCTCCAGGACCATACCCGATTTCAGCACAAAGACCGGCACTCCTGGCGCCGCGCCACCGCCGCCGGCCACTGTATCCTTACCACTGCTGTAGCTGGCGTAGATGAACTGCGGAGTTTCCTGAGCGCTCGTTTGCTCACTGGCCGTGACACTTACGCGGCGCACCGTCAGTTGAGGAACGCCACTTTCCGTCTGTCTGGCGCTAGCACCCTCGTAAGAGCCCTGATAATAGGAGTCGTTTTCCATCCGCGGACGCCCGAAGAAATGCCAGTCCGGTCCGTTGGTCGCGGAGACCTGCGGGATTTGCACATCATCCATCAGACGCAACTCAAGCATGCTTTCGCCTTTGAGCGTAGGACGCGGGCCGCGTGCCGGCAGCATAATGATCTTCCACGGCCAAAGCGGCGGAATCATCCATTCAACGATGTCGCGCTTGGCGTGGCCTTTGCCTCGGATGTCTCCGTCCTTATCCACTTTGTAGCCGCGAGTGGCAATCACCTTCGCGTCGAGCGGCATGTCGCCGTTCGGCAGTCCGATGCGATCGAACACCAGCTTCATGTTGCCCTTGCCCCAGAAATGTCCGGGGTCCTTGGCCGACTCGAGATGCCCGACCAGGTAGGCTCCTCGTGGAAACGTCTGCTGGCCGAACTCCGTCACCGAGTGCAGATGACAAAGCACGGGATCTCCGACCGCAACGGTCGCAGAAGAAAAGTTCGGTTCATTCATGGTGCACTGCAGAAGGGTACCGGCGGGCAGGACGGTCTCCCGCGCACTGGCACTCAGGGTCAGGCTTAGAACGGTTAAGGCTAGAAGGGATACTGCGAGGACTACATACGAGCTGGACTTCATGACGCACCTCGGTCTCACGCCCTGGAATTTTTGCTACGTATTCCCAAGCAACTGCGATGAGCCAGCCCCGATTGAGGGAGTCTTGCACAAATGGACAGATGCCGTCAACCGGAAGATAGGGATCAAAATGTGTCTTTTTTGCAACAGTGTGAGAAACCAGCCCAACCATCTAAGATGGGGACAGCTCATCCACCGAACCCACGCGCACACGCAGAGTTCGCGGTACAAAGAAATACGTCAAAAAAGCCCCGACCATCAAAATTCCCGCAATGATATACAGGGCGGCGGAGGGGTCCGAAGAAAAATGTCTCGCCCAAATTGGGATATTGGGTCCAACATAACCACCTAAGTTACCTACCGAGTTCACGATGCCAATCCCCGCTGCGGCAGCGGTCCCGGCCAAAAATGCGGACGGCAACGGCCAGAACAATGGCATGGACCCAATGACGCCAACTGTGCCCACGGACAAGAAGATGATTGCCAGCACTGGATTAGACGCAAAAACCCCACTCAGAACTAAACCGATGGCTCCCGCCACAACATTCGCCACGTAATGCAGTCGCCGCTCTCCG
>Ga0074044_10005677_pt1 | contig 10121 bp, 6 predicted proteins | sample BogForMeECP23OM1_FD_94443 | JGI IMG/M metagenome (GOLD analysis project Ga0074044, IMG submission 94443) | Bog forest soil microbial communities from Calvert Island, British Columbia, Canada - Bog Forest MetaG ECP23OM1 | ecosystem: Environmental > Terrestrial > Soil > Wetlands ...
CATCCGCTCCGGCGCGCTGACTCCGAGCAATCCCAGCCCAGCAGCGATCGCCGTTTTGAGCAGTCCCGCGAAAAAAAGTCGTGCGATGCTCAAATCGCGATCCGGGCCAATTATACGATTCGCAGGCTTGTTGTAATAGCGATGGAACTCGCCCGCCAGGTCCAGCAGGTAGAACGGGATGCGATGGGGTTCCAGCGCCTCGGCGGCAGCCGTCATCACGGCGGGCAGGCCGATCGCGCGCTTCGCCAGTTCGATTTCTTCCGCCGACAGCAGGTCGAGCTTTATCGATTCGGCATCCGCGGGCACGCCCAATCCCGCCTTGTCCGCCTCACGGAAGATGCTCGACAGCCGCGCGTGCGCGTACTGCACGTAAAAGACAGGATTCTCGGGCGCCTGCTTGCGGGCGAGGTCGAGATCGAAATCGAGATGGCTGTCCGACTTCCGGAACAGAAAGAAAAATCGCACTACGTCGGGGCCGACCTCGTCGATGAGCTCATCGAGGGTCACATAGGTAGCCTTGCGGGTGGACATCTTGACCTTCTCGCCGCCGCGCGTGAGCGTCACGAACTGGTAGATGATCGCGTGCACCGGAGCGATGTCGTGGCCAAGGGCTTTCACCGCCGCGATGACCTGCTGATGCTCGGCGATATGGTCGGCGCCGAACACGTCGACGATCAGGTCGTAGCCAGCCTTCAGCTTTTCGATGTGATAGGCGATATCGGGCGTGCGATAGGTCGGCTCGCCGCCGGGACCGGAGCGCACCAGCACTTCGTCCTTGGGCAGGCCGACCGGCTCGCCGCGCAACCAGATCGCACCATCGCGCTCCACCAGCAGCTCGCGATCGCCAAGCTCCTTCAGGACCGCATCAACTTTGCCCGCTTTCATCAGGTCGAGTTCGTTGGCGTAGACATCGAAGCGGATTCCCAGCCGCTCGCAGGTCTTATTGATATCCGCGAAGATCGCGTCGACGGCGGCTTTGCGAAAAATCTCGCGGTCGGCTGAATCGGCCAGCTTGTCGCCGTGCTCGGCGAATAGCTGCTGCGCAATCTCGCGGATGTATTCGCCCTGGTAGCCGTCCTCGGGGAGCTGGGCCTCGCGGCCTAGCCCTTCCAGATAGCGCGTGCGGACCGACTCGCCCAGCAGCTTCATCTGGCGGCCGCCGTCGTTGAAGTAGTACTCGCGCGTGACCTTGAAGCCGGCACCTTCGAAGAGCCGCGCGATCGTATCGCCAAGCACGGCGTTGCGGCCATGACCGACCGTCAGCGGCCCAGTAGGATTGGCGGACAGATACTCGACCTGCACTCGATCGCCGGCGCCCGGCCGCAGCTCCCATTTGTGCGGACGGAAGTACGCCGCGGTGTCTTTCAGCGCGTGGCGGATTTGCTGGTGCCAGTAGGCTGGAGCCATCCGGAAGTTGATGAACCCCGGCCCGGCGACCGAGATTTCCAGCACGTCGGGCGGAAGTTGCACGTGATCGCGAATTATCTCGGCGATCTTGCGTGGCGGCTTGCCCTCAACGCGCGCCATCGTCATCGCGACGTTGGAGGCGATATCGCCGCGCGCAGGGTCTTTGGGCGCTTCGACCCCGATCGCGGCCGGAGTCGATGAAAGCTTGCCGCCGGCGCGCGCGCGATCGATCGCGGCGCTGAGAATCGAGACTACGATTTCGTTCATTGGAACTGTCAGGCCTGAGTAATCGTGCCAGATAGAAGCGGGCCTGTTAAGGCGGGAGGGAGAAAGGAATCCGCAGCCCGAAGACGCTGTCTCGGCGATCGAGTTCAAAAGGGACTCGCGCCCACGGGAATATTCGCGATGAATCCGAACCCTCATCCGGCGCGCAGCGCGCCACCTTCTCCCGGGGGGAGAAGGACCGTGTTTGGCGATCCACGGGCAGGGACGCCCGCGCCACGATTAAAAGATTCAATCAGAAAGAGAAGAGCAGCCGTGACGCGCGGTGAGGGTTCGGTCCTCCTTGACGTTCGCGCGCTTGCGATGCGAGCGTGAGGCGCGGAGGACAGCGCAATGGATCTCGAGCTTCGCGGCAAGACCGCAATCGTGACCGGAGGCAGCAAGGGAATCGGGCGGGCGACCGCGCTCCGCCTCGTCGAGGAAGGCGCGTCGGTGCTCATCTGCGCGCGCGGGCGCGAAGCGCTCGACGAGACCGCATCGATGGCGCGCCGCCACGTCGAGGGTAGCCGGGTGGAGACGGCGGAAGCCGACCTGACGCGGCCCGACGACATCCGCCGCGTGGTCGATCAAGCGGTCCGCGCTTTCGGGCGAATCGATATCCTCGTCAACAATGCGGGCAGCGCGCGTCCGGGCGATTTCATGAAGCTCAGCGACGAGGACTGGCACACGGACTTCGATCTCAAATTCTTCGGCTATGTCCGGATGGCGCGCGAAGTTCTGCCGCACATGGATCGCGAGCGGCGTGGCGTAATCATCAACGTAATCGGGACCGGCGGTCTGCGCCCCACCGCAGGCTACATGGTAGGCGGCGCCGCGAACGCCGCCCTGAATCATTTCACCAAGGCGCTCGCCGATGAGGGCGCCAAGCACGGCGTGCGGGTCGTGGGCGTAAACCCGGGACCGATTCTCACTGAACGGCTCCAGCTCTTCACCGAACGCGGCGCTCGGGGCCGCAACCTGGATGAGGTCTATGCGCGGATGACGCCGCTGGGGCGGCCCGGCAAGCCCGAGGAAGTGGCGGACCTGGTCGTGTTTCTCGCCTCGGAGCGCGCCGCGTTCATCCACAGCGCGAACATCACGATCGACGGCGGTGCAAATCCTGGATTGATCGGGTAACGGGAATCCGCGGATTTCCTGCTCGTCGCGTTGCTCCGCGGCGCGGGCTTGCGCCCGCAAGCCAAAGACGTTGTTTCGGCGATCGAGTTCAAAGGTTCTCCCACCGATGGGATTCCTCGGAAAAGAACCTCGGAATGACACCACTTTCCGACGGTGGTTGAGTGATCTTTCGTGCGAGAGGTCCGCAAGTCACGGCATGGTGGCGCGGAAAAAGAGTCCTCGCATCGAGCCATCGCTCTTCGAGCGAAACGGGTGAGCGCCAATCGCTTCCTCACGAATATTCGCGATGAATCCACCGACCCTCATCCGGCGCGCAGCGCGCCACCTTCTCCCGGCGGGAGAAGGGCCATGTTTGTTGATCCACGGGCAGGGACGCCCGCGCCACCTATTTTTTTCCGAATTGCGGACCAAGGATCACAGGTTAAAACCTGTGCCACCGAACTCTTTTCAGATCTGTGATCTAAATTTCCTTGATCTGGATTCTTTTATAGGTGGCACGGGCGTCCCTGCCCGTGGATCGATGTGCGCGGTCCTTGGCGCGCTTACCCTTTATTTTTTCTTTTGCCTGAATGAATCCCGCTCCGGATTGCAGAAATTCCCGCCGCGGAACAGGGGAAGCAGAACCCTCACCCTGACCCTCTCCCGCAACTAAGCGGGCGAGGGGCATATCTCGTCGTTTTTGTGAAACGGAGTACTTAGTAACTCAAAGCAGGCCGCGACAGGCAGGCTGATTTCGGAATCGGAGAAATCCGCGGAATGTGCGGATTATTCCTTTTTCTTGAACCACTCGGGGTCGTTGGAGAGGGTTGGATGGCCGCTGCCTAGCTGGATCAGGACGCCGTGGCTGGAGCGCGGGGAGATGAAGGCCTCGTACGAGGTTGGGGACCATTCGACCTCGTCGACTACCTTGACGCCTTGCTCTTTCAGCTCGACGACTTTGTGCTTGTTGTCGGGGACGTTGAAGGTGAGATGGTGCATCCCCTCGCCGCGCTTCTCCAGGAATTTGTGCAGGAACGAATTGGCGCCCAACGGCTCCAGCAGCTCGATCGTGAAGCCGTTCAGGTCGAATTCCGCCAGCTTGTAACCCGCGCGCTCGCTTTCGGCCTCGTACATGAAACGCGCGCCAAGCACGCCCTCGAAGAACTTCCGCGCTTCGGCAACGCTCTTCACGGCGATACCGATATGATCAAGTTTGCCAATCGGCTGAGCCATCCCGATTTCCCTCCGGTTCCAGTTAGACGACGCTATCGGATTAGCGCGACGGCCGGGGACGCGGCAATCGCCCCGACCGGGCCGCGCGCTTGCATACCGCGCGGCGATGATCGATAGAGCCGCTATGCCCGCAGCCCCACCATGGAAGATGCCGCCGTTAATCAAAGTGTACGAGGCGCTCGGCGCGATCGGCGACGGCCGGGTGAGAATCATCGACGACTCGCGCGCGACCGTCGTTTCGTCCGAGGGCGACAAATCCTACGACGTGGAGACGTCACCGGACCTGCGCACGGTCGCGTCCAACGACAACGCATCGTTCTGGCAGGGTTACCTCGGATACCCCGGAATCGCCGTGATGCTCGCGCGCGGCTTCTTCCGCATCGATGAGCGCGCAAAGGCTGCGCTCACGGGAATTTCCTGGAAGGAACTGAATCGCCGTTTCAAAAACGACTACGCCAAGACCATCGCGGAAATCGATTCGCGTCTGAACGGCGCGGGCACCGATCCGGCGGACGTTCGGCGCGAAGCAGAACTCGTGTTGGAAGCGTTACGCAAGTTCGAGCCGCTGCGCGGCACGCGGCGGCGACCGCCCACGGAAAAGCGCAAATCCTGAGAGGACGGCGGGGGCGTGCGGATACAAGTGGGGGGACTGATCCGCACAAACCCCCGCCTACACACATGACGGGCGCCATCAGCGATTGGCGCTACACTCTATTAAGACGTATGCGGCCGCGAATGGTTGCGGCGGAATGTCCCATCACAAGAAATGGGCTAAACTTTGACGTATGACCGAGTCGATACGGCCATTTTTCACGATATGGGTTGAGCCCCGCGCGACGATCCGCCGCATCGTCGAGAGCGACCCGCGCCGCAACGTAATCGCGCTTGCGATGATCGGCGGCGGCCTGGGCATGCTCGCATCGTCCTGGTTCACCGCGTTGGCGAACCCCGCCTCGACAACCGCATTGTGGCCAGTAGGTGTGGCGCTAAAGGTTGTCTTGGGAGCGGTGTGGGGAATCGTCGGCCTTTACAGCGGAGCATGGCTAATCGGTCTCGCGTGCCGTGTGCTGGGCGGAGTCGCGTCCTCGCTCGAACTGCGCGCGGCGCTGGCTTGGGGGAATCTCCCGGAAATTACCGCAACGGCGTTGACCATCGCGGTCGTCCTGCTCGGCCTGGTGAGTCCGCCCGAGATCAGACACGGCGGACTGCGCTGGACGACCGGGGCAAAGATCGATCTGACTCTGCTCAATGGCTCGCTGGGGATCTGGGGTATCGTTCTCCAGATGAAATGCCTCGGTGAAGTCAATCGATTCTCCGCGTGGCGGGCGCTCGGCGCGGTTGTGCTGACGATCGCCGTGCTGGTCGTGGCCGTGCTGCTGTTTGTGTACTTCGAAGGCGGGTTCGCTCATCACGTCAAAGCCGCCTGATTTTCGAGGCGCGTCGTCGCGGCGGAATCGCGGCTCTCTCGGGCAGCGGCCGAGGTTTAAAGGAATTGCGAGGGTGACACTTCGGCGCAAGCTCCGCGGATAGGTGGATGCGCGCCGCGGACGGCGCGCGATCCCTCCACTTCGGTCGGGATGACGACACTTAACGACCGGGGCACCCGTTCGTCGCGGCGCTCCGCAGCATGGGCTTACGCCCGCAACCCAAAGTATGGAGGCGCGGAAAAGAATCCGCGCATCGATCGAGACTGCCGATCTTCGAGTGAGACAGGCGAGGGCCAATCGCTTCCTCGCGAATATTCGCGATGAATCCACCTACCCTCATCCGGCGCGCAGCGCGCCACCTTCTCCCGGGGGGAGAAGGACCGTGTTTGTCGATCCACGGGCGGGGGACGCTCGCGACGCCTAAAAGAAACAAAAAAGGAACTGTGATCATGGAGCTGAAAAATCAGTCGATTCGGAGGCGCTCTGCCAGCCGGCTGGCGCGGCGGCGTTCGTCCTGGTTGCGGACCGCCTGCTGTAGCGCGGCTCTGGTGCCGACCAGAACGCACACGCGCTCCGCGCGGGTGATTGCGGTGTAGATGAGGTTCCGGCGCAGCATCAGGTAATGGCTCGGATGCACGGGGATTATCACGGCCGGGTATTGGCTGCCCTGGCTCTTGTGCACGGAGATGGCGTAGGCGAGCCCGAGTTCGTCGAGGTCGGACTGATCGTACTCGGCGTGTCCCTCTTCGAAAGCGACACCAACGCGGCCGCGCTCGGTATCTACTGACAGCACGCGCCCGATCGATCCGTTGAAGATTCCCTTTTCGTAGTCGTTGCGAAGCTGGATAACGCGGTCGCCTTCGCGGATCTCGCGATCGCCCGCGCGGATTCCACGCGCGATCGGATTCAACAGCTCCTGCAACTCGCGATTCAGCGCATGCGTGCCGAGCGGGCCGCGATTCATGGGCGTGAGGACCTGGATGTCGCGCGGATCGCGGATACCGAACTTGCCGATTAGCCGTTCGCGGACGAGTTGCTTGATAGTCGCCACCACCTCATCGGGGGCGGCGCGCTCAAAGAAGAAAAAGTCGCCCTCAGGATCGTTCGAAACGTCGGGAAAATATCCCTTATTCAGTCCGTGCGCGTTGGCGATGATGCGGCTCTCGCGCGCCTGCCGATAGACTTCGCGCAACTGCACGACCGGCACCAAATCCGATGCGATCACGTCCTTGAGCACGCTGCCGGGCCCAACCGAGGGCAGTTGATCGCGATCTCCGACCAGCACCAGCGAGCAATTCGGCATCAGGGCCGAGAGCAGGCTGGAGGCGAGTTCGAGATCCATCATCGAGGCTTCGTCGACGATCAGGTAGTTCGTGCGCAACGGAAAGTTCTCGCCGCGTACGAAGCTGCCCGTCTCCGGCGAATATTCGAGCAGCCGATGGATCGTGCGCGCATCGTGGCCGGTCGCGTCCTGGAGGCGGCGCGCCGCACGTCCGGTCGGAGCCGCCAGGGTCGGCTTCAATCCGGCCTCGGCGAGCGCGACCAGGAGAGACCGCAGTATCGTGGTCTTGCCGGTGCCGGGACCGCCGGTAATGACCGTCACCGGGCTGGAGAGAGCAGTCTGAATCGCGCGGGTCTGCTCGCCAGAAAGCGTGATTCCGTCCGCGGTCCCGGCCTTCTTGAGCGCGCGCTCCGCCACCTGCGGGCTCATCGGGCGGCCCATCGTAAGGGCGCGCATCCGTTTGGCGGTGTTCACCTCCGCCGCATGCAGGCGCGCGAGGTAGACGGCGACGTGATCGTCGGCGTCCTCGACGACGACATCGCCTGCTTCGGCGAGCTCTTCGAGCGCGCGGGGCACGAGGTCGGAGTCCATCTCCAGGCCCGATTGGAACTGTCCTTCGAGATATTCGCGCGGCGTGTAGACGTGGCCTTCATCGGCCATCCGCTCCAGCAGATAGAGGATCGCGGCGCGCGCGCGCTGGATCGAATTTTTCGGAATGCCGAGCTTCTCCGCCACCGTGTCCGCGGTGCGAAAACCGATGCCGTGGATGGTCCGGGCGAGAACGTAGGGGTCGCGGCGGATGACGTCGAGCGACTGCTTGCCGTATTGCTTGTGGATGCGCCGCGCATGCGCGGCCGCGATGCCGTGGCCGCGGAGAAATACGGTCAGCTCGCGCAGGCCAGATGAATCCTTCCACGCCGCCGCGATGCGGCTCGCGACGACGGGCCCGACGCCGCCGACCTCGCGGATGCGCCCGATCGCGTTGTCCAGCACGTCTGGCAGATCGTCGCCGAAATACTCCGCGATTCTTCGCGCGAGCATCGGGCCGACGCCGTGGATTTCGGAGGCCAGGTAGCGTTCGAGCGCAAACACTCCGGCGGGCCGGATGGTCTCGAAATCGGCGACGCGAAATTGTTCGCCGAAGCGCGGATGCTTTTCGAAGCGGCCGCGCGCGCGGATGCCCGAGCCGATTTCGAGCCCCGCGAGATTTCCAATTATCGTGACGGCCCTGGTGTCGCCGCTCCCCGCGTAGGTCTTGATAACCGCAACGGCGTATCCGCTCTGATCGTTGACGTAGAGGATGTGATCGAGGGTGCCCTCGACCATCGCCTCGCTATTTTCCACCTCGGCCACCTCGCAAGGATTACCCGCCAGCGATCAGGCGTAAAGTGTCCGCGAGGGATGTGCCAACAGGGAGGCGCAGGCCCTTGCGAAGTGTCGCCGCGTTCAGCGACAAGCGGCTGCGAGGCACGTAGCGGCTGTTGCCGGGATTCCTCCTAAGAAAAAGTTTCGGAATGACACACATCCTCACGACGGAAGATGGCGTGGCCGCGGTGAGCGATCGTACTATCCGGCTTCGCTTTGGCGACGAGCTGGTAATCGGCGTGCGGCAATCATCCGAGGAACACGAGCGCATCCTTCGCGAAGATCGCGAGTTCCTGCACAAGCTTGGATACGCGCAGGAGTTGCTGCGCGAGATGGGCGGATTCTCGAACTTCGCGCTGTCGTTTTCGATCATCTCGATCCTGACCGGCACCGTCCTGCTCTATGGCTACGGGCTCAAGTACGGCGGTCCGCTCATCAACACACTCGGGTGGCCGATCGTCAGCGCGTTCGTGCTGTGCGTCGCCGCCTCGATGGCCGAGATCGCATCGGTCTACCCGACCGCGGGCGGGCTCTACTACTGGTCGTTCCGGATGGGCGGGCGCGGGATCGCGTGGCTGTGCGCGTGGCTGAATCTGATCGGCCAAATCACGATCACCGCGGGAATTAACATCGGCGCGGCGATTTATCTGACCGGACTGGTCACCGACGCGCTCAATATCCCGGCCGATGCTTCCGTGCCGCTGCTCGGCGCGATCAACGGATGGAATTTCTGGCTGGCGGTGATGTTCGCGCTGATGGTGCCGCAGGTGATTATCAATATCCGCGGGGTGAAGCTGGTCGCCCTGCTCAGCGAGTTCAGCGTGGTCTGGCACATCGCAGGGGTCGCCATCCTCGCGCTGCTGCTCACCTTCGCCGGCCGCTACCACAACGGATGGTCGTTCCTGCTCTCGACGGTACATCCGGCGGCGCCCGCCGATGGCGTGATGACTTTCGCAATCGGCCCGCTCACGGTTCCTTCGCTGATGATGCGACTGCCGGGAATGAAGGCTCTATACGGCTCCGGTCTGTATGCGTTCAGCTTCGTGCTCGGCCTGCTGCAGGCGCAATGGACCTACACCGGATACGATGCCTCGGCGCATATGGCGGAAGAAACCTACCTGGCGCGGATGAACTCCGCGTGGGGCGTGTTTCTTTCGGTGGCAGTCTCGGCGGTAGCCGGGTATGTCGCGCTGCTGGTGTTGACCAATGCGATTGCGCCCGGTCAAGTCGCCGCGACGGCGGCTGACCCGTATCCGGTGCTTTACATCGCGCGTCACGCGCTCGCCCCGTTCTTCGCCAATGTGGTCGCGGTGATCATCGCGGGCGCGATGTGGCTATGCGGCCTTACGTCGGTGACCTCGATGGCGCGGATGTGTTTCGCATTCGCGCGCGATCGCGGAATTCCGGGATGGAAGATTGCGGGGCGCATCGACCCGCGCTGGAGCACCCCCGCGGGCGCTATCGTGATCACCAGCGCGCTGGCGTTCCTGGCTACAGTTTATTCGGCGGCATATAGCGTGATCACCTCGATGAGTACGACCTCGCTCTATCTGGCGAACGTGATTCCGATCTTTCTCAATTGGCGCAATCGGCGGCGCCGCCGCGGCGAATATACGGATAGAGCATCGGCGCCGTGGAACCTCGGCCGGTATAGTGCCGCCGTCAACCTGATCGCGATCGCGTGGATCGTGTTTATCACTGTGCTGTTCTCCATTCCGCCGAACGAATTGGCGGGACTTACGATGATCGCGGTGGCACTCGCGCTGCTCTTTTACTGGCGGGTTTCGCAACGCCATCGCTTCGCCGGCCCTGTCGGCGTGGCTCGTCCCGAATAAAGCGGCGCGCTTTTCATGAGAACAAGGAGCGTTTCGCGAGCGCGGAACCGGTACCGGGTTCGCTTGCGCGCAGAGGATCCTTCGTCTCGTTGGTCCTCAGGACTCCTCGCTAGCTCGTCGCCGGTCCGGAGGCCAGAAGCCATGTCGACTTCGTTCGCGTTGCTCACTTCGCTCAGGATGACACCGAGTGCGCGG
>Ga0074044_10005679_pt1 | contig 10119 bp, 7 predicted proteins | sample BogForMeECP23OM1_FD_94443 | JGI IMG/M metagenome (GOLD analysis project Ga0074044, IMG submission 94443) | Bog forest soil microbial communities from Calvert Island, British Columbia, Canada - Bog Forest MetaG ECP23OM1 | ecosystem: Environmental > Terrestrial > Soil > Wetlands ...
CCAGCGGTTTATGGAGCAATACGGCCTCCCCACCGCACGCGCCGGCACCTTCGCCGATTTCCCCTCGGCTTCGCGTTTCGCCGCCTCGCTGGGCGGACGCTGCGCTGTCAAGGCCGACGGCCTGGCCCTCGGCAAAGGCGTCTTGATCTGCCGCGACATGGCCCAGGCCGACAGCGCTATCGAAGAGATGCTCGTCAAGAAGTCCTTCGGCGCGGCCGGCACGAGCATTGTCATCCAGGAATTGCTCGAAGGCCTGGAAATCTCCCTCCATGCCCTCTGCGACGGTCGCACGGCCAAGCTCTTTCCCTCCTCCCAGGACCACAAGCGCGCGCTCGACGGAGATGCCGGCCTGAACACCGGCGGCATGGGCGCCTATTCCCCCACGCCCTTTCTGGGCAAGACCCAGCTTGCCGACACCAGCCGCAGCATACTTGATCCCTGGCTCCGCGGCTGCGCTGCCGAAGGCATTGATTTTCACGGCATCCTCTACCCGGGTATCATGCTCACCAAGGAAGGCCCCAAGGTGCTTGAGTTCAACGCCCGCTTCGGCGACCCGGAAACCCAGGTCTATCTGACACGGCTGGAAAACGACCTTGCGGAGTTGCTCGTCGCCAGCATTGAGGGAACCCTCGGGACCATCGAATTGAAATGGAGCCCGGTGTCTTCGGTGTGCGTGGTGATGGCTTCCGGCGGCTACCCAGGAAGCTACCCCAAGGGCAAACCCATTCGCGGGCTGGACGATGCCCCCCGTTTGCCGAACACGAAGGTCTTCCACGCCGGCACCGCCAAAGCTGGAGACCAAATCGTCACGGCAGGCGGCCGCGTGCTCGGCGTAACGGCCTGGGGCCGGAATCTGACTAGCGCGCGGGACGCCGCCTATGCGGCCGTGGAAATGATCCGCTTCGAGGGCGCCCATTTCCGCCGCGACATCGCCAGCAAGGCCCTGGGTTTCTTGCCCTAACCCACTGCGGCAACCGCAGTTGCGCAAGCCCAATATCCCCGGACAGCTCCCAAGCAGGCCGGGAGCATGGCGCAATTCCCATGTAATCCCCCTGTAAACCCCCTGTAATCCCCCTGTATTCCCCCTGTATGTCCCCTGTATTCCCTCTGTATTCCCCGAGTAAGCAACAGGCGAGTGCATGGCTGCTGATTGGCTGGATTGGCTGAGGCCACTTGGCTGAGCGGGCAGAAAAGAGAAGGACAGGCGAGACGCCTGCACTTCTCCGCGACGAAGCCAATTATCCGACTTTGCTCTCGTCCACGACCACGAAGTGGCTGCCACCATCACTCCAGATCCGGAGCAGTGTCACCTTGTCCTTCACGTGCTCGGTCATCCGCACCGCCTCTTCGGCGGTCTTCACCGGATGCCGATTGATTTCCTCGATGACGTCGCCTTGCTTGAGACCGGCTTCGGCTGCGGGGGAGTCGGGCTGGACCTCCGTGATCACGACGCCCTTGACGTTCTCGGGCACCTTGAGTTCCTGGCGGGTCTGCTGGTCCAGGTCGCCGACGGTGACGCCATTAAGCGTGCCGGTGTCGTTGCTGTTAGAGTTATTGTTCTGGGCAAGTTGCTCGCTGCCGGGCAGTGGCTGCACCGTTACTTCAATTGTCCTGGTCGCGCCATCCCGCAAGATCCTCAGAGGCACGGTCGTCCCGGGTTTGGTCTCGCCGACCGTCAGTTTGAGGTGGCGGCTGTCGGTGACTTTCTTGCCGTCGTAATCGAGCACGACGTCGCCCTCCTTGAGACCGGCTTTGTCAGCAGGGCCTTTAGGCACGACGTCGCCGATAAGGGCGCCCGTGGTGTCCTTCAGCTTGAATTCTTTGGCCAGCGCCGGGGTGACGTCCTGGATCATCACCCCGAGGTAGCCGCGGGTGACGTGGCCGTATTGAATGAGGCTGTCCATGACGTTGCGGGCGAGATCGGACGGGATAGCAAAGCCAATGCCCATATTGCCGCCGGAGCGGCTGTAAATAGCGGTGTTGATGCCGATGAGCCGGCCTTCGACATCCACCAGCGCGCCACCGGAATTCCCGGGGTTGATGGCCGCATCGGTCTGGATGAAGTCTTCGTAATCCTCGATGCCGAGGTTCCCGCGGCCCGTGGCGCTCACGATGCCGGTGGTCACCGTCTGGCCTACCCCGAAGGGATTGCCAATGGCCAGCACGATGTCGCCGACCTGCACCTTGTCGCTGTCGGCCATCGGAACGGTCGGGAGGTCCTTCGCGTCAATCTTGATCACAGCGACGTCGGACTTCGGGTCCCGGCCAACGACCTTGGCGGTGAACTCGCGGCCGTCCTGCAGCGTGACTTTTACATCCTCGGCGTTCTCCACGACATGGTTGTTGGTCAGGATGTAGCCGTCTTTGGTGACAATGACACCCGAGCCGAGGCCGTGCTGGCGCGGAGTATTGAACTGGCCGTTGGGCATCTGGCGGCCGAACTGGTCGCCGAAGAAGCGGCGCCAGAACGGATCATTGAAGCCGAACCATTGCGGCGCCGACACCGTGCTGCTCTTGGTCGTGACCACCACCTTGACCACACCGGGTGTCACCTTCTTCACAATCGGCGCGAAGCTCGTGTACGGCCCGGCGGCGCGTTGCACCGGGCTTTCGTCCACGGGCACGTTAAGCGTCGCGGCCTTGTTTTGGCTTGTTTCCGAGTGGCTGACCGCCAGCGCGGAGCCGGTTACCAGGGCCGCCCCGCCTAAAGCCAAGGCGACCACCCCAATACTCAGTTGAGTTGAAATCTTTCTCATAAGTGTTGTGTCTATTCTATTTCTGTTTATAGGTATTCGAGCACTGGGACCGTTTCAGGAAGCTTTCCGGGGCATTACATTTTTGTAAGGATGCGCCGGCGGCGACGAACGGCCTGGGCTGAGCTACAGTCTAAGCATTATGGAAAACAACAGTATCGTGGGTTCGATACCGTGGCCCGTGGCGATTGCTACGGCAATCTGGTTCGGCGTCATGGCCTATAAGGCGGGCAAGAATTGCGCGCTCTGGGCGATCGGAGGGGGCATACTAGGGCTGGCCATCACGACTATCGTCTTGGGTCTGGCCCAGGCTACCTTCATTCCGTTCTCCACCGACGAGATTGGCCCATTCCGCTTCAAAGTGGCCGTGCTGGCCCTCCTCCTTGTCCTGTGCGCCGGGTGGCTGTTTACGGGCAGCCTCCACCGTCACCTTTTCGCCGCCTTGAAACGCAACGCGGCACCGCCCCCGCCGGAAGTGCCGGCCAAACTGCCCACCCCCGGTTCCAAGCCATAGCCCGGGCCAGACCGCTGGCGGCGTCACTCATTTGTCGCGAGCCGGACCCGTTTCGCCAGGCCGGCGATTGCGAGTCTCACCCCTGCCGCCGGAGCGCGGACATTCTTGTCCGCAGCAAGCTCCGCACGGCAACGTGTTCAGGCCAGTTTCCAAGCCCCTTGACCCATCGAACATCGAAGGTTGCGGCGGACAAGAATATCCGCGCTCCGACTTGGTGGCAGTACCGAGATACGCCGCTCCCGCCGCGGCCCTCTCCTCAATCCTTGACGATCTTGACCCGGCGGTGCAGGGCCTGCCAGACGAGCACGAGAATGCGCGGATGGCGCAGAAAGAAAGGCAGCCATTTCAAAATCTGCTTTGGCGCCCGCCGCTTGAAGAAGTGGAAGAGGTTCTCGTAGGTCTCCTGCACGCCTTGTTCCAGCTCCTGCGCCGTCATTTTGGCTGGCTGGAACACCGCGTTGGCCCACCCATACTTGTCCCGGTCCTCCAGCAAGAGGCGCCCCTGGCCCTTCAACTGGTCGTAGATCGCAGTGCCCGGATAGGGCGTCAGAATGTAGAGCAGAGCGTCTTCCAGCCCCATCTGCTTGATATGGGTCTCCGCGGTCTTGAAGATCCGTCGGTCCTCGTTGTCGAAGCCGAAAATGAAGAACCCCTGCACCAGAATGCCATGCTCATGAAAACGCCTCACGACCTCCTGGTAACGCTCGACCTTGTTCTGCACCACGCCGGCCCGCTGCAATGAGTCCGGATGCACGGTCTGAAAACCCACCTGCACGAAAAAGCAGCCCGACTGCTGCATGGCCCGGAGCAGCCGGGGGTTTTGGATGATGGTGGTGGGCGCCTGCACGGACCAGGCTTTCTTCAGAGGGGCGATCTTCTCGCACAGGGCGATGGCGTATTCCTCGTCCACAAACAGGTTGTCATCCACGAAAAAGACGACGTTCTGCTTCATGCCCTTCATTTCCCCATACACCTTGGCCGGCGAGCGGCGACGGTGCCGGTGCCACGGCACGCTCGGCAAATAGCAGAACTTGCAGGCGTGATTGCAGCCCCGGGTGGCCTGGATCATGCCGACCAGCGAGTTTTGCCTCAGCAAATCGCGCCGCGGGATAGGCACATCATCCATGTCGGTGGGCTCGTCCTGCTGGTAGGTCTTCTTGAGGGCGCCCGCAGCGGCCTCCTTCAGCAACTGCGGCCACGCGTATTCCGCCTCGCCGATGACGATCGCGTCGGCGTGCTGCAAGCATTCCTCTGGCATCAGGCAGGCATGGACCCCGCCGATGACCACCTTGACGCCTTTCCCTCGGAACGCATCTGCGATGCGAAATGCCCTGCCCGAAGAAAACGTGGTGACGGTGAGGCCGACCAGGTCGAAGTCCTCCGCCAATGGGACTTCATCCCAATCCTCGTCTATCACCTTCACCTCGTGCCCCTCCGACAGCGCGGCCAGAATGCCCAGATGCAGCGGCTCAAACGACACATGGGTCAGGAAGCGATATACTCCGTCTTTCACGAACCACCGTGGTTTGACCAGCAGGAGCTTCATCCTTAACCGTTGCCCACGAGGGTCTGGAGCCTGGCTTTGAGATTGAGCAGGGTGACGCCCAGCCGGCCCCGCGCGCCGAAAATGTCTTTCCAGGGAGCGGTCCGCACCAGGTGGCGCAGAAAAACGCGCGTGTTGGCCGTCTGCGTGTCCTCATAAGGGCTCCGGGTCTCGGGGCTCTCAGGGTCGAAAAAGCAGGTCGGGTCTTCGGCCAGGTAGTCGCCGGTGAGGTAATGCGCCAGGGAGCGGCAGCCGCGGCAGGAGTCGCCGTAACGGCAGCGCCCGCACTTGCCTTTCGCCGGCCGCTCGCCGCGCAGAATGCGCATGATTTCCGACTCCGCGAGGATCCGGGACAAGGGCTGCTCGCGCACGTTGCCGCAGCAGACCGGGCTGTCCAGCAGGTGCACACAGGGCGCCACGTCGCCCTCCGCATTGATGCCAATGAAGGTGCGGCCGGCCTGGCAGCCCAGGTTGCCCAGGTTAAGCCCGCGGCCGCCCAGAGTCAGGTGGGTCACATCCGGCGCGGCGAAGAACGGGGTATGACTCACATAGCTCAAGGGGTTGTCACGCAGCGCCGGATGGATCCTGCCGCCCATGTCCTTCCGGTCAAAGCACAGATGCTGGGCCTTGGCCCCGCCGCCCCGCGGGACAAAAGGCGAACGGATGACGGCGATCCTCTTCGTGTGCAGCCAGCCCAGGGTGCTCTCTAGCGATTCGAGGTTCTGCCTGGAAATGGTAACCAGCACGAAATAGGGCACTGCATGTTCGTCGCAAATGCTCAGCAGGCGCTCCAGGCGCTCCCGGCTGCCGGAGCGGCATTTGTTCTGGATGTCCTCTTCCACCGAATCCAGGGAGAAGCCCATCGTCAGCCGCCCGCCGGCCGCGCTCTTGAGCCCCCTGAGCCTGATCGAATCTAGGCCGCTGCCGCTGGTATTCACGAAAGTGTGCAGGCCGTTTCGAGCATTGTGCGCGATGAGGTCCAGATGATCGGCCCTTTGCAGAATTTCGCCCCCCGAAAAGGAGACCGCCCCCTTGGGGCAGATGGCCTTCAGTTCATCGAGCACCAGGTGCTTGGCTTCGTCCGTCGAGAGTTCCCCTCGCGCCGGTGCCGTCGTCTGCCGGGTCATGCAGTTCGGGCAACCCTGGTCGCATTGCCGGGTGGTCTCGAAATAGCACAAGAAGAAGCCGGGCCTTTTCATCATCTTGCCGGAGGCGGCGGAGCGGGAGTGGTTTTGATAAAGCCCTCAACCGGCAGCTTGCCGTCGGCCTCCGGCCCCCGCAGGCGCCAACGGCCCGGCTTGGGGTGCTGGTTCGTCAAGGAACAGCGCGCCAGGTTGCCGACGAACTGATGGCAGCGGTTCAAGCATGTCGGCGCTTATTCTATCAGCCGGAAAACAAACGGCAAGAGCAAGACAGAAATGGCTCCGGGTAACCGGGAGCGGCAAATGATCTCCCCCTTGCCATCACGCCGCGCGGACATTCTTGTCCGCAGCAACACCGTAACAAGGAGTGCCAAATGATCTCCCGCTTGCCAAGGGGACGAGAGGCTTGTTTAATGGGTTGGTGGTACAACAGCAAACACTAAATCGCCCGGTCAGTTATTCCGGGGTTGGCCTGCACAGCGGCAACCGGGTCACCATGACTTTCCTCCCGGCGCCGCCCAATACCGGCGTCCGTTTCCGTCGCGTTGACTTGGAGGGCAAGCCGGAAATCGAAGCCCGCACCGAAAACGTCGCCGAGACCACCCGCTCGACTACCCTGGCCAAAGGAAATACCCGCATCCACACGGTCGAGCATGTGCTGGCGACCTTTGGAGGCTACGGCATTGACAACGCCATCGTTGAACTCGACGCCAATGAGCCGCCGATCGCGGACGGCAGTGCGCGCCAATATTGCAAGATGGTCCAGGAGGCAGGGATCGTGCCCCAGGACGAGCGCCGCGACCCCTATGCGGTAACCGCCCCGATCCAACTGGAGATGGGGGAAACGGTTATGACTCTATTCCCCGACGAGGCGTTCAGGATCTCCTGCACGAGCGCGGACAAGCAGGGGCGGTTCACCCAGTACTACAGCCTCGAAGTCTCACCCGCAACCTGGGAGCGCGACTTGGCGCACGCGCGCACCTTTTGCTTCTACGAGGAGATCGAGTTCCTGATCAAGAACGGCTTGATCAAGGGCGGCAGCCTGGAGAACGCCGTGGTGATTCGCGACGATGCGGTGCTGACGACGGAGCCGCTGCGATACCCGGATGAATTCGTCCGGCACAAGATGCTCGACATCGTGGGTGACCTGGCGCTCCTGGGCCGCCCGCTGCGGGGTCACCTGATTGCCGTCAAGCCCGGTCATGCCGCGAATTGCGAGCTGGTCCGGCGGATCACGGCCCAAATGCGCAAGCCACTGGTGGCCGCGCAAGCCTTCGCCCCGCCCCCGTCCGCGCCCAAGACCGCCGCGCCCCCCGCAGAGGAGCCTGATGAAACCACGCCGCAGGATGGGGGCCTCGATATCCAGGGCGTCATGCGGTTGCTGCCCCACCGGTACCCGTTCCTAATGGTGGACCGCGTTCTGAAGCTCGAAGGCAATCACATTGTCGGCGTCAAGAACGTCACCATCAACGAGCCCTATTTCCAGGGACATTTCCCCGGGCACCCGGTCATGCCGGGTGTGCTGCAACTGGAAGCGATGGCCCAGGTGGCCGGCTTCGTAATGCTCAAGAACGCTGAGAATATCGGCAAGATCGCCTATTTCATGTCGGCCGAGGATGTGAAGTGGCGTAAGCCGGTGCACCCGGGAGACGTGCTGGTGATTGACGTGGAGATGACCAAGATGCGCGGCAAGATCGGCAAGGCCAAGGGCGTCTGCAAAGTCCGCGGGGAAGTCGTCAGCGAAGCGTCGGTGACCTTCATGATGATGGATGCCTCATGATATGGTTCATCCAACCGCGATTATCCACCCCAAGGCGCAAATCGGCGCCGACTGCGAAATCGGGCCCTACTGTATCATCGGGGAGCACGTCGAACTGGGGCCGGGCTGCCGGCTGCATTCGCACGTGGTGATTGACGGGCATACGCGCCTGGGGAAGGGGAACGAGGTTTTCCCGTTCGCCAGCCTCGGGCTCATGACCCAGGACTTGAAGTGGAAGGGCGGCCTGACACGCACGGAGATAGGCGACAACAATACCTTCCGCGAGTACGTGACCGTCCACAGCGCGACCGGCGATGGCGAGGCGACGACCCTCGGGTCGAACAATCACATCTTGGCCTATGCGCACATTGCGCATAACGTGCGGTTGGGCAGCCACATCATTATGTCCAACGTGGCGACCCTCGCGGGGCATGTGACCGTGGAAGATCACGCGGTGATCGGCGGGCTGGCGGCGGTGCACCAGTTCTGCCGGATTGGCACGCTGTCCATGATCGCCGGCTGTGCCAAAGTGGTTCAGGACGTGCCCCCATACATGGTCGTGGACGGCAACCCGGCGGAAGCCAGAGCAACCAACAAAGTGGGCATGGAAAGGAATGGCGTGTCCGAGGAAGCCCAGGCTGCGCTCCGCCAGGCCTACAAGATTCTTATCCGGGATGGGCTGACCACCCCGAACGCGCTGGCGCGGATCGAGAGCGAATTACCCCCGCTGCCCGAGATCAAGCATTTGGTGCTGTTCGTCCGAGCGAGCGAACGGGGCATCACGAAGTAGAAGTCTAAAGTCTAAGGTCTGGAGTCTAAAGTCCACAGGGGAGCATGAACGAAACTCTGCCGCCGTTGACGCCGGGCACGCTTTATCTGGTCGCCACACCCATCGGCAACTTGGAGGACATCACCTTGCGGGCGCTGCGGACATTCAAAGAGTGCGATGTGGTGGCGGCGGAGGATACGCGGCGGACTGGGCAACTGCTGAAGCATTTCGGCATCGCCAAGCCGCTGCTGAGCTACTTCCAGTTCAACGAGGCAAAGCGGAGCGAGGAAATCATCGAGCGGCTGCGGCGCGGGGAAAAGGTCGCGCTGGTAACCGACGCCGGCAGCCCGGGCATCAGCGACCCGGGCGAGCGAGTAGTGAAGGCAGCGATTGCCGCGGCCTTGCGCGTCGAGGCGGTGCCGGGACCCTGCGCGCTGGTGGCCGCGCTGACGGCCAGCGGCCTGCCGACCGAGGAGTTTCATTTCATCGGCTTCCTGCCCCACAAGTCAGGCCGGCGCCGCAAGGAACTGGAGCGCCTGAAGAGCTTTGAGGGAACGCTCGTGCTATACGAGTCACCCTACCGCGTGGAAAAGCTGCTGGGAGAGCTGAGCGAACTTTTCCCCGGGCGCCAGGTCGTGCTGGCGCGCGAGCTGACCAAGAAGTTCGAGGAGTATTTGCGAGGCACCCCCGCCGAATTGCTGGAGGTCCTGAAGACGCGGTCGTTGAAGGGAGAGTTTGTCGTGCTGATCGCGGCCGGATGATGGCCGGAGCCTGTGACGGATCGTCGAAATAGCACTCTACGGCGTCACGCACCATGGAGCGGAGTTCCTCGAGCGTCTCGCTCTGGGTGGTAATGCCGTAGCCCAAAGCGGAGGCGCAATATCCCCCTTCCTCGGCTTCCGTGACCTCAAAAATGATCTCCGACTTCATACCCCAGCATGCCTTCCCAGTTGCCCATTGTCAAAATGTCAGACGAACTTGCCGGGGTTGAGGATGCCGCGAGGGTCGAGGGCGCGCTTTATGGTGCTGTGGAGGGCGCGGACTTCTTTGGAAACAGCCAGGGGCCACCAGCGTTTTTTGGCCAGGCCGATGCCGTGTTCCCCGGTGATGGCGCCGCCCCAGGCGAGCACTTGGGCAAACAGTTCGTCGAGGGCCTGCTGGCTGCGGCGTCTGGCGCCGGGCTGATCGAAATCAACCATCACATTGGTGTGGATGTTGCCGTCGCCGGCATGGCCGAAACAGGCGACGGGCAGGCCATGCTTTTTCTGCAACCGCGCGGCGATCTTGAACAGGTCTTCCAACCGGCTGCGCGGCACAACCACATCCTCGTTGAGCTTGGTCAGGCCCGTGTCGCGCAAGGCGTACGAGAATTCGCGCCGAATCTGCCACACGGCTTCGCACTCCTCCTTGCCGAGGCCGACTTCCACGAAGCGCGGCTTCTGCGGCGCCACGAGTTCCTCCAGCCGCTTGATTTCGCCGCGCACGGAGCGATCCTGACCGTCGAGTTCTACGATCAGGTGCGCCCGGCACCCCCGCAGGCGCTCGCTCCCTGTGCGTTTGAAGGCGGCGGCGAGCGTGAAGGAATCGGCCAGCTCCAGCGCGGCGGGCAGGAAACCGGCGGCGAGGATTGCGTGCAACG
>Ga0074044_10005681_pt1 | contig 10118 bp, 10 predicted proteins | sample BogForMeECP23OM1_FD_94443 | JGI IMG/M metagenome (GOLD analysis project Ga0074044, IMG submission 94443) | Bog forest soil microbial communities from Calvert Island, British Columbia, Canada - Bog Forest MetaG ECP23OM1 | ecosystem: Environmental > Terrestrial > Soil > Wetlands ...
GAGAGTCGGCACATGGTCTCGGTGCCGACCGCGATGCCGAGCAAGGCGGTGGCGCCGTTCGGCCGGTGGCGCTCGCAGGCCGCGAGCACCGCCGGCACCACCACCGCGCCGGCATGCACCGGGCCGCCCTCGAATGTGTCGTCGAAATCCTCGCCGTGGATCGCGGTGCCGTTGACCAGCGCCGCGCCGGCAGCGGACAGCGTGCGCGCGTGGCCGATCGCGGTGCACGGCCCGTCGTCGTCGCAGCCGGCCAAGGCGCTGCGCACATAGTCCTCGTTGCGTGCGGTGACGGCGAGGCCGACCACGTCGACCAATAAATCCTCGCACTTGCGCCGCACGGCGTCGGGCAAGCGCGCAGCGTCGAGCGCGCAAATCTTTTGCGCCAGATGCTCGGCAACGGCGGTCTTAGGAAGATTTGCGGTCACAGGTGAGGAACCGGATCGTAGAGCTTTGGGGTACCATCCGCGATGCGCGACTCGCCGCCTAAACTATTTCTTTATAGGCGATCCCCGTATTCCTTTACGGCGACAGCAATAGCAGTATCTAGCCACCGCGAGAAGGCATCAGCGATATCCACTTCATTTGTCTTATACGTAAAGACGAACGGCTCAAGGGAGCATACGAAAAAATCCTGAAAAGCCACCTCTCGGTCCTCGGAATCTTCGTAAGACTCGAGTCTTGCGAAAGTAGTTGCCTCCATTATGCCTGAGAGTTCGCGCCCCACATGATGGAATGACGTTACAAAAACGAGTCGTTCACGATCGGCCCTAATTGATGCCTTAACGAAATAGTGATCTTCCGAAAAATTTGCATATTTTCCAGCCTGATTTGCGGAGGTGATGACTTCAAACTTATACCAGTGAGAATTCACCCAATCCGGTCCGCCATCAGCAATGTTAATTTGTGGTTCTGCGATGACAGCAAGCGGCTCTTTAAGTTGATTGAATGCTTGTTCCAATTGCCTACGTGCGCGTGTCCTAAGCGCGACTGCTACATTGTTAACTGTCCTTAGTTCGGCGCTCTTTTGTTCACGGCGTCTTCCAAATTTCTGCGCAAGGCTCTCAATTACTGCCGAAGTGAGCGTTCGCTGATAAGAAATCTCTTTGTCGGTATCGATACTGAGAGCTTGCATAATGCCCGCTCTTTCAAGCCGAGCAAATAGCGATGCCAAAATGGAAAGGTCACCAGCGTCGGCCGCCTCAAGAGCGCCAATGTATTCCGTTCGAAGGTCTCTATCTATTACAAGCGGAAGCAGTCCAGCGCGTAAAAGGACAAGAGTAGTCAGCGCGCGAACCACGCGGCCATTTCCGTCCTGGTAAGGATGTATTTGGGTGAATCGATGATGTAACCATGCCGCCACAATAATGGGGTCTTCCGCCTGGTAGCTTTGCAGCCAAGCGAGGAGCTTTTCAATCTCAGAGTCAACCTGTACAGGTGGGCAATACTCATGAACCACACCATCGGGACGTCGCGGGTTGTTTGGCTGTTCTTTAAAACTTCCCTTCAGCAGCGGAATTTCAAATCGATTACCGAACTGATCGACCGCGGTAGTCATATCCTGATGTCGAACCAATATAGAATGTAGCTCGTGCACAATGCCCTTTGTAATTGGACGATTGCCGCTCACGCAGTCCATAACCAACTGGATTGCAGCTTCTTGATCTCGCAGGATGTCGATCAGGTGCGAGGGTTCGATGTCAGTACTGGTTCGGGAAATCAATTCCTCGACAAAGCCGTGAGCGACGAGGGCTTCCGTTGTGCCTCGATCTAGATCATATATTCGCTCCAAAATTCCAGTTTCTATGCTTAGTCGCCGAATAAGCCTAGTATTAAAGTCTTTTAGGCTTTCGGGGCTCAATTGAGCTAGTCGCTCCTTCGAGGTTCTCCAGGTCTCATACAAAGGCCGGGTAGCTGCCAGATCTATCCTTTTTTCCCTGTCGGAAAGTGGTTCAATTGGCTTCCATTTGTACTCGGCCAATTCAAGCGTCTGTGACGCCAAAGGCTTTAGGGACTTATTTTCATCAGGCATGTTTTGGCCCTCAATACCGATTCGCGATCGGCAGCTCCTCGGCCGGGAACAGCGTGATAACGCGGCAGCCCTTGTCGGTCACGACCACCTCTTCCTCGATGCGCGCGGCGGAATAGCCGTCCTTGGCCGGGCAATAGGTCTCCAGCGCGAACACCATGCCTTCCTTGATCTCGGTCGGATGCGACAGCGAGACCACGCGCGAGATGATCGGGCGCTCGTGCAAAGCGAGGCCGAGGCCGTGGCCGAATTGCAGGCCGAAGGCCGACATTTCGTCCGGGAAGCCGAAGTCCTGCGCCTTCGGCCATACGCTGCACACGTCGTCGGTCATCACGCCGGGCCGGATCAGGTTGATGGCGCAATCGAGCCATTCGCGGGCCATCTTGTAGGCGTCGTGCTGCACCGGCGTGGCGCGGCCGACATTGAAAGTGCGGTAATAGCAGGTGCGGTAGCCCATGAACGATTGCAGGATGTCGAAGAACGCCTGGTCGCCGGGACGCAGCATGCGGTCGGTGAAATTATGCGGGTGCGGGTTGCAGCGCTCGCCGGAAATGGCGTTGACCGCCTCGACATCGTCCGAGCCGTGGCGGTAGAGGAACTCGTTGACCTTGGCAACGACGTCGTTCTCGCGGATGCCGGGTTTCAGTTCCTCGTTGATCATGTGGTAGGCGCCGTCGACCATGGCCGCGGCGCGGTTCAATAGCGCGATCTCGTCGATGTTCTTGACCTCGCGCGCCTCCAACATTACCTGCTGGCCGTCCTGCACGTTGAGACCGGCTTTCTGCAATTCGAACATCATCGGCGGCTCGATGATGTCGACGCCGACCGGCATTTTCTCGCAGCCGGCTTCCTTGATCAGCGCCGCGATCTCCTTGGCATGGCGCTCCATCAGGCCGAACGCCGGATTGACGGTGCCGCGCAGTCCGATCAGGCCGGCCTTGCAGTTCTCCGGCTTGAGCCACGGCGTGTAGAGCTTGTGGTGCACGGCGGCGGAGCCGAAATCCCACAGGATCGGATCGGGGCTGGTCCGCGTGAGCAGCGCCCAGCGGCAGAGCTTGTCGCGCTCCCATTCGCCGATCTTGGTCGAAGTGATGTAGCGGATGTTGTTGACGTCGAAGACCAAGAGCGCGCCGAGCTCGGATTTTTCCAGCGCGTCGCGGACGCGGCCGAGGCGATAGCGGTGCAGCCGCCGGTAATCGACCCGCTCCTCGAAGTCGACGCCCATGATGCCGAGCGCCGGCAGCGCGCGGCCCCAATTGTAGCGCGGGTTGATATCCTCGGCGCGGATCGTCGTTGGATCACGGGTGATGTCGTCCATGGGAGTCTCCTTCCCTTTATTCCGTCATCCTGAGGTGCCCGCCGCAGGCGGGCCTCGAAGGACGAGCGGGCAGTGTGCGGCAGATTGAATTCTTATTGTAAGCCTAATGGGCGCATTTGTTTACATGGGTGCCCGGGCCGTGCATCCTTCGAGGCTCCCCCCGATCAAGTCGGGGGTCGCACCTCAGGATGACGGAACTAGGTCGGCATCGGCACCTCCCCAACGTCCTTCGGCACCTTGTAACCCCTCTGCGTCGCGGGACGCTTGGCGATGGCGACGTACCAGCGTTTCACGTTGGGATATTGGTTGAGATCGACGGTCTGCCATTCGTAGCGCGACACCCACGGCCAGATGGCGATGTCGGCGATCGAATAGTCATCGGCCACATATTCATGGTGCGAGAGCCGCTTGTCGAGCACGCCGTAGAGCCGGTGCGCTTCCTTGAGGTAGCGCTCCTCCGCATAGGGCGCCTTGCCCTTGTTGTATTTCACGAAGTGGTGCACCTGACCGAACATCGGGCCGGGGCCGCCCATCTGCCACATCAGCCATTCGATGGTGCGGTAGCGCGCCTCGCCGGTTTTTGGCAAAAGCTTACCGGTCTTGTCGGCGAGATAGATCAGGATCGCGCCGGACTCCATCAGACTCATGCCATTGTCGCGGTCGACGATGGCCGGAATGCGGTTGTTCGGGCTGATTTTCAGAAATTCCGGCTTGAACTGTTCGTCCTTGCCGATGTCGACCGGGTGCACGGTATAGGGCAGCCCCATTTCCTCGAGCGCGATGGAAACCTTGCGGCCATTGGGGGTCGTCCAGGTGTAGAGATCGATCACGGTATCGGTCCTGTGCTGTAAAAAAAATCGCGGGGCTAGGCGGCGGTTCTTTTACCCCAGAGTCGCGCGGAGGCGATATCGGCGCCGTCGCGGATCGCTTTGAGCTTGAGCCACACCACCGGCTCGATGACCCATTCGCGCCGCGTGAAAGTGCCGAAGCCGCAGTCGGTCGAGGCAATGACGCGCTCGCGGTCGCCGATGGCCGCCACCGCCTCCTCGATGCGCCGCGCCACCACTTCCGGATGCTCGACGAAATTGCTGGTCGTCTCCACCACGCCGGGGATGAGAATCAGGTCTTTCGGGAACGGCACGCGCTTGAGCGCCGCATATTCGTGGGCGTGGCGCGGATTGGAGAATTCGATCGACAGCGCGCCGACCTTGGCCTGATAGAGCGCCGGCAAGATTTTTTCCAGTGCGATATCGTGGATGTGCGGACCTTCCCAGTTGCCGTAGCACACATGCAGCCGCACCCGGTCGCGCGGGATGCCCTCGATGCCTTTGTTGATCGCGGCCACATGCCGTTCGCAGCGCTTGACGAAGTCGGCATCCGACAGATCGCGGTACATCATGGTGCGGTCCATGGCGAGATCGGGCGCATCGATCTGCAGGATAAGGCCGGCTTTGTTGACCGCCCGGTATTCGTTGCCCATCTCCCGCGCGATGGCATCGAGATAGGCGTCGTGCGACTCGTAATAGGCATTCAGCATCGTGGTCGAAATGATGCCGGGCGAAGCCGCCGTCATGAACCGCTCGGAAAACGCGTGCAGTTCGTCGGCGATCCTGTTGAAGCCCGTGGTTTCGTCGGTGATCGGCTGGAGATCGCGATATTCGATCTCGGCCTGGGCTTCGGGCGCGCCCTGCTGACTTTTGGGAGGATTCGGAAAGCGTCGCACCAGGTAGCTCACGAGCTCGGGAAATTCCTCGAACTCGCGGCCGCGGCGGCGCTTCGACACGCCGCCAAAGCCCGCCATGCGCTGCGGCACATAGGTCTGAAATCCGATCCGCCGCTGCTCGCCGTCGTTGCCGATATCGATGCCGGCTTCCATCTGCTTTTGGACGACGTGACGGACCGCCTTGTCCATTTCGTCCGCCAGCACTTTCGGATCGTAGCTGCCGCCTTCCTCCTGCTTGATCAGGAGATCGCTGAGTGTCTCGTTGCGCGGCAGGCTGCCGACATGGGTGGCGAGAATTCGGTCGCGGCTTAAGATCATGAAGCAGGCTCCGGCAGCGGGTTTCGTCTGGGGTGCATGTCATAGCGCACAAGCGCCATTGCAGCCAAATTTGCATGGCGGCATAATGCCTTGCCGTGGGCAACGGCAGGACCCGGCCCAGTGAGGAAACGCCGCGATGAGTAGCACTTCGCCGAATCCGGCAGCAATGGCGTCCGCGATCCCGCGCGACTACAATTTCGCCGCCGATATCCTCAAGCGCAACCTCGACGCCGGCCGTTCCGACAAAGTCGCCTATATCGACCACCGCGGCAGCTACACCTACGCCGACCTCGCCGCGCGCGTCGAGCGCTTCGGCCACGTGTTGCGCACGCTCGGCATGCGCCGCGAGGAGCGCGTCCTGATCTGCCTGCTCGACACCATCGATTGGCCGACCGCTTTCCTCGGCGCCATCAAGGCCGGTATCGTCGCGGTTCCGGTCAACACGCTGATGACCGAGGACGATTACCGCTTCATGCTGGACGACAGCCGGGCGCGGCTTCTCGTCGTTGCCGAGGAGCTTTTGCCCAAATTCGCCAAGGCGATCGACGCGTCCGTGGATCTCGCCCATGTGATCGTCTCGGGCGGCAACGCGCAGGGTCACCCCCGCTTCGAGGATTTGCTGGCCGGCGCCAAAACCGAAACCGTCACGGCGCCGACGACGCGCGACGACATGTGCTTCTGGCTCTACACCTCCGGCTCGACCGGCAAGCCCAAGGGGGCCGTGCACACCCACGCCGATCTCAAGCTCACCGACGAGCTTTATGCCGCGCCCATCCTCGGCATCACCGAGAACGATGTCTGCTACTCGGTGGCAAAGCTGTTCTTCGCCTATGGGCTCGGCAATGCGCTCACTTTTCCGATGTCGGCGGGAGCGACGACTGTCCTGCTGCCACATCGGCCGACGCCGGACCTGGTCGCCGACATTCTGAAAAAGCACCAGGTCACCGTGTTCTACGCCGTGCCGACATTTTACGCCGCTTTTCTCGCCAGCCCCGCCATCCCGGGACGCGCGGAGCTGAAACTGCGGCGCTGCGTGTCGGCCGGCGAGGCATTGCCGCCCGACGTCGGCCGGCGCTGGACCGAGCGCTACGGCGTCGACATTCTCGACGGAATCGGCTCGACCGAGATGCTGCACATTTTTGTCAGCAACCGTCCCGGCGACGTGAAATATGGCACCACCGGCAAGCCGGTGCCCGGCTACGATATCCGCCTGGTCGATGACGATGGCGAGACCATCAAGACGCGCGGCGAGATGGGCGAGATGCAGGTGCGCGGGCCGACCAGCGCGATCATGTACTGGAACAATCGCGAGCAATCGCGCGTGACCTTTCTCGGCGAGTGGACGCGCTCGGGCGACAAATACATCGAGGACGAGGATGGTTATTTCGTCTACTGCGGCCGGCGCGACGACATGCTCAAGGTCAGCGGCATGTATGTCTCGCCGTTCGAGGTCGAGGGCGTATTACAGAGCCATCCCGACGTGCTGGAAGCCGCCGTGGTCGGCTGGCCGGACGACGACAAGCTGATCAAGCCCAAGGCCTTCGTGGTGCTGAAATCGCCCGACAAGGCTTCCGACGCGTTTGCGCGGACGTTGCAGGATGAGTGCCGGCAGAAACTCGCCGTCTACAAATATCCACGCTGGCTCGAATTCCGCACCGACCTGCCGAAAACCGCCACCGGAAAAATCCAGCGCTTCAAGCTGCGGGCCGAGGCTGAAGCGCGGTGACGGCCTTGCGTTCACATTTCCCGGGTATTACTACGGCGCGTGCCTGTGGTGCGCCGCGGTAGCTCAGCTGGTAGAGCAACGCATTCGTAATGCGTGGGTCGGGGGTTCGAATCCCTTCCGCGGCACCAGCTCCGACATTGTCCATCCCAAAGACCTAAGCCCGCCGATCGAAGCAGGGCTCGCGTTACTCGCTGGCGCTGTGTATGCTATTGTCATACAATTCAGCCAGGAGGAAAACTGCCATGACTGCCCTGGTACTCAGCGTACGCGTGAGCGAGGAGGAACGCGCCCTCCTGGAGGCTGCAGCCGAACTGGCGCGCACGAGTCTGAGCGAGTTCATCCGGCGTAAAGCCCTCGACGCGGCCGAGGCGGATGTCCTCGAACGACGGATTGTCACCATTCCTGCCAAGGACTGGAAAAAGTTCGAGGCTTGGGCGAACCAGCCGGCGCAGGAGATCGAGGGCCTCAAGGACCTCGCCCGCAAGGCGCCGACGTGGCGGGAGTAACCCCGCCACGCCCGCTTGCCGAAGCCGACGATCGAGACCGGTTTGATTGCGGCCGCGAGTCGCTGAACCATTGGCTCCAGCGGCACGCCTTCGCCAATCATGCGGCCGGCATCTCGCGCACCAACGTCATCTGCGACGCCGCTACGGCGGAGATTATCGGCTACATCACCTTGAGCGCGGCGCAGATCGAGCGGGCGTTCTTGCCCAAGCCGCAACAGCGCAACAAGCCCGACCCGGTGCCTGTTACGCTCCTCGGCCAGCTTGCCGTCCACAAGGATCATCAAGGCCGCGGTCATGCGCGCTCGCTCTTGCTCTTCGCTCTTCGCACGGCGCTGCGAGCCTCCCGGGAGATCGGAAGCTTCGGCGTCATCACCCACCCGATCGACGATCGGGCCCGGGCATTTTATCGCCGCTGGGGATTCCAGGACCTGCCGTTCGACCCGCGCCGCGCCATGATCGTGCGGATGGTTGACCTTGAACGCAGCGGCGTTGACCGATAGGCGCGGCGCGATTGTGGAATCCGGCGCGCACATTCGCGCCGAAGGAGCGTGGATAACAGCCGATCAAGCCGCCCGCTCGATCTCGTAGGGACGAACGAGAAGGTCGGCCGGAATTTTCCACGCGTCGCTGATGCTGTGGATCATTTCGACGGTCAGCGCCCGCCGACGCGCCAGGATTTCCGATGCGCGTGAGCGCGAGCCGAGGAGTTCGGCCAACTCGGCCTGTGTGTGTCCAAGCTCCGCGATCGCATAGTGCAGCACATCGACCGGATCAAAGTTTTCATTGATGTCGATGGGCCATCGCTTCGCCTCGTATATTTCGACGAGAGCGAGGAGCACATCGAGCTTGTCACCTTGCTCTGTGCCCTCCGGCGCACCCCAGCAGGCGTTGATCTCGGCAAGCGCTGCGCGGTGGTCTTCGTCCGTACGGATGGGCCGGATGTCCATGAGCGGCCTCCTTTTCAGAATTGCGCAACCGTCAAGGCATCGATCCGATCATACTCGGAATGAGTGCCGATGAATTTGATGTACGCAGTCTGCCTGCGGAAATCGAAAGCGGCCACCAGACGATAGTTGCCGCCCGCAACCTCGAACCTGACACGCTCGCGATTGAGCACCCTTGCCTTGGGAGCTGCTCTCTGAATTTCATCGGTCGAGGTCCAGTGCGCTGCTTTTACCAGCGTGTACCAACGTTCCAGAGAAACCTTTGCTTCCGGGTGCTTGCTCCAGAACGCGACAAGGACGTTTCGAGCAACCACCCTCATATGAGGAAATATAATGCGTTCCCAAGATGGGAACAAGACAATTGTGAGGCCGCGGTCATGCGCGCTCGCAGCTCCTGTTCGCTCTGCGCACGGCGCTGCGAGCCTCTCGCGAGATCGGAAGTTTTGGCGTCATCACCCACCCGATCGACGATCGGGCACGGACATTTTATCGCCGCTGGGGATTCCAGGATCTGCCGTTCGACCCGCGTCGCGCGATGATCGTGCGCATGGTTGACCTTGAACGAAGCCGCATTGACCGATAGGCGCGGCGCGACATGCTTAAGGCATGGTTAACCAAGCGCCTCGACGCCTCGGATCGAACTTGTTCCGCAACCGGCAAGCGATAGAATGGAGTTGAGTCGCATTCGATTCTCGGAGCCTCAAAATGGAAATTCGCGTGTTGGACCTGTACGACCTAAAACCGGAATTCCTTCCGGCGTATCTGGCCTCGCAATCTGTCTATGTAAGGCCGGGCGAGTTGGAATTGTACGCGGAACCCGATCAATGGATTCATGTGGGGCGCACCTTTCACCCGAACCGGCTGCAAATCGCCGATGTGAAGCGACAAGGCTATTGCAGCCGTTCGCTTCCATCGGGGTTTGATTGGGAGAGGATCGGACGGACGTGGTACAATCACCCGTCGTCAGTGCGAGCGCGTGAAGGGAAAAGCATTAGCCTCTAACAGATGCTCCAATTCGGATCGCAAGGCGGGTCTCTGATCCATCCTTGCGCGCGCATGCAGTTTTCTTTGACGACGCTGGCCTTGGCAACTCCCCACCATCCGTCGTCTGGAACCATCATCGCTTGATTGCGGCATGAGGCCAACGTGCGTTGCAATTCTTCGTCACTGCCTCCGGCTTTGACGTAATGCGCCGGCGTTGTCGCGCAACCGAACAACGTTGCAGCGGCTACCACTGCGGCAGTTAGCCTTTTCGATTTCATGTCGGCGAGTCCCCACGCGTGCCCTTAGTGCATCACTCGCGCGAGTTGCGGTCAATAGGGTTTAGCGGCGAGCCTTCCGACGCGACCGCGGCACCACATGGGCGCGGCGGCCGAACAGGAAAGACCGGATGAGCAAAGCGATATCCGGGGTCTGCTTCCCAAACCATAACCCCGCATGTCGCTTTGCTCATGCGGGCTACTTGCTGGGGATTTCGGGACCTGCCCTTCGACCCGCGCGGCGCCATGATCGTGCGTATGGTTGACCTTGAACGAAGCCGCATTGACCGATAGGCGC
>Ga0074044_10005682_pt1 | contig 10118 bp, 9 predicted proteins | sample BogForMeECP23OM1_FD_94443 | JGI IMG/M metagenome (GOLD analysis project Ga0074044, IMG submission 94443) | Bog forest soil microbial communities from Calvert Island, British Columbia, Canada - Bog Forest MetaG ECP23OM1 | ecosystem: Environmental > Terrestrial > Soil > Wetlands ...
GAGATAGTCGGTCCAGCGCTTTCCCCAACTTGAACGAAGCGAATTTCAGACGTGATGGCGGCAAATTCCTTCTTGGTTATCGCGGCCAGAAATGTTTCTGCGGGGTGACCCCACACGTAATCGATCACGACTTGGAAACCTGAATCGCCGGCCTCATGTACAAACGCCTCGCTGAGTTCCTTCGCTGACGCATCGAGGCGAATGATTGCGTCAGCACCAAGCTGATGCAATGTGCTCAAGGCTTGTTGGTTGCGCCCCGCAGCGACAACGCGACCTGCGCCCAGAAGTTTTGCTATCTTTACAGCCAGCTTACCAGCCACGCCGGTCGCACCGAGAATGAGGACGCTTTCGCCTGGCACCAGCTTGGCGCGGAAGGCGAGCGTAAGCCATGCGGAGACGCCAGGATTGGGCAGGGCAGCGGCAGTCTCGTCATCCACTCCTTCAGGGACCGGAAAGCAGAATGCTGGGCGCACGACTGTGCGTTGTGCCATCGCACCGTAAGGGGCTCGAGTTCCACCGAAGAACACCCTTTGCCCGTCGCTGAGATGCCCAACTCCATCTGAGCCGCAAACGAGGGGGAGCTCGCGCGGACTGGCATAGTGCGAGCCGCTGGCTAGTTGTTTGTCGATAGGTTTCAGTGACGCGGCGTGAACATGCACGATCACTTCGGTGTCACCTGCGATTGGCTCGGGAAATTCCTCGCACCTGGGCGCTTTTCCAAGCGCGTGCAGCACCGCAGCATCCATAGTGGTTTCCTCGCGACCGAAAGCCTACAGATGATTCCTTCCACGCCGTTCGGCTTACCGGTTTTCGCCTCAACATTTTACGCGACGCACGTTGGATAGCTGTTGCCAACAGGCCATAGCGCTCATTGACTTGCTGGTATTGCCTACGTAAGATTTTTTGCCTGTGATCGGCCAGACCATCTCGCACTACCGCATCGTCGAGAAACTTGGCGGCGGAGGGATGGGTGTCGTGTACAAGGCCGAGGATACTGAGCTAGGAAGATGTGTCGCGCTAAAGTTTCTGCCCCAGGATCTGGCGCGCGATCGATAACTTGGGAGCGTATCGCATCCCGCCGGAGACCGGCTCTTCTCATCCCATCTGGTTACATCACTCAAACATACTCATACTGCTTGGATTTTGTGATCCAGCTTTAGCGTTTCGATGAAAGCAAGAGGAACAGCAGCACGGAGAGGGCGATTGCGGCGATACTGTGGCCGCGGACGGTACGATAACTTGAAGGCCAGGGGAACATCAAGACATCAAAAACCGGCATGAACTTTTCGGGCCACAACAGGCCAGCAAGCCCAAAGGCCAGCGAGACTTGGATTAACAGAGAAAGCCCCACTTGATGGAGGGTGCCATTAAAGTAGTGCGCAATCATATTCCCGCGATCTCCGCCATTCTTGGGATAGGTGAGTTTAGCACCGGGAATTCTGGTCAGCAATACCTCGCTCGACACACTTGTCATGGCAAGCGCAGCGAGGATAACAGCAGGAAAATACTCAAGAATCAATCCAGGAAGCCGGCGAGGGGTGGCGGCCAATCCGTCCAGATCGCCATCTAAAGTGCCGTCCCCGCGGGGATACTCGCCAGACTAGCTCATGTACCAGCCGCCGTTCACAAAAATCGTTTGGCCTGTGATGTAGTCATTCGTGGCGAGCATGACGGCGACAGCGGCAACGTCCTCGACTGAGCCAAAATGCCCCATGGGGATAAGGTCAGGGCTTGCGTGGGGATTGCTGGTCACCATGTCGGTCTCAATCAGCGCGGGTGCAATGGCGTTTGCGGTAATGCCTTCCCGAGCCAGCGTGGAAGCTAAAGAGTGTGTAAAACCCAGGATTCCGGCCTTGGACGCCGCGTAGTGTGGCCCCACAACGCCGCCGGTCTGTGCAGCCACGGATGACAGATTGATGATGCGTCCCCATCTGCGTGTGCGCATTCCCGCGATGACGGCCTGAGTCACCAGGAATACCGACTTGAGATTAGTGGAAAGCAGCTCATCCCAGTCTTTTTCGGTGATCTCCTCCAGCTTTTGCGGCCGGCTGATTCCCGCATTGTTGACCAGAATATCGACGCAGCCGAGTTGGGCCTCGACTTCGGCGAGCATTCGTCGGACCTCCGCAGCGACCGATACATCAGCCTGAACCGCTAACGCTTTTCGCCCGAGGCCAGAAATCTCCTGGCAAACGGCAGCAGCCGTATCAGCGTTTTCGCGGTAGTTCACGGCAACCGCTGCGCCGGCCCGAGCCAGCGCCACTGCGATTCCGGCCCCGATCCCGCGGCTCGCACCGGTAACAAGAGCAATTCGGTTTTTCAGGTCTCGCATGGCGAACATGTCCCTCGAATCTCTCCCGCAATGGTGGATAATAGTTGCCGACAAGGAGTCATGCAATGAGCACTCTGGCGGTTCTGCAATCACTGAAGGAAAGCATTCTGAGCCAAGCGAGCGTGAAAGCCATTTACGGCGAACCTATCTCAGCCCATGGAAAAACCGTCATACCGGTGGCAAAAATAATGTACGGCTACGGCGCCGGGGCGGGCACGGGCGGTGTGGGCGATAGCAGCGCCCGCGGTGAAGGCGGGGGTGGCGGCGGAGGCGTACGAGCTATTCCAGTTGGGGTTGTAGAGATCAGCGAGCGGCAGACATGTTTCGTCCCGATTACCAGCCGGAAGAAGGTGGCGGCGGCGGTGCTAGCCGGCATCGTTCTTGGCATTTGGGTGGGTTGGCGCAGACGGGGTTGAAGACGTGTCGACCTCGCCCGTCCGGATCGGATCACAAAGTGCTTAGTTTCAAATTTACGGCGGAAAAAAACCGGCCTCGCGCTTCCCCAAACTACAGGGGAAGAAAGCGTAGGCCGGCAAACCGCATTGAAATGTGAGTCACATGACGCTCAGATCAAACCTGAGCGCGCCACAAGTTTACTCTACTGTCCTAACACGCCGTAGGCGGGCAGCGGATCGCCGCTCTGACCGACCACCCACTTTCCGCCGTCGCCGCAGTATGTGTCTGTTGGTGAGCACCAGCTTGCGACTTCGTGCGATCTCATGTCAGTGCTGTTGAAAGCCCAGCCACCCGCTAGGGTAGTTTGCTTTTTGGAAGTGGTAACGGCAATCCAATATTGCGTGCCTCCTGTGACGGGAATGCCAGCCTTGTCGTTGCCTACGTCGAGAGTGCAGCAAGATCCATAGGTAGGCTCAGTCTTGACATCGAACGTCTTGATGGAATCTCCAGGTGAGTTGTTGTTGTCAGCAAGGAGTTGAATCTGAAATGGACCCGCGTCTGATCCGCCAAATGAACCAACCGAAACTTCGAGGCGGGTTACAGTGGCATCGGCTGTTGGCGTGAACGGAATGGCTTCCCAGAATTGAGTACTGAGAAAGTTCGACCCGCCGCCAGAGATGGTATTGCCAAAGCAGCAGAAAAACACGCCGTACGGGTAGGTGCTGATGTTGCCGGCAATTGTCTTGAGTGTGGCATCATGGTTGGTGGGGGTAATGAAGCCGGGTGTTTTGGTTGCCGTGACGGTTCTCCAGTCCTGACTGAAACTGTAGTTGGACTTTGAGCTCATGGCCAGCGCAGCCAAGGCAACAAGCGTCAGCGCGGTCAGGCAAAGTAATATGCGTGCGAGTGGTGACTTAGTCATTTATCTCCTCCATTTTTGGGCCTGGTTGAAAACGTGGTTTGGATCCGCGGGTCTGAACTGCTCTCCTGCCGCAGTGGTCTACTGGATTCCTCTCGGGTGTTTGCGGTCTGCAAAATCCGGGTCCTACCCCGTGGCTAGAATCAGCTCTTCAACTTGCAGATGACGCTGGAAAGTTGAGAGTTAAAGCGGGGAGAATCTGAACATAGGTAAATGATGATGTCAAGGAGAAACCGCGTCTGATACGGTATTTCCACCATCAAGCTGCAATTTTCTGCGCAGGGTCTGCAGGCTTTTTATGCGTTGGCCGTGAGGTTCTTCTTAAGCCTTGGGCCGCCGCCCTTTCGGGTTGTCTCGATCCAAGTTTAATCAAAAAAGCAAGAACCGCCGACGCCAAGCCTTAAAGGCGGCTGGACGCCGGCGGTGTTTGTCAGCTCCTTAAATCACAATAGGATTGTAGGAGCTTACTTTCCTAGCACAGCAAAGGCCGGACCCGGTTGGGACTGCGATGCTGTCCACTTGTCGTTGTTGCCGCACGATCCGCTTACGTCCTGTGAACAGTAGAAAGCGGTTGGTGCTGGGTCGACCTGATCGGTGTCATTAACGTTAAAAGCAGCCCAGGTCGCAGTTTCCTTTTTGGTGGTTTTCAGAACGATCCAGTACTGGGTACCGGCCGTCACTGGAATGCCAGCGGAATCGCTCTTCGTCTCGACCACGCAGCAGCTTCCGAAGTTAGGCAAATTCGTCAGTGCCCAAGTCTTGATCGCTGTGCCCGGTACGCCGCTGGCATCGTTGTAAAGGCCAAGAACCAGTCCATTGACACCTTCCACGAAACCAACTGCGGCCTCGACTTTAGTGACGGTGTGGTTGGCGCTGGGCGTGAAAGCACCCGCCTCCCAGTATTCAGGGAAGCCCGACAAGGCGGTCGGTCCCGTGATGGTGTAACCTTCACAGCACCAGTATGTGCCCTTCGGATATGCCGAGCCGATGTTGTCAAAAATGGTGACCAAACCAGCGTTCGAGGATTCCGATCGTATGACCCCCGGAACCCGCGTGGTGGCAATCGTCTTTCTTCCATCCTTGCTAATTACAACTCCATCGCTGGCAGCAAAAGCTGTCAGGCTGGCCAGGGCCAGCACGGTCAATGTCAGTAGCGTTTTCTTACACATTTTATTTATCTCCTCCGTTTTTGAGTTGGTTGGCTGAAGTGAACCGGAAGCTTGAACCTGGCTCGTGTCCGTGTGACGGCAGTTTGCGGCAACAGGTCCTCTCCGGCGGCTGTACGTCTGCGCACAGCTTAATTGTGACAAGAGGCGCGAAACGAATACCAAGAACGCTTCTTCCCACCCTGCGGCAAAACCATCTCCCGAGTTTCTGAAGATGTAAAAAAATCAACAGCCAAAAAGTGAACGAATTTTTTCACTCATGAATGCCAGTGTCAAGCGGAATCCTTCTCCGTAGCGCGATTTCGAAGGCACGGTGCAAAACTCTGCGTACGATTTGCAAAAGTTTTGTATGACAATCGCTCTGCGTCATTCTTCAATTTTCCAGAATTGCCGAAGAGTGGAGTTTGGAATTCTGCCAGCGACGATTCTCGGGCTCCCTGCTATTGACCAGTCTGCGGCATGAAAGTTTCTGGAGGATCGAAGAAGCAGCGGCGCCAGAGGGCTTGGTCGGAGAGTGTGCCGGCCTTCCATTGCTGCAGCGTAGGCAAGGTCGCCGCCGCCATTCCTCCATCTTCTGTATCGAAAATAACCACCACTCCAACTGCGGTCGTCGGAGCTTGCGTCAGCTCGGTGTATTCCTTGTCGAACAGGGACCTTGCGAATTCCAATTTCGCTCGCGAACCGGTGCTCGACGCGCCCCCGCTGGCATTTTGCACGGTGAGGATCTTCACGGTTTTTCCTCGTAGGGGTTCCCAGGTTCCAGGGAAAGATGCGATCTCTTCATTCTTCACCTGAAAATGTTCAGGGCTGGCCGGCGCCGAGGCAGCTTCGGCTTTCGCGGAGGACGCGAAGCTTGCCGGCATTTCGAGGCCGGATCGCCGGATCCATCCGCGCGAGAGCCCCGAGATTCGGACGTGAACCCAACTCGCGTTCATGTCAAGAATCTCAAACTCATCTTCCGCAGTGGCGAGAAACAATACTTTGGCGCCTTCGACCGGACTTATCAACACCGGCGTGCCTGACTTTTTTACCGCAACCAGATTGTTGGGATGAGCCTGGTTGCGCAGAATTTCCTCCAACCCCTTGGCTTCTTTCGTGAGCTCTTCCATGTGTTTATCCGCCACCGCCCTCTGCGTCGCCAATGAGGCAACCAAGTCTGAACCTACGGTATTCCCCACCTTGAACGGGGAAGTGTCAGAGGCTGCGGAGGTCTTGGAGGAAGCCATCGCACCGGCTGCGCTTCCGCCGCTGGGCACGGGTGCTGAGATGGCAGGAGCGGAATCTGCGGGCTTGTTCTTCGGCTGCGACGCCACGGAACTCACAGGATGATTCGCAGCTGCGGATACTGCTGCGCCTGCAAGCGCATCCTCAAGGCGATCCAGGAAATCGGTTTCCAGTCGCCCGTTGGAGGGAAGTTCCTGGTAGCCGGATTTCGCCGCAGCCGGATCCGCATACCAGGCGGTAATCTTCGCGCTGACTCGCACCAGCGCTCCGCCCGAGGGTGTGGCGCTCACCTGTATCGCGCATTGATAGTAGCCGCGCTGGAAACGCTCCAAAGGACGATCGCCGCCACGGGCGAAACCATCAAGTACAGGCAGTCGTCCGGAGGCCGAAGACTGCAACTGCTTGAGAGTTTTTTCCACCGCCGGCTTCGACTGCGCAAAGGTGCGCTCGTACGGTGCGCCCGGGGCATCGCTGGCCAGTGCCAGTAGCGTCCCAGACGCGACCCAGAAAAGAAGAAACAAGCCTCGCGTCGAAGACGCCGTCGGATGCGTTTGTCTCATGGCAGCGGCTCCAGTTGGTCGTGATGAATCCAACCGTGCTGCCCGTCTTCGGTTTCGACACCATACCAATAAGGAGTGGCAACAACAATGACAACTTCAGTCCCGGCGTCCAAAGACTTCAGGTTCGAGGCGGTGTGGAAGGGAGCGGACTTGAGTTGGGCGCCGGGAGCTTTAATAACTCGTTCCGCCTGCCGGCGGAGAACTTCGACGTGCTGTTCCAAACCTTGGACAGATGTTTGGGCGGTAGCAAGCGCCACGGCTTCATCCTCCTCGCTTTTGCGTTCGAGCGCCTGCCTGGCCAGCTCTTCCTGCCGGTGTTTTTCACCCTCCTGCGCCTGAGTCTTCTGCAATTCGAGGGCATCAACGTGATCTTGAATGTCCTTGTACTCGGCGGTTTCGATGTTGCCATTCGAGGGATGGACGGTGCGGCGGAAATCTTCGACGAAAACCGCATCGATGCGCAAAATCGTCCTGCTGGCATCTCGGCTCTGCACCACATAGCGCACCGCGAGTGTGCCTTCGTCCCTGGTTTCCTCGAAATTAGCGGGAGCCAAAACCTTGGTGCGAATTTTGTAGAAGACCGTGCCTGGATCTTTCCATTCGGGGAACAGCGGCGACGAGGTGGCCGCGTTAGCGTGGTCGATGTATTTGTCTTTGTTGTATTCGAAGCTGCCCTGGATGATTCCGTCTTCGACAACCGCCCCCACCGCCTCCAGCACTTCGCTTTCTGGAGCCGCGACTTCCGTGGAAAAGCCAAGGCCGTAGTCTTCGTGCTTCTTGTGGGTGTGACCGCGCAGCGGAACAACGGCCAAGGCCAGCCACAAAAAGGATAATCCAGCTAGCACGAGCTGGCCGCCCAGGGCGGCGCGGTGGTTTCGAGCAAATGTGTATTTTTGGTTTTTAGCTCTCATACGCTCGACCGGGGTGGGCTGTCAACTTGTCTGATTTTTTTTTGCCGACCCCATCCTGGTGACAAATTTTTTACAAAATATAGACGAAGTTATCACACTCCAACTGCGCAGAAATGGTACCGTCGCCTGCAAGTACTGGTTCGAGGCTCACAAGGCATGAAGACAACGACCAAGCGCAAGACGGCAGCGACGCGCCAAGCTGATCTGGCTTTATCCGAGAACGGAAACCGGAACGGAGCCAGGCCCAAGCGGACGCGCGATCGGGCGGCCAAGAAACAGGCGCTCATTCAGGCTGCCCTGGGACTGTTTGCAGCCAAGGGTTACGAGGTCACGACCACCCGCGAGATTGCCGCTTCGGCTGGCTGCGCGGAAGGCCTGATCCACCGTTACTTCAGGGGCAAGCCCGGCCTGCTGGCGGCGATGATCGAGCATATATCCGCGAAAGAACTCGCAAACTTAAGCCACCAGTCGCGGCCCGCGCAAAACCTGGAGGAAGAATTTCTTCAGTTGGTTGACCGTGAAGTCGAGCGCGTCTGGGAAAGCCGTGATTTTCTCCGGGTATTCATCCCTCGCGCCATCGTTGATCCGTCCGTGGGCAGCGCGATGAATAAGCTGTTTATTTCGGTGCGCGCCCAGGCGATTTCGGAGCGCCTGAAACATTACGAGTCTTGCGTCAGCCTTCCGCAAGATGCAATGGAAATCCTGGCGCAGGCGGCGGCCATGCTCGGCCTCATGTTCGGCTTTGTGCGGCCGGTACTGCTCGGGCATGATCGCCTGGGCGCCAAAAAAATGGCGGCTGCACTGGCCAGGATTCTGGTCGGCAGTCCGGCGGTTTCGGCGGTCGTGTAATTGATCTCGACAGCCGCAGAAAATCAGCTTTCTCTTGTTTTTTCTTGACACCGCTCTAACGAACATGATATTTACTGCGTCCACGCGCACTTCATCGGTAATGGATGGTTTAACTTGCACTTGGGACAAGGGGACCAGATGACCGCTCCTGCTGTGCGTGTATCTACCGGAGTACTGCGGATTTTCTGCTTCCTGTCAACGGACGTGGTCCACGAGAACCGTTTTCACGAAACCTTTGAAAGTCAAGAACAACCTTAGATTGCGAAGAGGCTGAGCGTTGCAGCTGGGCGTCTACAGGATTTATCGGTGGTTTTGCCTTTGTGATTTCGCATTGAGGAGGACTGGATGATGGCGTCCCGGAAAAATCTGACGGGTAGCTTGCTGCTGCTGTTGCTTGTCTTGGGCTGCTTCCAAAGTGCTCACGCATTGCCCGCCTTCGCCCGCAAGTATGGCTTGCGCTGTTCGGCTTGCCACGAATCCTGGCCAATGCTGAACTACTTCGGACAAAAGTTCAAAGACAACGGCTATCAGCTCATGAACGATCGGGATTCTCCGATCTGGCAAAATCCCTCCTATTGGCCAGTTACCTTCCGCATCACCCCGATCTGGCACCGGGTCAGCGACGCCAGAGTTTCTGAAGATGCGGTCCCCGGGGTCGCAGCCTCCGGCACAGTTGAAAGAAGGGTGGAATCCTCCGGTTTCGACCTTAGCGGGCTCGACTTCCATACCGGCGGAACCCTGGAAAAAAACATTTCGTTTTACGTGCTGCCTTCTTCCGACAGTACTGCAACTTTTCACTTTGAGACAGTGATGGGCCGCTTGGACAACTTGTTCGGCAGTTCCTGGCTCAACGTGAAGCTGGGTAAATTCGAACTCGACAACCTGCTCTCCGAAAAGCGCATCCTGACGTTGACCGGTAACGGCGGAATTTATCAGACGTATCACTTCATCCCAGCAGGTGACAACAATATCTTCGGGCAGATTGGGGACAACCAGCTCGGCATCGAATACTTGGGACACTCGGTAGACGACCGGACGCGCATTTCCGCCGCCCTTCTAAGCTCGAGTGATGGCAACGTGGGCCTGGTCACCGGCGCGAATTCCTACACTGGGTTCTTTACCGGGAGCCAAGCTTTTGACGCGGGCAAACTGGGCGTGGAGCGTATCGGGTTCTACGCCATGGTAGGAGAAGCAGCAACGTTCTACCAGACTTCTGGTGGCGTGCCAATCCCTGGCTCGGGAATCGGCAACAAAGGATTTAGTCGTGTCGGGTTCGTCGGACAATTCTATTTCGGTCCCCACTTTGACATTCAGGTTGTGACCCAACACGGCTCTGATAACGTTTATTTCGGACAAGGTTTTGGGAATGCCACGGATCCCAATAATGGGTCGACGGCTAACGACCTGCCGAACAATACGCCCGGAACGGTTCTTCCGGCGACCGCCCGCGCGCCCAGTTGGAATGGTGCTACCTTTGAAGCCCACTACGTGTACAGTCCGCAGCTGATCTTTATCGGACGATTTGAGTTGGAACGAATGTCGCAACAAGCCAGTACCGTGAATCCGTCCAACTTGGGAAATATCACGAGTTACACGGTGGGCTACCGCTACAACCCGTTTATGACCAGCCGAGCGGGATTCGCCTGGCACAACGAATACAACTTTATGCATCAGGACCTGACACCCTTCTACGGAAACAACGTAAACTCCAGCGAATTGTTGATCGGCTTTGACTTCGACTTCTAGAGAGGACAGCGATGC
>Ga0074044_10005683_pt1 | contig 10116 bp, 8 predicted proteins | sample BogForMeECP23OM1_FD_94443 | JGI IMG/M metagenome (GOLD analysis project Ga0074044, IMG submission 94443) | Bog forest soil microbial communities from Calvert Island, British Columbia, Canada - Bog Forest MetaG ECP23OM1 | ecosystem: Environmental > Terrestrial > Soil > Wetlands ...
CGCTGCCGAAACTTCAGAAATCTCAACTAATCTGAACCGGACGCCCGTCCAGTACCGGTGAAAGTGGATCCTCTACAAGCTGACGTGGTTGCCACAAAGTGGGTGGCCCCATCCAGTCTTTCCTACTAGCCGCTTACAGGTTTTACCAGGTAAGCCGTGCCGCCTTCACACCAAGATAACCCTGCCTTCTGACTTGCCCTCTTCCCGCGTTGACGGCGATGGCCCCTGCTCGTACGATCTGGACGGACCGGGCGGAGAGGAGAAGAAGCATGGAAGCGGTTCACGTCGTGGGCGCAGGTGGCATTGGCTGCGCTCTGGGGTATGCACTCAGGGCCGCCGGCGTGCCAGTGGTCTTTGTCGAGACCAATCCCCGAAAGGTCGTGGCGGGACTACGCGAGGGAGTCCAGGTTGAGGGCCACGCCCCTCTTGCAGCCAGGTTTGTGTCTTTCGATGGATGGCAGCCGCCGGTCGGCTCCACGGTGCTCTTATGCACCAAGTGTTTCGACAACGGCCCGGTGCTGGCGAGGCTGCCGCGCGGGGTGACTCTGATACCGATTCAGAATGGGTTCGACCCGCTGCTTGCCGCCCGCGGGCATGTGTTCGAGGGGATCGCGTCATTCGTCTCGGAATGTGACGCAGACCGCCCGCATACGCGGATCACCCGGGCGGGAGAGCTTCACGTGGGCAGACGCTCGGCGGAGACGAAGAGTCCGGCCCGGCCGGAGGTGATCGACCGGCTTGCAGGCACGCAGCTCTTCCGCCTCGTCGAGGTCCCCGTCATCGATCCGTTCAAGCACGCGAAGCTGATGTACAATGCCGCGATCTCGCCGCTTGCGGCCATGGCCGGCATCGACAACGGAACGCTGCTGTCCATTTCAGCAGCCCGCCGGCTCTTCTTCGCCCTCCTGGAGGAGAACTACCGAATCCTGCACGAGGCTGGAATGGCACTCGGGAGGATCGGGCCGTTCCGCCCGGCCACGGTCGCCTGGATACTCCGGCGCAGGTGGCTCGCCGCTGCTCTGGCCAGGGCGTTCGAGCCCTCGCTGCGGGGGACCTATTGCTCGATGGCCGGGGAGATCCAGAAGGGCCGGACCGAGATCGATCATTACAACGGCTACCTGATTCGCCTGGCCCATCAGAATGGTACGCCGTGCACGCTCAACCAGGCGGTGTACGACCTCGTGGTCCGGTTGACGGCGGAGCGAGCCCGGCCAACCCCGATGGCCTGGCGGCGACTGGCCGCGGCGTGAGGATCGGTGCCGGACTGACTACGACCTTGTACAGACGTCTGTCAACTCCGAGGCAGGATGTCGGATGCTGAGATCCGGCCGACTTCGGCACCTGCGATCAAGACTGGGATCTCTTCGCCGAACTTGAAGACCTGGAGCGATCGGTAATCGCCGGCAGCCGGGTTGGAGTAAACCTCGACCTGGCGGGCAACGAGGTTGATGATCCAGTAATCGAGAATTCCTCCGCTCGCATAGACTCGGCGTTTTTCGCCCTGATCGCGATCGAGCGTGCTCTCCGCGACCTCGACCAGGAGCACGACGTCTTTCGGCTCGGGAATTCGATCTCGGTAATCATCACGGTTTCCCCGCACAACGGCGACATCCGGTTCGGGTTCGTCGCAATCGGGTATCCGGACGGGGTCCTCCTTGCGGCACCACATGTGAGGTAATGTCGCCCGAAGCGCTGCGATGATCGCATCAACGGCCCAGATGTGAGGTGGATTCTTTCCCATCTTCTTGACCAGGTAACCGTTGATCAGCTCGACCCGGGGGTCGTCGAGGACGCCCGCCGCCGCCATGCGCTCGTATTCCTCGACCGTCATTCGGTAAACCTCCGGCAAGGCCAGCGCATGCGAGGACGGGCCGGGTGGCGACGTCGTGATCGTGGACATGATCGACCTCCTCGCTCCGCACCACTACTCACAGCGCCTCCGGCGCCGGTTCGACCTCTTCCGGGCTGGCCGGAACCGGGGAAGGTTCACCATTTCCATCGCCGCCTGGAACCGCGACTGGCTCGGGCCGAGGTCGGGCCTGGAACTGGCTGGTAACCCTTTCGAGCCATTGCGGGTCGGGCAGCCCGTAAGGGCGGAACTTCTCGATCCGGTTCTCTTCCTCGCTGAAGAAGAGGGCCCGATTGGGACCGAGCTTGCCGGCGGCCGGCGAATCGATCAGCGAGCTGCTGTCGTTGGCGCTCATCTGGAAGAGGACGCGGATCTCGAACTCCTTCAGGCCCTGCCGGTCGAAGGTCCGGTTCAGGTTATTCACGCTGTCGCACCAGACCAGGGTATGCACGGCCACCGCGGGGCCCTCCTTGAGGATGGTCGTGAACGACTTCGAGGGCGAGGCCGGCTTGTCGTCGCCGAAGCTGGAGGAGAAACCGAAGTCGTCGTCGCCCTTACGGATGTCGCGGAATCGCTGGATGTCGTAGATCAACAGGTAGATCGGCGCCAGGGCATCGGTATCCTCGTCTCTCCGCCGTTCGACCTCGGCGGCGATGTCGCCCATGACCTGCAGCAAATCACGAGCCGAAACGTTCTTGACGGGGTGAGGGATGTAGCGCTCGAGCTTGCGCAGCTCGCCGGCCAGCGACGAATCGACGGGGCTGCCGTCGAGCAGGTAGAAGCGCAGGCCGCCGGAGGGGCGCGGAGGGTGCTGGGCGGCGATGCTTAGCCCCGCCATGATCAGCATGGCCAGGGCGGCCTCGTCGTTCTGGCCGATGATCAGCAAGTTGCTGCCGCTCTGCGGGCGGAAGACGGCGGCCGTCGGGTCCTTGATCGCGATCGCGTCTCCCAGCCAGGCCTGCTCGAACCGCGGCGATTCGGGCCAGGCGGGAGCATCGAGCAGGGCATTCAGGAGCGGGTTCTTGCTGGCGACGGCCGGCAGGTTGCCCTCGAAGACGATCGGCGTGGCCGGCGGCCGGTGCTGGACTCGGGCGAGATCCTGGATGTCTCTGAGGTATTCCTCGCGCTTCTCGTCCGACAGCCAGACCACCTGGAACAGGTTGTTCCCCTCGATCATGCCGTTGGCGTCGTTGTAGATCGCCTCGCCGGGCCGGGTCAGCAGCCTGGCCGCGGTGTTGTCCTCGCTGAGGATCAGGTGGGCGTCGGCCTCGCTGCACTGCAGCGCGATCCGCACGGCCATCTGGCCGAGCGTGGCCCGCGCCAGCGAATAGGCGCCGCCCAGAGTCTGCGAGCCGAGGCTGACGTGAATGCCGAATGCTCGGCCCTGGCGCACCAGGCGGTCCAGCAGCAGCGAGACCTCAGAAGAGATCTTGTCGTCCTCGACGAAGAACTCCTGGAACTCGTCGACGATGAACAGGATCCGCGGCATGGGCGTGTCGGGGCGGGCATCGCGAAAACCCTTGAGATCCTGCACGCCGACTTCCCGGTACAGGTCGCCCCGGCGTTTGAGCTCGAGGTCCAGCCGCTGGAGCACGCTGAGCCCGAATTCACGCTCGCTCTCCACGGCGATGACCTTGGCGTGCGGCAGCTCGAAGGCCGCATAAACCTTGAACTCGACGCCCTTCTTGAAGTCGATCAGGTAGAGCTCGACATCGTCGGGGCTGTAGCGTAGTGCTGTGTTGACGATCAGCGCGTGCAGCAAGGTCGATTTGCCGGAGCCCGTCTTGCCGGCGATCAGCACGTGCTGACTTGTCCCCTTGCCCAGCGCGAGCGACTGCAGCTTGGTGGCCCCCGCCCGGCCCAGCGGCACGTCCACGCCGCCGCGGCTGTCGGAGGTCCAGTAGGCGTCCTTGGGCGGGGCAATGAACTCGAACGGCACCTCGACCCGATTGGCGTCGCGTGCCTTCTCTCCCACGAGATGCAGAATCTGGGAGAAGGTTCCCGCGTCAGGCGGGGTGTCCAGGGTCAGCGGGAACCGGCCGAAGTGAGGGTCGCGCCACGCCAGCCGGTTTTCCTTCCAGTTGACGTTCACACAGTGGGACTCGAGGTCCTTGAGCTGGCAGCCGGCAGGCAGGGGCAGCTTGGTGTCCAGCGAGATCAAGGCGTAAACGCCGCACCGGGCCCCGGTGCTGACGATGCTCATTAACCTGCGGGCGGCCGACTCATTAAAGGCGGTCGGGAAATTGGCCACGACCAGCACCCGGAACGGTTCGGCCACCTCCCCGGCATAGGAGTTGTACTCCTCGATTGTCTCGAATTCGTTGCGCAGGTACTTCTGGATCACGTTTTCCATGTGAGCCTGCAGGTCAGTCAGGCGCTGATCGAAGTGCGGCGTCTCGGTCCAGATTCGGCTGGTGACAAGCAGCTCGTGGTAATCGGCGAGGTGCATGAACGCCGCAAAGTTCTCTCCCAGCCCGACCGGGTCGAAGATGGTGAACCGGACCTTACCGGGCGGGACGGAGGTGAGGAACCGAAGCATGAGCGCCTGGAGCAACTTCACCGCCTCGCCCTTACCAGCGTCAGCCGTCTTGATCAAGACCGAAGCGCGGATCGGAAAGGGCACCAGGGCCGGCAGTTCCAGTTGCGTTGGACCGGCATCCTTGAGCCGGGGATCGACGGGCAGACCGCTGGGGAAATCGCTCAGGTCAATCTTGAAGGTGCCAAACGGCAGGGCGGGAGGCACTTCCGCGGGTGGTTTCCAGTGGTCGAGGGCCGTCCGGTTCCAGTCCAGGAAACGACGGGCCGATTCCTCGTTGACTTCTCCGGCCAGACCGCCAACCCGGGCGAGTCCCTCGGTCCACGTGCGGATCAGGTTGCCCCAAACCTCGTCGTATTGCTGCTTGGTCGTCTGACTCGTCTTGCGAAAGGACTCCTGAAGCTGGTGTGAGTCTTGCTCGAACTTCACGTCGAGGGCCTTGATCCGGGGCGGATAGTGCTCGTCGGCGTGTTGCAGATCGGCGTCGCGTTTGAGGGCGAGCTCGGCCATCCGGGCGGGATACTTGACGTCGGCCTCCTGCCTCTCGCGCTGCTGGCGGGCCTCGGCTTCGCCAGTTCGGTGGGCCAACGTCTCCTCGGCCTTCTTGATTTCGCGTTCCTGGATTTGCTCGGCCTCGCGCTGGCGCCGCTCGAACTCGGTTTTGATCCAGTCCTGGGTCTGGACGAGCAGTTTCTCCGCATCCTCGAGTGAGCGCAGCAGCGGGAAATAATGCCTGGCGACTCGTGGTCGAGCCAGCTTGGTCAGGCCGACGCGGCTGCCCATGGCCGCGGCCACGGCGATGATCAGTCCTGCAATGGCCCCGCCGATCCAGCCGATCGCCAGCCCGAGCCCAGCGATCAACAACAGGCCGAGCATGAGGAACGGCCAGAGGAAGTTCTGGAGCTCTAGAAAGCTCGGAATCTTCAGCTTCTCGAGGGCCAGCAGCTCGTCATCAGCACGCTTCACGGCCTGCTGTAGCGACGTCACCTGGGACGGCTCGCCGGGATCGGTGGCCTCGGGATCCGCGGACGTGGTCTGCGAGTCGGGAACCGGCAGCGCGGGTGCCGAGAGTTCCGGGCCAGCCAGCGATCGGCACCGCTCGAGCACGGGCTCCGCAGCATCCCTGACGTTCTGAATGTCAGCCCGGGTCGAGGCCAGCATCTCCTCATCGCGCTTGCGCGATTTGACCGTCCCATCGCGCGCGGCCTCGTACATCGCCAGCGCTTGCCAGCGCGTCTCTTCATGGGCCTTCCTGGCACGGCTGCGTTCCGTCTTGGCCTGGGCGTCGATCTTCTGCTTGACCTGGGAATACTCGGCGGCGGTGGCCTGATGCTCCCGCTCGAAAGCCTGCAAGATCTCATCGCGGGTTCGCTGGTACTCGGCTTCCAGCGCTGCTTTTTCGGCCTTGTAGCGAGCCGAAAGCTGGCGCGAAGCTGCCCGGTATTCCTGGTCCTCCCTCTCCCTCCGACGATGAAAGACCAGCTCGGTCTCGGTCTCTCCCTTGGCACGGGCGGCGATCAGCGCTTCCAGGTCGGTGAGTGTGGCGACCTCTTTTTGAATCAGCGGTGACTCAGGCATGTTGGCGCAATCCAGGTTTCAGGTTGGAGGGCTGATCGGCCGCGTCAGTCATTCTCCTGGCACTGGCGACGGATCTTCCCCAGCGATTCGGAAAGCTTGTCCATTCCCACGATCGTGTGCTTGACCAGGTGCTCGATCGAGTCGAGGTGGTTTTTTTCGAAGTCCTGGGCGACCTGGTCGGCCCACGATTCGCGGGTGATATCCCATTTCTCGCGCAGGTCTTTGAGCGCGTGCTGGAGCCGTGAGGAGTGGGCGCTCATGAGTCGTGCTCCTGGTTCGATTTCGGTGCCGTGGAAGTCTCCGGAAGCGGTGAAGAATCGTGAGCCGCGTCTGCGTCCTGAGCCGGTGCGCCATCCTTGCCTTGTTCCTGCTCCGGGCCAGCCTCGGTCTGGACGCGGGCCTCAGTTCCGGCTCCGGCCCGAGAGCCGCCGACACGAGCCGAAGTCATGCTGGGGCTCAAGCCGCCCATTGCCTCGACGCTCGACGCGGCTGGCGCGTTGAGAGCCAGATAGGCTTCGAGTGAATCGATCATCTTCGCCAGGCTTCCCAGCGACCTGTCCATACCCCCGGAGAGATGGTCGGCCAGGGGTGACGCGCGGGAAACGTATTCGGCCATGGCATGGTGAAAGATGGGGATGAGCTTCTTGACGGCCGCGACCTTCTCCTCTGCAACTTTGAGCCGGCGCTCGGCCTCCTTGAGGGCTTCTTTCTGCTCGGTGTCGGAGATGGCGTCGCTGCCCTGCTGGGAGATTCTGCGGCGATACAGCTCGGTCCGGGCCATCATCATGGCCTCGTGCCGTCGCTTGACCTGCATCTGCCAGTACGAGAGCTGGTCGCGTTCCAGCCAGTCGCGCATCCTCTTCAATTCCATGTCGACACCGCTGAGGGCATTCCGCGCCTCCTCGGTGAAGGTGACAAGCGCGACCCGGAAATCTTTCAGAGACTGGATCGAGCGAACTTTCGCGGACTGAGCCATGGGATGCGTCCTCGAGTGGCCACTGGCCACTGGCCACTACCTGTTCATCTCTGCTGCAAATACTCGTCCGCACGATCGGCCTTGCGCATCAGGAATGGAATGTGCTGGTTGGTCGAATCGACGAAGCGCTTGACAACCTGCATCGTCTGCTCGAATTCTTCGACAAATTTGTCGTGCTCGCGGTCGCGCCAGGACTGGCCAAGGCCGGAGACCTGACCGTGGAGCACGGTCAACTGGTTCATGAGATCGTTGTTGAATTGCTTCAGCCGCGCGGCGAACCGGCGGATTTCCTCCGGATTCACGATGGCCTGTGCCATGCCATGCCTCTTTCAGAGACGAAAACAAAACCGTGACGTTACCTCACCCGACAACCGCACCAGCCGAGCCCAAGACCCCGGGACAGATCACGCAACACCTAGATTTGACATCTTTTATGTTATACGGAGAGAATCGAGCTGTAAAGCCGCCGATTCAGGTCAGGACCCTGATCACGCCGCTTCGGCGTGCCTCTCTCTGCCGGGGAAGCATCACGTTCGGGTGAGTCGCTCGCAATCCGGGGTTTGGGTAAGATCGAAAGCACAAGCGATCAGTATGGTTGATCCGGACAAAGCGAGGGTTTCTCATGCACGAGCTTTACATTCTGCGCCACGGCATTGCCATCCCCCCCGGAACGCCGGGAGTTCCCGAGGACGAGCGGCCGCTGACTCCCAAGGGAGAAAAGCGGATCAAGGAGGTCGGACGCGGACTGGCGGCATTCGGTTTGGAGCTTGACCGCATCATCACGAGCCCCCTGCCCCGCGCCCGCCGCACCGCGCAGATCGTTGCCCAGGAACTCGGTCTGATCGACCGGCTGGAGACCTCGTCGGTCTTGAGCGCCGACTCCGACTCCCAAACCATCCGGGACTGGCTGCGCGAACGTCACACGGACCGCCTGATGATCGTCGGCCACAACCCGGCGCTCAGTGACTTGGTCGGCCTGTTGATCCTGGGCGAGGTCGGTAGATTCCCGTTCGAGCTCAAGAAAGGTGGCATCGTGGCACTTTCCGCGACGCCCCGCTCGGGGCCTCTTTTCCAGCTCGATTGGACTGCCCCCGCGGGGCTGCTTCGGCGGCTTTGCAAGCTGAAATAACTCGGGGCGCGGCCGACGGCGCCCGGATGCGTGCCAGGCGGTCGGCCGAGAACCGGCCTACGACAAAGGGCGATCTTGTCTTCAAGACCCGTCTACGGGCTCTCGCTATGGCCTGATTCCTGGTAAGTTCTCATCAGATCGCGGGGCGGCGTTTCGGGCACGAGGATGTGCCGGCGTGCGAGGGGGGGAGTGGGGAGCAGACCGTGAACAGCACCGTGGGAAAACTCGACGCCGGAACGCTGGTGCGGGTGTGGACCAGGATCACGGCCCGCGTCGTCGCCAGGGGATTCGGCCTGGAATACGGGATGCTCGAGCGACCGAAGCTGGGAATCTTCGACGGCTTGAAGATCACGATCGACCCAGCCGTCGATTTCGAGATGCAGTGCTTCCTGGTACTGCACCTTTTCGGCCACTCGGTGCAGTGGGTTGCGCCCTCGTATCGGCCTGAGATCGTGGGAGTCTCGGACCAGGATCTCGAGGTCTACCTTGACGCCCTGGAGCAATACGAGCGCAACGCCGCGCGGTTCGGGCTACAACTGCTGCACGAGGCGGGCGTCACCGATCTTGATCCGTGGTACTTCGACTTTGCCGAGACCGACTGGAAGTACGTCGACACGTTCTACCGCACGGGCACCATCCCGCGTTGGGAAACCTGCGTGGTGCGCGGGGCCAAGCCGGTCGACCCCTTGCCGATCCCGACCCTGGAGCCCCGGCTCGTCGAGCTGAGGTACGCGTTCTAGATACTTGTTGCGAAACTGGTTAGGAAAACTCAGACCGTCCCCAGGATGGATGGCGCGGTCTGGGGAATCGGGCCGTCCTCGGCGTGCTCTCGGGCGATGTTCTGGAACTCGCTCTGGGAGCGGATGACCGGCTCGCCGGGCTTCGGTTTGAGCCGGCGGTAGGTGCCGTCGGACTGAAGCTCGCGAGCCTTGAGGTTGTCGGAGAGGACGATTGCCAGAATGCGATCGATGATCCGGGCGCGGAGCGGGGGGTCCTCGATGGGGAACATCAACTCGACGCGGCGGTGGAAGTTGCGGGGCATCCAGTCGGCCGAGGAGAGGAAGACCTCGGGCTGGCCATCGTTGAGGAAATAGGTGATCCGCGAGTGCTCGAGGTACTTGTCAAGGATGCTGACGACGCGGATGTTCTCGGAGACGTCGGGAACTCCGGGGCGGAGGCAGCAGATGCCGCGGATCACCAGGTCGATCTTGACGCCGGCGATCGAGGCTTCGTAGAGCGATTCGATGATCTTGGGATCGACCAGCGAGTTCATCTTGGCGATGATTCGTGTCGCGCGGCCGGCCCGGGCGTGCGCCGCCTCGCGCTCGATCAGCGCGGTCAGCGTGCTGGCCAGGTGCATGGGAGCGACGACCAGCTTGTTCATCTGGCCTCCCTGTGAGTAGCCGGTCAGCAGGTTGAACAGGGCGCTGGCGTCCTCGCCGTACGCGGGGCGGCAGGTGAAATAGGACAGATCGGTGTAGAGCCGCCCGGTGGTCGGATTATAGTTGCCGGTGCCGAGGTGGACGTAACGGCGAATGCCGTCGTGCTCGCGCCGGACCACCAGCGCGGCCTTGCAGTGGGTCTTCAGGCCAACGATGCCGTAGACGACATGGACCCCGGCCTTCTGGAGCATCCGGGCCTTGTCGATGTTGTTCTCTTCGTCGAGCCGGGCCTGCAGTTCGACCAGGGCCGTGACCTGCTTGCCGTTCTCGGCGGCGCGGGCCAGAGCGTTGATGATCGGGTTGGATTCGGCGGTGCGGTAGAGGGTCATCTTGATGGCCAGGACCTGGGGATCCTCGGAGGCCTGCTCGATGAACTGGACCACGGTGCCGAAGGATTCGTACGGATGATGGACGAGGATGTCGCCCTCGCGAATGGCGGTGAAGACGTTCTTGCGGGTTGCCATGCGGGCCGGCATCTGCGGTTCGAAGGGCGGTTCCTTGAGCTCGCGGAACCCCTCGAGCCTGTACAGGCCGGCCAGCGCGGTGAGGTCCACGGGGCCCGCCACCTTGTACACGTCGCGTTCCTCGAGCTCGAGCGCCGAGGCC
>Ga0074044_10005684_pt1 | contig 10113 bp, 7 predicted proteins | sample BogForMeECP23OM1_FD_94443 | JGI IMG/M metagenome (GOLD analysis project Ga0074044, IMG submission 94443) | Bog forest soil microbial communities from Calvert Island, British Columbia, Canada - Bog Forest MetaG ECP23OM1 | ecosystem: Environmental > Terrestrial > Soil > Wetlands ...
AGATTACGCGCATGCGCGACCGCCGTTTGCGTCGTGGCAAAACGGCCGCCATCGGAAAAGGAGTCGGGCGTAACGTTGACCACGCCCATGATCAACGGACGCTCGAGCGACAACCGGAATTTGCCGCACTGGAAAAACATGCAAGAAAGAGAGGGGACGCCGAAGACGGGACTTCCTATCCCCTGCGCCTGGCCTCGCGAAGAATCAGGCTTCTTGTATCGGCCTGGTGACGGGAGCCGTCGCGCTCGGCGTACTGTCTTTCGGCGGCGGCGGACTCGTCGTCGGTGCAGGTGGCTTGGGCGGCCGCGGGTCGCGACCTTCCATGATGTCGTTAATCTGATCGGCGTCCAGCGTCTCCCACTCAAGCAGCGCCTTTGCCATCTTCTCGACCTTGTCGCGATTGTCCTCGATTAACTTGCGCGCAAGCGCATATTGCTGATCGATGATGCGACGGATTTCAGCGTCGACCTGCTGCATCGTCGCTTCGGAGACGTTTTTGTGGGTCGTAATCGAGCGGCCGAGGAACACTTCACCCTCGTTTTCACCATACACCATCGGCCCGAGCCTGTCGCTCATGCCCCACTGCGTGACCATGCGGCGAGCCATTTCAGTCGCACGCTCGAAATCGTTGGCGGCGCCGGTCGTCATCTGTCCCATGAACACTTCTTCAGCGATACGGCCGCCGAACAACACCGCGATGTTCTGCAAAATGTGTTCCTTGTCCATACTGTAGCGGTCCTGTTCCGGCAGCTGCATCGTCACGCCGAGCGCGCGACCGCGCGGAATGATCGTTACCTTGTGCACCGGATCGGTCTTCGGCAACAGCCTGGCGACAATCGTGTGACCCGATTCATGATACGCGGTGTTCTTGCGCTCGTGCTCCGGCATCACGAGCGAACGCCGCTCGGCGCCCATAATGATCTTGTCCTTGGCACGCTCGAAATCGTCCATATCGACGAGGCGCTTGTTGAAGCGCGCCGCGAATAACGCCGCTTCATTGACGAGATTCGCGAGATCAGCGCCGGAAAATCCGGGCGTGCCGCGCGCGATGATGTCGGCCTTAACGTCAGGCGCGAGCGGCACCTTGCGCATATGCACGAGCAGGATCTGCTCGCGACCACGGATGTCGGGCAGCGGCACCACGACCTGACGGTCGAAGCGGCCCGGCCGCAACAGCGCCGGATCGAGCACGTCGGGGCGGTTGGTCGCGGCGATCACGATCACGCCGACCGTGCCCTCAAAACCGTCCATTTCGACCAGCAGTTGATTCAACGTTTGTTCGCGTTCGTCATTGCCACCGCCGAGGCCGGCACCGCGCTGACGGCCAACCGCGTCAATTTCATCGATGAACACGATGCATGGCGCATGCTTCTTCGCCTGCTCGAACATGTCACGCACACGCGCGGCGCCGACGCCGACAAACATTTCGACGAAATCAGAGCCCGAGATCGAGAAGAACGGCACCTTCGCTTCGCCAGCGATTGCCCGCGCGAGCAGCGTTTTACCGGTGCCCGGATTACCGACCATCAGCACACCGCGCGGGATACGGCCGCCAAGCTTTTGAAACTTGGCCGGATCGCGCAGAAATTCAACTAATTCGGCGACTTCCTCTTTTGCTTCCTCGCAGCCGGCAACATCGGCAAAGGTAACGGTATTGGTACTTTCATCCGTCATGCGCGCGCGGCTCTTGCCAAACGAAAACGCACCGCCACGCCCGCCACCCTGCATCTGGCGCATGAAAAATATCCAGACCCCGATCAGCAGCAGCATCGGGAACCATGAAATGAAAATCTGCGTGAGAAAACCCTGTTCTTCCTCGGGCTTCGCATCGACCTTGACGCCGTTCTTGAGCAGGTCACTGACCATCCACAGATCACCCGTGCCGGGATAGTACGTAATATTGTGCTTGCCATCAGTCGTCTGCCAACGCACCGTGCGCCCTTCAATTACAGCGGAGGTAACGTGTCCTTGCTTCACCTCATCCATGAATTCTGAATAAGGAATCACGCCAGCTCCGGCCTGCCGGTTGCCGAACTGGTTGAACACGGTCATCAATATCAGCGCAATGACCAGCCAGATCGCGATGTTTTTAACCATATTGCTCAAATTGTGCTCCTTTATTGCCGAATTCAGCTATTTTCGATTCTAGCCGCTTTTAGCCTGCGATGTTAGCGTCTTCCCGCACATTACCCGTGGGCGCAGCCCGCTGCCCAGCAAATAAAGCTCGTTGCTGCGGCTGCGTGACGCATCCGGCTTGCGTGACACCACACGCTTAAACCGTGTCCGCATCTGGCGCAAAAACTCTTCAAATCCTGCACCTTGGAATACCTTGACCAGAAACTTGCCGTCGGGTTTCAAGCAAAGAACGGCAAATTTCAATGCCAATTCGGCCAGCTCCATTAATCGTGCCTGATCACTCGCCGCAATACCGCTGATATTGGGTGCCATATCGGAAAGCACAAGATCCACCGCGCGCCCCGCCAGCATCGTGCGCAACACTGCAAGCGTTTTTGGTTCGAGAAAATCGCCGCGCAGTAGCGTCACGCCGCGCAACGGCTCCATCTCCAGCAAATCAAGCGCGACCACCATTCCGCCACGGCCAACCGCAGCGGCCGCCACCTGCGACCAGCCGCCAGGCGCAGCGCCGAGATCCACCACCGTCATGCCTGAAGCAAACAACCGGTCACGCGCCGCAATTTCCTTGAGCTTGTAGGCTGCGCGCGAGCGATACCCCTCTTTTCGCGCGCGCTGCACAAACGGATCATTGATGTGCGCGCGCATCCATGCTTTCGATTTCGAGCGCCGGTTCATCTACAATCCAGCCCCATGAACGAATTGACTCCTGCCGAGCGGCGTGCGCTCAGGGCGCGCGCCCACCCGCTGCGTCCTACGGTGATGATCGGGGAACCCGGACTATCGCCGACAGTACTCGCCGAAATCGAGCGCAGCCTCCGCTGCCATGAACTGATCAAAATACGCGTGCTGGGCGCTGGGCGCGCCGCGCGCGCCGCGCTGCTATCCGTGATTTGCGAACGCACCGGGGCACAGCCGGTCCAACATATCGGCAGGATTCTGGTAATGTACCGGAAAAACCCGGAACCACCACAACCAATGAAAAAACCTACTCCCAAGACGAAAGTAAGCCGGCGGTCGGACCAACCAATCGATTTGCGCGCGGAAGCACGCAAATCCGATCCACATATCACGCCCCCGCGCGGGCGGGGAAACCGCCGTAATAAACCACGGCCGCGCTGACTTCATGCCGTAGCACGTTCAACGCGGGCGCGCTTCGAAATATACAAGCAGTGCGCCGAGCACGCTTACGATCAGATAAAGCACGCTCGACACGCCATGCCAAGCAGCGAAACGGTCGCGAAACACGCTCTCCATCACGTGCTGTGGCAAAGCCTGCGCTTTCAGGCTGTCGAGAATCGGCGTAATGCCGAACTGCCCAGCGGCGATCAGCGCCAGCATCAACAGGATAATCCAGAACGGTGCCCGCTTTAATGCTCCGGCGCCGAGCCGCGCAAGTTTGAACAACAGCAGGTAAGCCGCGCAACCGATGCCGATATAGGCGATCAACGCAAATAGCTTTCCCGCAACGTTGCCCGCTAGCGCGCGATCGGACAACATGGCAAACAACAGTGGCGCGGCAATATAACCGATCGCCCACAGGCCGCCGACCCACAGCGTGAGCGCAATCGCGTAAAAAGCTTCGGTGATTGTTTTCAAGCGATGGCCTCAGATATATTTCACATCGAGAATTTCGTATTCACGTACGCCGCCGGGGGCCTTGACCTCGGCGGTATCTCCCGCATATTTTCCGATCAGTGCACGCGCGATCGGCGAGCTGATCGAAATCTTGCCTTGTTTGATGTCAGCTTCGTCGTCGCCGACGATCTGGTATTTTACGACCTCGCCACTGCCAGCGTCCTCAAGTTTGACCGTCGCGCCAAACACACAGCGGCCGTCGGCGGTGATCTGTGCCGGATCAATGATCTGTGCATTGGCCAGCTTGCTTTCGAGTTCGGCAATACGTCCTTCAATGAAACTCTGGCGTTCCTTGGCGGCCGCGTATTCGGCATTCTCCGATAAATCACCATGCGCGCGCGCCTCGGCGATCGCGCGGATAATCGCCGGCCGCTGCACTGTCTTCAGCTCCTGCAGCTCGGCGCGCAGCTTCTCGACACCGGTCACGGTCAGCGGGACCTTGCTCATTCCGGCACCCGTGCTGTCTGATGCAGCTCGTGATGTTGCTGCGTGGCCCGTGCGATTTGTGCGTGCAGCCCTTGCAGATGGTAAACGCCGATTTCACGCAAATGTCGCATGCCGGTGCAGGCGGCGCGCAGGCCGGCAAGCGTTGTGTACAGCGTGATGTGCTCCTGCAATGCGGCGCGGCGGATCGCGTACGAATCGCGCACCGCGCTTTTCCGCTCTTCGACCGTGTTCAGAATCAGCGCGATCTCCCCATTTTTAATCATATCGAGGATGTGCGGCCGCCCTTCGGCAACTTTATTGATCGGTGTCACCGGCAATCCGGCGGCGGCCAGCGTAGCCGCGGTGCCGCGCGTCGCAATCAGTCCGAAACCAAGTTCTATCAACGCACGCGCAATTTCTATGGTGCGTGGCTTGTCCGCGTTGCGCACGCTGATGAATACCTTGCCCGAAGCCGGCAGCGCTTCGCCGGCCGCGAGCTGCGATTTAACAAACGCTTCGCCGAACGTTCGGCCGACACCCATCACCTCGCCGGTCGATTTCATTTCGGGGCCAAGTATGGTGTCGGCACCCGGAAACTTGATAAACGGAAATACCGCTTCTTTGACCGCGTAATACGGCGGCACGACTTCATCTGTCACGTCCTGCGCAGCGAGCAGTTTACCCACCATGCAGCGCGCCGCGATTTTGGCGAGCGGCAACCCCGTTGCCTTGGACACGAACGGCACCGTTCGCGACGCGCGCGGATTGACCTCAAGCACGTAAATCACATCTTCCTGCTCGTTTTTCTGGATTGCAAACTGAACATTCATCAAGCCGACGACCTTCAACGCATGCGCCAGCTCAGCCGTCTGCCGACGCAGCTCGTCTTGCAAATTGCGCGACAATGAAAACGGCGGCAGCGAGCATGCCGAATCACCGGAATGCACGCCAGCCTGCTCGATGTGCTCCATGATACCGCCAATCATGACTTGGGTGCCGTCTGAAATCGCATCCACATCGACTTCAATCGCGTCATTCAGGAAACGGTCGAGCAGCACCGGCGAGTCATTCGATACCTTGACCGCCTCGCGCATATAACGTTCAAGGTCCGCCTGCTCATAAACAATTTCCATCGCGCGTCCGCCCAACACGTATGACGGCCGCACCACCAGCGGATAACCGATTTCTCCAGCCAGCGTGAGCGCTTTTTGGGCACTCCTCGCAGTGCGGTTCGCCGGTTGTTTCAACTTCAGCTTGTTAAGCAATTTCTGAAAGCGCTCGCGGTCTTCCGCGATATCGATCGAGTCCGGTGTGGTACCGATAATCGGCACAGCATTGGCTTCGAGATCGCGCGCCAGTTTGAGCGGCGTCTGGCCGCCGTACTGGACGATCACGCCGTATGGTTTTTCAACATGCACAATCTCCAGCACGTCCTCGAGCGTCAGCGGTTCGAAATAGAGGCGGTCGCTGGTATCGTAATCGGTCGAGACGGTCTCGGGATTACAGTTGATCATAATCGTTTCATAACCATCCTCACGCAAGGCGAGCGCCGCGTGCACACAACAGTAGTCGAATTCGATACCTTGGCCGATGCGGTTCGGCCCGCCGCCGAGCACGATCACCTTTTTGCGGTTGGTCGGCTGCGCCTCGCACTCGTCCTCATAAGTTGAATACAGGTAGGCGGTGTGGGTCGCGAATTCGGCCGCGCACGTGTCAACACGCTTATAAACCGGGCGCACCCCGAGCACGTGGCGCCGTGCCCGCACTGTGTGCTGGTCACTGCCCAGCAGTTTCGCGAGTCGCTGGTCGGAAAAACCCTTGCGTTTGAGCTCGCGCAGGCGCGCCGCGTCAAGCGACTCAAGCCCCTCCCCTTTGAGCGTGTGTTCGGTCAGTACAATGTCCTCGACCTGGACAAGAAACCACGGGTCAATGCGCGTAAGTTGATAGACCTCGTCGATGCTCATGCCACAACGGAACGCATCGGCCACGTACCAGATCTGTTCGGGCCCCGCATCGCCAAGCTCTTCCTCGATGCGATCGCGATCGTTTGTTTTTTCGTCGAAACCGTCGGCACCGCTCTCCAGCCCGCGCAGCGCTTTTTGCAGCGATTCCTGGAAGGTGCGCCCGATTGCCATCACTTCGCCGACCGATTTCATCTGCGTCGTAAGCCGATCATCCGCCTGCGGAAATTTCTCGAACGCAAAGCGCGGTACCTTGGTCACGACGTAATCGATGGTCGGCTCGAACGACGCCGGCGTTGCACCACCGGTAATCTCATTCTTCAATTCATCGAGCGTATAACCGACTGCGAGTTTGGCCGCGACCTTGGCAATCGGAAAGCCAGTGGCTTTCGACGCCAGCGCCGACGAACGTGATACGCGCGGGTTCATTTCGATTACCAGCATGCGGCCGTCGTCGGGATTAACCGCGAACTGCACATTGGAGCCACCGGTATCAACGCCGATTTCGCGCAGGCACGCGATCGAGGCGTCGCGCATGATCTGATATTCCTTGTCGGTCAGCGTCTGCGCCGGCGCCACCGTGATCGAATCACCGGTATGCACGCCCATCGGGTCAAGGTTCTCGATCGAGCAGACGATGATGCAGTTATCGTTCTTGTCGCGCACCACTTCCATCTCGAATTCTTTCCAGCCGATCACCGACTCCTCGACCAGCACTTCATGGGTCGGACTCGCTTCGAGGCCACGCTCGATCATCGCGACGAATTCTTCGCGGTTGTAGGCAATCCCGCTGCCGCTGCCGCCGATCGTGAACGATGGACGAATGACGGTCGGAAAACCGACCATCGCCTGTACTTGCAGCGCCTCTTCCATCGAGTGCGCGAGTGCCGAGCGCGGGCTCCCCAGTCCGATTTTTGCCATCGCCGCCTTGAATTGCTCGCGGTCCTCGGCTTTGTCGATCGCGGCGCGTTTGGCGCCGATCATTTCGACGCCGTATTTCTCAAGCACGCCGTGTTTGGCCAAATCGAGCGCACAGTTCAACGCGGTCTGTCCACCCATCGTCGGTAGCAGCGCATCGGGATGTTCGAGCACAATGATTTTCTCGACCATTTGCCAGGTAATCGGTTCGATGTAGGTCGCGTCTGCCATGTTCGGATCGGTCATGATCGTCGCCGGATTCGAGTTGACGAGAATCACGCGATAGCCCTCCTCGTGCAGCGCCTTGCACGCCTGCGCGCCGGAATAATCGAATTCGCAGGCCTGGCCGATCACGATCGGGCCGGCGCCGATAATCAGAATACTTTTGATGTCGGTTCTTTTCGGCATGGCATCAAACCGTCGCAGACTCGCGATGCTTTTCAATCAGGGTGATAAAACGGTCGAACAGATAATCCATGTCATGCGGTCCGGGACTCGCTTCGGGATGTCCCTGAAAACAGAAAGCGGGACGGTTAGTCAATGTGAAGCCCTGCAGCGAAGCGTCGAACAGCGAGACGTGAGTGACACGCGCGTTGGCCGGCAGTGTCTGCACATCGACCGCAAAACCGTGGTTCTGGCTGGTGATCATCACGCGTCCGGTATCGAGATCCTGCACCGGGTGGTTCGCGCCGTGATGGCCAAACTTCATCTTGATGGTCTTGGCACCGCTCGCCAGCGCCAGCAACTGGTGGCCAAGACAGATGCCGAATGTCGGAATACCAGTGGCAACCAGTTCGCGGATCGCGCGGATCGCGTAGTCGCACGGCTCGGGATCGCCGGGACCATTCGAAAGAAACACGCCGTCGGGCTTGAGTTCAAGCGCCTGTCTTGCCGTCGCCTGTGCCGGCAGCACGGTGACGCGACAACCGCGGCTGGCGAGCTTGCGCAGGATATTGCATTTGACGCCGTAGTCGAACGCGACGACATGATGTCTGGGACTTTCCTGCCGCCCATAGCCACGCCCCAACGCCCACGTCGTCTCGTCCCACGTATAGGACGATTTGGCGCTGACAACCTTGGCCAAGTCCATGCCGGCCAGCCCGGGAAATGCGCGCGCCGCCTTGAGCGCAGCCGCCTCGTCAATGTTGCCGGCCATGATGCAACCGTCCTGTGCGCCCTTTTCCCGCAGCATGCGCGTTAACTTGCGTGTATCGATGTCGGCAATGGCAATCACGTTTTGCGCACGCAAGTACGACGACAAATCCTGGGTCTTGCGCCAGCTGCTCGCCAATAATGGCAGATCGCGAATCACCAGCCCCGCCGCATATACTTTGTCGGATTCGACGTCCTCGGCATTGGCGCCGGTATTGCCGATGTGCGGATAAGTCAGCGTGACGATCTGGCGGCAATAGGACGGATCAGTCAGAATTTCCTGATAGCCGGTGATTGCGGTATTGAATACGACCTCTCCCGAAGTAATGCCGGAGGCGCCGACCGAAGTGCCGCGAAATAGCGTCCCATCTTTGAGTACGAGGATGGCGGGCGCGCGCGACGACACGATAAGCTCCTGATTTCAGAAATAGATACAGAAAGCGGGACGGGTTTTAACCCCTCCCGCTTCTTGAAGTGGAAATTATACGCGAAAGGTGCTGCGCTCTCAACGAAATACACACGGCAACCGGACCGGCCAGCGCCCTGCGTACTAGCGCAGACCTAAAACATCCTGCATATCGAACAAACCGGATTTTTTGCCCGCAAGAAAAAATACCGCGCGTAGCGCGCCCTGCGCATACGTCGCGCGGCTCGCCGAACGTACAGTAAGTTCCACGCGCTCACCGGTGCCGGCGAACAGCACGGTGTGCTCACCGACAATGTCGCCGCCGCGGATGGACGAAAAACCGATCGCCGCCGCCGTGCGCTCGCCAGTCGCGCCTGCGCGGCCGTACACCGCGCACTCTTTCAAATTGCGTCCCAGCGCATTGGCAATGATCTCGCCGAGATGTAATGCAGTGCCCGACGGCGCGTCGGTTTTGTGCCGATGGTGCGCTTCGATGATTTCAACATCGTACCCCTTGTTCAGCACGCGCGCCGCGGAATCCGCGAGCTTGAATATGAGATTGGTGCCGACACTCATGTTGGGTGCAAATACGATCGCGATATCCCGCGTCGCATCGGCAATGGCTTTTTTCTGGGTATCGCTGAAACCGGTGGTGCCGACCACTATTTTGACGCCGTGCCTACGGCAGGCAGCGACATGGTTGAGCGTTCCTTCCGGGCGCGTAAAGTCGATCAGCACATCACTTCGGGAGATGTCGCCTTCAATGTCGTCGCTGATTGCGACACCGCATGGTGAGCCGGTGAATTCAGCGGCATCCTTACCTAGATTCGGATTGCCGGCCTGTTCCAGCGCAGCGGCAAGCTTTAAGTCATCGTCCGCCAGCACTGCCTCGATTAACGCACGTCCCATGCGCCCAGCGCTGCCGGCCACCGCGACATTCAATTTCGGCATAGGTTACAACCCGATTTTATCGAGCATCCTGCCAAAAAAACCACGCTGTTTCGAATTTTGATCGTCGCTGCTCTTGGTGGCGTCTGCCTCATTAGTAGGCGGATTGGTTTGGGTGCTGTCTGCTACAGGCATTGCAGCCGGCGGCGGCGTGGTCACATTGGGTTGGGCCGCTCCAGTTTGCGTCGCTACCGGTTGCGCCGACGCAGGCGTAACAGGAACGGTATCTGCTGGCTTATCCGCATTGGTTGTTTGCGCGGATGCTGCTGGGTGCGCCGGAACAGCAATGCTAGGAACAGCAGCCGGAGTCGGGGCAGCCATGGCCGCCGGAGTATCGGGAGTTTGCTCCGGCGCCTGTAACGTATCCTGCAGCTCTACGTCGCCCTCAAGGCGCGCCAACTTGCCGTCGATAAAAATCACTGTCAGCCGGTGATGTTCGGTGACTTTGTGGCCTTTTTCATACAGATAAACATAGTCCCAGCGGTCGGGATGAAACGGATCAGTCACCAGCGGCGAGCCTACGACATAACG
>Ga0074044_10005685_pt1 | contig 10112 bp, 7 predicted proteins | sample BogForMeECP23OM1_FD_94443 | JGI IMG/M metagenome (GOLD analysis project Ga0074044, IMG submission 94443) | Bog forest soil microbial communities from Calvert Island, British Columbia, Canada - Bog Forest MetaG ECP23OM1 | ecosystem: Environmental > Terrestrial > Soil > Wetlands ...
CAGGAGCGCGATGCGGCGCGGGCGGCGCTAGCCATCGCGGAAGCGCAGGCAGTCGAGCGAGCGCAGGAGCGCGATGCGGCGCGGGCGGCGCTAGCCATCGCGGAAGCGCAGGCAGTCGAGCGAGCGCAGGAGCGCGATGCGACGCGGACGGCGTTTGCCGTCGCCCAAATGCGGGGAGCCGAGCGAGCACGGGAGCGGGATGCGGCGCGAGCGGCACAGGCCGACGCCGTGCGCGAGCAAGGTGACGCGGTCGCTGCCCTTGACTTGCAGCAAGCCCAACTCTCGCGTCTGGACGAGGAGCGAGGGTTTCTGGCGCGAGAACTGACAAAAGCGTATAGTAGACCATGGCGGCCTATCAAATATCTTCTTTCCTATTGCAGCCTGATCGCTCTTGAATTCGTGACAGCTCCTTATTCCGAGCGCGTTTCGTCGCGGTTCAAACGCTCGGCCGAGAAGAGGCGCCCAAGAAGGTTCGAACGAGCGCCTCTACCGGAAGTTAGTCCCAATATACCGGTCCGTCCGCCGGAGCCCGAGCTTTCCCATGAACATCATCGGATAATTCAGACGACCCCTATCGAATTTCCTCCGGTCTCTTCGCCCGAAGTGTCAATTATAATCCCTGCGTACAAGGGTTTGGACGATGTTGAGGCTTGCCTTCGTTCGTTGTCGGATTGCAAATCGGGTGAGCCGTCTTTCGAAGTCATTTTGGTCGACGACTGTCCTTCAGAGCCCGTATTGAGCGCGATCCCTGATAGTGAAGGACTGATCAAGGTCGCCAACCGACAAAACCTCGGGTTCCTGCTCACATGCAACACAGGGGCGGCCAAAGCCCGAGGTCGATACCTTTGTTTTCTGAATAGCGACACCATCGTCGGCCCGGGATGGCTGCGCGCCCTCGTGGAGGTCGCCGAAGAAACGCCACGCGCGGCAATTGTCGGCCCTATGTTGCTGAACGTGGATGGAACGATCCAGGACGCGGGCTGGCGGATTCTTTCGAACGGTTGGGGCCGCCCGATCGGCAGAGAAGGAAATCCCCGCGACGGGGCGTATACCTACCGGCGTGCTGTGGATTGCGTAACCGGCGCGTGCTTCCTCGTTCCGGCAAAGACATTCAAAGAACTTGGCGGTCTCGATCCGGTGTATGCGCCGGCCTTTTACGAGGAATTTGATTTCGCGTTCCGCGCCCGAGCGGCAGGATTGCGAACCATATACGAGCCTCGCAGCCGGGTGACGCATCGCGGCAGCGCCTCATACGGAGCCGAGAAGCGCGATGAGCTTTCCGGCGTAAATCACGCCAAGTTTGTGAGCCGATTCGCGGAGACGCTGCGAAAGCAGCCCCACGACACAGACGATGAATTCGTTTTGCGAAACGCACTCGAGAAAGGGCCCGTCATTTTGGTTGTCGACGACGGCATGCCACGCCCAGATCGCCACGCTGGCGGCGTGACAATGAGCGGCTATCTTGGATTGTTGGCGAGCGCCGGCTGGCGGGTCGTGTTTGGCCCGATGGATGGAGACGCCGACGGACCGGCGGCGGAGGCGCTCGAGAGGCAGGGTGTTGAGCTCATCCGGGCTCCATCGACAATCGAAGGCTGGTTGTCCGAGCATGGCAAGCACGTCCGCGAAGCCTGGTTGGCGCGTCCCGAGGTCGCCGCGCTGTATTTCGGCGCGGTGCGCGCGCACTCAAAAGCGAACGTGACCTACTACACCCACGATCTACATCACGTCCGCATGCGACAGGAGGCCGAACTGCGCAACGATCCTGCTTTACGGAGCCAAGCCGAAAACACGAGACTTATTGAGCTTGGAGTGTTGCATGCGGTGGATAGGATTTCCTCACCGAGCGAGGTAGAGTGCGAAGAGATAGGGAGATTGGCGCCGGGCAAGCCGGCTTACGTGTTGCCTCCTTTCTTCTACGAGTCCGGAGATCTTCATCTCCGGAGCGCTGACCACTTCGCTTCGCGTTCGGATATAGTGTTCGTCGGCGGCTTTCCGCATACCCCGAATGTCGACGCAGCACTTTTCATCGCACAAGAAATAATGCCGTTGGTGTGGCGCGAAATCGAGGACGTCCGCCTGGTGTTGGTCGGCTATGCGCCGCCGAAGGAGGTTCAGTCGCTTGCCGGCCCACGGACTGTTGTCACCGGGCAGGTGCCCGAGATTGAACCGTACATGGATCAAGCGCGCGTCAATTTGGCTGCGCTTCGCTTTGGCGCTGGCGTCAAAGGCAAGGTGGTGCAAGCGCTGCAGCTGGGTGTTCCGGTGGTTACAACTTCGATTGGCGCGGAAGGCGTCGGGATCGAACCGGGCCGCGACGCCATTGTCGCGGAAGGGGCGGAAGCGCTTGCCCAGGCGGTGGTCTCTCTTCTCCGCGATGCGCCGCGCTGCGCCGAACTCAGCGCCGCGGGTGTGGAGCTTGTAAGGCGCAGGTTTTCGCGAGCGTCGGCTCGTTCGGCGATCGAACGCATTTTCACGACGACAAGGTGTGGAGTCTGCGGCTCCGCGAAAGTGATAACGTCACCACCGACCGGCAACTTTCGTGAAGCATTCGTGTGCAATAACTGTTACGCGCCTAGCCGTACGGAGGCGTTAGCACGGGTTTTGGTTTCGCATATCGCGAAAAATTGCGAGCGTTCGCTAGCGGAGTTGACGCGGTCAGGATCTGACTCAAGCATTCACGAGTTCGGATTTGTCGGCGGGATCCCCGATACCCTGCGCGGGTGGAAGAACTACTCGATGTCAGAATATTTTGATGACGTCCCGGTCGGAACCCCTGGACCCCAGGGAGTTCGTTGCGAGGATCTCACACGCCTGACCTATCCCGACGAGAGCTTCGACGTCGTCATTTCGCAAGACGTGATCGAGCATGTTCCTGACCCAACGCGGGCATTCGCCGAGATCTCCCGCGTGCTTCGGCCTGGGGGATCCCATTTTTTCACTGTTCCGCAGAATCCTTCTCTCGAGAAGAGCGTAACGCGGGCGCATCTCGATCCGAACGGCGTTGAATACTTGCTCCCTCCGGAGTTTCGTGGAGACGCGATTCGCGCCCAAGGCGCCTTGGTTTTCACGGATTTCGGCTCTGACCTCGCCGCAATGCAGGAGGGCGTCGGTCTCAGTCTGATCGAGCATACGCTTCCGGTGCTTGGAGGGGGCCAGGATCAGTTGGTGCGCGTGTTTGAGGCTCGCAAGGCGAGTGGAGGCGTCGATCGGCGGTCCGTGGGCGACCTCAGACTCGCCGGGGCGAGACAACCCGTCGCTTGACAGAATATTGGCCCTCAACGGTGGAGCTAAGGACGGACGTCGACGCCCGCGCTCTCTCGGATCGAACGGAACCGAATGCTTCGCATGATTTGTCCTTCGGTTTGATTGTCCTGCTGTCTGACGGAAGGGACCCCGAGAACGGGCCCTCGGACATGGAGTGAGGGTGGCCCGGAGGCATCTTTCCCCAGTCGCGCGCGACGGGTGCCGGATTGGTTGCTCGTCCGGAGCTCGACCGTGCGCGCGGAATAGCGGCTTGACCAAGTGCCTGAAGCGCGTCAAACGATCATTTGCGGGCGAACTTGAACAGACTGTGGGACTGTAAATCGCAGAATGGGAACACGCGCTCGGCGCAGCTTGACCGTGGGCACGTTACTCCCGCGGGTTTGCGCGATGATAATGACGCAAGAACGCCAGCGTGCAATATTGCCAATTCCCAGCCGGGCGTCAAGCAGCAACTAACCAGAAGGCAATTCTATGAAGGAATCCCAGAAGTTTTGTGAGAATCCATGGACCTATTGCGAGGTGTATGCTGGCGGGGGTGTATATGCCTGTTGTCCGGCATGGAACTACAACGTTCATATAGGCAACATCTTTCATGAGAGCCCGCAACAGATCTGGAACAGCTATCAGGCGCAACAGTTCAGGCAGGGCATCCTGGATGGCAGTTTCAGCGCATGCGATCAGGAGAAGTGCCCGTTCCTGATAGCGCGGAGCCTCCCCACGGTAGCGGAGGCGAGGAATTCATGGCTCGGTTCGATTCTGTCGGACGCGATCGACAACCAGCGCACAATTGCAGTTCACGGCCCCTCGGTGGTCAAGCTGGGCTATGACTCGTCGTGCAATCTGATCTGCCCGTCGTGCCGTACGGAATTGATGGTCGCGAAGAAGCAGGAGCAAGAGAAGCTCAATCAGATCCGCGACCAATTCATCATGCCGTTCTTGGCGGACGCGAAGATCCTGGTGATGAGCAGCGACGGGGATCCGTTCGCAAGCAATCACTACCGAGATGTCATGCGGCTGACACATGAGAAGCTGCCCGCCCTGAAGCTTGGCCTTTGCACCAACGGTGTGCTGATGGACGAGAGGGCGTGGAACGAATGCCATCTCGAAGGGCGCGTCGTTAACGTGCAGATCTCGATCGACGCCGCGCGCCCGGAGACTTACAACTATGTTCGCCGCGGCGGCGATTTCGATCGGTTGAATCGCAACCTGCGCTTTCTATCGCAGAAGCGGCGAAGTTCACGGGGGTTCACTGTGCTAGATCTTCTCTTTGTTGTGCAATCTTGCAACTTTCGTGAGATGGCCGGGTTCGTCGAGTTAGGTGAATCGATTGGCGCTGACAGCGTGCAATTCATGCTGATCGATCACTGGGGACGGGCGATGGGGACCGATTCATACAAAGAGGCTAAGATTTGGGACAAATCCCATCCTCAATATTCCGACTTTGTCGAAGTTCTTAAGAACCCTGTTTTCCGGCGCCCTATCGTAAAGCTGGGCAATGTCGAGGCTGTGCTCCGGTCCGAGCAGCCTCCGGAACTGCACATCGACTTCAAAACTGGGGAAATCTCGCGGGTTGTCGCGCAGCCTCTCTGACCCGATTGTGTTTCTCGGCCGAAGGTTACCTTCTGAGGTTTTGAATGCGATGGACGGAGGCCTTTTGGGGGTGGGCACGGCTTTGCTGATTCCGGGAAACGGAAAATGGACAGGCCGTGAACTATCACCAACGCGAAGTCCTGCGTGCGATCTTCGCCTGGACTCGGGGTATCTGAGTCGACTGTTGCAGTCGCTCAAGTCGCAGGGCCTCATTTCTGCGATGTGCCGACAGCGTAGGACGCTTGCCGGGGCTCAGGGTTAGGTAGGCCAAGATGAACCAGCTTCAATTTTACGGCGCAAACGGATTTCCGAACATTCAAGGTTGGGTTTCGCCTGGGCACCTGGCCTTCGTCGACCTGATCGCTGAGACGCAAGATGCCGCCGGCATCACAGGTCACGTCGCCGAGATCGGCGTCTACCATGGCAAATTCCTTCTGGCTCTGGCGAGCGTGCTTCAGTCGGGCGGGAAGGTTACGGCGCTCGATGTCTTCAACGATCAAGACAAGAATCTGGACGGGTCGGGCGTCGGAGATAAGGACATCCTTATCCGCAACGTGGAGACTTACGGCCGGAGGGATCTGGACTACGCTTACACACAGGCTGACAGCAGCGCGCTGACGATCCTCGACAAAGTCAGCCTGGTTCGCGACCGCGGCCCATTCCGACTATTCTCGGTGGACGGCTGCCACACCGCTGAACATACATTGTCGGACCTGCAAACGGCGCGGGACTGCATCACGCCTGGCGGTGTGATCATCCTTGACGACTACATGCAGCCGCATTGGCCTGGCGTGACGGAAGCCGCCAGCATCTTCTGCCGGGAAGCCCCGCGCGTCGTCCCGTTCCTGTTCGCCTATCACAAACTCTATTTCGTCGGAGTGGGCTGGCATAGACATTTTCTCAGGGCGGTCACCGATGTGTCGAGCGGAAATCAGAACGCGCGGTTGACCGCAATGTTCGGCAACGACGTTATAACTATTTACCCCTGACAGTCCTTCTCCGACTCGATCCCATTTCATTAGCACTACTTTGGAATGTTCATCGAGGGAGTCTTTGGACTCGCCGTAGGCGGGGAGCGTTGGTTGGGGCGGGCCCCGAGAGATTTACCTTTAGATGGTTCTCCCTGGCAGCTGCCGGCGGCCGTAGCCGACAGAATGTTTCATCAGCGGAGAGCCGCTGGCGACGCCGTCGCAGGAGTCTCCGCGCCGGGGCTTTTCTTCGAAAGTAAAAGAGCAGGGGTTCGCCGGACAAGCCAGCGCCCGAACGTTTGTGCGGGCTCCTCGATCAATATGCTGCTAAAATAACCCAAGATGATCGAGCCGCCGATGCAGACGGTCAGAGCTACCAAATGGGGCGCGCCCGGGAAAAATTGAGCGAAAAGCTGCTGTATTGGACAGCCCCACAAGTATACGCCATACGACACATCGCGCGGCAGTCGTAGCTTCATCGCGACCGCGCTTGCCGCGAAGACGAGTATGGCGACGAAGAAGACCGCGTACCCGAAAATGTGACCAAAGTTACCGCCACCTATCAGATAGCTCACGAACAACAACCCTACCAAAATAGAAGCATGCAGTTTGATCTCTCGTTGGTAAACCGCCAATAACGATCCAAACGCAAAGGAGAGGGGCAGTAGAGAGAAATCCGAATTCGACTGAGGAATCCAGTAAAATATCTCCTTGTTGGGTAGAATTGAGTCGACTGCGATTAGGCAAAACATTATGGACGAACTTACCTTGCTTAGCCCAGTGCATAGGAAGACTGCCAGCAGAAGAAGATAACAATAAAATTCCGCATTGACTGACCAAAGCGGGGCGTTCACAAAATTAGGAAAAGGATTTGTCGTGAAAACCCCCGGCAAATAGTAATACCCCAAGCTTTGGCCATTCCATATTTGCAGAAGTGACGTTCTCCACAAATAGCGCCAAGTCTCGTGGGTGTTAAAATAACGTAACGCTGGCAAAGTTGACACCATTGGCCCAATAACAAGCGTTAGGATTAAAGTGACCACCACAAGAGCCGGAATTATACGGAATACTCTCGCCATCAAATATTTCAGCGGGGAGCGACTTGCGATAAGACTTGAAGTTACGAGAATACCGCTAATAAAGAAAAAACCTTTGATCGCAAGATCCCCGGCGTAATACCCGGTGTATAGATAAATCAGATCATCGCCTTGGTTCGCTCCGGGCGTCAAATGGAAAGAATGGCCGTAGATTACCATCAGAGCAAATAACAGCCGGACAATGTCCAGATTATTCCGATCGCGCCTGAGCGCGTCATGTAGAGACAATTCAGCCTTTTCGGGGACTCTGGGAATATAAAGATCCTCAATCACGACATGGGGCGGCCTCACCGGGCGACCCGCACAGTCGCGCTCCGCTCCGGGGGACCCATTGCCGTCGCCAGGGACCTTTGTCAATCGATAGCGAGACGCTGGGACAGGAAGCAATGTGACGTAGAAGCAAGGACGGTCGCCCGAAAACCGCAGCCATGTCCTTCCGTCCTGACGAATCCAATCGGTCTTGTGGTCCGACGGAAGGCGCGCGGGGCTGGCCCAAACGTCGACTGGCCCAGGAACTTGACGGTCGAGACCCGGACGAGCCGGCTATAGCGAATTGTGAGTCCTCTCCCCGCTACGCGGTAAAATGCTGACCTCGCTCTTCGAGCTTTCAAATTGGCTGCGGCCCCGGGAAGCATCCGCCGTAGTGGTTTTTACTAACGGATCGCGTAGCGCGCCAAAGCTCTCGCCGGGCCGCGGAAATGATTGCGACAAAGCAACCGGACGATTGGAGCAACGAGCCTCATGCGCCGCCGAGTGCGGCTTTTCAGGACAGGCGCAATCTCTTGCACCTCGGCCCACGAACTTTCCACGATTGAGAGATCGCGCCCCTCCTTCGTCGCCTTGCGGAATTCGCCAAAAGCGGGTCCCATGAACCGCGGGCCGATGACGTCGCGGCTCCAAAGCACGCCGAAAATCGGATCGTCTGGAAATAATTCAAGCTGCTTCTTGAAGTATATCATGCGCGACTTCGCCATTCTCGGACTGAACGACGTTGATGAGCCGTAGATGCGCCACTTCGTCGCCGCGACGTTGACATAGATGCTGCGGTAGCCTTCCGAAAACATCCGCGTGAAGAGGTCGTCATCCTCATACCCGGACAGACGTTGGTCAAAAAGGCCCACAGCTTTGATCGCGTCTATCGATATCAGGGACGCGCTTGGCAATACGAACATATCACGCTCAAGACGATCTTGCAACGAGGTCTTCGGGTGAGCTGTGGGAGTCAGCCCCGCTTCGCACGGATTGGATACTCAAGTTCGCGCCTTATAACAGCACAAGCAATCGTGTAAAGTTTTCATGGCGCCGGAGCCTTCGGTCAGCGAACGCGCGCGGTTTGACGCGCCTCAAGGACATGCGCTGCTCCCCGCTACATGATAATTTGAAAAACGACGGAGCGCCCCATGAACCATCACCAACGCAAGGTCCTGCATGCGATCTTCGCCCATCCGGTCAACGCCAATCTCGACCTGCAGGACGTCACGGGCGTGCTGACGGGGCTCGGGGCGGAGATCGACGCCAAGACGAAAAGCCGCATCGGGGTGACGCTCAACGGACAGACGACCTTCCTGCATCTGACCAATCACAGCCTTTTGAAGGCGGAGGTGATGCAGATCCGCAAGTTCCTCGAGTCGTGCGGGATTTCCGCGGGCGCCTATCCGGCGTAGCTTGGTCGAGTACGGGGAGAGCGCAGCCCGCGAAAGCGGCGCCGCGCGCTGCCGCGTTGCTTTCCACGGGAGCGCCGGGGGGCGCCGACGCGTGGAATCAATGCAGCCGGAACTCGCCCTCGACCGCCCGGAACTCCGCCGGCTTGATCAGGCGGGCGTGCGCGATGGTCACCGAGTGGAGCAGGCCGTCGAGCTCGCGCGTCCAGAAATCGAGGAATTTCCTCAGCTCGGGGAAATCCGGGTGCAGGTCGTGCTGCTGCCAGATGTAGTTCTGCAGGATGCCGGGATGGTCGGGCATGCGGTAGAGAATGTTGGCCGTCGTCAGGCCAAACCCTTCGAGCTGACGGCGGAAATCGGCGCTGACCATGCGGGTTCTCCAAAGGCTCAACAGGGCGATGATGTCACTGCGAACGCCCGGGTGCAACCTTTGTTCCGCAAAAAGCGTACTATATCAGTCTGTTAGCAGCAAATATGGACGAGTGCTAATTTTTCTGAAAATCCATCTTGAAGGATCGTTCTCGGGTTCCAAATTTTTTCGCGCGAGGAGTTCGCTCCCGCTTAAACGCGAGAAAGGAGACCGTAATGAAGTTTCGCCCGCTGCACGGTCGCATTGTCGTCAAGCGCATCGACGCGGAAGAGAAGACGAAGGGAGGCATCATGATCCCCGACACCGCCAAGGAGAAGCCGCAGGAAGGCGAGGTTCTGGCCGTCGGTCCGGGCGCCCGCGAGACCGGCAAGCTCGTTCCGCTCGACGTGAAGGTCGGCGACCGCATCCTGTTCGGCAAGTGGTCGGGGACCGACATCAAGCTCGATGGGAAGAGCTCCTCATCATGAAGGAGAGCGACGTTATGGGGGTGATCGAGGGCGCAGCCGCGCCGGCGAAGAAAGCCGCCTGAGCCAGGGGCGTTTCTAAAAATCTTGATTCCATCTCATGTCTCATGGAGTGAGAAAGCATGTCCGCCAAGGAAGTGAAGTTTTCGCAGGAAGCCCGCGAGAAGATGATTCGCGGCGTCGACGTTCTGGCCAACGCGGTCCGCGTGACGCTTGGCCCGAAGGGCCGCAACGTGGTCATCGAGAAGAGTTTTGGCGCGCCGCGCATCACCAAGGACGGCGTCACCGTCGCCAAGGAGATCGAGCTTTCCGACAAGTTCGAGAACATGGGCGCGCAGATGGTGCGCGAGGTCGCCTCGAAGACCAACGACACCGCCGGTGACGGCACCACGACCGCGACTGTCCTCGCCCAGGCGGTCGTGCGCGAGGGCGCCAAGTCCGTCGCCGCCGGCGCCAATCCGATGGACGTCAAGCGCGGCGTCGACCTCGCGGTCGAGGCGATCGTCGCCGACCTCAAGGCGAACAGCCGCAAGATCACCAATTCCGACGAAATCGGCCAGGTCGGCGCGATCGCCGCCAACGGCGACAAGACGATCGGCGCGATGATCTCGCAGGCGATGGACAAGGTCGGCAAGGAGGGCGTGATCACGGTCGAAGAGGCGAAAAGCCTCGAGACCGAGCTCGACGTCGTCGAGGGC
>Ga0074044_10005686_pt1 | contig 10111 bp, 12 predicted proteins | sample BogForMeECP23OM1_FD_94443 | JGI IMG/M metagenome (GOLD analysis project Ga0074044, IMG submission 94443) | Bog forest soil microbial communities from Calvert Island, British Columbia, Canada - Bog Forest MetaG ECP23OM1 | ecosystem: Environmental > Terrestrial > Soil > Wetlands ...
ATCTTCCGTTCGTTCTTTGTTGTTGCATCGCGCTGCATGTTCAGGCATACTTAACGCGGCGTTTCTTATGAGTCAACAGAAAAATCAAGAAAACTTGCATAGTCAACAGACCCTGGGCGAGCGCATCCGTTGGCTGCGCGAAGGCATGGGGCTCAGTTTAGAGGCTTTTGGCGCCGAAATCGGTTACGACAAGAGTTACCTGAGCCGCCTGGAGAGCGGCCTGTCCAAAAATCCCTCGCCCAAGTTCATCGAAGCGGTGTGTTCCAAATTCATGGTGTTCCGCGATTGGTTGCTAACCGGGATCGGGCAGCCGGTCTTGGAAGATGCCATCGTTAAACTCGCTTCCGGGATTGACTGGGGGGAAGTTGGCTCAAGAGCGGGGCAGGCATTCGCGATGGAGGCCGAGCTAGATACCGTGCGCGTCATTTGGCTCTTAATGAGGGATTTACCGATGCCCGAGAGGCTAAAGAAGGGCACTGAGCTTCTGGCTGACCCAGCGATCAAAGCCAGCGCAAAGGAATATTGGGCGACCGTCTTCCTGAGGGCATATTCCGATTCGCCGCCGCCGCCCTGTATCGGTTCTCGCGCGAACACACTCCTAGAGCAGAAGCAGCGGTTTTTGCAGGCCCGCGGGCTTTCTGACGTTAGGAAGCCAGGTTCAGCGCCTCGCTAGGCCGCCGGAAGCCCCCGAATGGCTAAGCAAAAATAGCTGTTGACACTTTTAGGCAATGCCTTAAAGTTCCCTACATGACGAAGCAGTCATCATATTGGAACTCGCTGCGCGCGCGGTTGAATTGCACGCTCTCGGGCTATGGCGCAAAATCAGCTCTCGCTCGCGAGTTCCACGTGACGCCCGCTTCGGTTTCTGAATGGCTGTCGGGCGAGAGTTCTCCCACAGCAGAAACAGCGCTTCGTTTGCTTCACTGGGTCGAGGCACGCGAAACCAAACCAAACAAGAACCCCGGCCGCGCTTCAACACGGCCGGGGCCAAAGACCCGAGTCCGCAAATCAAGTTATGAAAAACAGGCTCAAGTCCGCAAAAAGCAGTAGCAGAGCCGCTGCCGCTTGGCAACCAGAAAGCAACGCCGCCAAGAAGGAACCGGCCAGCGGCAAGCGTACCGCCGGAGTCGTTATGTGCGTATTGGTTGAACCGCAACTTCCTTCGTCAATGGCCCGATGGGCCGCAGCTCCAGTGATTCATTACACCGTCAACACGGGGCATGCGGTTGCCTCGCCTCGGTCCGGTGTCAGCCGGGAAGCAATCGAGGCGTTGCAACCGCTCGCGGAACACGGCGGCGCGATCCCCGGTTGCGTTCCATTTCGAGTCGTGGTTGACCAGGGCGCCGGGTCTGCCATGTTCACCGTCTGGCGAGGGGCGGAACCGGTCGTAACGTGCTGCCTCGCGTGGACGGAGGAAGGCGAGGCGGAAGCGTGGCCCGCTGTGGAAAAGCTCTACCTCGACTTGTCAGACCGGCATCCGCAGTTGCTCGCGCCAGCCAAAGAGGCGAGCAACCCGGCATCGCTGCCCTGGCTAGCGGTGGTTTTGCTGCCACCGCTCCTCAATCAAAGCCGGGATGACGTTGGCTGGCTCGGGGATTTTGAGCGGTGCCTCGCCTGGACAATTCTGGCCGGGCAGACCAGCGCAGATTGGAAGCCATGACCGCCCGACAAAACAGCTTCTACTTCCGCGAATGGGGCAGCGTGCGCGCTGCCTGCAAGGCGCACGGCTGGCCCGTTCCTGACCGGCACGAGCTGCACGTTCGCGCGTTGGGTTACGACAGGAGCCATCTGGACTTCAGCAATGAGGACCTGGATAAGGTGCTGGCGGAGTTCCGGGCCATCAGCCGGCCGGACGATCTGGCCGGCCAGCTCCGTCAACGTGACCAGCCCCGGCTCCGGCTGTTGTATCGCATTCGGCAACTGGCGCCTGAGCCTTACTGGCAGGCAATCGCCCGGGACAAATTCGGCACAGCCGACGAAGCCAGCCTTGGTGTGGAGCAGTTGCGCCAGCTCGTTATGACCCTGACAGCCCGCGCCCGTTCGCGGAAGCGCCGCGGCTTGTCCATCGCATAGTCTTGCCCCCCCACGGCGCCGGCCTTACGACCAGGCCGGCGCCTTCTTTTTCAACCAGGCTTGAAGGTGTGTTTAATGGCCCGTTAGCGCCCCCATTCCGCCAAGCGTATCACCCCCAAAAAACGCCCTGTCGATTTCTGACCACCTCCAGCTTTAACGTTAAAAAGAGGTTCCTGGTTCCACCCCCCCAAACCCACGGTGATTCTGTGCGGTTTCGCTTTTTGTCAGTTCCAACCGTTGATAATCAGGCACTTACGAGGCATGGTTTTGGAACTGCGAAACCGCACACCCGCCGCGAAACCGCACACGCGAAACGGCCCAATTCCGTGCTTAAGTCTCTGCAATTCGGCCCCTTCCGGCCTAATTCGCCCTAATTCGCCATTCCGCACAACATCGCCGTGCTTGCTCAACATTGAGCGTTCAAGCCTCGGAAGGGTAAGCCGCAATAAATTCCGACACCGGATGAAATCCTCGCTTGGCAAGAGCAGGCTGAGGGAGTATGAGTTGCTTGTTCTTTGAAACGGATGGACCGATGGTCCGTCCCTAACATCGCTAAACGTCAGGGAACCCCGTGAGAATCGGGGACGGTTGCGCCACTGTAATGGGCTACAGACTCCCACAGCCACTGGTCTTGCGTAGGACCGGGAAGGCGGGAGCGAGGTTCCAGGCCCGAAGTCAGGATATCGGTTTGGCGATGCTCGTCGTGGCTCGCAAGGCAGTACAGGCGGGGCGCTTGTTCCACTGCTTTGGTGCTAACTTCTCCGTCAAAGAGAAGGATGAGGCCAGCCCGTCGCGTGAGTGCGGGGCGGGGTTCGTTGGATGCCTTCATTCTCCGATTTGCCGGGGTCTGGAGGCTTTTTGTCTTCCGGCCCCGCGCTGGTCTCTCAATCGTTAACCCGCGCCGCGAAGCACGCGGCGCACTTGAAAGATCAGCTATGTTGAGAATTCGGTTGTCTGTGCTGGCCCTGGCCGGCTTGTCGGTTGTATCGGTGTCGCGCGCGGGTACCATTGTGGAGGACTTTTCCGCCAACCCTCTGTCCAACGGGTGGCAGGTATTCGGAGAGACCAACCTGTTTGCGTGGAATTCGACCAACCAGAATCTCGAAGTCACGTGGGATTCGACGCAGCCAAATAGTTACTTTTACCATCCGCTCGGAATCTCGCTGACGCGTTACGATGATTTCAGCCTGGAATTCGACCTGCGTCTGAGCGATATCGCCAGCGGGGTCGAACCCGGCAAGACTGGGCCATTGCAGATCGGGTTCGGCTTCCTGAACCAGGCCGAGGCCACCAGCACCAATTTCATGCGCGGCGCCTGGGGGGGCGCGCCCGACGTGGCGGAATTCGATTATTACACCTTAGGCTATTACGACGTCGCGGGCGTCATTTATCCTTCTCCGGCCAGCACTGTCCCGTCGTTTATTCCGGGAACCGACAGCTTCGAGTACGCGCCCGTCTTTGTGAGCGTGTTTGAAACGGAGTTGCCGACCAACCAGACGGTGCATATACGGCTCGTTTATACCGGCGCCAACCAGACGGCGATCCTGACTTTGACCACTAATGGTGGGTCACTGAGCCAACCCCCGCCCCTAGTGCTGAGCGACCCCGGCAATAGCCAGTTTGCCCCTACGGACAACTTCTGGGTGGATACCTTCTCCATCAGTAGCTACAGCAGCGCCGGCGACGCTTACGATTCCGTTCTCGCCCATGGCACCGTGGGCAACCTGGCCATTACCGCCCAACTCCAGCCCATTACCTGCCTGACGGGCGGCCTGACCAATGGCCTCTGGCAAGCCCAGTTCTTTGCCCACAGCAACTGGCTCTACACGCTCGAGCGTTCGACCGACCTTCACTCCTGGGCGCCGGCTTCCATCACCAACGCCGGCAATGAGGGTATTATGATGTTGCAGGATACGAATCCGCCATCGCCAAGAGCCTTCTATCGCGTGCGGGCGCAGCAACCGTGAGGCGTGAGTCGTGATGGATGAAACGTGATGCGTGATGCGTGAGAGAAACGTCAACGGCGGCGGTTGCCGAAGGGCATGAAGCACGACGGGTGGCAAGCGATGAATGGTCACACGCCAGAATGGGGAACCGAGAATGAGCAAGCGGCTTGCGGCCCTGTCTTCGGCTCTCGACCCGCGACCTTCGACCCTCGACTCTGCCGTCGCGCCTTTACTCTCATCGAGCTGCTGGTGGCCATCGCCATCATTGCCATCCTCGCGGCGCTGCTGCTGCCGGCGTTGACCCGCAGCAAAGCTTCCGCCTGGCGCGCCGAGTGCGCCAGTAATTTGCGCCAGCTTGCGCTCGCCAGCCAATTGTATTGGGACGACTATGGCGGCCGCTGTTTCCAGTGGTATTACGGCGTGACGAACAACGGCGAGCTTTATTGGTTTGGCTGGCTGGGCTATGGGGCCGAAGGTCAGCGTCCGGTTGATCTCTCCGCGGGTGTGCTTTATCCCTACCTGGCGGCCAGCAAGGCACGGCTTTGCCCTGCCCTGAATTACGCGCTCCCACAGTTCAAGCCCAAAGCCGACATCCCGGTATGCGGCTATGGCCTCAACGCGCTCCTCTGCCCGGCCAGCCTCGGCGTCTCCCTCAGCATCAGCCGCGTGAGCCGTCCGACCGAAACCGCGCTATTTGCGGACGCCGCCCAGATCAATAACTTTCAGCCGCCGGCGTCGCCTTCGAACCCGATGCTCGAAGAATGGTACTACCTGGACAACCCGACCAACTATCCCAGCCCGAACTATTATCCTCATGGGCATTTCCGGCATTCCCAAAAAGCAAACGCGGCCTTTTGCGACGGCCATGTGGGGCTGGAACGATTTGTGCCGGGTTCGATTGATCCCCTGATGCCCGGTCAGTTGGTCGGCCGATTGCGCCCGGAGATATTGACTCTTCCGTAACCTGGCAGCGCAAACTTACCCGCCCACCTGCCGTTTGATGGCTTCGGCAATCCGGTGCGACCACTTTTCCAGCGTCGCCTGTTCGCGGCCTTCGAGGAGCAGCCGCGCTTTCGGTTCAGTGCCGGAATAGCGCAGGAAGACCCGGCCTCCCTGAGTCTTGAGTTCCCCTTCGGCTTCCTTCACCAGCCGTCCCACGTCATCCAGTTGTTCGAAAGGCCGCTTTTCGCGCACCACGATGTTGGTAATGATCTGGGGGAAGCGGGTCCAGCACTGCACGAGTTTCGAGAGCGGCAGTTCCTTCGACCGCATGATCCGCAGGATCTGGAGCGCGGCGACCAGGCCATCGCCGGTCGTGCCGTGGTCGCGGAAGATCAGGTGCCCGCTCTGCTCGCCGCCGAGGTTGAAGCCGTGGCGCAGCATTTCGTCTATCACCAGCCGGTCACCCACGGCTGTGCGCACCACGGTCCCGCCCGCGGCGGCAATGGCCGCATCCAGCCCCGCGTTGCTCATCACAGTGCTGACCAGCGTCTTCTTCGCCAAGCCGCCCTGGGCCAGCAGGTCCAGCGCGGCGATGGCCATAACGTCGTCCCCGTCAATCAGGGTGCCCTTCTCGTCGCAGAGCAGGACGCGGTCGGCGTCGCCGTCGTGCGCGATGCCCAGGTCGGCGCGATGCTCCCAGATCTTCTGGCACATGAGGTTGGGATGCATCGAGCCGCAATCCTTGTTGATGTTCTTGCCGTCGGGCTGGTTCCCATAGACGATCACTTCGGCGCCCAGCTCGCGCAGCACGCAGGGGGTTGACTTGTAAGCCGCCCCATGCGCGCAGTCCACGACGATACGCAGCCCTTCGAGCGTCATCCCGCGCGGGAACGAGACCTTGGCATGTTCGATATACCGGCCCAGCGCATCGTCAATGCGCACCGCCTTGCCGATCGCGTCCGCCGTGGGGCGAATGTTCTCGATCTCCCCACTGAAGACCAGGCTCTCGATCTGATACTCGATCTTGTCATCGAGCTTGTAACCGTCGCTACGGAAGAACTTGATGCCGTTGTCGTCGTAAGGGTTATGCGAGGCCGTAATGACGATGCCGGCGTCCGCGCGCAGGCTGCGCGTGACGTAGGCCACCCCGGGCGTCGGCAACGGGCCTATGAACAACACGTCCACGCCCATCGAAAGGATGCCGGCGGACAAGGCATTCTCAATCATGTAGCCGGATAGGCGCGTGTCCTTGCCCAGCACAATCTTGTGCCGGCCCCGCCCACGTGGGCGGGTCTCGATGGTCTTGAAAACGTGGCCGGCGGCGCGGCCCAGCTTGAGCGCTGTTTCGGCCGTCACCGGCTCGGTATTGGCCGTCCCGCGGACGCCGTCAGTGCCGAAGATTCTCTTGGGGGAACTCATAGGAGGAAGAATATCACCGATCGGGGGGGAAGATGACCTGCACCTCTGCCGGCGCCACCCGCAGGTAAGTGACGCCGGTCGGGACGGACACCTCGATGGGCTTGCGCAGGTCGCGCGCGGCCGCGACCCCCGTTAAATCCACCACTGCCCGGACGTCTTTGCTTTGGAGGTTTTGCAGGGTCCGGGGATCGCCCCGCAAAGTGACTTCGACCTCATTGGGGCTGACCCTGAAGTTATGGACGTCCTCAGCCGAGGCCAGAACCGTCACCGGGACGTTCAAGAACACGCGGCTTTCGGTCCCGACCTCCTTTTGACTGGCGAAGGTCACCGTGAGCCAAATCAGGACCGCCAGCGTCAGCGAGAAGAGCTTCAACCAGAAATCCTCGAACACCAGATGGCGCAGGAAAGCGATCATTTGGCGATGCCGTCGGTGGCAGATGCTGCAGACGCTTCCCCTTTGGCTACCTCCGTGGGACCCGGTTCGGGGCGGTCCTTGAGCCGGAACCGGAGCCAGCCCAACCCGTTGCGGGAACGGGCGGGTTTGACCAGGACGGAGGTCAGAAACGCCCGCAATTCCTCGAGGGTGATGCCGCGCACCAACTGGCCTTTGTAGGCATAGGAGATCGCGCCCGTCTCTTCGGATACTACCACGACGACCGCGTCGGACTCTTCGCTCAAGCCGATGGCCGCGCGGTGCCGCGTGCCGAGCGATTTGTTCAGGTCCTGCCGCTGGGTCAGGGGAAAGATGCAGGCGGCGAAGGCGATCCGGTCGCCTTTGATGATGACGCCGCCGTCGTGAATGGCGTTGTTGGGGAAGAAGATGGTTTCCAGCATTTCCGGCGTAGCCTCGCAATCAACGGGGATGCCGGATTCAACGGTCGTCTGGAGCTGAATGGACTGCTCGAGGGCGATGAGCGCGCCGATGCGCACGTCGGCCAGGCGCTCGACCGTTTGGATGATGACCTCGATGTTCTCGCGCTGCTCATGCCCGGTGGCAAAGAGCGGCAGGTTGCCCAGTTCCGCCAGTATCCGGCGGAACTCGGGCTGGAAAATCACCACCACCGCCAGGACGAAAAACGCGGAGAAGCCTCCCAGGAAGTATTGCAGCACCTTGAGCTTGAGCAGGTAACTTACCAATCCCAGTGTCAGCAGCACGACCAGGAAACCCGACACGACCGGCGCGCCGCGGGTTCCGCGCACAAACCGAAAGGCATAATAGATGCCGACCGTGAGGATCAGTATCTCCAACACGGGGCGCCAGACGGTCTGTATGATTTCCCACATTATACTCTGCGCTTCGCCAGGATCGCTTCGGTCATCCGAATCGCCTGCACGGTTTCCGCAACATCATGGGCGCGGACGATTTGCACGCCCGCGCTTACGGCCAGGCAGGCACACGCTAGCGCCGCCGGCAGCCGCGCCGCCAGTTCCACGCCCAGCAGCTTCCCCATAAACGACTTGCGCGAGACCCCAAGCAGCAAGGGACGCTCCAGACTTGTAAATTTCTGCGCCGCCCCTAGCAACTGCAAATTGTGCTCGACGGTCTTGCCAAAGCCGATCCCTGGATCGAGTATAATTTGGTCCTGGCCCACTCCGCAACCGTTCAATCGCCGGATGCGCTCGGAAAAGAACTCCGCCACCTCGCGGACCACGTCGGTGTAAGCCGGGTTGGCCTGCATGGTCAGGGGCGTACCTTGCATGTGCATGCACACGTAGCCGGCGCCCGCCTCGGCCACGACCTCCCACAAAGCGCGGTCTTCGCGGTTGGCCGCTACGTCGTTGACAATGCTGGCTCCCGCCGCGAGGGCGGCTCGAGCCACGCCCGGCTTGACCGTATCAATGGAGATAGGCAGTTTGAGTCGCCTGGCCAAGCGCTCGATGACCGGCATCACCCGGCGGAGCTCCTCGGCTTCGCCCACCGGCGCAGCGCCCGGGTGGGTGGATTCGCCGCCGACATCAAGGATCTCCGCGCCCTGCTCGACCAGTTGCAAGGCGTGCGCCACCGCTGCCGGCGGGTCGAGATATTGCCCGCCGTCGGAGAAAGAGTCCGGGGTGACGTTCACGATCCCCATCACCAGCGCCGGGCGGGGGAAGGTGAACTCGAATTGGCGGGCGCGGAGAATCATCGGAAATAAACCCGAGACCCGAAACCCGAAACCCGAAAGAAGCCCGAAGCCCGAAGCCCGAAGCCCGAAAGGACTGAACGCACACCCGGGCTCTTCGGATTTCGCCCTTCGGACTTACTTCGGGTTTCGGGTTTCGGCATTCGGGTTTTCACGCGCCAGCGCCCGGCCTAGCCATCTGGATCAACTCGATTTCATACCCCTCCGGGGCGTCAATGAAGGCGATGCCCCCGCCGTCCGCGTCGAGGTGCGGGCCGTCGGAATACTTGAGGCCGAGCCGGCCCAGATGCCGGCCGAATTCCTCCAAGCTGTCAACCTCGAAGGCGAGGTGCGTCAGATCCGGCTGCACATGCACCGGCCCGCTCGCCGGATAACAGCACAGCTCGATCAGCTCTTCGCTGCCCGGCGTCCCCAGGAAAACCAATTCCGAACCGCGCGGGGATTTGTGGCGGCGGACCTCTTCCAACCCGAGCACCTCGCGGTAGAACTTCACCGTCCGTTCGAGATCATCAACGCGATAGCGCGTATGCAGGAGCTTCTTGACCTTACTCATGTGCTCACCATACCGCGGAATCGGTTCAGGGCAACCGACAATTCTGTCTCCTGACATAGAGGCCACGGCATTGCAGGCAGAGGAAATCCATGCTACCGTCTCCACAGTGAGCGACATTACCCGCATTCTGGAAGACCTGGCACAGGGCAATCGCGCGTCGGCGGATGAACTGCTGCCGCTGGTTTACCAGGATTTGCGCAAATTGGCCGCGCTTAAAATGGCCGGCCAGGCTCCCGGGCACACCCTCCAGCCCACGGCATTGGTTCACGAGGCCTGGTTGCGGCTGGCTGGGAACGAGCCGGGCCGATTTGCCGGGCGGGCACACTTCTACGCGGCCGCCGCGGAGGCCATGCGGCATATCCTCATTGATTCGGCGCGGCGAAAGCGCGCCGCGCGCCACGGCGGCGGGCAGGTGCGCGTGGACATCGAGCAGGTGGAAATCGCTTCCGTGGCGGATGATGACGAGCTTCTGGCGATTCACGAGGTGCTCGACAAACTGGCCGCCGAAGACCCGCAGAAGGCCGAGTTGACCAAGTTGCGTTACTTTGTCGGCCTGACGTTTGAGGAAGCCGCTGAAGTCCTCGGCATCTCCGTGGCCACGGCCAAACGTCACTGGGCTTACGCGCGCGCTTTTCTTTACGAGGAAATACAGGCGAACAAGACGAAATGACCGGCTCCGTGTGCGGTGTCCACCCTTTCGGATGTCCGGGACCGAGAATAGTTCGTCCGGATGAGACTTTTGCCGCGCGGATTTCGTATGTGTATTAAAGGCCCAACATTATGAGCGAGCCCCACAAACCGGTTGGAGCCATCTTCGAGGCGGCCATCGAGTTGCCGCCCGAGCGGCGCGCGGCCTACGTACAGGAGAGCTGTGCGGGCGACGATCCCTTGCGCCAACGCGTCGAAGCCTTGCTCCGTTCCCACGAATCAGCCGGAATGTTCATGGACAGCCTGGCCGTCGGCCCCAGACAGGAAACTCCGGCGGTCAAGCCCGCGGAGCAGGCTGGGGACAGGATTGGCCGCTACAAACTCCTGCAACAGATCGGCGAAGGCGG
>Ga0074044_10005687_pt1 | contig 10110 bp, 7 predicted proteins | sample BogForMeECP23OM1_FD_94443 | JGI IMG/M metagenome (GOLD analysis project Ga0074044, IMG submission 94443) | Bog forest soil microbial communities from Calvert Island, British Columbia, Canada - Bog Forest MetaG ECP23OM1 | ecosystem: Environmental > Terrestrial > Soil > Wetlands ...
TATGATTTTTATGGCAGCCTGTTTGATCTGCCTGGCTGAAGGTTCTGCTGCTCCCGGATTATCGTTCTTTGCTTGTTCCGCATGGCTGTCGGGATCAATAGCCTGAACAAGATCGCCAGTCAGTTTCTTAAGGCTCTTGCCGCCTGCAAGCTTCTGTACTTCTGCCTTTTCTTCCGGCTTGATCTTTTTCTCCAAACGGGCAAAACGTGCGGCTATCGAAGAGATAACCTCTGTATCTGCATTCCCAAGCGCCACTGCCTGGAGGAGCTGCTCCAGAGAAAAAGAACGCTTCTTTTCCAAAGGACGCGAATCCGTCTTGTCCTGTTCGCAGACGCCTACGGCGTCGATGATCACAAAATGGTCCTTTTCTCTTGCATCAGGCGTGACCGACTGAAGGTCGTCAGGATTGATCACCCGTACTCCCCGGCCCTTCATCTGCTCAAAGAATGACCGCGACTTTATAGTACGCATGAAGAAAACGATTTCGAGGGGCTTGATGTCTGTGCCTGTGGCGATCATGTCAACAGTTACGGCAATCCTCGGATTGTAGCTGTTCCGGAAGGAGGCGATCAGGGACTCCGGAGAAACGCCGGTAGTTTTGTAAGTTATTTTCTGGCAGAAGTCATTGCCCTTGCCGAATTCTTCCCTTACAATCTTGACGATGTCTTCCGCATGGGAATCGTCCTTTGCGAAGATGAGCGTCTTGGGCACATCTTTTCGGCCTGGAAATATGTCGGTAAAAAGCCTGTCGCGGAACGTCTTGACTACCGTTCGGATCTGGTCGAGGGCGACCACATCGGCATCGAGCTGCCTCGCTCCATATGCAAGCTCTTCATCCAATTGCTCCCAGCGCAGAGAGCGAGTCTCCCTGTCCCGTTTATCCACATAATAGCCTGCATCGACTTTCGAGCCCTCCCTGGTGATCTTTGTCCGTATTTCGTAGACGTCATAGTTGACATTCACGCCGTCGGCAACAGCCTGTTCATGGGGATATTCCATTACAAGGTTCTGGTTGAAGAAGCCGAAGGTCTGCTTGTTCGGCGTCGCGGTAAGACCGATCAGAAAAGCGTCGAAATAGTCCAGCACCTGCCGCCAGAGGCCATAGATAGAGCGATGGCATTCGTCGGTGATGATGGTGTCAAAGGTCTCTATCGGAATGGCCGGATTATATTCAACAGGCATCGGTACTTTAAACAGGTCCGAATGATCGAAGAGGGATTCTTCCTCAAGTTCCTCGCTGATCTCCTCCCCTCTGAGGATCGAATAGAGCCGCTGGATGGTCGAGATGCAGACGCGGGCGGTCTGGTCTATCTTATTTGATTTCAGTTGCTGGACTATGTATTCTTCGGTGAATTTATATGGACTGTAAGGCGAAAAATATTGCTGAAACTCCTTGACCGTTTGACGACCTAAGTTAGCCCGGTCTACAAGGAAAAGCACTCTCGCTGCACCGCCGAACTTGATCATGCGGTAGATTGCGCTTACAGCGGTGAAAGTCTTGCCGCATCCGGTAGCCATCTGGATAAGTGCGCGGGGACGGTTCTCTGCCAAAGACTTTTCCAGGTTCCTTATAGCCGTTATCTGCGCGGGCCAGAGTCCTTCTTCTTTTAATGCAGGCATCTGCCTCAGTCTTGAACGCAGGTTCAAAGGTTCATAAACTGCCCGAGGGTCAGCGGCTTCGTCCATCGCAACGTGCTCTTTGTCGTTCAGCCAGGCTTCCAATGTCTCAGGTTTGTGAAAATAAAAGACATTTCGGGAACAAGGATCGGGATCGAACCCGTTGGTGAACCGTGTCTCAACGCCGGTTGATTGATAAGAAAAAGGAAGGGGCCGATACCATGCCGGAAATATGTCAGGGAAGCCATGCTTGTATTTGTCCGACTGGATCTCGACGCCGGTTAATGTGGTACCGACTTTTTTTGCTTCGATTACTCCTGCTGCTTTTCCGTCGATATAAAAGAGATAATCGGCGAAACCGTGGCCTCTAAGCAGAGGATAATTCCGGATGACAACCCCGCGGGCCGCGTGTATATTGGCATCTTTGAAATCGCAGACATGCCAACCGGCCTGCATTAACATATTGTCTATCTGTTCTCGTGCTTTGTCTTCCGGCGTTCTTCCCATTCCACTCCCTGTATTTCCCTTAAATATTGGTATCTTCCCTCAGTATTTTTCAACTCAGGCTATCCCGGCAACTGCAATTCAGACAGTATGGGGTTGTTTTTCTGCATGGGGTAGAGGGGAGCGTCTGGGTTATGGCGGTGGGCGAGTTATGCTTGGTTTCTAGACGGGGACGGGAAAGGTTTTGCCTTTCCCGTCCCCGTCTATTTCGTCGAATAAAACAGGATTAATGCTGCGCCGGTTTCTGTTCTGCCTTCTTTTCTCCCTTCATCTGTCCCTTCTCATGCATATGGCCTTTAGCATGCATAGGGCACCCGCATTCGCCGTCTCTCATGCCCTTCATACCGTGTTTCATTCCGTGTCTCATCATTTCACGTTTCATCATCATATGTCTCATCATCGCACTAAATTCTTTTTTTTGTTCTGCATTCAGGTTGGACTTTACCTCTTCCATTGCCTTGATATGCATCATCTTCATCTCTGTCTTCAAGCCCTCTAACTTTTTTACTGCTGTCTCGGCAGCTGTCATGTCCACAGGGTCCTTCGAGAGAATCTCGAACAAGTCAAGCTTTGCCACCTTTATATCGGCCTTCTTTTTTATCGTCTCCTTCATTGTCCTGAGATGAATCTCCTGAACAGCTTCCATCTGCTTTTTATCAAGTCCGAGTTTTTTGAACATACCTCCAAACTCATGAGGGCCGCCGCAACCGCAGCCCTCTTCATGTTTGTACATGCCACCGTGATGAGCGCCGCCTTTTTCCATTTCTGCTGCACCGGAAGCAATTGCAAGCCCCATTACAAAAAGAACTGTGAGTAAAACCAGGAATGCTTTTTTCATACCTTTCCTCCTATTTAACATACTGTCAACCGACAGTTTGATCTTTCTATAATGTTTAAGTCGATAAAAAAGGTAAGAAGGTTACAGGATAAATAAATAGCTTTACTAAACAGATACTTAATGTCGGCGCACTACAGATTCCCCCGCAGCCTCTCTGCATCGAGCACCCGTTTTATAGCCAGATGATAGGCGGCTTTTCGCATCCTGCAGCGGGTCTCGCTGCAAGCAGAAGATACATCGTTATAAGAGCTTACCATGATATTTTTCAGTTTCTGCACGACTTTCTCTTCTGTCCAGTAACTGCCATTGAGGTTCTGGCTCCATTCAAAATAGCTCACTACCACGCCGCCGGCATTTGCGAGCACATCCGGCAGTACCGTGATTTTTTTGTCAAAGAGTATCTTGTCGGCTTCTGTGGTCGTAGGCGCATTGGCAAGTTCCAAAACGATCCGGGCCTTCACCTTATCCGCGTTGCCTTTATGAAGCTGGTCGGAGAGGGCTGCAGGGACAAGGATATCGCAGTCGCATGCCAGCAACTCCTCGTTGGTGATGTTTTTACTGCTTTTATATCCGAGCAGATTTCCAGTTGCCTTATGATGCTGTATTACTTCGCGGATATCCAGGCCGGCCGGGTCCATGATGCCCCCTTCAAAGGCGCTGACCGCAACTACTTTATAGTCCCCTTCAAAAAACAGCCTGGCCGCATTTTTCCCAACGTTGCCGAAACCCTGAATGGCGACCCTCGCCTTGTTTTTTTCGATCCCGGACTTTCTTAGGGCCTCTTCAAGAACATAGATTCCTCCCAGGGCTGTCGAGTAATGCCTGGCCTTCGTGCCTGCCAGTTCAACCGGCTTGCCCGTGACGACTGCCGGCACATGTTCTCCGTGTATTCTTTCGAACTCATCCAGGATCCAGACCATAATTTTTTCATCAGTAAAGACGTCAGGCGCCGGGATATCCTTGAAGGGACCGATGAAGTTCTGGATTGCGCGTATGTATCCTCTTGTCAACTGCTCCAGCTCATTCCTGCTGAGATCTTTTGGACTGACGACAACACCGCCCTTTGACCCCCCGAAAGGAATATTTACCACCGCGCATTTGAGCACCATCAGAAAAGCGAGGTCCTTTACATGCTCAATAGTCAGGTCGGGATGAAACCTGATCCCTCCCTTGGCCGGCCCTCTTGCATCGTTGTATTGCACACGGTGCCCTATAAACATTCTGGTTTTCCCCGAGTCCATTCTTACCGGGAAATGTACTGTATATGAGCGCCGCGGCATTGCCAGCAACTCCAGCTCTTCTGCCGCCAGTTCCATGTCCGTATAAATTTCGCCGATCTCCTTCAGAAATAATTTACAGACATTCCTGTCATCGACATGTATTCTCTCGTAAAAAGTGGCTGCCATTGTTTCACCCCTCTTTTGTATTAATAACATTGTACATCAAAATAAGCTACAATTATTAATTCGTTATTTAATAAAAAGTGAGGACGGATCGCCATGTCTGACTCAACCCCACTGCTTGTAATCGGACACCTTTCCACTTTTTACCATACTGCGATGCTTTTAATGGCAGAGGGTACGCTCGGGGAAAAAATTGGAGCACGCGTCGAGTGGAAGCTTTTCGGCACCGGACCGGCCATTGTCGACGCGTTTGAAAAGGGCGAACTTGATCTGGCATACATCGGGCTGCCTCCGGCAATCATAGGTATGGCAAGGGGTGTGGGGATAAAATGCATAGCAGGAGGACATATCGAAGGAACAGTGGTGTGCGGCAGGACCGGCGACAGAGGCTTCCCTGAGATTGATGATCCTGGCGCTGTTTTACGCCAGTTCTCGGGCTTGAAAATAGGTGTTCCGGGGAATGGATCTATACATGATGTCATTTTGACGGACTGTCTTTATCGGTTCGGTCTCAACGCCTTTGTTGAGGTAGTACATTTCCCCTGGGCTGACGCTATTATAGAAGCAATGGTAAAGGGCGAAATTTCTGCTGCTATAGGGACTCCTGCTCTTGCGGTGGCGCTTGAGCGTTACGCCGGGGGAAAAATACTTTATCCTCCGGATAAGCTCTGGCCTTATAATCCAAGCTATGGCATTGTCGCGCATAACCGGCTGACCGGGAGGCGGCGAGAACTTGTTGAAGCATTTCTTATTGCTCACGAAGATGCTGCGTCGCGTATAAGGAACTCCCCTGAAGAAGCAGCAGCCATTATTTCGGAATATGTAGGCTTTATCGATAAAACATTTGTTCTTGATACGCTGAAAGTATCCCCTAAATACTGTGCCCAGCTTAGCGATGAGTATATAAGCGCAACTATGGATTTCGCCGTTGTACTCAGGAAATTGGGCTATATCACCCGTAATGTATTGCGTGAAGAGATTTTTGACACATCTTTTATCAGAGCGGTCCACCCTCCCGGAGACCATTATTAGGATGGCTGTTTATTTGCTCGCAGGGACGAGGCGAGCATGACTTGTGTTATAGTTAAGACAACTTTATCTCAGGAGGACCTCGATATGTCTGAAAAAGAGAAACCGCTGCCTCAGCCTCCGGCAACACCTTTCGGGCTAAAAAAGCGCTTTGAACAGACCGGGGATGACAGCCCGCTTGTTGCAGACCGACTGGCAATGGCAATGGCAGAAGGAAAGCTTGATCAATATTTAGAACAGGAAATGCCTGACAACGAGCATGCAAAGAAACTGGCTATGATGATGATGGGTATGTCCGGAATGGCCGATATAGTACAGGTTCCGAATAAAACCCCTGTAGAAAGGTCCGGAGAGGAGAGTGCCGAACCTCTGTCAGAGGCAAAAGGACCTCTTCAGCCTCCTGAAGATCTGGTAAAGGCTGCTGTTGACGGCGACGTAAAAGGTCTAATGGAGATCCTCCGCAGGGAGCATGAAAAAAATAATCCCGGAGCTGCGGCTCCTGTTCCCGCGGGACACGGCTCGGCCCCGGTTGTTGAGAAAGAAACAATTGAGACGCTGGCCGCGATTGCTGATGAGAACAGCCTGACAATGGATTGGTTGATCCTTCGGGCGATCAAACTATATGTGCAGGAATATAAGAAGACCGGCCGACTGTAGAACCATTGGAGTGTGTCATGAAAGTCTTCGTGACCGGCGGTACAGGGTTTGTGGGGCGTGCAGTAGTCAAAGCGATGCTTAAGCGCAACTATGAGGTTGCCCTCCTTGCGCGAAACAGCAAGTCACTGGATTCAATGGGAGCCCTCTCTGACGCGGTTTCGTCCGTGTACGGGACCATTTACGACGCTGAAGTGCTCAGAAAGGCCATGAGGGGGTGTGATGCGGTGGTCCACCTTGTTGGCATTATCAGAGAGATCAGGGAGAACACCTTTGAGAGGGCCCATTATGAAGGCGCGGTCAATGTGATGGAAAGCGCCAGGGCCTCGGGCATTCAGAGATTTATCCATATGAGCGCCGAAGGGACCAGGGCAGCCGCCCAGAGCCGTTATCACCAGACAAAATTTAAGGCCGAGGAGTACCTCAAGGCCTCAGGCCTTCACTATACCATAATGAGACCGGCCGTGATGTTCGGCGCCGGGGATAAGAATTTCACTGTCCTTGCGGATATGATCAAAAAAGCCCCGCTTGTGCCGGTAATCGGGGACGGCACTTATGTGTGGCAGCCGGTGGCGGTGAAAGATGTTGCAGAACTGTTTGTTTTATCACTTGGGAATAATGGCTCAGAAGGAAAGACCTATGAAGTGAGGGGCACTGAAGCCTTCACCTTTAACCATATACTGGATTTGCTGATGAAACTGCTGGGAGTGCATAAGCCAAAGGTCCACATCCCGGCGGGCTTTGTCAGACCGGTGATAGCGGCGTTTGATGGTCTGATGCCCTTACCGATAACCAAAGACCAGCTTATAATGCTCCTTGACCGCTACGAGCAGCCCGAAAGTAATTTTCAGGAGGACTTCCACATACGGCTTGCCACTCTTGAGGAAGGGCTCAGGGAATACATAGGAACGAATCGGACTATAACAGAGTCAGGGTAGTTCTCTTTTGGGATTGTCCACTGGAAGCCGGAAGTTTAGTGAGGGAAAAGGTATGAAGTACTGAGGTTTACTGATAAACGGTATATATAGTAGGATAAATGTGTCATGGAAGAAATCGGCATTGTAAAGGAAATCAATGGAATAAAGGCTATAATTTCTGTGCAGAAGCAGGGGTCCTGCGGGTCTTGCCCCGGAGGCTCCCTATGCCAGGCACTGGGAGCGGGTGAGGCCTTGATGGAAGCCTATAATCATGTCGAGGCGCGGGCCGGAGATACTGTGAAAGTGGTTTTCAAGTCCTCAAATTATCTTAAAGGTACTATTCTTGTGTATGGCCTGCCTGCTTTAATGCTTATTATCGGAGCAGTGCTGGGAAAGGGATATCTGAGCAGGTTTTTCCCCGCTGCTGATTCCGAACTCCTCTCTGCCGGCTGTGGATTCGGCTTTCTTATCATTACTTTTCTGGTTATTAAGCTCTGGTCAAATATATTTGAACTCAAAAAAGAATACACGCCAATAATAGAAGAAATCATAAACAGGGGGTAGTTATGTCGAAATTGAGCGCTGGGCAAATAAGGAACGTGGCAATTATAGCTCACAGTGGTGCCGGCAAGACCTCATTGACCGAGGCTATTCTGTTTAATTCAGGAGTCCTGGACAGGATCGGGAGTGTGGAGGCAGGAAATACAACGACCGACTGCGAGCCTGAAGAGGTCGCGAGGAAGATAAGTGTTGTATCTGCCATTGCCTATTGCGACTGGAGAAACACGCGGATCAATTTGATCGATACGCCGGGGTTTATAAACTTTATAGAAGACACGAGAGGCAGTCTCAGAATATCCGATGGGGCGGTTGTCATCGTAAGCGCAATCTCAGGAGTTAAAGCGGAAACCGAAAAGATATGGAAGTACGCCTGTGAATTCGAGGTGCCGCGGGTGGTCTTCGTCAATAAGCTTGACAAGGAAGCTGCAAATTTCTTCATGGCGCTCGGCGAGCTTGAGAAGTCTTTTGAATCAGAGGCTGTTCCGCTTTATATTCCTATAGGTGAGGGCGAGGAATTCAGGGGAATAGTTGATCTCATAACGATGAAGGCATATATTTTGGAAAACGGTAAAGTGGCTGAAGCGGAAATACCGTCTTCCTTGCAGGACAGCGCAGGTGAGTACAGGAGGAAGCTGGTCGAAAAGATTGCGGAATCCGACGATGCCCTCCTGGAAAGATACCTCGAAGGAACGGAGCTTACCAATGAAGAGATTATGAAAGGTGTCCGTGAGGGATCCTTGACAAGAAAGTTTATCCCTGTGATATGCGGCTCGGCCACTCTCAATATCGGCGTAAGCCAGCTGCTCGATGCCCTGCTGCTCTGCCTGCCCTCGCCCGAAGACATGAGCAGGATTTCGCCTATCAGGGGCAAAAATCCCAAAGACGGCAAAGAGGTGGAAAGAAAACCGGTAGAGACAGATCCTCTTACAGCGTACGTTTTCAAGACAGTTGCAGACCCCTATTCCGGTAAAATGTCCATATTCAGGGTCTATTCAGGCGTGCTGAGAGCGGACTCGACAGTCCTGAACTCGCAGACCGGGGCCAAGGAAAGAATTGGCCAGGTTTTTTACCTGCAGGGCAAGAAGCATATCCCGACGCAGGCGGTGGGGCCGGGGGAGATCGCTGCAGTAGTAAAATTAAAAGAGACTAATGTCGGTGACACGTTATGTGAGGAACACCATCCCCTCGTGCTTGAGAAGATCAAGTTCGCAGAGCCGCTTATTTCATATGCCATAGCACCCAAAACCAAGGGTGATGAAGAAAAGGTCAGCGTAGGCATCAACAGGCTCCTTGAAGAGGACCCCACCCTGCGTTTCACCCGCGATGAGGAATCCAAGGAAATGATTCTGTCCGGCATGGGGCAGGTGCACCTCGAGGTTGCGCTTGATAAGCTGAAAAGGAAGTTCGGCGTCGAGGTGGCAATGAAGACGCCGAAGATACCATACAGGGAGACTATACGGGCTTTTGCCAAGGGTCAGGGCAGGTATAAAAAACAGTCCGGGGGACGCGGTCAGTACGGCGACTGCTGGATCGAATTGGAACCGCTGCCGAGAGGCGAGGGATACGAGTTCGTTGATAGAATTGTCGGCGGCGTCATTCCCCAGCAGTACAGGGGCGCGGTCGAAAAGGGAATCGTCGAGGCTATGCATGAGGGTGTCATCGCGGGATACCAGATGGTTGACGTAAGGGCCACCCTTTATGACGGCAGCTACCACTCCGTAGATTCATCTGAAATGGCTTTCAAGATAGCCGGCTCAATGGCGCTGAAAAAGGTGGTACAGGATGCAAAGCCGGTGCTTCTCGAACCCATTATGAAGGTTGAAGTTACCACTCCCGAAGAAACTCTCGGTACGGTTATCGGAGACCTGAATACCCGGCGCGGAAAGGTACAGGGCGTCGAGCCGCAGGCAGGCGGAAATCAGAAGATTATTGCCCTTGCACCTATGGCTGAAATGCTGACCTATGCGAACCAGCTCCAAAGCATCACGTCAGGAAGGGGTCTCTATTCGATGGAATTCTCCCATTACGAGGAAGTCCCCTCTCATATTACGCAGAAGATAATAGCTGAGCGCCAGAAAATTAAGGCTGAAGAGCACCAGTAGAACATGAAAAAGCCCTGGGCAGGAAGGTTCACCGGAGAAACTTCCAAAAGCGTAGAGAACTATACAGAGTCAATATCGTTTGATAAAAGACTATGGAAATACGATATCGAAGGCAGCATTGCTCATGCCGGGATGCTGTCGAAACAGGGTATTATTCCAAAACGGGACGCTGACCGCATTATCAGGGGTCTCAAGGAGATATACCTGGAAATAGAGGAGGGCCGGTTCAGGTTCAGCCCGGAGCTTGAAGATATTCATATGAATATCGAGTCCGCCCTTATCAGAAAAATTGGAGACTCCGGCGGCATGCTGCATACCGCCCGTTCCCGCAATGACCAGGTGGCCCTCGATCTCAGGCTCTATGTCAGGGCCTCGGTCGGGGAGATAATGGCGCTTCTCAGAAATCTCGAGACCGTGCTCGCCGACATGGCTGAAAGCACGCTTGGATTGATCATGCCGGGCTATACGCACACGCAGAGGGCACA
>Ga0074044_10005688_pt1 | contig 10110 bp, 5 predicted proteins | sample BogForMeECP23OM1_FD_94443 | JGI IMG/M metagenome (GOLD analysis project Ga0074044, IMG submission 94443) | Bog forest soil microbial communities from Calvert Island, British Columbia, Canada - Bog Forest MetaG ECP23OM1 | ecosystem: Environmental > Terrestrial > Soil > Wetlands ...
CCTCCGATGACGTCAAGAAAGAGCGCCAGGTCGTTCTGGAAGAAATCAAGATGGAACTGGACAATCCCGAATACCTCCTCCACGACCTCTTCACTCGCGGATTCTGGCCGGAACATTCTTTGGGCCGCCCCATCCTGGGCACGCCCGAGACCGTCCGCCGGTTTGATCGCAAAGCCCTTTGCAGCCGGTTCAAGGATTGGTTTGCGCCGGACCGCATCCTGGTCACCGCCGCCGGGAATATCACCCACGAACAGGTATTGGCGCTGGTCGAAAAGGAGTTCGGGCACCTGAAGCCGCTGGTCACGGAAGAAGAGGATCCCGTCCCAGCCACGGCCGCGCCCATCCAACTCCAGACTAAACGCGATCTGGAGCAGGTGCACCTCTGCGTTGGCGTACCTTCTCTCCCCATCGCCCACGAACGCCGTTTTGGCGTTGCCGTCCTCAATAATCTACTCGGCGGCGGCATGTCCTCGCGCCTGTTTCAAAATATCCGCGAGAAGCAGGGTCTTGCTTACGCCGTGTTCAGCGAACTGACGCCCTATTCCGATGCCGGCATGCTCAGTGTCTATGCCGGAACCGCGAAGGAAACCGTCGGCCAGGTTCTGGATATGACCATCGCCGAATTCCGCTCCATGAAAGAGTCTCCGGTCTCCGAGGAAGAACTTTTGCGCGCCAAGAACCATCTGAAGGGCTCGCTCATGCTCTCCCTGGAATCCACCAGCTCGCGCATGTCCAATCTGGCCCGTCAGGAACTGTACTTCCACCGTTTCTATTCCCTGGATGAAATTCTCGCTTCTATCGAAGCGGTCACCCGCGAGGAAGTTCAATCACTCGCCCGGGAATTTTTCCAGGCCGACCAGATTGCCGTAACCGTTCTCGGCCCTCTCAACGGCTTCGCCGTCGACCGCGAGCGCCTCGCCTGTTAGCGTTCGGAAGAGCCTTCGAACCTCAATTCACTGGCATTGCGCCGCAGCATTTCTTGTATTTCTTCCCGGAGCCGCAATAGCACGGGTCGTTCCGCCCGATTTTCGAGGCCTGCTTTCCAAACAGTTCCCGCTCTCTCTGTTCCTCCGCCTTGAGCTTCCGGTGGGGCGCGAAATATCCGTAAATATCCGTCACCGCTCCCGAGATTCCAGCCAGCAGTTGCTCTCTCTCCTCGTCGGTCATGGGCTTCTTGTACGGACGCAATTCGGCATCGGGCTCCTCCTCGTGCGCCAGCGCAAAGATAGGAACAAACCACCCCGCTTTGTCCTCTTCGTCCTCCAGAATCTCACTCCACAACTCCTTGCGCATATCCGCTCCCCGCAGAAATCCAATCGCCCAGCAGTTCCCGTATGTTTTTTCCTGCCCATCCTCCAGTAGCAGGGGCAAAAAGAAATCCTCCGAGCGCAGCGCGTCCCCAACAGCGTTCCAGTGGTGCATCAGCAGGCCCATGAAGAGTTGCGCGGCTTCCGGGTTGGGAAAAATCTCCTCGTTCTCCAGACCATCGCCAAGAATCTCCGGCAAATATTCGTTCGGCGGCACCGGCTCCGGGCAGCAATGCAGCGCCGTGAAGAATCCGTCGAGCTCTTCCAGGTCCATCGCGCCGTCTTCCGTAAGCTGGTCCAGAAACTCCCCTAGCGTCTCCAACTTCGGGTCCCAGTAGCGTTCCAGGCTCTCCGGCTTTTCGTCTTGTTCGCCCATAGGCGCCGATTTTATGCTCTTGCGCCGCCTTTTTTGTCAACAATTCTCTTTCTTGCGCATTGACGCGATTCCCGCGCTCTGCCATCATCTTCAAAGTTTCTTTGCCGTGGGCTTCTTTCGGGGAGAATTTCAATCGGTCTGCGCGTCTCCATTCTTGCGTCCGGCAGTTCGGGCAACGCCACTCTGCTCGAAACCGAACGCACCCGCATCCTCGTTGACGCCGGCCTCGGAAAACGCGAAACCTTGGCTCGCCTTGCCTCCGTCGGCAGGGAGTTTGACCACCTAGACGCCGTCCTCATCACCCACGAACACACCGACCACTGTAATGGCCTTCCGCAGGTCCTCGGACTCTGGAAAGCGCCTCTTTACGTGACCGCCCCGACCCTGGACGCGCTCAATCGCATTCTTCCCGAAACCTTTGGCAAGCGCCTGCGACGCGTGGAATCCATCCAAGCGGGACAACGCTTCACAATCGGTGATATCGACGTCCATGCCTTTGCCATTCCACACGATGCGGTCGACCCCATCGGCTTCACTTTTCGCACCAACGGCACCAAGGTGGCCATCTGTACCGATCTCGGCTACATGCCCGCGCTCGTCAGAGTCCACCTCCGCGAAACCGATTGTCTGGTCCTCGAATCCAATCACGACCTGGACATGCTGAAGGTCGGGCCGTATCCCTGGGTCGTCAAGCAGCGCGTCCTCTCGCGCACGGGCCATCTTTCCAATCATGCGGTCAGCGAATACCTGGCTGATCCCGAAGGCTTCGATACGCGCGCCCGTTACCTCGTTCTCGCGCACATCTCGCAGGAAAACAACAATCCGGATCTCGCCCGCATTTCTGCGGAAGAGGCCCTGGGCCGTCGCCCCGCCGAAACGGCCTTTACCGGGGAGCTCCTCATCGCCTCGCAGCACGTTCCCCTCAAGCCTCTCGATTTGTAATTTCAAGCCTTCCGCCGCGTTCTTCGCCGTCATAAATTTCCCTGATGGTCTAAATGCAATTTTCAGCGGCCCGCCGCGTCTCACAACCCTTGACATTGCGCGCGAATTCGCCAGAATGATGGCCAACGCTGTCCTAAGTTCGGGGGAAAGTGGCTTGAGGCAGTCGGCCCGCCGAGGAGTCGACTGAGTTCTTTTTTTCTTCATCCTCGCAATCCGCCATTTCATTTCGGTGCAAGCACGGGTTCTCGCTCAAAGGGGGCGAATGATGCGTTCCTTATTTTATAAGCGGTTATTGTTTCTGCTTGCCATCGGACTCATTCTTCATGTTTCGCGCGCTTCGGCTCAGATGGGCACCACGTCGCTGCGCGGTGTGGTTCTCGATAATTCGCATGCCGCCGTGGCCGGCGCAAAGGTAACGCTTGTCAACCCGGCGCAGGGCTTCGAGCGCAAAGCCACTACCCCGTCCACCGGAGAGTTTGAATTCCTTGCCCTTCCTCCGGGTACCTTTACCCTGACCGTCGAAATGGATGGCTTCAAGAAGTACGAGCAGCGCAATCTCCAACTCCTCGCGAACGTGCCCACCTCCGTTAATGTGGTTCTTCAGGTCGGCTCCGTCAGCACTCAGGTCGAGGTCTCCGCCCAATCCGAAACCATCAATACTACCGACGCGTCGCTCGGCATCGCTTTCAACGAAAATCAGGTCAAACAGCTTCCTCTCGAAAGCCGCAACGTTCCCGATCTGCTCAGTCTTCAGGCCGGCGTCTTTTACACCGGCGATCGCCCCGACATCGACACCAGCGTCGATACCCGCAGCGGCGCCGTGAATGGCGCTCGCAGCGACCAAAGCAATGTCACCCTCGACGGAATCTCCGTCAACGACAAGGGTTCCTACGCCTTCACCTCGGTGCTCCCGGTTACCCTGGATTCCGTTCAAGAGTTTCGCGTCACCACCACGAACTACGGCGCGGACGAAGGCGTTTCTTCCGCCGCTCAAGTCGCTCTGGTCACAAAAAGCGGCACCGACAATTTCCATGGGTCCATCTACGAATACAACCGCAACTCCTATGTCAGCGCCAACGACTATTTCATCAAGACGGCGCAATTGCTGAGCGGCTCGCCCAACGAACCGCCAAAACTCAATCGCAATATCTTCGGCAGTTCCTTCGGTGGCCCCCTCAAGAAGGACCGCCTGTTTTTCTTTCTGAACTTCGAAGGCTATCGCGACGCTGAAGCGGTCAGCGCGGTCCGCACTGTCCCCACCGCGGCTCTGCGCGATGGCGTGATTCAATACGCCTGTCTCACTCCGTCACAATGTTCCGGCAATACGGTTACGGGTGAGAGTCTGGCCACATACACGGCGCCTGCCGGCTATTTCGCCCTCTCCCCCACAGATATCACGAAAATGGATAGTACGAGTCTTGCTCCCCAACCTGGTCCTGACCCGGTAGTGATTGCCTATATGAACAAGACCTACCCCTTGCCGAATGACAACACCGTCGGCGACGGCCTGAACACCGCCGGCTACCGCTTTCGCGCCCCAACTCTGACAAAAAAGAATTGGTATATCGCCAAGCTTGATTACAACCTCACCTCCGACGCCAAGCAACGTCTGTCGGTCACTGGCGCTCTTGCCAATGAAAACAGCGCTGGCGCGCCCTTTCTGCCGGGTGGGCCTCCGGAACAGGACATCGTGAATTACAACAAGGGAATCATCGCCGGATATTCCGCGGTGATCACTTCGACCCTCGTCAACAATTTCCGCTACGGTTTTGTGCGGGAAAGTGTTGGCACCATCGGCGATTCCAATCAGGAGTGGAATTATCTTCAGGCCTTCGATCAGGGCATCACGTACTCTTCGTCTTTCCAGCGTCCCGTGCACAATTTCACGGACGACGTTTCCTGGATCCGCGGGCGCCACACCTTGCAGTTCGGATTTCAGTTCTCGTTCTTGCGCAATCCGGAAAGCAATCAGAACAACTCCTTCAGCATCGGCCAGGCCAACCCCGATTGGCTCCTCAATTCCGGCCTTTCTGGTCCTGCAAATCCCTCTGCTCTGAATCCCAGCAACGTGGCCAACGGCTATCCTCAGGTCGACACGAATTTTGTCAGCAACTATGACTATTCCATGACCAGCCTCCTCGGCATGATCACGCTGGGCGACGCCATCTATAATTACGACCGCAACGGCAACACTCTCCCCCAAGGTGCCCCGGTTACCCGCCGGTTCGCCGAAGATTCCTATGAGATGTATGTCCAGGACAGCTGGAAGGTAAAGTCCAATCTCACCCTCACGCTTGGTCTGCGCTACTCTTTGTTTTCCCCGCCGTGGGAAACCAACGGCCTTCAGGTGGGCACCACTTTCAGCCTCGGCGATTGGTTCAATGATCGCGGCGTCGGCATGCTACAGGGACTGCCTTCCAGCGCGCGGCCCCCGGTCACCTATCAATTGGCCGGCCCGGCCAACGGAAAGTCCGGCTACTACAATTGGGACTATAAGAATCTGGGCCCGCGTGTCGCGTTCGCCTGGTCGCCTAACTTTTCAACTGGCCTGCTTGGAGCACTGGCAGGGGGAGCAGGGAAGAGCAGTATTCGCGGCGGATTCGGCATCGTCTATGATCGCGTCGGCGAAAGCCTCGTCGATACCTTCGATCAAAACGGCTCGTTTGGTCTTGCGACTTCGCTCAACAACCCCTCCGATTTCGAAACCTCCATCACCGCCCCGCGCATCACCAACATGAACATGGTTCCCACCACCGACTACATCGGCCAACCCATATTGCCCGCCGCACCCCCGAGCGGTTTCCCGCAGACCTATCCGGCAGGGCTTGGCGCGATCACCTGGGGCATCGACAACAAGCTCAAGACCCCTTATTCCTACACGATAGATCTCGCGGTCAGCAGAGAATTAAGATCAGGGTTCACTCTGGATGTTGCCTACGTAGGCCGTCTCTCTCATCGTCTGCTCGCCCAGGATGATCTCGCTATGCCGCTCGACATATTCGACAAGCAGTCCGGCATCGATTATTTCACCGCAGAAAAAGCTCTCGCGAAAATCTTTCGCCCTGAACTCAACGCGGGAGTGGCGGCTCCGACATTGACTTTTAATCCAAACCAGCTGCCGGCGAACGTCCAGCAATTCTGGAAGGATCAGATCCAGCCCATTACCAACGGCGTTCCCTACGCGCTAAGCGGCTGCACGGGCACCAACGCGCAGGGCAACCCAAACGTTTTGCCTTCCACCAATCCAGTCGTTTTTGCCTTTGATACTTTTTGCGCCACCAGCTTCAACGATTCCTTAGCTCTCTACAACCTAGACTACAACGGCATCCCCGGCTACAACTCAAACCAGCTCTATTTCACTTCCGGTGGGCAATATTCTTACTACGATCCGCAATTCAGCTCCCTCTATGCCTGGCGCTCTATCGCATGGTCGAACTACAACGCCTTGCAGGTTACCGTTCGCCACAAAATGAGCCATGGCCTTCAGTTTGACCTGAACTACACTTTCTCGAAGTCCATCGACATCTCCTCGGACGCCGAGCGCGTCGGTCCCGCAAGTAACGGCAGCCTCCTCGGCCTGAACAACAACATCATCAACGCCTGGAATCCCGACGCGCAGAAGGGTGTTTCCTCCTTCGACGCCACACACCAGCTCAACATCAACTGGATTTTTGAGTTTCCTTTTGGCCGCGGCCGCGCCGTCGGCCGGGATGCCAATCGCGCACTGGACGCGTTCATCGGCGGATGGCAACTCTCTGGGCTCTTCCGCGTCACCAGCGGATTCCCGGTCACCGTCGATAACGGCTTCAGCAATTTCCCCACGAACTTTGAGATGGAGGGCAACGCCGACCAGATCTCTGCCGTGAAAACCGGCGTCTTCTTCAACTCCGGCACTCCCAACATCTTTGCCAATGGGCCTGCTGCCATCAACTCCTTTGCTCCGGCGTATGCGGGCGAGTCCGGGCAACGCGACAACATCCGCGGCGACGGCTATTTCGGGCTGGATCTCGGTCTCTCCAAGCGCTGGATCATGCCCTGGAGCGAAAAGCACAGCCTGCAGTTCCGTTGGGAGGTCTTCAATGTCCCGAACACCGTGCGCTTCGACGTTCAGTCGAGCCTGCTTTCCAATTCCCTCGGCCTGGGCAGCGGCACCAGCTTCGGTAACTACTCCGGCCTTCTTACCAATCCGCGTATCATGCAATTCGCATTGCGCTACGAATTCTAACTCCGACCTTCCACGCTAACACTCCGGGAGAGAACTCTCCCGGAGTCTTTTTTCTCTAGCACGTGGCTGAAATTGTCTTTTTTCTTTAGGAGGCCGGGGCTTCAGCCCCGGCACACAGTCCGAATATCCGGCGGGCTTTAGCCCCTGAAGAAAGGTTTCCCGCAGTTTTTCTGCAACCTGTTAGAACGGACTACCTTTCCTCTTCACTCCTGCGTTGACACCCACCCATTTTTCCTCTACTTTGGAAATACCTTGGTAGAGGTGCGGCGGCCATAAGTAGCCGAGCGTGTTATCCCGATCAGCATCGGGCGCTCGTCGAAAGGGGTCCGGCACGAAAGTCAGGTCAGCGAACCATTGCTGATCGCCGCCGAAACCAACGCGATCGCTGATATCGCCGCGGTTGGGGTCCAGGCCTAAGGCCTGTTCACTGTCATCCGCGGACTCTTTCTCCCGGATGGAGCGCTATCGAGAGGCAGACCTCTGCGTTTTTTAACGCAGCCCTCCCTTTCGTTGTGCTTTTCCCCCGGCTCTATCTAGCGTAACAACTATGGATCTCTTTGCCCTAACTCGCGCGCTCATCGACTTGGATTCCACCACCGGTCAGGAAAAACCCGTTGTCGATTATCTCTTCGCCCACCTTTCGGAGTTCGCCGCACTCTTCAATGGCCGCATCGAACGCATTTCTGCGGCCCCGGCCCGCGACAACCTGTTCCTCGCCTTCGGCGATCCCACGGTTACCCTCTCCACCCACATGGACACCGTTCCGCCCTATTTTTCCTCCAGCGATGGCGGCGAGCACATCCGCGGCCGTGGCGCCTGCGATGCCAAGGGCATCCTCGCCGCGATGATCGCCTCCGCTGAGACGCTCCTGGTTTCCGGCGCTCGCAATTTCGGGCTTCTCTTCGTTGTCGGCGAAGAACGCGACAGCGCCGGCGCAAAGGCCGCCGCCGTTTCTCCCCGCGGCTCGCGATTTCTTATTAATGGCGAGCCTACGGAGAACCGCCTGGCCCTCGGCTCCAAAGGTGCGCTTCGCTTCGAAATTCTGGCCCGTGGCAAGCTGGCCCACTCTGCCTACCCGGAACTGGGCCATTCTGCGATTCATTCGTTGCTCGACACGCTCGCCGAGATTCGCCTCATCCCTTTGCCAAGCGATGCGATTCTCGGGCAATCTACGCTCAACATCGGTACGATCCGCGGAGGCCGTGCGCCCAACGTCGTGGCCGACGAAGCCAGCGCCGAAATCATGTTTCGCCTGGTTGGAGAACCCGAGTGGCTGCGCGCCGCCGTCGCTCGCGCTGCCGCCGCGCATAAAGTCGAAGCGCGCGAAGTCTTGTTTAACTCCGCCATCCATCTGAGTTCCTTGGAAGGCCTGCCCACCACTGTCGTTGCGTTCACCACGGACATTCCAACGTTCAACGGCAGTTGGGGCCGGCCATTTCTAATCGGCCCTGGCAGTATTCACGACGCGCACACCGCCGAAGAGCGAATCTCCAAGAAAGATTTGGGCGACGCGGTGCAAATTTATGCGCGCATGGTTCGCCAGCTTCTCGCCACCGGAGCCGTCTCGTGATGAGCATCCCCCTCGCCGTCGTGGGCTACGGCAAAATGGGCCGCCTGGTCGAGCAACTTGCTCCGGAACACGGCTTTTCTGTTTGCGCCCGCTTCTCTCGCTCCGAGATCGCTTCGCTTTCCCGCGAAACCCTGAACGGTGCCACCCTTGCGATCGAGTTCACTTCCCCCCTCTCGGCCCCAGAAAATCTGCGCCGCTTGGCGGCCCTCGGCCTGAACACGGTCTGCGGCACAACCGGCTGGTTTGAAGAGTTGCCGCAAGTCCGCCGAGTTATTGCGAACGCTGACACCGCACTTGTCTTCGGCGCTAATTTTTCTGTCGGCGTCAATCTATTCCTCGAAATCGTCGCGCGAGCTTCCTCCCTTCTTGCCCGGCATCCGGAATACGAAGCCTGGGGCTGGGAAATCCATCACTCCGCCAAAAAAGATGCACCCTCTGGAACCCTCAAGAAACTGGCCGCGGAAATGCGCAACGCCGGGTTCAGTGGCTCGTTGACGCTCAGCTCCAATCGTGCGGGAGCCCACATCGGTACGCACGAAATCGGTTTCGATTCCTTTGCCGATACGATTACACTCCGCCACACCGCGCGCAGCCGCGATGGTTACGCCCGCGGCGCCCTGCAAGCCGCGCGCTGGGTTGCCGGCAAAAAAGGGGTCTTCGAGTTTCGGGAAATCCTGGCGGAGTTACCGCCCGTGGAAACTTCCGCGATAGTCGAAGCTGGCTAGCCGCGTACCCAATGGACGTCGGTGAACGAGATTTTGAATATTGGATGATTCTGTAAAGGAGCAACACATGTTTAGTGGAACCGGCACTGCCTTGGTCACTCCTTTTCGGCGGGATGGGTCGCTCGATGAGCCCACTTTCCGCGCATTGGTCAAGCGGCAGGTCGACTCGGGAATCGATTTTTTGGTTCCTTGCGGCACCACGGGCGAATGCCCGACGCTCACGGACGCGGAGCGCCTCCGTGTCGTGGAAATCACCGTGGAGCTCGCCAGGGGCAAAGTGCCGGTCCTTGCCGGTGCCGGCGGCCACAACACCGCCGAAGTCATCTCCCTTGCGCGCGAATTCGATAAGCTCGGCGTCAACGGCATCCTCTCGGTCACGCCTTATTACAACAAACCCACCCAAGAGGGCCTCTGCCAGCACTTTAAAGCCATCGCGGACGCCGTGAACCTGCCCATCGTTCTCTATAGCGTTCAGGGGCGCACAGGCGTGAACATCGAGCCCCCCACCGTTCAGCGTTTGGCGAAAGTCCCCAACATCGTCGGCATCAAGGAAGCCTCCGGGAATGTCGCGCAAATCGCCGCAATCCTCAACGCGGCCCCTGAAGAATTCCTCGTGTTTTCGGGGGATGACGCGCTGACGCTCCCTGTGCTCGCCCTGGGAGGCCACGGCGTCATTTCCGTCGCGTCCAACGAAATTCCCGCGGAGATGACGCGCTTGACGCAACTCGCGCTCTCCGGCGATTTTGAGCGCGCGCGCCAGATTCATCGTCGTTACCACCCGCTGATGGACATCAACTTCGTGGAATCGAATCCCATCCCCGTTAAAGCGGCACTCGCGGAAATGGGCCTGCTTGAGCCGAGTTGGCGCTTGCCCTTGGTCCCGCCAAAGCCGGAGAATCGCGCGCGCATTCGCGCCGTACTCGAATCGCTCAAACTGGTTGAGAGAGTTCATGCTGCAATCTCAA
>Ga0074044_10005689_pt1 | contig 10110 bp, 8 predicted proteins | sample BogForMeECP23OM1_FD_94443 | JGI IMG/M metagenome (GOLD analysis project Ga0074044, IMG submission 94443) | Bog forest soil microbial communities from Calvert Island, British Columbia, Canada - Bog Forest MetaG ECP23OM1 | ecosystem: Environmental > Terrestrial > Soil > Wetlands ...
ATCCCGCCCATCGTCGTTTCCACTGCCATTTTCATGGTCAAGGTGAGTGTCTGCTTATCGCCCGGGCTCGGGTGCAGGCGAAGCACCTTGCGCGGCTCGGCTCCGGCCTCGAGCAGCTTAGCCTGCGTAGTGGAGCTTGAGGTAATGGCGTTGGCGTCGGCGTTAGACCCGGGCGCATTGGTGCGGGCGCCGTCGCCGGCCGCGGCACGAGGCTTCTCCGACAGAGCGGTGAGTTTCTGCGCCAGGTCATTCAACCGGAAAGCTACCAACTTGACGTTCCAGTTCGGGTAATCCTGTTTGAAGCTCTTCAACTCCGTCAGCGCCTCCTGGTATTTGGCCTTGGCGAGGGCGGCCTTGCCGCTCGAATTCAAGTCATCCGCCTGCTGAATCAGATTGTAGATCTGCAGATACTGTTCGTCCCCCAGATCTGCCCGCGCCGGGGGGCATGAGCCCAGCAGGATGGTCAGGACCAGCAGCCCGGAAAACCACGTCGAGTTGGCGCGGACCTGCTTTCCAACTGCGGAACCGATGAGGCTGACTTGATTGCTGAGCTTGCACATGCGTGCCAGCGTAGATGGCCTCCGAACCAGGTCAACTGAAAAGGAGCTTCCTCCCCCCAAGACCCGCGGACGCCCCGCTAACGCAAAAAAAGGACTGGCGCACCCGGGCTCCTTTCTGCAATAGTCTTCGGCTTAAATTTATGAGAAATAAAAAGCATAGCTACTGGATAGTCCTTTTGTTCATCCCGCTGCTGGCGTCAACGGGTGTTTATGCCAGCGAATCAGACATTGTGATTCCTGACCTGACGACGGTGCATTTCGGTGGTCTGGGCGGCGTCAGCGGCGTGACGCTGATGTATCTTGGAATCTTGATCTGTTTCGTCGGGGCGGTTTTCGGTTTGGTCCAATACAAGCAGACCAAGGCCCTGCCGGTGCACGAGAGCATGGCGAAGGTCTCCAACACCATTTGGGAGACCTGCAAGACCTACCTGTTCACCCAAGGCAAATTCCTCGCTATCCTCTGGCTTCTGATCGCCGCCTGCATGGTGTATTACTTCATGGGGCTACAGCACAAAGGGATAGGCAATGTCGTCATTATTCTCCTCGCCTCAATCCTGGGCATCTTGGGCTCCTACGGCGTGGCGTGGTTCGGCATCCGTATCAACACGGTGTCCAACTCCCGGACCGCCTTCTCCGCGCTCAAAGGCAACCCCCTGGCGACGCTGGGCATTCCGCTCCGGTCCGGCATGAGCGTCGGCCTGCTGCTGGTGGCGGTGGAACTGTTCTTCATGATCTGCATCCTGGTCTTCCTGAAGGACCTGGCCGGCCCCTGCTTCATCGGGTTCGCCATCGGTGAATCCCTCGGCGCCAGCGTGCTGCGCATCTGCGGCGGCATCTTCACCAAGATCGCCGACATCGGCTCCGACCTCATGAAGATCGTGTTCAAGCTACCCGAAGACGACCCCAAGAACCCGGGCGTCATCGCCGACTGCACCGGGGACAACGCCGGGGACTCGGTCGGGCCGACGGCTGACGGTTTTGAGACCTACGGCGTGACCGGCGTGGCGCTCATCGCCTTCCTCGCCCTCGCGCTGGCGGCCAGCCCCGCGATCGGCGCGACGCTCATCATCTGGATCTTCGTCATGCGCGCGCTGATGATCGTCACCTCGCTGGCGTCCTACTTCCTCAACGAAGCCATCAGCAAGGCCATGTTCGGCGGCAAGAAGGACTTCGACTTCGAAGCCCCGTTGACGCACCTCGTCTGGATCACTTCGGCGGTCTCCATCGTCGTGACCTTTGTCGCCAGCAAGCTGCTGCTGGGCGACTTTGTTGATGCTGCCGGTGTTCCTCAGCCCGCGCTGTGGTGGGTGCTGTCGGTCATCATCAGTTGCGGCACTGTGGCGGGCGCGTTGATTCCCGAATTCACGAAGATATTCGTCAGCACCACCTCGCGTCACGTCCGCGAAGTCACCAACTGCTCCAAGCACGGCGGGGCCTCGCTGAACATCCTGTCGGGCTTCGTGGCCGGCAACATGTCCGCCTTCTGGATGGGCTTGGTCATTCTCGGTTTGATGTTCGCCAGTTTTCTCTTCGCCACGTATCAAGGCTCGCCCGTCGTGGCCCTGTTGCCGGACGCCTTCAAATTTGCCGCGCCGATCTTCGCGTTCGGCTTGGTGGCCTTCGGGTTCCTGGGCATGGGGCCGGTGACCATCGCCGTGGACAGCTACGGCCCTGTCACCGACAACGCCCAATCGGTCTATGAGTTGAGCCAGATCGAGGGCATCAAGAACGTAAAGCAGCAGATCAAGGCGGACTTTGGCTTCGACGCCGATTTCGAGAACGGGAAGTACCAGCTCGAAAAGGGCGACGGCGCGGGCAACACCTTCAAAGCCACCGCCAAGCCGGTGCTCATCGGCACGGCGGTGGTCGGCGCCACCACGATGGTGTTCGGCATTATTATGATGCTGATCAAGACCTGGACGGGCGAACACTTCCACTTGGCCGAAGGACAAGTGGCGAGCCCCGAACAGCTCCAGGCGGGCGTGCAATTCGTGATGAGTTCGCTCAGTGCCTTGCAGCCGTATCTCCTGCTCGGCTTGCTTATGGGCGGCGCGGTCATCTACTGGTTCACCGGCGCGTCCTGCCAGGCGGTGGTGACCGGCGCCTATCGGGCCGTCGTTTACATCAAAGAGCACATGAAGCTCGACGCCACGACCGCGTCGGACCGGGACAGCAAGGAAGTCGTTCGCATCTGCACCGAATACGCGCAGAAGGGCATGTGGAACATCTTCATCGTGATCTTCTGCTTCGCGCTGGCGCTGCCGTTTTTCAACCCTTACTTCTTCATCGGCTACCTCATTGCCATCGCCTTCTTCGGCCTCTTCCAAGCCATCTTTATGGCCAACGCCGGCGGTGCCTGGGACAACGCCAAGAAGATCGTCGAGGTGGACCTCCGTCAGAAGGGCACCGACCTGCACGCCGCCACGGTCGTCGGCGATACGGTGGGCGATCCGTTCAAGGACACCTCCTCAGTGGCGATGAACCCCGTGATTAAGTTCACGACCCTCTTTGGCTTGCTGGCGGTGGAGATCGCTGTGACCATGAAAGACCAGGGCTTGAAGACCGGTATCGGCGTCTTCTTCCTCCTCGTGGCGCTTTGCTTCGTGTATCGCTCCTTCTACGGCATGCGCATCCCCGAAGAGGATACCGCCGGTACGAACGGCAACTTGGTCCTGCCTCACAAAGTCCATCGCGAAGAAGCGCTTGTCGGCAAGAAGTAGCCAACGGCTCATGAATACCCTGAACCGCCGGGATTGGCTGCGCATCACCGGCGTGGCGGCGCTGGGGCTTCCATTGATCACCAGCGCCGCCCCGGACCTGCGCGCCCGGGCAAGGAAGAAGCTGAGGCTGGGCGTTTTCACCAGCGTTTATGCCGGTCTGCCACTGGAGGAAGCAGCCCGTCGCATGGCGGCGGACGGCTTCCACGGTGTGGTCCTGGAGTATGCCTTTGCCGATGTGCGGTTCGACCCCTGGGCGCCGGATTGGGACAAAGCCCGGCTGATCAAGGACACGCTGGCAAAGCATAACCTCAAGATCGTCGGCCTCTTTGGCTACTACAACCTCGTGGACCCGGACTCCACCCGGCGACAGCGGGGGGAGCAGCGAATGCAGGTCTTGATCGAGAACTGGAAGCAGTTCGGCTGCCCGATCATCTCCACGGAGACGGGAACCTTTAACGACAAGTCCGAGTGGTTGGAGTCACCGGAGAATCTGACCGAGAACGGCTACCAGACCTGCCGCTCGGCTCTGGAGAAGCTGGTCAAGGCGGCAACGAAGACTGGAGCAGTCATCTCCATCGAGCCTTATTGGCGGAACGTGATTGATTCCATCGCGCGCGCCCAACGGATCGTGCAGGACGTGCCGGGGCTCAAGCTGGTAATGGACCCCTGCAATTACTACCGCAAGGAGGACTTGTCCCGCATGGACCCGATGCTCGAGGAGATGTTCCGCGCCGTGGGCAAGCAGATCGTGCTCGCCCACGCCAAAGATGTGAAAGTCGCCGCCGAAGGCACCGATTTGCCGGCCTCCGGCCAGGGGGTGCTCGATTATCCGCTGTTCCTGCGTTTGCTCGCGGGCCTGAACCGGGAGCTCTACCTGATCATCGAGCATCTGACTCTTGAGGACATGCCCCGGGCGCGGGACTACGTGCTGGGCCAGTTCGAGAAGATTTAGCCGCGAGTAAGCCTGGAGAAGGCCACGCCCTCAATCTCGACCAGTAGCTCCGGTCGGCAAATATCGGCCACGGCATAGACAGCGGGCACTCGTCCGAAGCGCCGTTCACAAATCGCCCGGCATTTGGCCAGGTCCTCCGGCCGCTTTAGATAGACGCGTATTTTGGCCATGTCCTGGAGCCTCGCGCCCGCCCCCTTCAGACCATGAGACGCGAAGTTGTCGGCGGCGATGAGGCGCTCGATATTATCAATTGTCTGCGTGGTCTGCTTTTCCGGGTCGCCCAGGTGACAGCTTTCCGAGTGAACAATGCTGGCGGTGCCCGAAACCCAGGTCGTTACGTAATTCCCCAGCACCAGCGCGACAGCCCGCGAGAACTTCGGGCTCGGGTTTGAGTGCTGTGGGTCATACGCATACGCCGGCGTCTGCTGTGGATTCTCCAGCGGTAGCAGGAGGACGTCGTCGCGCTGGGTTTCCAGCGCCATGCAGCTTGCGACCAGTCCGTTTCCGGACATGCCGATGCCAGTGCTGGCGGGGTAAACGCCGCGCGGCGCATCGGGGGCAACGGGAGAACAATTGAACTGGATATCCTGGTAGAAGCCCGTCCGCGCGCGATTCAGTTCCTGGTAGCGTTGGACTCTGGCCTCCGTCTCGGTGATGCCGCCCAGGTAGAACCAGGTGCGGACGACACGCTCAAAACTGCTGCCCGCGCCAACCAAGGCAGTCCGCAAACGCCCCAGCGCATCCAGAGTCTGCGCAAAGGCTCCCTGCGCTGAAGCGCCAGGGGTGACTCCCGCACAGTAAACCCACCGCACGCTGTCATAGCTGACCGCGAGCGCCTGCGGGCCAAAGTGCTCCACCCGCACCGTCTTACCCCCGATGGCCCAGATCTCCATCGCCAAAGCCGCGCCGCAGCAAGGAGCCTGCAACACGAAGTTGGTCACCGGCAGTCTGGGACCGTAAAGCTCGGCGCAAGCCCGCGCACACTCTGCCCGGTCTCGCGCGTTCTTCAGGAAAACCGTTTGCAACGTGACGGCCATCGGCTGAGGCTGCTTTTCCAGGACGGCGCTTATGACCGAGAAGACCTCACGGACCTGCTCGCGCACCTTCCCTGACCCTCGAGGCGTGATCATGAGGGCAACGCGGACAGAATCGCCCAGGTCCACGTAAGAGCAGCCTGCCCCTTCCGCGAGATTCGAGGGGGGTTCAGTCGCCACCATAGGCGGTGGCCGACGAGCGCTGCGGCCACGCGAGGGTTTGGCGACCCGCGCACGCCTGCGCCCAGCCGATAAAGTGGCACTCATACGACCCGAGCATAGCAGGACTGTTGCCTATGCAAAACAATTGCCTGCATCTCCAGATGGATTCTGCCTACGGCGGGTTTCGCATTTATTGGCTTTTCCAGTTCGTATTTTGCCGCTACAAACCCTCTCATGCGAGCAAAGTCTGTCAGTTTTCTACACATTACAGCCACGCTGTTGTGCTTCAGCATGATGGCGCCCAAGGCCGAGGAACTCAAACTCATTCCGCTGCCGGCACCCCAAACCGAAGGCGGGAAACCGCTCATGCAAGCCCTCAAGCAGCGCCGGACCATTCGTGACCTCAAGCCCGGCAAGCTGCCCGACCAGGTGCTGGCAAACCTGCTCTGGGCCGGTTTCGGCATCAACCGTCCCGAAAGCGGACATCGCACAGCCCCGTCGGCGATGAATTCCCAGGAAGTGGATCTCTATGTTGCGCTGCCCGAAGGGCTTTACGTTTACGAGGCGAAGCCACACCAGTTGCAGCCGGTCCTGGCCAAAGATCTACGCGCCAAGACCAGCGGGCAACCCTTCGCAACCAACGCTCCGGTTGTGCTGATCTACGTCGCCGACCTGCCGCGCCTGACCAAGGCAAAACCGGAGCAGCGAGGATTCTACGCCGCCATTGATACCGGGTGCATCAGCCAGAATATCTACCTGTGCTGTGCTTCCGAGGGTCTGGCGACGGTGGTGTATGATCTGGACCGCCCGCCGCTCGCCGCCGCGATGAAGCTCCGCCCGGAGCAGAGGATTATCCTCGCGCAAGCAGTCGGTTATCCAAACAACTGATAATTCGAAGCCGCCCTCAGGACAGCTTCTTCAACAGCCCAGCCGCTTTTGCAGCCTCCTGGGCTGTATCCAGCGCAAGATGCGTGATGTAACGCTTGCCCAGGGCCGCCGCTGAAAGCCCGCGCAGGTTGATGCCTCCTTCGGCCAACGCCTTGGTCAGCTTGGCCCCCATTCCCGGCTTGTCCGCTCCCTCGACGCGGAGGGAGTGGAGACTGCCGGTTTTCTGGAACCCGGCGGCCTCCGCGGCTTTGATCTGTTTAGCGCCCTTAAGCGGTGTGACGAATACCACCCCGCTCCCCCGCTGTTCCGGCGCCCGTCGGGCGATGATGAACTCCAGGTTTGCGCCGGCGGCGGCCAGCGCGGCGAGTTTGTCTGCCAATCCGCCGGGGCGGTCATCAATCGTGGCGGCCCAAGTGTCTGTACGACTTACATTCAACTTCATAACAATCCTCCGGTTAGTTGTTGCGATCCCATGCAAGTAACTATCTCACCTGCCGGACGGTTTCGCCACTAAATAAGCGCGCCGCTCGGCGGCTCGACGCCAGCAGGGCGACTTGGAATGAAATCAGCAGGAAAGGAAGTGGGTAGCAGCCAAGTCTAGAGAGACCCCGTGGCCGGCGCAAGTATTTAATCTTTCGTTTGCCACTTTTACTGCTGGCCTTCGTTATGCCGCGAGGGCACGGTGAACTTGATATGGCGAGCATCGCGATCCTGCGGACCGGACTTGCCGACCGAAGACATGGTCAAGCAAACACAATTGGCACTGAGCGACGCGGCCGAGTGGCTGGGCGATTGGCATCCCCTGGCCGAGCAACTCGGCTCGACGGAGGGGCTCGTCACGCTGGGGTCCGTCTCCGCCTCCCTGCGCTTGGTGCCGGTGCATAACCTGCCTTCGCTCCGCCTTTTCCTGCGGAACTACCAATCGCAGATTCTCCTTCCGTTCGAATTGCCCGCTATCCAAGGCGCCCACGGCCACGCCGCCCGCCATGAAGTGCGCGAACTGGTCGCGCTGGATCGAAGCCTCGCAGCGCAACCCATCCTCCGTGATTTTGCTGCCGCGAGCCGCCGCGTCGGCCAGAGTCAATTGCGCAAGTTGCGGCCGTTGCGTGACCAGCGCGTCGTGCAACGCTACTTGGAGGCGGTCGAAGGCGGCGCGGCGGACGGCTGGCACACCTTGGTCTATGGTCTGACGCTGGCGGTCTATTCCTTGCCGCTTCGGCAAGGCTTGCTCGCTTATGCGCACCAGACCACACGCGGCTTCATCTATTCGGCCGCCCGCATGCTGCGCCTGTCCGAACACCAATGCCGCTCCCTGTTCGACAGCTTGAGCGCCAACCTGCCCGAAGCCGTCGAAGCCCTCATTATGCAGCAAGTCGCTGCCTAGACACGGCTCAAAAGGAGCCGCCCCCAACTGCTCGTCGGCAACTTCGGAAGCGGGACGATCATGTCGTTTGACGCCGACGGCAAATTCCAAGGCCTGCTCGGGAACAAGCATGAAAGGCCGATCGTGATAGACGGCCTTTGGGGGCTGGCCGCTGTACCTGCTCCACAGTGTATTTCTGGCCGGAGTGGTTTTCCGGTGGGGCAAACCTCGTTTTTGGCCGCTGTATGCCGCCGGCCTGCTTTACGGTATGTACTAGGCTTATATCACCAAGGTGGTGTGGGTTTCGTTCCGGCACGAAGGGCCGTTCTTCAGGGCCGGCGGGATCGCTCTGTTCGAGACGATCATCCTCGTCCTCTTTCTCCATGCGCTCTTGGCGTTTGTGGTCCCGTTGCTCTTTACTGAGATGCTGCTGACCAATTCAGCCGAGGTGTTCCTGGGGCTGCCCCGATGGACGCCGTCCGCGTGCTTCCGGGGCGCGTCAGTCCTGCCCCAGCCGGACAGTGGGTTCATGGCGGAGGCGCAACAGGTCGTTATCGGAGGAGACAGCGGCCTCGTCGGGGAACACCACGACAATGGAGGTGAACCGGTCGCTCTGCCACTGCCCTTCGCGCAGCAGCCATTTCTTGACGAAACCGGCGACGGATTGGCGGCAGGCCTCGCGGACGAGCTGGAGGTGGGCGGCGTCCCCGGCCCTTTGCTCCAGGCTGGGAGTCATGCTGCGCTCCAGCGCGTCCAGTTGCTCGTTCTTGTCGAAGCGCGCCCATCCGCTCTCCGCCCGCCGCTCCATCTCATCGGTATGAATCGCCGGCGGGAGGGTGGGCCGGATGGACGGTGCCTGGACGAGGCAGCCCTGGCCGCGGGCAGCCAGGCGCCAGGGATCAGAAAGGCGGAGGTGGTAGCGGAAGGAAACCGGCACGCGAATCTCGGCGACGGTCGTGCCCAGGTACACCCAACCCCAACCGGCCCACTTTTCGTCGGTGCGCTTGAATGACTCGTCGCAGCGGGACACGGCGAGTTCGAGGATGTCGCCTTGCGTGGAGGTGATCTGGGGGATGCTTTCACGAAAGGTGTGGGTGATGTTGCCGGTGATGAAGTTGCGCGCAATCTCGGGCGCCGCGCCGATCACCTTGTCCACGGTGTCCTTGACGCCCCGCACGGTCTTGAGATAGGCGACAAGCGCAAAGCCGGCGATGATCACCAAGGCGGCGGCAATCATGGCCGTGGCCCAGGGAAAGGATTTGCGAGTCTGGTTGCTTTCCATACTACGTGCGGCGGCGCCGCGAGTAATTAGACGGCACGGTTTCGGCCTGTCAACCTTCGTATTGACAGGCGCGAGGATATTCTGGTAGCCTGCGCTTGCAGGAAGAAGGTTGGAGTCGGGTGGAGTTTGGAATATAAAGAACCGGCCCGCTGCTCGAATGCGTGCGGGCCAAGCAGCGCTAAACCTATGGATGCTGAACTGCTACACTACACGTCCGGCGAGGAAGTCCAACTCGGTGACCGCGTTCAGTTCGGTGGCATCTTCGCCACCGTGGTGGTCGTGAGCGACGGCGAGACCTACCAACTCGCCTCCGGTTACGAAGATTACGCGGGAGCCGAGCGCGGCCTGATGGTCTGCGACGACGATGGCACGCTGACGACCATTGACGATACGGACGAGCGATTGACCTTTGTCGAACGTGGCAGGGTCTGAGCTCCGGCTCGCAGTTGCTCGCCTCGCTGCAAGGGGAGCAGGGTCCCGAAGAGCGGCGCCGCCTCTGTCATCCCGTTCGTCCACGCCAACACCGCCCACGGCGATGTCGGCTTGGCAGGACTTGGCCCAGCAGGCTACCGACTACCCTTTTGTGCCAGGAGCCGCGCCAGCAGCAGGGCCATTTCCATCGCCTGTTCGTAGTTGAGGCGGGGGTCCAGGGTCGTCCGGTAATCCCGGCTCAAGTCGGCCTCGGTCACCCCGCTGGCCCCGCCGATGCACTCGGTGACGTTGTCCCCGGTCAGCTCGAAATGCACCCCGCCGAGGTGGGCACCGCAGCTTTTGAGAATGCGATAGGAGAGCTCGAGTTCGCCGAGGATTTTGTCAAACCGACGGGTTTTGATGCCGCGCTGGGTCGTCTCGGTATTCCCGTGCATGGGGTCACAGCACCAAAGCACCTGCCGGCCCTGGCGGCGCATCGCCTCGACCAGCGGCGGCAAGCACTCCTCCACGCGGTCCGTTCCCAGGCGGTGAATGAAGGTCAGGCGGCCCGGCTCGTTATGGGGGTCGAGCACCTTAGCCAACGCCAGCGCCTCGTCGGGCGTGACGGTGGGGCCGATCTTCAAGCCGATCGGGTTGGTGATGCCGCGGAAGTACTCGACATGCGCGCCGTCCAGCGCGCGGGTCCGGTCCCCGATCCAGGGGAAATGTGTGGAGAGA
>Ga0074044_10005690_pt1 | contig 10108 bp, 5 predicted proteins | sample BogForMeECP23OM1_FD_94443 | JGI IMG/M metagenome (GOLD analysis project Ga0074044, IMG submission 94443) | Bog forest soil microbial communities from Calvert Island, British Columbia, Canada - Bog Forest MetaG ECP23OM1 | ecosystem: Environmental > Terrestrial > Soil > Wetlands ...
TTGATTTGTGGTTCATGTCGTTAATCAAAAGTCACTCGCAGAGCCTGTTTTTTGCCTGCACCCAGCAGATTTTCCGTTTTCTGTTGCTTTAACACAGATGGAAGCCGTTATTTATGCGGCTCCATTGTAAGTCACTAACATCCGCTTGTGAAGTTAATTTGCGAAATCCAGGTAGAATGGTCGGTTTTGAGGAAAGTTCAGCCTCGCGGAACCGAACTGCCACGGACGAAGCGCATTCCCAATTCAGCCCGCGGCTTCAGACTGAGGCGGGACGTTTGAGTCCCATCTTCTTCATCCGGGTCATCAAGGTGGTTGGTTTTACTCCCAAAAGCTCCGCCGCGCCGTCGGCGCCCATGATTTTCCAATGAGCTTTCTCAAGGATGACCAGCAGGTTTTCGCGCTCACGCCGCTGCAGCTCGGCTTCGGTAAGAAATTCCGGTTCAGTCTCGCTCTCTTCCCGCGCCGGTGGGCGTGGAACCAGCGCCGGTTGCGAGGCCGGCAAATCGAAGTCCAGCGCGCCGCCGCGGGAAATGATGACGGCTCGTTCGATCACGTTCCGCAGTTCCCGAATGTTGCCAGGCCAGTGGTAATTTTGAAGTTTGGTGATGGCCGCGCGCGTCAATCGCGGTTTGGGACAGCGCAATTCTCGGACCGACAATTCAATGAAATGTTTCGCCAACAGTGGAATATCTTCCATGTGTTCGCGCAACGGCGGAACTTGGATGGGAAACACATTGAGCCGATAGTAAAGGTCCTCGCGAAAACGCCCAGCAGCCACTTCGCTCTTCAAGTCGCGGTTGGTGGCGGCGATGACCCGCACGTCGGCCAGGCGCGTGCGGTCTTCGCCGACACGTTCGTAGCGTTTTTCCTGCAACACGCGGAGCAATTTGCTCTGCAAGTCCAACGGCACCTCGCCGATTTCATCGAGCAAGAGCGTGCCGCCTTCTGCCGCCTCGAAACGGCCGGCCCGGTCTTTGATCGCCCCGGTAAATGCGCCGCGCGTGTGGCCGAAAAATTCACTTTCAAACAAATCCTTCGGAATCGAAGCGCAATTGACGCGGACGAGCGGCTTGTCTTTGCGCCGGCTGCGCTGGTGAATTTCGCGCGCGACGAGTTCCTTGCCGGTGCCGCTTTCCCCCAAAATCAAGGCCGAGGCTTCGGTGGGCGCGACGAGATCAATTTGTTTTACGATTTTGTGCAACGCGCGGCTTTGACCGACCAGTTCGCCGAAGGCTTTGGCCTGCACGACTTCTTCTTCCAGGTAAGCGTTCTGCATCTCGAGTTGTGACTTGAGCACCTCGATTTCCTCTAATGCCCGGCGCGCTTGTTCTTCGCTCTCCCGCAGGGCTTGATTGGAGGTCTGGAGTTCTGCGGTGCGTTCCTGCACCCGGAGTTCCAGCGTGCTGTGGGCGTTGCGCAGGGCTGCTTCCGCCTGGCGCAGCCGCAAATGTGTTCTGACCCGCGCCAGCACTTCCTCCGCCTCAACGGGCTTGGTGATGTAATCAATGCCGCCGGCCTCAAAACCGGTGACTTTCTGGCGCGTGTCGCCAAAAGCGCTGATGAAAATAACGGGGATGCGGCGGCTCTGCTCGTCCGCCTTCAAGCGACGGCACACTTCGTAGCCATCCACGCCAGGCATATTTACGTCGAGCAGGATCAAGTCTGGAATCTTGGCGGCCACCGATTTCAGCGCCAGCGCGCCGTTGGAGGCCGGTCGGACGTGATAGTTGTGCTGGGTCAGCAGCTCGGTCAGAAGACGCAGGTTGGCGGGCGTGTCATCCACCACCAGAATCTCTTCCGGCGCTGACGTCGGTTGCTTGTCTTCGCTCATAACGTCTGTCCAGTGTGAGAATGTTCCCTTTCCAGCAATTTCAAAAGACCCTCGAAGTCAAACTGCATGGCCAGCGTGTTCAATGCCCGACCCAGCGAAGCATCTCGTTCGGTGACCTGCCCGATGAGGGCCTGCGTGCGAGCCGTGTCCAGTTCGATGACGGCCTGGCGCAACTCCTGCAGCAGTTGCGTCGGCAGCTCGTCCAACTGCTCCGGATTCAGGGTAAGCCCCGGCGCCTCCGGCGTGCGCTCCGGACGCGGTGCTTCCTCGTAGATGAATTTCAGGCGCAGGTGCCGAGCCAAGGCGCCGAAGAGCTCTTGATCGCCAAATGGCTTGCGCACGAGGTCATCGCAGCCGGCTGCCATAATTGGTTCTCTCTCTTCCTCCAAGGCGTGAGCCGTGAGCGCGATGATTTTGGTTTCGGCACCGGCCGGGGTCGCCCGAATCCGACGGACGGCTTCCAACCCGTCCATCACCGGCATGCGGATATCCATCCAAATCAGGTGTGGATGCCATTGCTCGAACAGTGCCACTGCCTCCTGTCCGTTGACTGCCTCGCGTAACTCAAAACCGAGCGGGTTAAGAAGTCTTCGCAGCAGCAGACGGTTCTCCGGCTGGTCTTCAACAATCAGGAGCCGGTGACGGGGCTGCCCTTCGGCCAATCCCAAAATGCGCCGGGGCTTCAGCTCATCGCGCTCCGCCACCGACGGAAGGATGCTCACTGGAATCTCGAAATAAAACACCGATCCCTTGCCTGGCTCGCTGGCAACGCCAATCTGGCCTCCCATAAGCTCAACATATTGCTTGCAAATGGCCAACCCCAATCCAGTCCCGGCTTGCGCTGGGACCCGGTCGCCCAATTGCACGAAGGGAAAGAAGATGCGCTGGCAATCCTCCTGGCTTATGCCAGGCCCGGAGTCCTCAACCACAAATCGCACTTTGGCTTTTTCGGACCCATGGATGCTGGCGAGCCTGGCGCGGAGCTTCACCCCGCCTGAATCCGTGTATTTGATCGCGTTGCCAAGCAGGTTCAGCAGCACCTGGCGCAGTTTGCCTGCGTCCACGGCAACAAACCGGGGCAGATCTGGATCATGCTCCAAAGCGAAACGGAGGCCCTTTTCCACAGCCCCGACTCCCATGAGCGACTGCATTTCGTGCAGCAACTGGTTCAAGTCAACTTCGGACTCCTTCAGGGCCACCCGACCGGACTCGATCTTGGCCATGTCCAGGACATTGTTGATTAAGTTCAGCAGGTGCTCGCCGCTGCGGACAATAATATCCAGCGCCTCCCGCTGCTTCGGCGTCACGTCCGGATCGTTCTTGAGCAGTCGGGAAAAACCGAGCACGGCGTTGAGGGGAGTGCGCAATTCATGGCTCATGTTCGCCAGGAATGTGCTTTTCGCGCGATTGGCGGCTTCGGCTCGGGCCTTGGCTTCCGCCAGGTCGGCTTCGGCCTGCTTTAACCTGGTGATGTCAATGAGTGTGCCGGTCATCAACAGGGCTTGGCCGAAATCGTCCCGCTTGGCTATCTCGGCGCGCGCATCAATCCATTTGAGAGAACCATCGGGCATTGCCAGGGGGTAAACGGCCCGATAGTTCTTATACTTGCCGGAGATAGCACCGAGAAGCCGCTCCCTGGCTTCCTCAATGATCGGTGCATAGTCAGGGAATGCGACCGCTGTATCCGCCAGCAAATTGGTCCAGTTACTAAGCTTGTAAGTCTTTTCTCCAGTTGGGTCCGGTTCCAGGCCCAGCATCCCGGCAGTATTGTCCAAGGCGTGCAAAGTGTCTGCTTCCTTAAAATCAATCCACAAAGCGCCGACCTCCCCCGATTCAAGCGAGCCATAGACAAGCTGGTTGAGCACAGCCAACTCTTCAGTGCGTTGCTTCACCAGATCTTCGAGGTGCTCCCGGTGCTTGCGCAGCTCGTCCCCGGCCCGCTTGCGTTCCGTCACATCTATCGCGGTGCCGACATATTGAACAAGCTGTCCGTTTTCATCGAGAACCGGATGGCCGATCGCGTGGATGTGCTTGACTGACCCATCGGGCAGCACAATCCGGTGTTCATGATCGTAATCTGATGCTCGATGCGCCATGTTCAGCAGGAACTCGTAGGCGCGGCCGCGATCCTCCGGATGGATGCGTTCCCTGAACAATTCGTTTGTTGGCACACCTTGCTGAGGATCCAACGCGAAAATTCGGAACATTTCCTCGGACCAATAAAGCGACTGGAGAGTAATGGGGCTCCAGGCCCAACTGCCCGTGTGGCTCAGCCGCTGCCCTTCCGCCAGATGCGCCTCACTTCTCCGCAGTGCATCCTCCGCGCGCTTGCGATCGGTGATGTCGCGCGCCACATGGACGGCATGTGTCAGTTCACCGTTCTGGTTAAATACGGGGTCAACGGAAACCGACAACCAAGGTCCTCCCTTTCTAGCCAGATCCTCCACTTCTTCATGCCTCCGAGATTGGCGCATTCTGGCGAGAGGGCATTCCGCAGGGGGCATGGACGTCCCGTGGATCAGATTGAAGCAGTGTCCCCCGACGATTTTGTCAAATGGCAGCCCCAGAAACTCCGCCGCTGCACGGTTGGCTCGCAAGATCCGGAAATCCTTGTCGAGCAGCAAAACCAAATCCTGCACCGCGTCAAAGGTAGCCTGCCACTGCGCGGCGGTATTGCGCACCTCTTCGTCCGCCCGCAAGCGGTCACTGACGTCCCGGGCGACCTTCAGCAGGAAGCGACGACCGCCATACCAAAATTGGCTGGTGTGTGCTTCGACAGGGAACAGTGTCCCATCCTTTCGCCGATGCCGGTGTGTGTCGATCACGGTCTCACCCGCCGCCGCACGCTTTGCGACTGATTCGATATGTGCTCGATCCGAATCCAGGTGGAAGTCAACCGCCGTCGTCCCAATCAGTTCCTGCCGCGTATAACCAAGGCTCTCGCAGGCTTGCTGGTTCACATCAACAATCGTCCCTTGCTCGAGGTCGAAGATGAAGAGGGCGTCCGCCGCGTGGTCCACAAACGTGCGGAAGCGCGTCTCGCTGTCGCGCAGCGATTCTTCAGCCCGTTGGCGCGCGGCCCGGGAACGCAAGGCGACGATGCCGAAGGCCAAGTCGCCCGCCAGTTCTTCAAGCAGCCGAATCTCTTCCGACGTAAAAGCGTTGGGCTGGGCGGAATAAATGCTAAGACTGCCGAAGGCGTTGGCGTGTTCATCCTTGAGCGGCAGGGCGACGGCAGAACGAAAATCGCGCAGTATTGCACTCTCCCGCCAGGGCGCCAGTCGAGGATCCGTGGCGAAATCCTGACTGCAACAAGTTTTCCCACTCCGGATGGCCGTTCCGGTGGGGCCCCACCCCCGTTCCGTGTCGGCCCAAGTAACGCCGGAGTTTGCGAGATACCCCTCGTCGGCTCCGGCCCACGCGGCAGGGCGCACCGTTTTGGCCTCGTCGTGTTCGGCATAGGCCACCCACGCCATCCGGTAGCCGGCCTCCTCGCAGACGATCCGGCAGATTTCTTCGAGCAAGCTTTGCTCGTCGGTGGTGCGCAGGAGGACTTGGTTGCAGTTGCTGATCGCGCGCAGTTCGCGATTCGAACGACGCAAGGCCTCCTCGGCGCGCTTGCGTTCCGTGATATCAATCACGGTGCCCACCAATTGAACGATCTCTCCCGCATCATTCAGGACAGGGTGCCGAGAGATCAGCACCCAAGGCTTGCGGTCAGAGTCCGTTCGCAGTCGGCACTCATGCGTGTTTGACGGCTGCGCCCCTCGTTGCGCAAGCGCGTCCGGCTCCTCAATAAAATCCTGGAATCGCTTGCCTTGAAGCTCCTCTACAGGGCGACCAAGCATGGCGGCCAATCGGCCATTCAGAAATGAAATCCGCCCAGATTGATCCAGGAGGCAAATACCTTCGTTACTGGCCTCAACCACTGTCCGATACAACCTCGCGGTTTCATCGCGTTCTTGAGAGGTTAGCTGAACGAACTGGACTAATCGCCTGATGGTGAAATAGAGCAGCGAGGCGGTCACGAAGACAAAGACAGTCCCCTTAATCGTCATCACGGCCGGGGGCAGATTGAGACGAGTTACGACTGCGTCACTGAACGCGATCCACAGAATCGCGATAACAGCGTAGCCCAGTGCAATTCGACCTGGACTCAAGCTTGAAACTCGAGAATGGGGCATTATTCGGATTTTCATAACCACACTCCTTCCGCGGCCCGGTGGTGCCGCATCTGGTCGGGACATAGGGATCTTTGCACGCAACGCGAACAAATATCTCCTTTCTCGATCAACCAGAATTCCACACGCGCAATTTGACGGCGGTGGCTCATTCCGCCGATCACTTTTTCCATCAGCCCTTCGAGCGACCGCTCTTGGGCCATGTCCAACAACAAACTCGACGCAAAACCGAAATCGAACCTGGAGTCGAAGCGGCTATCGCTAGCAGTTTCGAAGCGGTTGTCGCTGATGGTATCCACAATGGATTCAATACGCCGTGACCGACGGATTTTCAATTAAAATACGACGGAATTCCGTATGTTCAAAATTCCGTCGCAGCCTGGAAACGCCTCAACTATTCACTAAATACCTGATTAGAAACAGCTTGAGATAGACAATCAATCTTGGCACGCCGCGTGAGTAGGGGAATGCATTCGGTAAAAACAATAAGAAAAAAATGAAAACGATCCAAGTCCGAGAAATCAATGAGCCGGAGTTCGAGATGGAAGTTTTGCGCTACGCACAACCGGTGTTGGTTGGCTTTCTGGCGGGTTGGAGCAAACCTTCGCGCCTCGTCGAGCCAGTTTTGGATGAAGTCGCTGAAGCCTGCAACGCCACAGCAAAAATTCTCAAAGTGAACGTGGACGACAATCCCGATTTGGGAACCATCTACGGGATTCAATCAGTTCCTACGTTGGTTTATTTTTTCAATGGCACTGTCCGCGCAAAAATCGTCGGCATGGCCAGCCCCAAGGCGGTCCTCGCCAAATTGGAATCGCTCTTCAGTTAAACAAACCAACGCCACAACAGCGATCAACAACAAAAACACATGAACGCCACTCTCGACAACCACGACTCAAACGCGGAAATCACCACCAATGGTGATGCGGGGAGTTGCACAAATGGCGCACCTGCAACGGAAACGGCGCATTAGCCTTCAGGAATGATGTGATTGGAAAACAATACGGAAACATGAACGACAAAGATGAGCATCAACAGACAATTAACCCTGGCCAGAACCCGCACCGGGCGCGTTGTATTGCACCTGCTGGCGTTGAAGACCGACAGGAAGCTTCGGTGGCACGCGGCGGGAATTTTCCGGGAACTCCATCGCGTCCAAGACAATGAATTCCGCTACGCCCATGCATAGCAATTCGGCCACGAGGTCGAACACTGAAGTCTCCTCGGCGTGCTTCCTCTGCAAGAAGCAGATTGTGGACGGCCAATGGTTCTGCCGTCTGCTGCAAAAGACAGAGGGTGCCGCTGACGCCCAAGCCCAGGAAGTCTTGCTGTGTTCGCCTACTTGCGCCTTGCGTTATCTCGGAGATTCGCAGCCGAGTGGCAACGGCTTTGAGCCGAATTATGACGGCTACGAACACTCTCTGCCTGTGCCGGGAGGCGGGCAAAAAGACAGAAAACTTTGAAAGTCAGGCGTGCCAAGCACAGGCGGGGAAAACAACGATTAACGAAACCAAAGGAAAACATCTGTGAGCACGACACACGACCATCATGACTTGCCCGCACTCCGCGGCCAAGGAGCGTCCAGGCGGCGACAACCAAGTGTAGCCCGCGGGGGGCAAGAATTTTGGCGAAACTGGAAGCGTTCCGGCGCATTACGGGAGGTAGGGAGAAACGCTTTCGAGTTTTGGAACCAACGGCCATTGCCGACGCGCGAGCCAAAGGCAGCCGGGGAAAACAACGATTAACAAAACCAAAGGAAAACATTTATGAACACGACGCATGACAAACACGACTCACGAGTCGAAACCAACCCAACCGATTTTGGCGGGCGCGACAACCTGACGACGGTTGAGACACCCACCACTTTGCGGCGCACTGATGCCACCGGCGACGAGAAAATTCCAACGGGTCCGCCACCCAGCAAAGGCGCCGCCGAAAAACGCCGGCGGCGAATACTCGCCGCCGGCGCGGCGCTCATCGTGGCGCTGGCTGCGGGTGTTTATTACTTCTGGTTTGTCGTGCCGTATGAGTCCACCGACGACGCGTTCATCGAAGGTTACGTCATCCCGATGGCATCTCAAGTCCCGGGACGAGTCGCAGAATTGCTGGTGAAAGACAACCAGGCGGTCGAACAGGGCGACGTGATCCTGAAGATTGATCCGCGCGATTACGAGGCCAGCTTGGCGCAAGCCCGCGCCGATCTGGCGGCGGCACGCAGTCGAGTGGAGCAGGCGAAGGCGCAGGTGAACGCAAGCGAAGCTAAAGTCGCGCAGGCGCAGGCGACCGTAGTTGCCGCCGACGCGGAGAATCGGCGCGCGGCGGACGATCTCAAGCGTTACGAGTCGGTGGAAAGCAGTGCGGTCTCCAGAAGCGCGTTTGACCTGGCGCAATCCCAAGCGCGCGCGGCCAGCGCCAATTTGGAAGCCGCGCGCAGTCAGGCCAAAGCCGCCGAAGCGGATGTGGCTTTGAGCGCGGCGGGCGTTGAAACGGCAAGTGCCGCCGTGCAACAGGCCGAAGCCAAACTCCGGCAGGCCGAACTGAACCTTTCCTACACACAGGTCACCGCGCCCGAAGATGGCCGGGTCACGCGCCGCGTCGTGGAACAAGGCGCGTATATTCAGCCCGGCCAGGCGCTCATGGCGATTGTGCCGCGCCACTATTGGGTCATCGCCAACTTTAAGGAAATACAATTGACTCACATGCGCCCGGGCCAGCCGGTTGAGGTCGTTGTGGACGCTTATCCGGGCCGCAAATTCAAAGGCCACGTGGAGAGCATTCAAAGCGGCGCCGGTGCTCGCTTCAGCCTATTCCCGCCGGAGAACGCCACCGGCAACTATATCAAGGTGGTGCAGCGCGTGCCGGTAAAAATCATTCTGGATGATTTGCCCGGAAACGACCTCGCGCTTGGCCCTGGCATGTCCGTGGTCCCCAAGGTGCGCGTGAAGTAATCACAATCACCCTGCCGAGAAACAATCTTTTGCCCGCAGTTTATGAACGGCGATTCAACTCAACCCAAAATCAATCCGTGGCTGATTGCGCTGGCGGTGATTCTGCCGACCTTCATCGAAGTGCTTGACACCACGGTCGTCAGCGTCGCGCTGGAAACCATCGCGGGGAATCTTTCCGCCACGGTTTCGCAAGCGACATGGATCCAGACGGGTTACCTGATTTCAAATGCCATCGTCCTGCCAGCCACCGCGTGGTTTTCCGCCGTGTTTGGGCGTAAGCGGTTTCTCATGGCATGCATCGGCATTTTTACGGTGGCCTCATTCGCCTGCGGTGCCGCGCCAAATCTCAACTTCCTGATTTTTGCCTCCCTTGTGCAAGGGGCGGGCGGCGGCGCTTTGCAGCCCATCTCACAGGCTATTTTGCTGGAAAGTTTTCCGCCCGCCAAGCGGGGTGTCGCTATGGCGCTCTATGTGTTGGGCGTTGTGTTCGCGCCTGTGGTGGGACCAGTCTTGGGCGGCTGGCTCACGGAGAATTATTCCTGGCGCTGGATTTTTTACATCAACATCCCTTGCGGTTTGGTCGCCTTGTGGATGATCCAGCGATTCGTCTTCGATCCGGAATATATCCGCAATGCCAAACACGGACGTATTGACGCCTTTGGCTTCCTCGTCCTGGCGATTTGGCTGGGCACGCTGCAAACCGTCCTGAACAAGGGACAGGACAAGGATTGGTTCAACAACAACTTCATTTGCTGGCTCTCGGTGATTTCCGCCATCGCGTTTGTCGTGTTTTTGGCGCGGGAATTTTTAACCCGCGAACCGCTGGCTAACCTGAGGGTCTTTGCCGACCGCAACTTTACGTGCAGCACCATTCTCATCTCGATCGTCTTTTTTCTCCTGTATGGCATCATGAATTTACAGCCGCTTCTGGCGCAAAGCTTGATGGGATACACGGCCTACAGGAGCGGACTGACGCAAGTGGCGCGTGGCTGGGGCATGCTGGCGTTGACGCCCTTGGTGGGCTATCTCACCGGGAAAAAGGACGATCGTCTTCTGGTCGGTGCCGGAATGATCGTCACGGCTGTCTCTTCGTTGCTGATGGGCAATTTCACTCTCGACATGTCCAGCCACGCCTATTTCTGGCCCAA
>Ga0074044_10005691_pt1 | contig 10108 bp, 9 predicted proteins | sample BogForMeECP23OM1_FD_94443 | JGI IMG/M metagenome (GOLD analysis project Ga0074044, IMG submission 94443) | Bog forest soil microbial communities from Calvert Island, British Columbia, Canada - Bog Forest MetaG ECP23OM1 | ecosystem: Environmental > Terrestrial > Soil > Wetlands ...
CCCGCGCCCCACCCGCCAGGTCAACCCAGACGTTTCGCCAGACGCCTTTGACGCGCTCGTTGGCCGCTACGACTATGGCGGGGCGGTCATCACCGTGACCAAAGAAGGCCGGCACCTCTACGCCCAGCTCTCCGGCCAGGCTCGCCTCGAGATTTTCCCAGCATCCGACACGAATTTCTTTTGGAAGGTGGTGGATGCGCGAGTGACGTTCGTCAAGGACAAGCAGGGCAAAGTGACCAAAGCGGTCCACCGTCAAGGCGGCCAAACCATCAATGCGCCACCGCTCGAGGATCTGAAGGAGGCGAAGGTAGATCCGGCAACGTACGATGCCTTCGTCGGCAAATACGATTATGGCGAGGGCAAGGCCATTCTGACCGTGTCGCGTGAAGGCGACCGCTTATTCGCACAGTTAACCGGCCAGCCTAGATTCGAGATCTATCCCAAAGCCCCGACCGAGTTCTTCTGGAAAGTAGTGGACGCGCAAATTCAATTTGTGAAGAACGACGCTGGAAAGATCACTAAAGCCATCCACCATCAGGGCGGTCAAACATTGGAGGCCCCAAAGATCGAGTGAGTCGAAGCCAGTCTCATGGTGGTGCCCCGCACCAAACTGGCCGAGTATCAGAAGGCCGGCTTGGTTAAGGCGAGCTCGCAGTAAGCATGCCCAGAGTGCGCCAATAGTTCGCAGGGTTTTGCAGGAGGTACGCACTATTGCTCTCGGCGCGAAGTCGGTTTCGCCAAGGCCCGGCCTGGATGGCATGCTCTAAACCTCGCCCACCACCGCCTCATGCCAAAACAAGGAAATCCATTCGTGTGCGGCCAGACGATCCCCTTTCGACCTGCCCTTCAGCCAGCGTTGCCAGACTTGTTTCAGCGCTTCGGCCAGAAATCGATCACAAACACGTCATCCAGCACCGGACCAACAATCTTGCCGAATGCTTTGTGCTCCGGATGCTCGATGTAGGTGTCACGGTCCTTTTCGCTCTTGAAGAAGACAACAAAGCAGTGCGTAAAGCCTTTATCCCGCTGCTCTTTGCTGACATTCGTGCCCCATTCCAGCGTCACAATCTGAGGAATCTTCTGCTTGAGTGCCTGGAATGCCTGCTCAACCTGCTTGATGTCCTGGGGTGTGGCAGTGGTCTTGAACTTGAAGCAAACCACGTGCTCGAGTTTATCGGCACCGTTGGCATTCGTGATCATGGCTGCGATCAAGAGCGTGCAAAGAAGCGTGACCATTGTTTTCATCGTGTTTGGAGCGTAAGGAGTCGCCGCCCTCCCCGCAAGCAAATGGTCAGCCTCAAACGGTCAGCTTTGCCCTTCGTGTGGCCAGGGTTCCTGTTTGTCACCCGTGCTTCCGGACGTAAGCAGGTGTTGAAGCTCGTTGCCCAGAACTATCACCGACCGCCGCCTCATGCCAAAACAGCGACATCCACTCCCTTGCTTCTGCCCGGTCCTGATTTGAGCCCCCACGCAGTTCTGTTTTCCCGTCCGGGTAGCGATCCCCTTGCTGAGTTCCGCGGCCCATTCCTTGCAGGCTTGTGCCGTGATTCCGTCCAGGCGAAGGTCCCAAAGCAGCGGCCAAGACGTTCGAATCTTCTTAAGGCACAGCCGCCGGTACTCCTTGCTTCGCGGCTTGATCGTCGTATCGCTTTCTAGTTCTCGCTCGAAAAGAGCCACTGCTTCACTGAATCTTGGAGGGGTGACACGCCCGCGAGATTCCTGCCGCCCTTTGAGAAAATCCGTCAGTCGCAACTTGGTTGTCGTCCAGACCGTGGATTAAGACTCTCCCGAATCACCTTGCCGCCGACTTTAATTCTGCCAAAGTAATTGCCGTTGCTGACGTGTTGCAGCAGATGCGGCACTTTCGGAAATGAGCGCCGCTGGCCATCACTGGACAGGTGCTCTTCCCTTTTGCGGCCGTTCGTTTGGACATCCGATTCTGGTTGCATGGTCAAAAGATGCGGGATACAAGTCGAAAAAAGAGGGAAAGCGGATTGTTGTAAGTGATTGAAAATAGACGGTTGGAAGGGTGGCTGAGTGGTTAAAGGCACCTGACTCGAAATCAGGCGTAGGGGTAACCCTACCGGAGGTTCGAATCCTCTCCCTTCCGCCAACCTCGGAAACATCAATGGAATCAGGGATCTGTTGAGGTTTCCTCAGTCTTGCACGAAAAGTCATAACACACAGTCATAACACGTTCAAATCTTTCATTGCTGTTTGAGGGCGTTCAAAGGCGTCACGAGAGGGGAAGTGGGAGTTCGATCGCCTCTGCGCCCCCAGCGGCTTCCACAACCTCGTGCCGATCAATGGTGGGCAGCAGTTTGATCGAAGCCCGCGCCCCAGGATCATCCTCAACCAGAAGTATCCGTTTCCCAACGATTCTTTTCTGTTCCGCCATAAACTTGATTTAACAGCTCGTGTGATACCACCTGGATTCCCGCCCACAAAAGAGCGACCCGTTATCGAGTCGCTTCTCGCAGCCGGGGGTGGCCGCTTTCCGGCCGTGGTAGTTCTATAATTCACAGCCTGATGCAATCAGGATCGCCCTATTGAGGGGCACAACCAGCTAGGAAAAACCTTGGAATTGACCTCGGGGGACGCGATTGCCTCCAGATCGGGAGCAGCTGTTTCACGTAAAAAAAGAGCGGCTCAGTCTGCTGAACCGCTCCCAACCCAACCATGAAACCGCCAGAGAAATAATTTCTACCAGGACGTTGATAGCCTGTTGAGCTGGTGCTCCGGCTGCCGGCTCTTGCGCCAAGTGGAGCAGTGCTTGAGGAGCCAGTCCGTTAGCGCGCGCTCGAACCCGATGTCGCGACCGGCCTTTTCAGATTCAATCCACTTGTGCTTCAAAACCTCCTCGTGCTCCGCCTGAAATTCCTTGTAGAGCGAAGAGTTCTTCAGCAGCTCGTTTGCCGAAACCGACTCTTTCGTTTGGTCAGATATAATCGCGAACAAAACAGATTGAGATCACTCAAGCTTCGCGCCAACAACACACCCGGGCGCTACAAATCGGATTTGGGCTTTTGAAGCACTGAACGCTTCATTCGGACAAGCATAGCCCGTACCACCACGAATTGTGCCGTGAGACTGAAGTTCAACCGCATCCGGCGCGTGGACTTCACGCAGAAGGTGCGAACCCCACACACAATGGCCGGTTCTATTCGCGGAGCGACTCGGTTGACGAACCAATCGGTTCGATGGACGGTAAAACAGGACTGCGTGGGGGCTCAGATCAGGACCGGGCAGAAGCGAGGGAGTGGATGTCGCTGTTTTGGCATGAGGCGGTAGTTGGGAAATCACCTGGTCGGACTACAAAAGCTGTTGCCGGATGTAATTGAACCGCGCTGCCCCTGATCGTAGTATCGCCCTGAGCATGAACGGTTCACCAGACACGCACAGCAAGGTCATCGGTTACTTGCTTTGGATATTTGGCTTCACCGGCTCGCATCGGTTTTATTATGGCAAACCAATCTCAGGCACGATTTGGTTTTTCACCGCTGGCCTCTTGCTCATCGGTTGGCTTGTCGATTTATTCCTGATCCCCTCGATGGACCGTCAAGCTGATCACCGGTTCGTTGCAGGACCAGTCAACTATTCGGTCGCCTGGATTTTGCTCACGTTTCTCGGCTTCTTTGGGATTCACAGATTCTACATGGGCAAATGGGGGACTGGTTTGTTGTATTTACTCTCGGTCGGGCTGTTAGGATTGGGCATTCTTTACGATTACTGGACCCTCAACAGCCAGATCAGCGAACGGAACTTGAGCAAGCAACAAATGCGGTAAAGACGAATATTCTATGAAAACCTCGGACTTGGTGTTCATCGGCATCAAAGGATCGGTCGTCGCGTTGAAGCGTTTCACGGGCCAGCAGGTGTGGGCGACACATCTCAAAGGCGCAGATTTTGTCAACGTGGTCCTGCAAAACGAGGTGCTTCTTGCCTCCTGCTGCGGGGAAATCTTCTGTCTCAATCCCCTCACGGGCCAAGGGCTGTGGCACAATCCGCTGAAAGGTCTTGGCAGGGGGTTGGCCACCATCGCCGCGGAACACACCCTGGGAAGCAGCCTCGCGCTTGTTTTGGCTGAGAAACGTCGGCGCGACGAAGAAGCGGCGGCAGCGGCAGCCGCAGCGACTTAAGGGACAAGTTGAGTGATCCGCCTTCTGCGCTAAATTCTGATTGATGTGCGGTCGATACGGTGAAAGCAAAATTCTGGAGCAGATCAAAGGCAAAGTCCCTTTCTTTCGGGCGGAATCTGCATTAAAACCTCGTTACAATATTGCCCCCACCCAAATGGCCCCCGTGATTGTGAGCCAGGATCAACCCGTGCTGAAAGACCTGCGCTGGGGCTTGCTTCCGTTCTGGGCGAAAGATGAAGAAACTGGCAACAGGATGATCAATGCCAGGGCTGAAACGGTGAAAGAAAAACCATCGTTTCGAACTTCATTGAAACGGAAGCGATGTCTGGTGGTGGCGGACCTGTTTTACGAATGGCAGAAGATCCCAGGCAGCACACGCAAACAGCCCATGTGCATTCAGGTTCGAGAGCGGGAGCCTTTTGTCTTTGCCGGGCTGTGGGATACCTGGAAGAAACCTGACGATACCGAGGTTGAATCGTGCACCATCGTCACCTGCGAGCCGAACGACCTGATGCGCCCGATCCACAACCGAATGCCATTAATCTTGAAACCGGAGCATTACGACCAGTGGCTTGATCCGAAGAATGAGGATGTAGATGGACTGGCCAAACTGCTGGTGCCGTTTCCAGAAAAGGAGATGGCCGCATACCCGGTCAGCACTCTCGTCAACAATCCGAAATTCGACAACCCACGGTGTATTGAGCCTGTCCACTGAGGCATTGGGTTGATCTGCACTGATCACCGGAGGTGCGCGGCTCGATCGTGGCTCTTCTGTATGAAGCGGAGAATGTCAATGTCGAAACCGGTGAGATTCCTGTTATTCTTTCCGCCATGAACCATATCGTTTTGCTTGGTTTTTGGCTGACCAGGAGCTGCGATACATGAAGCCGCAAACGAATGCCCTTGGCACCAAGTGGCCTGAGAACATCGCAATCCGGATTGTCCTTGTGCTCGGCATGGCACCACTGTTGCTCGACGCGCAGCAGCCTGAGGTGTCCGCTTCCACCGGCCCTACCATCCGACTCGATTACACGCCTGGCAACTCCCCTGGAAACCCCGTCGCGGCATTCATGTATTTCGTCCCCCTCATCTCGCTCGAACCGGTGTCCTTGCTCACCAGCCCTGGCAGCACCCAATCGACTCAAGTGACTTCGGCCAAGCGGCGGTTCACGGCCCATTCGTTCTTCACGAAGTGCGAATTCGAGTTCAGCGGCCAGGGTTCGCAGGAGAGTCTCTTTGACCTCACCAACAAGATTCGACGGCAAGAGCGGAAGCTCAAGGCGGGCGGCTCCCTACACCGGCAGCTCAGTTCCGTCACCGTCGAAGGCACGGGCAACGGTACCGTGGAGGTGGAAGGCACGGTCAGTAACGGCGTTCAGACTGTCACAGAAGTGCGGTTACGGTTCAACGCCCACGGCACAACCAGCCCGGTGTCGATTGGTCTGTGCGACATCCGTTACGTGGATGGCGAGTTCAAGCAGCTCAAGGAGAGCGTAGCAACGGTCAACACCCTGACTTTCCGCCGCAGGCCAGGACCGCCCAAGATGGAAGTCACTGTGGCCTCCGTGAGGAAAAAGAGCGTCGGGAACAACCTGTGGCAAAGCATCAAAGGCGGCATCACGGGGAAGGCGATGAACCTGTTCCTGGATCCGCTGACGGTGGAGGCAACCGGGCATCAGGCCATGCTGGACTTTGGCCAAGCTCTAGTCTCAGGGGCGCCGACATTCACTTTTCCGCACGCCATGAACTTGAAGCAACCGAGCGCCGGCCAACCCTGATACGGCTGCGGGCGCTCGGACTTTGGGGGAAGGCGGCTCGGGATGGAACAATGGTTAGGGACGCCAAAACTGCTTGGGGACTGATGGCGTTCCTGCGAAGAGCATTTGTGGCTACCTGGATGGCAAGCTTGTATTGAAGGGCCGGTCAAAAGAGGATCGTCAGGCTGCGCATGGATGGATTTCCCTGTTTTGGCATGAAGGGGTGGTGAGGGAGGTTCAGACCGGCTAGTTTGAGATGATGTAAGCTCTTGAGATCCAATGACTAATGCAGCAAGTCCGGGATTTGAATGACTTTTCATGCAGTTCGTCCAATGTGCAACGAGAACTCAGAAATATGAACTCCTCACAGCAGAACAACGCTGGTATTTTCCGCCGATAATCCGGCCAAACACAGGCAACAAGATCCCATGAAAAGATTATTCATCCCCATATTGACGGTCGTCTTAGCCATGACATTTCTGACTGGATGTGCTTGGCAAGTGGGTGGCGATAAAAAGGTCACAACCATGCAACCGACTACCGGCCAGCAGTTGGTTGACTTGCAGAAGGCCAAAGATTCCGGGGCTATCACAGATTCAGAATATCAGGCTCAAAAGGCAAAGCTGCTTGGAAGTAAGTGAGCCAGGCCGACTAAAGCGGCTTTGTAGTGGACGGCAGGGTTAAAAGGGAAGCAATAAACCTGCCGCCTTTGAAGATCGTCAGTGCTGGTCAAACTGGTGCTGATCGTGCTGGTTTGGATAGGGCCATAAAGAACGGCATCCCTCCTGGCGGCTGGTGTCCAAGAGGCAGACGAGCCGAGGATGGTCCGATTAATGCCAAATGTCAGTTGAAGAAGACCCCCAGCAGCGATTACCTCCAATGCGCTGAATGGAATGTCCAGTTTTCTGATGGCACGGCGATTTGCGCAGCCAGCGCCAGCTCAGCCATTCAGCCGGCCGCCCTCGCGCACGGATTTGTGCTCTCCCCCGTCAGCTCGCGCCGCAGGGTTTCATCTGGGACATGCGCCGCTGCAACTCCTGCGGCGAGACGTCCTCAATATGGGTGGCGATGGTCCATATATGTCCGAAGGGGTCGACGAACGTCCCGGACCGGTCGCCGTAGAATTGGTCCTGCACCGGCTTGACGACCGACGCGCCGGCGGCAACTGCCTTGGCCGCGCAGGCATCCACTTCCTCGACGTACACCAGGATGCCGACGGGTGATCCTCCGATGGAAGATGGGCTCTTGAACTCCATTCCGGGCATCTCATCCGCCAGCATGACGGGGGAGTCGCCGATCTTGACCTCCGCATGAACGATGGTTCCGTTCGGGCCGGGCATTCGCATCATCTCGGACGCGCCAAACACGGCCTTGTAGAATTCAATCGCCTTCGTCGCGCCTTTCACGATCAGGTACGGCGTGACAGTGTGGTAAGCGGCCGGAGTCGGGCTCACTTTCTTTTTCGTGCGGACCTCGGGCCGTTCGGCAAGTGTGAGTTTATCATTCATATCTTTTAATTGTAAACATTAGCCACCACCGTTCACTTGTCAAACACCCAGCAGATGCGAGGTCCGAATCACTTATTCTCCAACTCGTGGCAGCGACGCATTCCCATTGATTTTGCCCCTCGCCCAGGTGCTTGACCGAATGAAAATGAAGGCAGGGAGATCGAGGTTGGCACTTTCAGAGGTGAACGACTCCTTCCATTTCTCGCACAATCAGGGTGGGCTTTCAGGATTTCGGTCACTTTCTTTTGCAGGGGTGGTGGAAGCTGACGATATGCCTCGGCTGCAATGACCTGGTGACCTGCACCGCTCCAGGCTTGTGCGTTTGGGTGGAAGAGCAATGCCGTGGAGATGCAGAGCATGGCCATATTGGTCGTGGTAAATGACCGTGTCGCCCTCGATACTGTCGATCTGCCGGATGAAAAGACCGTTGACGTGAAGATAACGGCCTCCGACAACGAGATCTTGGGCTCGGGGTTTCTCTTGTGTCGCCATGATGAGGAATTTAGACCTTCGACGCTGCAGAACAAGGATGAAACCCAAGGCAATTGAAGTGGAGCTAGCAGGCTGCACGCAAGCAGATCGGGGACATTGCTAGCAACCGGTCGGGTTTTTCGAGACATGTCGCAAGAGGACAAGCCCATGGCACGATTTTGCTTCCGCATGTGGCTGGGCATGTGCCACTCTCGATCGGATGCAAATACTGAAAAGTTCACTGTTCGCTCTCGCACTATTGACACTCAGCCTCGACACCGGCTCCGTAACTTCGGTCCGGGGTGAATCCGTGAAGCGCGTGGTGGTGTGGGACGGTGAACAAGCGAACGTTGGGGCCGGCTGGGTGAATCCAACGACCGCAACGATTCAGCCCCAGAGTGTTGAGGCTCACAGCGGCAAAACGGCGTTGGAGTTTAAGTTCAAGGGCAGCAACCAGTGACTGGGGGCCGGCTGGAACTGGTGCAAGTTTAAGAAAGGGACGAATGTGGGCACTGACGCCAGAGCCATGAAAAACCTGAGCTTCTGGATCAAGACCAAAGGCAAGGTCGGCGGCATCCTCCGTGTCAACCTGTTGTGCAATGGCGAAGTGCTAGACACGCCCGAAGAACACACGGTGAAAGTAGAAGTCATCAAGTACTGCCCCAAATTGTTTGATGGCGATTGGCACGAAGTCGTGATTCCGATGGCGGATCTTAACCAAATAAAGGGCTTCAATCCCAAGATCATCAGCGAGATTCACTTTGGCTTAACGGCTGATAAGGATACCGACGGCAGTTTCTTTATTGATGACATCGCTTTCGACGATCGCTCCAAAGAGAAGTAATATTCGCCCAATTGGTGGCAGGCCAAAGACAATCAAGTCTGAACTGGGGTCCCTCACCCGCCAGCTAAAAAAGAGGAATCCGTTAAAACAATGAAATTGCAACAACAAATTCCTCTTTCCAGCTTACAGAATCTTCCTCAACCCCCTCTCAACCCCAGGAGAAGTCGCTAATCTTGCTCTCCCCTTCGCCCAATTCCTCAAACTCCCAATCTGCTCCGCCATCAACTTGGAAAGCGGTACGAATTCAGTCAGCACCCGGGCAATATCGAGGTCAGTTGGCTCCTTCCCCAGATCGAATGCCAGGTAAAGGGCCTCGATGAATACGTTTTCAATCTCGCTACCCGTCAAGCCTTCTGTCGTTTTGGCTAATTGAACGAGGTCATAATCCCGAGGATCTCGACCATGTTTCCCAATTTGAATGTCCCCAATGGCTTCACGTTCAGCTTGATTGGGCAGGTCCACAAAAAACAGCTCGTCGAGCCTGCCTTTTCTGAGCATCTCGGGCGGCAGTTGGGATACGTCATTGGCTGTGGCAACGACAAAGACAGGTGCACTCTTTTCCTGCATCCAACTCAGGAATGAACCGAATACCCTGGCTGATGTCCCTCCGTCTGTTGCGTTGGAGCTTTTGGTGCCGCTGAATCTCTTTTCCACCTCATCAATCCAAAGGCAACACGGGGCAATGGCTTCAGCAGTTTGAATGACGGCCCGCAGGTTTGATTCGGACTGACCAACCAGACCAGCGAAGATCCGGCCTGCATCCAACTTCAATAATGGCACACCGAACACTTTTGCTGTGGCTTTGGCAGTTAACGATTTCCCAGTACCCGCTATTCCAAGGATCAGCAGGCCCTTTGGAGTGGGCAGGCCCTATTCAATGGCTCTTGCACTAAAAGCGTGCCGGCGTTTCAGCAGCCATTCCTTCAGCACATCCAAGCCGCCGATCGAGTCCAGGGTTCTTTCGTTTCAATCAGCTCCAGGAGTCCATTCTTCTTTACGGCTTGGGCTTTCTCCTTCGCCACAATCACGGGGTCTATGGTTTTGCTTTGGACCACGGACAGGGCAAAGGCGTTCTCAGCTTCGATGGTGGTCCGTCCGGAAGCAGCGTCGATCACCTTCTCCTGGATCTCTGTATCCAGGGTCTTGAGGTTGGCGGATTCCATGATGCCGCTTAGAACGGCGTTGAGCTGTTCTTTTCCAGGCAGCGCGAATTCAATCACGGTCAGCTCGCGTTCCAGTTCAGGCGGCAGGACCATGCGGCAACCCAAGATGATGAGGGTCTTCGATTTGGTCTTGGCCATCTGCAGCACGTCTTTGAGCTGCCGGATGAGGATGGGGTTGGGGTCATGGAGGAACAGGTGAAAGTCCCGCAGCAGAATCAGGGTCTTC
>Ga0074044_10005693_pt1 | contig 10106 bp, 16 predicted proteins | sample BogForMeECP23OM1_FD_94443 | JGI IMG/M metagenome (GOLD analysis project Ga0074044, IMG submission 94443) | Bog forest soil microbial communities from Calvert Island, British Columbia, Canada - Bog Forest MetaG ECP23OM1 | ecosystem: Environmental > Terrestrial > Soil > Wetlands ...
CAGTTTTTCCTAACCCCCCCGAATCCCGAACCCCTAATCCCAGATCCCGAGTTCCTCCCTGACACCTGGCACTCGACACCTTCTTTACCCTTTATCCTTTACCCTTTATCCTTGCCCTTCGCCCCCGTATCCCTTGTCCCGTGTCCCTTGTCCCCTATCCCGTCTCTCCCACCTACCACCTACGACCAACCCAGCTTCCCCGCGAGTAATCACCCGATTGATCAAGCTTATCCAATTGATCGCCTACCAACCGTGGATCACCTTGACAACTAACACTCCCCGGATCAACGATCCCAACGGGCGCCCGAACCCGCGCCAAATTTCATGGCCGAAATCTTGCCCAACGCTCCAGACCAGCCAAGCCCGCTGCCCAAGCCGGTCTTCCACGACCCCAAGCACCACCTGAAGATTTACCAGGGCGACTGCCTGGAGATTCTGGCCGCCATTCCCGCCGATTGCGTCGACCTGATTTTCGCCGACCCGCCCTATTTTCTCTCCACCGATGGCATCACCTGCCACGCCGGCAAAATGGTTTCCGTAAACAAGGGCGCGTGGGACTGTACTCGCGGCCTGGACGCGAAGTATTGCGTCTTATATCGTCTGACGTTTCTATTTGGTGGATTCTCAAGTAAGATTATCCCCCGGAAGCGATTCTTCTGAGTTCATTCACAATCTCCGAAGTTGGACGAGGCCCAGAATTTGCCTAATGGAGGGCGGAATATGGTAGTAAAGCTGCTGCTCGTGGCGGAAATCGAGTTGCCCGACGAAACGCCGGACCCAGAAAACGCAGCGCTGCTTCGGATAGACGCTCTGGAACAAGGTTCAGACGGTATCACTTTTTGGCAGCCTGCGATCGGCGCAACATTCGAACGGTCGGGCAGCAAGTCTGTGGAAGTGTTTTATTGAGGCATTAAACATGATTCAGCCTTTGTGCGAAATCGCATTGTGCAGCCCCCTTGTCCTCCATCGATGAAGCGTGGCAAGCCGGTAAGAGAACCCCAAAGTCCTCTGAGTCCACCTTCGCCGTCATCAAAACTTAAATAATTTTGCGTGCTGAGTTTTACAAGGATGGAGTCGCATGCTAATCTTCCCTCATGAACCAGCGTGAAGCTGTTATTGAAGCGATGCGTGCCAACGGGGGATTTGCAACTCTCGGCCAACTTTATAAAGAAGCACTGAAAATTCCCGGCGTGAAGTGGGAAACAAAGACGCCCTTCAAGTCGATTAACCGTATCGTCCAGAATACGAAGTATTTCTTCAGAATTCGTCCGGGTCTCTGGGCTTTGTTGGAAGACAAAGACAAACTGCCGGCCGACCTCACGCAGAAGCCAAAGCCCGAAAGCGACCATACCTACTATCAAGGGTTGCTGGTAGAACTGGGCAACCTTAGGAAACAGAAAACCTTTGTGCCAAAGCAGGACCGTGGGAAACCCTTTTTAGGCAAGCCGCTGGGAAGTTTGATTACGCTCGAACATATCTATCCCTTCACCTACCCTGAGATCGTGCAACATGCCGCTGCGGTGGATGTGATCTGGTTCAGCCAAAGAAAGTTTCCGTCGGAGTTTATTGAGGTCGAGAATACAACCGACATGAACGGCGCATTTCTGAAGTTTGTGTGGTTCGACGCGTTCAAGTCCTTGTTCAAGGTAGTAGCTCCGGCAGTACGCAGGAGGGAGTTCGAATCGAAGCTTGCACATCCTTCATTTGAGTCCATCGCAGGGCGAACCAAGTTCGTCAGCTACGATGTCGTGGCGGATTTGCACAAAAGGGCCAGTGCGGCAATCGCTTCGGAACAGGCGTGGGCTTCCTCGTAGTCCGCAAAAATCCCTTTCAAATGCAAACGCGGACGTATTGTGGCTGAGTAGTCAGGCAATTCACAGGCGTCAAGGGTTGGAAATGAATTCCTGACCGGAAATCGGGAAGCAGAGAGAATGCCCTAAGTGAAGTGCTGGGTCACGTAACTCTGGGCCTCTGAGCTGAGACGAGCATACTCACCTGCCGATTCGTTGAGGTTATCAAAATCAATAATTTCGACCCGTGTTCCACGAGGAACCGTATCTTCGCATACGTATGCGACTCCGCCAGAGACCGTGACAAAGATGACGCTTTCCTTGGATTCAGCCATTTCATTCTCCTCTCATGCTTTGGGGAAGTAGCATTGGGCTCGGCTCCACGCGAATAACTAGGACCCCCGTCGCGCATCCGGCGCTCGCATCAATTGTAGTCACTGAGTGGATGCAACTCAACCTATGCCCGTTGGGGGTCGTCGGGTCTTATAACTTGTTCGTGACCTCAATCTCGGCGCCCTCAAAGCTCGTTTGGCTTATGGTCATTGCTGTGGCAGAATATGTTCGAATGACGCCGGATAAAGCTAAAGAAGAGATCGGGGCCGCTTTGTCGGCTTTGGCCGCTGACCCGTCACTGGGTTACCTCGCCGTAACAGCCAAGCCTGAACATCCCATCCGCGACAGGGTGGCTTGGCACTTCCATCAGAATTATCCATCCTTAATTGCCGCGCGCGAGTATTGGGTTAAGTCTGAGCGAAACTCCATCGGCGGAAAGAGGGTAGACCTGGCTCTTCTCGAACGCAACGACGCCGCAGTTCGTCCTGTCGTGTTGGTGGAGTTCAAGGCGATGATCGTGCCTGACCCGTTAAGCAACCCGGAGCACGAGTTGATGGTGTGCCTGGCGGACGACTTGCAAAGGCTTGCCAGCATCTCCAGTAGTCCACGATTGGGAGTAATGTTGATGGTATGCATCGAGAATATCGAGCCGCTCACCGAACGGGGGCTGAATGGGCGCGTGGTCAAGTACATGGACAGTTTCCGCAGGTGGGCCAAGGAGCCTGATGCGCTTGAAAAGGCAATTCGAGTCACCTCGAACTTCTTCGACCGCGCCACATTCAACGTAAGCCCATTAACAGTCGACCTTGGATCGGTATGGGGCTCAGGGATCAAGCTGACCTCCTTCATACTGGAACCGCGATGAATGCGCTGGTCGGCTTGGAGTTTTGATCTCACTTGGGTAGCCCATTGTCATTCCTAACGAGTGGCCGCGGCAACCTGCGTGCGTAAAAGGCTGCGCGGTCATGTATTTTGGTAGGCGGAGTTGGGTCACGCTTAAAACCAAGTCGAGTTATCCACGCCACGAACTTCTCACCCCATGGGTCTTCAGCCCAGCCGACCGGCCCGCCTTTCAGCTCGAAGTTGTTTTCGTCCGCCAGGTGGCAAAGCGCAATCATGGCTTTCGTAGCCCGCCCGTGTCCTCGCAGATCCTCTGGTACATTAATTTCGTCGATGTGAACTCCGGCTCCGATGTCATCATCTGAATTTGGGTAAAGGTGCAAAATTGCCCCGAATTCAGTCTCAACGATGAAAGCATCCGAAGCTTTGCTCCACTGAACTCTGCCGAGACGCTTGAGTACAACTTCCGGGTTTTGGATGTCGCTGCCCATTCGCCAATTCTACCTGCATTCAGGCGGTCAGCCCAAGAAATTCAGGAAGCGTATGCCGCGCAGCTTCAGGAGCTGCATCCCGCGAACCGCCACGTGCGCGACAAAATCCGCCAGCAATTACAGGTGTTGAGGGACCTGGGCTTCGTGGAATTCCTCGGCGGCGGGCGGTACCGCTGTGCGTCATAGGGGGGTTGCGAAGCGTCCCTACGGAAGTGCATCTCGACACCCGCTTCGTTGGGCACTAGGTATATATACCTAGTGCCCAAGGAAGCGGGTCTGACCAATCTGAAGAATTGACCTATTACCTCTCTCTATGGTATATATACCATAGAGAGAGGATTCGTGGCTTCTAGACTGGACACTGCGAAGACTGCCATTACAGAATATTTCGAGCGTTCTTCTGCCCGCGTCCACACTACGAGCGACATCGCATCAGTTCTAGACGCAAATCGAAATCGCTGGAATCTTGCCGAAGGCACGACGGCAAGAGCCCTCATTGCATTCCTTCTTGAGAAAACAAGACTTCGTGAAGTCCGACTTCATTCTAGAAGATATCCGGCAATACTGCGGTACTCCTGGGGCGAGCCGTCGCCTTACCAACTAGGTCTATCGGTGAGGCGGGGAGCATACCTTTCGCACGGGACCGCCGTTTTTCTACACAGCCTGACCGACAAGATTCCGAAGACTGTCTATGTCAACCGCGAACAAAGCGTTAAGCCGCGACCGCATTCCCTAACACAAGAAGCTCTAAACCGCTCCTTCTCCGCAATGCAAAGGCGCTCAAATTACGTCTTCGAGTATGGCGATTGGAGATTCATCCTTCTTAGCGGAAAGAACACTGGCCGACTTAGTATGCAGCCCATGAAGGGACCCGAGGGAGAGACATTGGAATGCACGAGCCTGGAAAGGACGTTGATCGACATTGTCGTCAGACCTGCATACGCGGGAGGAGTTTACGAGGTGCTCGATGCCTTCCGAGCTGCACGAACACGTATGTCAACGGGAAAGCTCAAAGGGCTTCTGAAGAAACTCGACTACGTGTATCCGTACCATCAGGCAATCGGGTTCTACATGGAGAGGGCGGGCTATGGCGAAAAGCTGTGCGATCAGCTTCGGGAGTTCGGTCTGACCTATGACTTCTTCTTAGCCAATGGATTGGCGGAAACCGACTACAGCGATAGATGGCGCTTATTTTACCCAAAGGGGTTCTAAGCGAGAAACCTCCTGCACCACAAAATCGAAGTAGAAATCAAATTCTTGAAGTCCGCCCGAAACAGAATCCTCAACGCCCGCCCAATCCTGCCTATGGAACTCCCGATAGTCCCCAATTTTGGGCAGGAGATTCAATGGTACCTTTTTGGCGGCAAAAATACCGCGTGCGAGTTCAAGACTGGACGCTGTTCTCAAATTAACGGCCCCCTCAGTCAAAACACAGTGAATGTCATAGAAGTCCCTGGCGCGGGGCCGTTTGTGCCGAACATATGAGTATTCGGGCATTTGCTGGCAGAGAGCCCGCAATTTCTCCAAGGCGATCATAGCGGGAGTGTAGACATAAATTGTGCAGTCTTCAATCGTTCGCTGAATCTTTGCAGCGCAAAATTCAAATTTGCTTATTTGAATCTTGAAGGTCCTCTTTTGAAGGGGCGAAATGACAGAGGCGTTCCGACGGATTTTCTCAAGATCGCCCTCGAGCGCATAGAAGGTTTTCTCCTCGATGATCTTGAACCAGATTTCGTAGCCGCCCCATTCTCCGACCCCATCAGCAATCCCGAGCGATGGTTTAAGAACAAACTTCTCATCGAACAGCACATAACCCACTCTTCGGAATCGTTCGCGCAATGAAGTGAATAGCCTTTTCTTGAACTCTGCCCGGTTCGTAAAGTCATTCTCCATCGACACGTCGATGTCGATTGAACTTCGGGACCCGAACCCGTACACGAGATTGATAGCATTACCGCCCTTCAAGACCAGTGTTCCCGTGAGCAAATCGTCTGAAAACAAGGCGACGATAACAGTCCTTCGTACATCACTAAAGTCCATCATGCATAACTCATACCGACAGGGATCGTGTCTTTTTCTAAGTCTATACCTCATACGCCGCTCAAAGGCCAAAAACTGTCGTTCTCACCGCCACGTGCGCGACAAAATCCGCCAGCAATTACAGGTCTTGCGCGACCTGGGCTTTGTGGAATTCCTCGGCCGCGGGCGGTGACTGCCGTAAGGCATGAGGTAGGAGCTTTAAGCGGACTAATTTCGTAACCTCGAATATCAGGTTCAGGGGGTGGAGGCTGAAGTTCCTGAGGTGTTCACGGCCGGCAGCTTTTGGAGTTGGCGGTCCTCGGTAATCAAAATGGCGGCACGTTCAATGGCAGTAGCAGCGATGATCGCATCGGGTAGCTTCAGTCGATACTGCGCGCGTAAGCTCACAGCTCTATCGATTAGAGCCCGCTCGGCTCGGTCGATCCCCACCACATCGACCGAGTCGGCAAACTTTTGGAAAATGCCGCGGTCGTTCGCACTGAGGTTGGGAAAGGCTAGAAACTCGATTTGGGAGAGGATGGAAATCCCCACCCACTCTGCTTGCTGCAATCGCTGGTGCATAGCCTGGTCGCCGCGCAGCAGAGAGACGATCGCATTGGTATCCAGCAAATAGCGCTCACCACTCATCGCGCAGCTTTCTCTGCTCTTCGAGGGCGTCACCCTGCCATTGCAGCTTCCCGACAACGTCGGCGAAATTGTACTTTCGCCCGTTAGGCTGTGGCGTGCCACCCACCACCAGGACAAGCTCCACGGCCCCCGCCGGAAGTTCCACGGGCACATCCAACCGCAAGCGCCCGTCCGGTCCCACCTCACCTTTAGTCTTCACGACCTGCATAGGATGCTCTCCCCGCGTGCGCCAACGGAATCACGCTTGGTTTGAGTGTACCACGAGCCCACCGCGAATGGGATTCGCCCTTTCCCTCACCCCATCCCCAGCACCCGTTCCCCCCGAAACCTAATTCCATATCCCCGACGCCTGTCCTTCCCGCGGGAGATCTCGAGTTATGAATGCGATTGCCAGACGAAGGGCCGCACAGGAACGCAAAACGCGCGTACTTGTGCGCTACCAACTGTAAGCTGGTTTGCGTAGGAAAGAACCCACGGACAGGAAGGCACTGTCCGTGGCTACGGCACTGCATCCCGACAACCGGCACGTGCGCGACAAAATCCGCCAGCAATTACAGGTGTTGCGCGATCTGGGGTTGGTGGAATTCCTCGGGCGCGGGCGGTACCGCTGTATGTAGGGCCGAACAGCGCTCGGCCCAGCCCTCGCGGCCAACCGGCGAGTAGGTGACGCGGTAGCCTGGTTCTCGTAGCGGCGGGTTTACTCCGCCATGTGGCGAGGTAACCTCGCCACCAGGAAATGGCGGGGTAAACCCGCCGCTACATTGCCGGGGCGGCTTCATGTAGTGATGATTTGAGGACCCTATTCGTCACGTCATCCGGCGCTGTGCCCGGACTCTTCCTCATCGATGGTTTGTCTTTCTGGCAGCATGCGCTGGTGAAGGATGCGAGATACCAGGATGCCCCCCGCTTCAATCCGATAAAACACCACATGCCGGGCATGTTCCATGCGGTGTAGGTCTTGAGCCCCAACGGGGCGATCTATCACAGCCCAGGCCATCGGCCTGGGTCAACAAGCATGTCCGTTCATATGTGTGAGCCCTAAAGGGGCGATCTATTGGCCCGCCCCTTCAGGGCTTGCGGGGGGTGTTGATTGATTCCCAGGGCGTTGCCCTGGGCTATGGTAGGTCGCCCCCTTGGGGCTCACACCCGCTAGCGCTTCTTTCGGGAAAGTTTAAGTGCCTGGCGGACACGCGCAAAGGAATTGCCCTCGGCAACCCCGCTCGTGTCACCCTTATCGATCGCCAATCTCAGGGCGGCGAGCTTTATCTCGTACCGCTGCTCTTCGCGCTCCAAGGTTCGCAAGGCGGCGCGGACAACCTCGCTGGCGTTTTCGTACCGGCCACTTTCGACCTTCGCCAGCACGAAGCGGTCAAGCTCGTCAGTCAAATTCACATTGCGCGTTGGCATGGGACATTCCTCATCGGGTTATCGATCCCTAAACGAAGTGTGCCAGAACTGGCAAAGACTGCCAATAAGAAACGGACGAATTAGGCCCGATGCGCGTGACTTGGCGCTTGACGTGCTCAACGTCGTACGGGCGCTCAACAAGAACGAGTTCATCCTCCAGGAGGTTTATGCTTTCGCCGCGCACCTTGAAAAACTGCATCCCGGCAACCGGCAAAATCCGCCAGCAATTACAGGTCTTGCGCGACCTGGGGTTGATTGAATTCCTCGGCCGGGGGCGTTACCGCAGCGTGTAGCAGAGCGCGCCGATGCCGCAACCCGAGTCGTGGCATGGCCATCCTGGCCATGACTATCACGGGCAAGATGCCCGTGCCACGTTCCGAGTTCGCAGGCTCGCGTAACGTTCCCTGCCCCCCTCGCAGTGCCCCCCACACTTCCCCATATCGGTTATCGGCGGTTTCAGGTGAGAGGGTGAATGAATGATTCCCAGCCGATGGGTCTTTTTTGGGGGGGCACCCGACCGGGCGCCATGGGTTGAGAAAACCCCACCCCTCCGAGGGTGGGAATGGGCGTCGCCGCCCATGGCGGGATAAACCCGCCGCTACGCCCAGTCTGCCGAACGCGGTTCGGCCTGACACTTAGGTGGTTGCGGTTTCGATGGGTTGCACGTCGCGCGCGATCCGGTGCGCCAGTCCGTCTTCCGCCACTTCGAGGTCGTAGCGAACCTGGAGGTTCATCCAGAAAACCGGCGTGGTGTTGAAGTGGCGCCCCAGGCGCAGCGCCGTATCGGTGGAAATGGCGCGACGCTCGTGGACAATCTCCGCGATGCGGGTGACGGGCACACGCAAGGCGAGCGCCAGCTTATTCATGCTGAGGCCGAGCGGCTCCATAAACTCCTCGCGGAGAATCTCGCCCGGATGTACGGGCTTCAGTTTCCTGGCCATCCTGCCCTCCTGTGGTAGTCCGTGATTTCAACAAGGATTTAATCACGCGCTGAATGGTATAACGCGTCGCGTTTAATGTCAATCAGTACAGTGGTAGCCACGGAGTCGCCGCGGCGACCTCGTGGCTCCGCCACCGCACCCTGACAGCCGGCACGTGCGCGACAGAATCCGCCAGTCCGCCAGTTGGAGGACAGGTGTTGCGCGATTTCGGATTGATTGAATTCCTCGGCCGCTGCCGCGGCCGCAGCGTGTGGTCAGCGCGTAGGGCAGGGAGGCAGAGACCCAAAGGGAATTCCAAAGTCAAAGCGTAAAAGGCAAAAGCCTTCCGCGCCAGCCCATCAGCCGACGAGCGAGAGATCGTAGCCCATGGCGCAAGGCGCAGTAAAAAAATAAACAATCTCATCCGTCAGCCGACGGACCAAGGCGCAAAGACCGCAAAGAATAACGCCTTGTTTTATTTGCGCCTCCGGGGCTTTGCGCATTTGCGTGAAATTGTTTTTAGCCTTCATGTCTTAACTTGCTGGCCTCAGTGCAATGTCAGATTTTGACTCCGCTAGGGGAGCGTGCCGGCGAAAAGATATGAGAAGGGAAGGCCCATCTAAGTTATTGAAAACAAACTAGAAAGAAAGATGGTATTTATAAGTATATGAAAATAAATAGGTTAGTGCATTTCTGGAATGACTTAATCTTAGCATACTCGTCGAATAGCGAGCATTATTGGATTATCCACAATGACGGTGGAGGCGAAGGTGGATAGTAGACGGGATACCGGAGACAGCCGACAGCCGCCCGCAAGCCAAATCCCGTCTCCCGAATCCCGTGTCCCGAGTTACCCCGAATGGTTCTGGTACCACTTAACATTTCCGGTGGAGGATCCGATGGTCACCACGTCGAGGCGGCCGTCGCCGTTCACATCCGCAATGGCCACGCCGGACGCGGCCATTTCCGCATCGAGCAGTTGCCGTTCCCAATTCCGTCCCGAAGCGTCGGCGGCGTAGTAAACGTAGAGGCTGGTTCCCGGCCCGCGGAAACCCGCTACGATCTCGTCGTTGCCATCGCCGTTCAAATCCGCGCAGGCCAGCGCGTGGCCTTCATGGAAGCTGGGGTCGATCACGTGCCGCGTCCACAACTCTCCCGGTCCGGCGGGGGAATAGACCACCACCTGGTCGCCGTGCCAGGGTTCGATGGTGGCCAGGAAGTGCTTTCCCGCCACCTTGCCCACGCCGATTTCACTCGCGCCGCGCTTCGGCTTCGACTGCTGATCGCCCTCGCCCAGATGCGTGCGCGTCCAGGTGAGCTCGGCGCCGTACCCGGCGGAGTGAAACAGGTGTACACCCTCAAAGCTCGCGGTCAGAATCTCGTCGCGCCCATCGCCATCCCAGTCCAGCACGTTCAAGCCGTGCACGACCGTCAACGAATCGTCGATCAGGTGGGAAGGCCACTCGGATGGCGGCAATTCTTTGGTGGTATGGCCGCGCGTCAGGATTTCCGGCATCTCGAACCACGTGAGCGGGGCGGGCGCCTTGTACTCCGGCGCCACCGCGCCAAAGCCCAGCAGCGGCGCGTCCACCAAGGCCATGCGACCTTTGCCGTCCAGATTGGCCCAACGCAGCCGATGCGAAGTGGGGATCTTGCCC